>Ga0114129_10001915_pt1 | contig 28397 bp, 16 predicted proteins | sample RhiMetdeltSRZDD1_FD_80071 | JGI IMG/M metagenome (GOLD analysis project Ga0114129, IMG submission 80071) | Populus rhizosphere microbial communities from Tennessee, USA - Rhizosphere MetaG P. deltoides SRZDD1 (version 2) (version 2) | ecosystem: Host-associated > Plants > Roots > Rhizosphere >... | reverse complement strand
TGCAGCGGATCGCCGTCGGGATCGGTGGAGGCGGTGCCGTCGAGGGTGACTGTCGCGCGGCAGGCGCTGTTCGCGTCGACGGTGCGATCCGGCCCGGCCTTTGCCACCGGCGCGCCGTTCGAGGCCGTGAGGCTGACGTCGCGGAAGCGCACTGCGGGCTGCGAGTACGCATAGAGGCCGAAGCGGCCCGCCGAGAAGGTGCCCACGACGTCGAAGACAGTCTCGCCGTCCACGCGGAAGGTGAGGCGTCCGCCGCGTACGGAAAGATCGAGCGCGTACTCGCGGCCGTGAGCCCAGCCCTTGCCCTGCCCCTGCTTGCGCGCGAGCACGTGATGACCAGCGGCCTCCTGGTGCGCCCAGAAGGTGGCGAGCGTGCTGGGAGCGGCCCCCTGGAGGCGCGAGAGGGTGAAGCCTTCCTTCGCTTGCCTGTCGCCGGCGGCCTCCGCCTTCGCCTTCCAGTCGATGAGCCAGAGGTCGTAACTCACGCTCGATGCCGTCGAGAGCGGCGACTTCACTCCGAAAGCGAGGCCAATGAAGTCGTCCTGGCGCGTCGTCTCCAGGACCTTCACCTTCGCGCGCAGCGTGGTGTTGACGGCGTCCTGCGGGCTGATCAGTAACGTCGGCTTCGTGCCGCCGAGCGCCTGCGTTGCGGAGGCGCCGTCGGCGCTGATCGTCCACGCGCCCTGGCCGGCCGCGCCCGCAGGCGCCCACGCGCGCAGATCTTCACGCAGTGCCGAGGGGGCCGGCGGCGGGGCCATCGTGGCCAGCGGCACCCAGGGCAGCACCACGACCGGCGCCACCGCGGCGGGCAAAGGTGCCAGCGGGTACTGCGCGAACACCGCCGTCTGCAGTCCGAAGGTATAGAGAAGGACGGTGCTGGCAATCCGACGATTCGCTCTCGTCATCAATTCGATGGGCTCCCGAGGACTCCCTTGCGGGCTCCTCCAACGCGCAGCGGAGACAGTCCTCTCCGTCGCTCGTGCGGCGTGCGGCTACAGGCTCACAGACACGCGATCCGTCCGCCGGATCAACGCCCTCGTGCGTGATTAACGGTAGTCAATATCGGGTCCAAACTGCGACAAGTCAACAGGAAATGGACCCGAAAGCCCGCCGTCGACTCACAAACACCTCTGGGTAGACAGTAATTGCGCCGAGAGCCGTTGAGGAACGGCGCGAGTCAGGTTATTCCTATTTGACGAACCGATACCCGAATCCCACCACCGTCTCGATGTGCTTGCGGGCCTCGCCCAGCTTGGCCCTCAGCCGGCGGATGTGGGCATCCACGCTGCGGGTGTCGACCTCGCTGTCGTATCCCCACACCCATTCGAGCAGGCGCTCGCGGGTGATGGTGCGGCCGGAGCGCTCCACCAGGCAGCGGAACAGCTCGAATTCCTTGTGCGTGAGCCGGATCTCCTCGCCGTGATAGCGCACGACGAAGGCCTCGAAGTCGACCTCGAAGTTTTCGTCCTGGTACACCTTGAGCGGCTCGCCCCCCGACTCGGCGCGGCGCAGGGCCACGCGGCAGCGCGCGGCCAGCTCCTTCAGGCTGAAGGGCTTTACCACGTAGTCATCGGCGCCCATCTCGAGGCCGAGCACGCGGTCCATCTCCTCGGCGCGGGCGGAAATAATAATGATGGGGACCTGCTGCGTGGAGCTCTGCCGGCGGATGAGGCGGCAGACCTCGAGCCCGTCCATGCCCGGCAGGTTGAGGTCGAGCAGCACCAGGTCGACGCCGCGGCGCGACAGCTCGAGCCCTTCCTCGCCGCTGCGCGCGACCTTGACCGCCATCCCCACCTTCTCGAGGTGGTACGTGATCGCCTCGGCGATGTCGGCGTCGTCCTCGATGAGGACGGCGCGCCGACGCGTGTCGGTGGGGACCTGCGTGCTGCTTCGCGCATTCATGGTCGAGCTCATCGGACCTCTCAAGCCAGGTGGTGGTGGCGGATGTCCTTCGCCTCGACCATGAAGATCACGTCCTCGGCGATGTTCGTGGCATGGTCGGCGATACGCTCCAGGTTCCGGCTGATGAGGATGAACGACAGGGCGTGCGGGATGCTGACGGGGTCGGACACCATGGTGGCGATCAGCTCGCCGAAGAGCTTGTCCTTCAGGCGATCGACCTCGTCGTCACGCATGATGACGAAGCGCGCCAGGGCGACGTCGCGCCGCACGAACGCATCCAGGCTGTCGCGGGTCATGCGCTCGGCCAGCTCGGCGATGCGGCGCAGGTCGTTCGGCGGACGCGACGGGCTGTGGGCCAGGACCTTGAGGCCGCTCTCCGCGATGTTCACCGCCTGGTCCCCGATGCGCTCGAGGTCGGCGTTGATCTTGATGGCGGACGTGATGAGACGCAGGTCGGTGGCCATCGGCTGTTGCAGCGCGAGCACCTTCACGCAGCGGTCGTCGATCTCGATCTGGAGATCGTTGACCTCCTGGTCGCCCCCCGCCACCGCCTCCGCCTCCGCCAGGTCGCGCTCCATGAGGGCGTGCACGGCGCGATGCACGCGGTCCTCCACGAGCGCCCCCATGCTGAGCAGGCGGTTCTTGAGCGACTGCAGCTCTTCTTCGAAATGGAATCGTTCCATCTACTCCTCCCGGCGGGCCGAAAAAACCACAAAGACACAAAGGGAACAAAGATCACAAAGAGGCGCTTCGTGTGTCTCTCGTCGCCTTCCCATCTCTTCTTCTCCTTTGTGTCCTTTGTTGTCTTTGTGACTTTGTGGTTTCTTGCGGCGGCTCGTCAACCGAAGCGCCCGGTGATGTAGTCCTCGGTGAGCTTCTCTCCGGGCTTCGTGAACATGTCCGGGGTCGGCCCGTACTCGACGAGCCTTCCCAGCCAGAAGAAAGCAGTCCTGTCCGACACGCGTGCGGCCTGCTGGAGGTTATGGGTCACGATGACGATCGTGTACTTCTCCTTCAGCGTGTAGATGAGCTCCTCGATCTTGACGGTAGCGATCGGGTCGAGCGCCGAGCACGGCTCGTCCATGAGGACGATCTCGGGCTCGATGGCGATGGCGCGGGCGATGCAGAGGCGCTGCTGCTGGCCGCCGGAGAGCGAGAGGCCGCTCTCCGGCAGGCGGTCCTTCACCTCTTCCCACAGCGCCGCGCCCTTCAGGCTCCGCTCGCAGGCCTCGTCGAGGACGTGGCGGTCGCGGATGCCCGCGATGCGGAGGCCGTAGACCACGTTCTCGTAGATCGACTTCGGGAACGGGTTCGACTTCTGGAAGACCATCCCGATGCGCCGGCGGATCTCGATGACGTCCGTCCCGGGGGCCGCCACGTCCGTCCCCTTCACGCGGATGTGGCCGCCCGTGGTCACGTTGTCGATGAGGTCGTTCATCCGGTTGATGCAGCGCAGCAGCGTCGACTTGCCGCAGCCGGAGGGTCCGATGAAGGCGGTCACCTGCCGGTCGGCGATGTCCATGGTGATGCCGTGGAGGACCTGGTTGTCGCCGTAGCTCAGGGTGACGTCCTTCATCTCGATGGCGGTAGCGGCGACGGCGGGCTTGGGCTCCGCCTCCCGCACGCTCGTCCGTATCCGGATGCCGGGATCGGTGGTTGGGCTCATAGTGACCATGACACTCCTCAGAACGCCGAAGTGCGGTACTTCTTCCGAAGATGATTGCGGACGAGAATGGCGGTCAGGTTCAGCAGAATGATGATGAGCAGGAGGAAGATCGTCGTCATGTAGACCATCGGCTTGGCCGCCTCGACGTTGGGGCTCTGGAAGCCGACGTCGTACACGTGGAAGCCCAGGTGCATGAACTTCCGCTCGAGGTGGAAGAACGGGAACACGCCGTCCAGGGGCAGCTCCGGCGCCAGCTTCACGACGCCGGTGATCATGAGGGGCGCCACTTCACCCGCCCCGCGCGCCATGGCCAGGATCATCCCGGTGAGGATGCCGGGCGCCGCCGCCGGCAGCACCACCCTCAGGATCGTCTGGAACTTCGTCGCCCCCACCGCCACCGAGGCCTCGCGCATCGAGCGCGGCACCGCCGCCAGCGCCTCCTCCGCCGCCACGATGACGACGGGCACGGTCAGGAGCGCCAGCGTCATCGAGGCCCAGAGGATGCCGCCGGTGCCGTAGGTGGGGGTGGGCAGGCGTTCGGGATAGAAGATGCGGTCGATGCTGCCGCCCACGAAGTACACGAAGAAGCCGAGGCCGAAGACGCCGTAGACGATCGACGGCACGCCGGCGAGGTTGTTGACGGCGATCCGCACCACCCGCAGCATCACGCCCTCGCGCGCGTACTCGCGCAGGTACAAGGCGGCGATGACGCCGAACGGCACCACCGCGATGCTCATGATCATCACCATCATGACGGTGCCGAAGATGGCCGGGAAGATCCCGCCTTCGGTGTTGGCCTCACGCGGATCGTCCATCATGAAGCCCCAGAGGCGGCCGAAGTAGATGCGGGCGCGCTGGAAACGGCCGAGGGCGTTGGTGGGATACACGCGGTAGACGTCGAGCAGGCGCAGCTCCTTCTCCTGCCCGTCCACCGCCGTGAAGACGACGGCACCGCGGGCGGCGCGCTCGTAGACGGTCTGGAGCTCCGCCTGCTTCTGCTTGTAGAGCTCTTCGGCGCGGGCGGCCTTTTCCGTCAGCTCGCGGCGCCGCTCGGCCACGTCCGGGTCGTCCTTCCGCAGATCGAGGCCGCGCAGATCGAGCCGGACGAGCTCGAGCTGCCGGTTGATCTCGCCGATGTCGCCCTTCTCCAGACGGCGGATCTCGTCACGATCGCGCGCGGCCTGGGCGAGGCGGGGGCCGAGAGCCGCGAGCAACCCGAAGCCGGATGCCAACTCCGTATCGCCGTCCTTGAGCACCTTCGGGAACCCGAAGAACGCGCCGTACTCACGCCGCTCCACGGAGACGGCCTCCGGTGGATTCTCGAGGGCGGTGATCTCGTCGTCGCGCAGCCAGCGGAAGTCGGCGCCGGTCAGCTCGCGGTTGCCGACCTTGATCTGCACGCGATGCTTCTTCAGATGGTTCGGCGTGCCCGGATCGGGGATGGCCTCCCGCGCGGCCAGCTCCCCCAGGACGGCGGTGCCGTCGGTGAGGGTCGCCTTCACGAGCGGGCGAGGCCAGAAGTAGCCGAGGCCGTTGACCAGGATCACGACGATGAGGCCGCCGATCAGCAGCAGGCAGGTCCCGAGGGCGCTGCCCGTGAGCCAGATGAACGGATCGCCGCGGCGGAAGAACTGCTTGAGGCCACTCATAGGGCGCGGTACTTCTGCCGCAGGCGCTGGCGGATCACCTCGGCGATGGTATTGACGGTGAACGTCATGGCGAAGAGCAGCGCCGCGGACAGGAACAACACGCGGTAGAGGGTGTCACCATGCGGCGCCTCCGGGATCTCCACCGCGATGTTCGCGGAGAGCGTGCGCATGCCGTTGAAGATCGACCAGTCGAGGACCGGCGTGTTGCCGGTGGCCATGAGCACGATCATCGTCTCCCCCACCGCGCGGCCGAAGCCGACCATGATCGCGGAGAAGACGCCGGGGCTGGCCGTGGGCAGCACCACCCGCAGGGCCGTCTGCCAGCGGCTCGCCCCCAGCGCCAGCGAGCCCGCGGTGAGGTTCGACGGCACGTTCGAGAACGCGTCCTCGGAGATCGTGAAGATGATCGGGATGACGGCGAAGCCCATGGCCAGACCGACCACCAGGCAGTTGCGCTGGTCGTAGGTCAGCCCCAGGTGCGTGTCGAGCCAGGCCTTGAAGTCGCCGCCGAAGAGGACGCCTTCGACACCCGGGCCGAGCTTCAGCGACAGCCATCCCGCCAGCACCAGCAACGGGAGGATCAGGAAGACCTCGCTGCCGGGACGCGCCAGACGCCGGAAGCGCGGCGGGAGCCCGCGCCACAGGAAGACGCCGCTGGTGCCGATGAGCGGCAGCAGGACGAACATCACGAGCACCGAGACGAGGATGCCTTCCACCACCGAGGCGAGCCAGAGCCCGGCCAGGAAGCCGATGACGACGCTGGGCAGCGCGGCCATGATCTCGACGGCGGGCTTCACGCGGTCCCGCACCGACGGGTGGGCGAACTGCGAGGTGTACAGGGCGCCGAGCACGGCCAGTGGCACCGCGAACAGCAACGCGTAGAAGGTGCCCTTGATCGTCCCGAACATCAGCGGGTACAAGCTGAACTTCGGCTCGAAGTCGTCGGTGCCGCCCGTCGACTGCCACACGCGGTCGGGCTGGCCGTAGCCGTCGTACCAGACCTTGCCGAAGAGGGCGCGCAGCGTGATCTCCGGGTGGGGGTTCAGGATGGCGTATCGCGCCACCGCCTGCTCGCCGGCGACGAACAGCGCGTTCGCCTTCGGCGCCAGCATCACCGCGCTCGCGGAGCCGTGCGTGCCCGGGATCGTCAGGAGCGTCCGCTCCGAGGTCGCATGGTGCAGCACCAGGGAGCCGTCGGCACCCGCGCTCACGAAGCTGCGGCCGCGCGAGGAGGGGGCGAGATCGGTGACGGCGGCGCCCTGGGGTGAGAACGTGTGGGCGCGAACCATCGCCATGTCCGGGTCGTCGTCGTGCAGGCGGGTCCGGAACCAGGCCGACAACTCCCCCGCCTCGGTGCCGGCCACGAAGGTGGTGTCGCCGATGAGCCATTCCACCGCCGTCACCGGCCGCGACGACACCGGCGAGACGTCGGTGAGCCGCGGCTCGGCGCCCAGCTCCCAGTGATAGACCTTGCCGTGATCCGTCCCCGCGATCAGGCGGCCGGCCCCGCCGAGCTGAATGGCGGTGATGCGCTCATCCCCGGGCTTCCAGAGGGTCGTGGTGGACGCCGTTCCGTCCGCCGCCTCGTTCCAGAGCAGCAACTCGTTCTCCGCGACCGCCGCGACCACCTTGCCTGATTCGCCGGCCCGATAGCTCAGCATCGTGAGCGCGCGCCGCTGCGGGTCCACCTGGATGACCGTGGGCGCGGCCAACGCCACGTCGAGGCCCACGAGCTTTTCGCCCTCGTACCGGCGGGTGAAATCGACGCTCGTGAGGGCCACGCGCCCGTCGCTCGCCGCCGCCGCCATCTTGTCGTCGCGGCTCCGCGAGGCCGCCGTCACCGTCGACTGCTCGAAGCCAGGGATGGCGATCTCGCGTTCGAGGGCGCCGTCGTGCAGCCGGAACAAGGTGACCGTCCCGTTCGCGCGTACGCCGTAGAGGTAGGTCTGATGCTCGTCCGTGCCCAGCGCCATCATGGGGCCGCCCGCCGTCCCGATGACGACGGAGCCGGCGGGCGTGAAGGAGGCCGACCCGAACAGCGGAATGGCTTCGGCGCCGATGAAAAGGAGAATCGCCAGGACGCTGATCACGACGGCGAGTCCGCCCAGCACGATGACGGCGTGAGCGATGCGATCGAGACGCTTGACGCGCGCAACCTGCTTGCGCGCGCCGCTGACACGCTCGCGTACGGTGAGGACGGCCGGATCAGCGGTGGTCATCGTCCTGGCGCGCCCACGAATGGAAAGCCATTGTCATTTCGTAGCAAACGGTCGTGAGGCGATCCGCTGCGAACGGGCCAGCGCTCGTGCCAGGCCCGTTCGTCAGCTGCATCGCCATAGCTCCCGCTTCTTTCCTGCTCTTACTTGATCTTGGACAGTTCTTCCTTGGCGATGGCCGCCGTCACCGGGTAGTAACCGTCCTTGATGACGACCTCCTGGCCTTCCTTGCTGAAGATGAGCTTGACGAACTCGGCCACCAGCGGGTCGAGCGCCTTGCCCGGCGCCTTGTTGATGTACAGATACAGGAAACGCGACAGCGGGTACTTGTTGGACGTGACATCCTCGTACTTGCCGTCCGAGAGGCCGCTCTTGCCCACGAGCGGAACCAGCTTGACGCCGGACGTCTTGTAGCCGACGCCGCTGTAGCCGATACCGAAGCGGTCCTCCGTCACGCCCTGGACCACGGACGCCGACCCCGGCTGCTCCTTCACGGTGTCCTTGAAGTCGCCGTTGCCGAGGGCGAACTCCTTGAAGAAGCCGTAGGTCCCCGAGGCGGAGTTGCGGCCGTAGAGGCTGATCGGCTTGCTCGCCCAGTCGCCGGTGAGGCCGAGGTCGCCCCACTTCGCGATGTTCTTGCCGCCGCTCTTGCGCGTCTTGGAGAAGATCGCGTCGACCTGTTGAAGTGTCAGCTTCTCGATGGGGTTGTCCTTGTTCACGTACACGGCCAGCGCGTCGTACGACGTGCGCAGCATCGTCGGCTTGTAGCCGTACTTCTTCTCGAAGCTGTCGATCTCGGTGGCCCGCATCGTCCGCGACATCGGACCGAACTGCGCGGTGCCGGCGATGAGCGCGGGCGGCGCGGTGGTCGAGCCCTTGCCTTCCACCTGGATGTTGACGTTGGGGTACAGCTTTTTGAACGTCTCACCCCACAGCGTCATCATGTTGTTCATCGTGTCGGAGCCGACGCTGTTGACGTTGCCGGAGACGCCGCTCACTTTCGCGTACGCCGGAACCCCCGCGTCGACCTTGACCGTCTGGGCACGGCTGGCGGTAGCGGTGACGACCAGCATCCCCGCTGCCAGTGCGATCTTGAATGAAGACTTCATCATCGAGTTCCCTTTCTGGCTCGGCCCACGCACACCTCAGCCTAGCCGTGTCATGAAAATGTCTTGTTTCTCCCGTGTAACGCCCGCGTTAAATCCGCGGGGTTAGAACAGGAACTGCGTCTGGACCCGGAGCTCGTTGTCCTTGGCCTTGCGGGCCTTGTCCTCGATCTGCCGGAAGTCGGCCTGCACCTTGAGGGCGTGCTTGTTCTCGTAGAAGCTCAAGCAGCCGCCGATCTCCGTGCGGTCGTTGTCGGCCACGGCGTCGCTCGGATCCCACGTCGCGTAGCGCGCCGCCACTTCCCAGCGCCGCTTGTAGAGGAAGTACCCGGCTTGTAGCTGGAAGCCGTTCGAGTTGAACTTCGTGACGGGAGCACCAGCCGTCGCCGGCTCGGGCTCGAGCTCGCGCAGGTAGTAGTCTCCGAAGAACGAAAAGCCGCGATACTTGAAGGCCAGGTCCGGGCCGTAGACTGTGCGCTTCTGGTCGACGCCGGTAGTGCTGCCGCGCATGTCGTTCTGCTCGAACTGCGCGCCGATGGCGAGGAGCGGCTTGCCGCCCGGCAGCGTGTCGAAGTCGGCCTCGGAATACTTGTGGTCGCCCCAGGGCTGATACACGAGGCGGCCGTTGTATTGGAACTTGTCGTTGTCGTTGGTCGCCTTGTTGCGCTGGTTGCCGTTGAACACGCCGAGGCGATAGTCGAGCTTCTGCTTCATCAAGAGGCCCTGGATCGAGACGCCGACGTCGCGTCCCCGGTTGAACTCGCCGGAGACGATCGAGCGGTCGACGAACTGTTGCGCGGTCGACGAGGTCAGCTCCTGCCTTCCGAACGAGGGGCGGAACTGTCCGATCTTGATCTGGAACGTCTGCTTCTTCGAGACGTCCCAGGTGAGCTGCGCATCGTTGATGTCGCTCGTCGGGTCGGCAAAGTTCATCTCGAACTCGAAGGTCAGGGTGGGCTTCCAAAACCAGCCGGCGAGCTTCATCTCCGCCCGGCGCACACGGAACGAGCCGCGCCCGTCGCCCTTGTTCGGCGCCTGCGCGGTGCCGGACGCGGGCGCGCCCGCCGGGATCGTCGTCTCGCCGTCGGGCAGCTCGTCTGTGAATCGCACCTGGAGGCGGTTGTTGAGGGATATGGTGGCGAAGTCCATCTCGAGAGTGGTGCGGCCGTCCTTCCAACTGAGCACCTGCTTCGGCGGCTTCGGCGGCTGCTCGGCCATCTGCGCGGGATCACCGGGCCGGTTGTGCTTGAAGTTGTACAGGTGGATCGCCTCCACGCTGTCGAAGACCATCGTTTCACCGTTCGGCCCGTAGGCGAGCTTGGTGATGGCGACGCCCATCTCGCCCGACTTGTCGAAGGCGCCAAACTGCGCGGCGATGTTGAAGACGTAGATCCGGCCGTCCTTCTCGACCTCCCGATAAAACGCCCCCTGGGCCTGGGCCGACGTCGCGGCGGTCGACACGATCGCCAGCGTCAGCACCGCGAGAGCCAGTCTGCGACAACGCGTCATCAATGCACTCCTCCTATCCGGGTTTGCGGCGCTCTTCCCTTGGCCGCCATCCCACGAACGTTATCGGCGTCACATGACGAAGATATGACAGCAATGTGAACGCATTGTTAAACCGGCCACCCCTTGGGAAAAATCGCCAACCAATGCAGGCGGCGATCGTAGAGCGCGTGTGTGACGGCAATGCGGCGGTGATATGGTCGTCGCGCGATGACCGGCCCCCTGAGCTGGAATACGCTGATCGAAGTGCGCACGCCGCTTCCGGCTCGCGATGTCCGTGAGCGCCTCGGCGACATTCTCGGCCAGCTCGTCGCGCCCGATCGCTACGAGAGCACCCACCGCCAGGGCAAGGCCACGATCCGTGCCATCGCCGATGTGACCATCGAAGAAGCGGGCCACGAGCGGCGCCTGCACGTCGTGGTGCGGGCGCGCCCTATCGTATGGAGATACGTCCTGCCGATCCTGATCGGTTTCCTCGCCCTCGCGCTCCCACTCGGAGGGCTGGACGCCGCCCAGGCCGTCAAGTTTTCGGCGGCGATGCTGGCTCTCTACGGCAGTACGCACTGGATCGCGGCCGGGATCGCGGGGGCCAGGGTGTCGAAAGAGATCGAGACACGCCTGCAGGCCGCGCTGCGATAAGCTCGACGTAGCGACGGGTCAGCGCCCTCCGTCAGAGACGAGCTTCATGAGCGGCCTTCGCCGGTATCCGACCACCACCCTCCTGACCGTGGCCCTGCTCCGCGGCGCTGCCGCGGCGGAGGACTTCGAGGCGGGCGCCTTCGTCGATGGGCCGACGCGGCCGCTCGCTGGCCGCGACCTCGTCGTCACTGTCCATGTCCCGCGCGACGCCCGCGACGTCGATACGGATTTGCGCGCGGTCAGGCTCGACCTGCGCAAGGCTTCCGACCTGGCCGCGCTCGAGACTCACGTGGCGACGCTCGCCCGCCTGGCCGAGGTGCAGGATGACCACGCGGAGAAACACCCCGAACGCGTACTCCCCTTCCGCCACGATCTGGACTCGAAGGGCAAGCGCAGGGCACTCCGGGAGATCGGCGCCCTGGCGGCACGACTCCGACGCGCCGACGCCCGCCTCGAACAGCAGGATGACGCGACGCGGCTTCACCTGCTCGAGCTTCTCCACGCGGTCCAGAACAACTTTCGGTACCCGGTCAAGCGCCACTACCAGCTCATCCCCGAGATCGTGCCCGTCATGCTGATCCGCCTGGGGTCGCACCGCGCCGTCTCGCCCGCCGCCTCCTCGCCGCCGGAGAGCGACCCCCCTGCCTCTTCGTTCTGGTCGCCGCCGACGAACATCACCGACAAAGACCTGTATGCCGGATTCGGCCGGCGCGCCGTCCCGTCACCAGCGGCACCGTGCGAGTACCGTGAGCCGAAGACAGGCTGGGGTGCTCATTCGGGCTTTCACATCCGCTGCGGCGAGGCCGAGCTGCGGTTCAAGATGGGGAACGAGATCTACGGCGGCCCGTTCAACACCCGCATCTTCGACGCGCTGGGCTACTCCACGTACCCGATCGACACCGTCGCGCGGCTCACGCTGCGCTACGACCGCCGGGTCCTGACCCAGTTCCATTCCCGCAAGCGCCTGGCCGTCTCGGCACGACTTCTCTTCGTCGACCTCTTCACCCACGTCATCACCGACGAGGACGACCCGTTCGACCTCATCGATCACGCCGTGATGAAGGACGGCCGGACCCTTTCCGGCCCCGACCTGCGGCGGGCCCTGCTCAAGGACGGCCGCGTCGTGAAGGACCGGCCGCGGCCCGAAACCGTCGACGCCAACTACGACGCGGATTTCGAGAGTCAGATCACAGAGCTCGTCTGGACGCCCGGCACGGTCGCCTTGGAGCCCGAGGACGTCAAGCAGGTCGGCCCGTGGGACTACGACCAGCTCGATCGCGACGGACGGCGCGAGGTGCGCGCGGTCTTCGTCCTGGCCGCGTGGCTCGACCAGTTCAACATGCGCTGGGAGAACACCCGCCTGGCCTACTTCGAGGGGGCCGGAGGCGGCGCGCTGCGCCACGTCTTCAGCGACGTCGGCAGCGGCCTCGGCCTGGCCCGCGACTTGCGCCACTGCCGCAATTCCGACGTGGAGGCCATGCCCTGGGAGATCACCACCCGCGAGGGTCAGGGCGTCCGGTTCTCCGGCTTCGCGCCGAACGTCAGCAACCGCGCCTTCGACGCGATGGACTGGCACGACGCCCGCTGGATGCTGCGAAAAATCGCCGCCGTGTCGGAACGGCAGATCCTCGGCGCTCTCCTCGCCACACACATGTCGGCGGCCGAGGTTCGCCTCGCCGTCGAGAAGCTTCTCTCGAAGCGGCGGAAGATGATCGAAGATTTCGATCTGACCCGCGAGTTTCCCGAGATCGCCGCCCGGCCCATCGACCGCCATCTCGATTTCGATCCGCGCGACCCGGTGCAGCTCCGTCAGGTGACGCTCGCGCTCCCGGAGGGCGGCGAGGTCGTTCCTCGCGTGGGGCAGGCCTTCGTAGCGGGTGGACATCTCGTGCAAGACGACCGGCGGCCGTAGCCTTGCGTGCCAGGGAGCCGCCGCGCGGAGCCTAGGGCAGCACGGTGTGCCCGGCGTACTCGCCCGACATCGCCTGCGTCTTGTACACGCGGCACTTCACCACGACCTGATAGGACGGCGGGAAGGTGGAGTGCCCTTCCCCGCGCAGGCGTTCACGCAGGGCCTTGAGCTCGGGCGGTGAGACGAAGTATTCCATCGCCGCGTGGCAGCCGGCGGCGTGGGTGCACGAGATCACGACGGTCTTGTGATGGCCGTCGGCGCTGCCGTCGCTCGGGAGCACCGTGACGAGGCCGTACACGGTGCCGGTGCCGGCAGGGGCAAGGAAGGTGCGTTGCTCCGCGGTGTGGACGCTCGTCGGCCGCACCACGCGGCGCCGCGACACGGTGTCGTAACCGACGGTCCAGGCCGCGCGCTCCATCAGCTTCTCGGCGGCGAAGCTGTACTCCGGGTTCGCCAGCAGCAGCAGGTTGCGTCCGCGCAGGGCGGGAACCTCGACGTTCTTCTCCGCCACGAACTCGAACGGAACCTGCAGGTGGTCGAACATCTTGATGGCGGCGACCAGGGCGAAGACCTCGCCCAGCCGGATGGGACCCGTGGCCAGGTGCGTCGCCAGCCGCTGGCCCTCGGCCAGCGGGTAGCGCTCGCGATACCACGCGACCAGATCGTCCTTGCCCTGGGTGAGCTCGTCGACCTCGTCCGGCAGCGCCCCTTCGTCCGGATACGGAAGGATGCCGATGTGCGGCGGCGACGAGATGCAGATGAGCGGATTGGAATCGTGGCGATCGAACGGCGCCCACGCCTCACGAAGCACGGTGTCGATCTGCGGCATGCCGGTCGCCTCGCGACGCAGCGCGAACGGCAGCGCCAGGGCCACGCCGACGGCGACGCCGGCCAGCAGGAACAGCCACGGCCATGCGCGCTGGCGCCGCGCGGGCTCCGGCGGCTCCGTCGCCGGCCGTGTCGGGCGCGGCTCCTCCGTACCTGGACGGACGGGCGGCGCCGGCTCCAGCAGCACGTAGCGCGGCACGTAGGTGCCCTTCGGAAGCTCGATGCGGAGGGTGGCCCCCGCGGCTTCGCTCGCGTAGACCTCCTCCAGCTTCTGCCGCAAGGCGTGCGCGTGGCGGCGCACGGTGGAGTCGTCCGTCGTCGAATACCCGGGAGGCCGCCCGAGCGCCTCCACGCCGATGAGGTACTCGCTGATCTCCGTCCCTCGGCCCGTGAGCTCCATCTCGCAGATGAAGGTCAGGAAATTGCGGAGCTGGCCCGAGCGGGAGAAGGTGAGGGTCTGCAGCACGGCCTTCAAGGCCTCGCGCTTCTCCTCTCCCGAAGGAGCGCCGGTCGTGATCACTGCCCGCAGGGTCATCGGGACCGTTTCATCCGGTAGGCACAGCGCCGGCTATATCGATTGTCCAGGGTGTCGTTTCGAAGAGTATACGGGACGGCCACGGGGCTTTCCGCGCTTTCGCGAGTGGACAGTCCACTCGCGAACGGCGGCCGAGCTGAGGCCTGACCACTGGACCTAACTCGCCGGCTTGTCGCTCGTCGTCGTCGTCTCGTAGTAGTCGGGGTACAGCTCCTTCAGGCACTCGGGACAGATGCTGTGGCTGAACTCCGCGTACGAGTTCTCCTTCACGAACGTCTCGATCTGGACGTAGTAGCCCTTGTCGTCGCGGATCTTCTTGCACTTCGCGCAGATCGGCAGCAGGCCGCGCAGCGTCTTCAAGTGCGCGACAGTCTCCTGCACCTTGCGGGCCAGCGCGCGCTCGCTCGCCTTCAGCTGGTATACGCGAAGCCGATGCACACCGACGATGCCGGCGGCGACGAGGATCCCCATGAGGGCGCGGAACCAAAGCCTCTGATGGAACTGCGGGAGCTGCTCGAAGGTGAACGACGCGCCCGTCTCGCCCGCCGCGCCGTCGCTGTTCGCAGCCAGGACGTGGAAGCGGTAGCGGCCCGGCGGCAGCTTCGTGTAGTGGGCGCTGCGCACGTGCTGGGCGTCGACCCAGCTCCTGTCGAAGCCTTCGAGCCGGTACTTGAAGGTGGCCTTCTCGGGCACGGTGTAGGTGAGGGCGGTGAAGTGGATTTCCACCTTGTCCGTCCCCGCGGGCACGGTGAGCCCGTCGCGCGCGATGGCCGCCTTTCCGTCGAGCACGACAGTCTCCACGATCACCGGCGGCGTCTTCGCGTCCACCTTGACGTTGGCGGGATCGATGGTCACGACACCGAGGGTCGACGGGAAAAAGAGCCGTCCATCCGCGGTCTGGCCGCCGCGCTGCACCACCGGCCCGCGGAACTCCGCGAGCTTCAGGCCCTGCTGCGAGCCGTAGACCTTCGTCTCCAGCAACTTCGAGCGTCCCTCCGCGAACGCGTTCAGGTCGGCGCGGGCCGCGCTCAGGATGCCGGCGTTCGAGTTGAACCAGAGGTGCCCGGTGCGGTCCTCGAGCACGCTGTAGATGGAGTTCTCGTGGAGGCCCTTCTGTCCGGTGAAGGCGGTGACGCGATCGTCCTTCAAGCGGTACAGGCCCTTCGCGTGCGCCACCCACACGACGCCGTCGGCATCTTCGTGCAGGGCGTAGGCGTCGCCCTTGGGCATGCCCTCCTTCTCGGAGTAGCGGAAGAGCGTCCCGCCGACCACGTGGCCGAGGCCCGTGTTCGAGGCGAGCCAGAATCCGCCCGCGCGGCGCGGCAGGATGGCGTGGATGTGCGTGTCTTCGATGGGCTGGCCATCGGCGGTCTTGTACGGAATCACCTCGTTGCCCACGATCCGGTGCAGGCCGGCGCGGGAGAGGCCCACGAGCAGACCGCCGCTCTCGTCCTCGCCCAGGCTCTTGGGATAACGCTTGCCCGTCTGTATCACCGTGAGCTTGCCGTCGCGCAAGCGGCACAGCTCGTTGGAGCCGATGCCGAACCAGAGGCTGCCGTCCTTCGCCTCGTGGAGCGCGCCCACGAAGCCGTTCGCGAGGCCGACGGTGTCGGCGTCGTAGCTCGTGACCTGCCCGCCCTTCAGGTAGGCGACGCCGCCGCCGTACGTGGCCACCCACACGCCGCCGTTCTTCGAGGGCAGGACCTGTGAGATCGCGTCGACGCGCAGCCCTTCCTGCGCCGTCACCATCGTGATGCTGGTGTCGCGCAGGCGCGCGACGCAGGCGCGGCCGCCGACCCAGATGCCGCCCTCGTCGTCCTCGTGCAGGGCGAGGGCCTGGTCATCCATGAGGCCGTTGGCTTTCAGCAGCGGGCTCGAGATGACCCCGTCGCGCATGCGCACGAGGCCGTGAGTGGTGCCGACCCAGACGTTGCCGTCCCTGTCCTCGAGCACCGCCTTGACGTCGTTGTCGGGCAGCCCGTGCTCGGTCGTATAGCGCTTGAACTTGCCGTCGCGATAGGCGGAGAGCCCGTCGCGCCCGCCGATCCACAGGGTGCCGCTGTGGCCGAGGTTCAGCACGGCGATGAAGCGTCCGCCCTCGAACCCGAGCTCGGGGCCGACGTTCTCCACCTGATCGCCCCGCACGCGGACGAGGCCGTCGCCCCACGTGCCCGCCCAGACCGCGCCGTGGCCGTCGTCGAGGATGGCGCGGGGCGCCTGGATCTTCCTCTCGAAGTCGACCTCGGTGCCCTTGTAGCGCAGGAAACCCCAGGTGCTGTGGGCGGTCCACAGCCGCCCCTGCGTGTCCTCGTAGACGGCGATGAAGCCGTAGGGCGCCTCGCGGCCGGTGGGAAACGCGCTGATCTCGCCGTCCTTGTAACGGAGCACCCCCGCGCCGTAGGCGCCGGCCCACAGGCTGCCGTCGTGGCTCGGCGACAGTGTCCACACCAGCGGCTGAGGCATGGCGGGCACGTTGGTCGAGTCGTAGACGCTGAACTTCACGCCGTCGAAGCGCACGAGGCCGCCCTGCGTGGCCAGCCACAGGTAGCCGTCTCGGCTCTGCTCGATGTCGGTGACGGAGTGCGGCGGCAGGCCGTCCTTCACGCCCCACGTGTCGAGATGGTACTGGGTGGCGGCCTTGGCGGGATCGAGGGCGCGGGCGGACGGGACGCCCAGAAGGAGGAGCAGCGACGCTAGTAAAACGATACGGCGCGACAGGGCCCCGGGCTGCGTCATGCCGCCCCCCACATTAGGGTCCTTCCCCTCGACTTGCAAGCGAAACGAAAACGGCCGCCCGGGGGTTGCCCGGGCGGCCGTACGAACGGGGTGTGTTGGAGGAGCTTCTAGAAGTCGAGGCGAACGCCGGCTTGCATGGTGCGCGCCGGCGAAGCGGCGTTCAGCGTTCCGTAAGCGGAGTTGCCGATCGTGGTGTTGAGGCCCTTGAAGTTCACCTGGTTGAAGACGTTGAAGGCGTCGAGCTGCACGGTCAGCCGAACGTCCTTCGTGAAGGTGGTGACCTTGCGGACCGTCATGTTCCAACGCTTGAACCCGGGCTGGCGGACGATGCCGATCGGCGAGTTGCCCTTGCGGTCATCCGGGGCGGAGGCGAAGGCGTCGGTGTTGAACCAGCGCTCGAAGGGCTGGAGCTCGACTCCGTCCGCATTCACGCCGCGATTGCCGTCGGAAAGAGCGACCTCGCCGCCGAGGTAGTCCGCCCGGCGATTCCCGATCTGCGTCGGTCCGCTCGGAGTCGCCGGTGCGCCCGACTGGTAGACGGTCGAGCCGCCGATCGCGAAGCCGCCGAAGATCGACTTCAAGATGCCGCCGGACTTCTCGAAGAAGGGCACCTTGTAGTCGTACGTCGCGGAGAGGATGTGGCGCCGATCGTTCGAGGAGGGCCCGTAGTTCTCGATGAGCCCCTCGTAGATGTCGTCGCCCACCTGCACGCTCGAGTCACCACGGGCGTTCGCGTTGGACAACGCCCGCCCGTAGGTGTAGGCGAGAGTCGTGCGGAGGTTGCCCCGGCGCCGGGCCGCGTACACCTGCAGCGCGCGATAGTCGGACTTGGCATCGCTCAGGTGCATGTTGACGCCGGTGAAGCCCTTGTACGGCCGCAGGAAGTTATCGTTGGGCCGGCTGGCGGTGGGGAGGGCCCGCGAGTTGCGGAGCTCGTTCGGCGGGACGGCGTTGATGTCGGGGCGCCGGATGAGGTCGCGTCCCGCGCTGCCGACGTAGGCGACCTCGGCGAAGATCCCCATCGGCAGCTCGCGCTGCACGCTGAGGCTCCAGTTCGTGACCTTCGGAACCTTCAAGTCGGGATCGAGGGCCTCGATCGTCCCCCAGGGCGTGAGGGCCGCCGTGGTGCCGGCGATGGGATTGGCGAGGTTCGCGTTGTTGCGCGAGATGCTCTCGTTGAACGGCGGCGAGTTCAGCGTGCTGAAGACGATGTTGCCTTCCTGGCGATCGTGGAAGATCCCGACTCCGCCGCGGATCGACGTCTTGTCGCTCCCGCCCGGCGCGAAGGCAAAGCTGAAGCGCGGCATGAAGTTCGTCTGGGACTTGTAGTGGCCGCGCGGGGCGCCGGTGGGGACGTTGGTCACGCGCGCGCTGTCGCCGAATGGCACCCGCGAGAGCTCCTCGGCCGGAACGCCGTCGCCCACACGCACGAGGCCGTTGTAGCGATTGCCGGTGGTGCCGACGATCTGTCCGTTCGTGGAGTTGATCGTCACCGCCTGGGCGGGGTCGTAGGCGCTGGGCACGAAGGCGGTCAGGTTGTTCGCCTGGGTGTAGATCGGCGTCGCCCACTGCACGCGCAGGCCGGCCTCGATGCTGAGGCTGCGGCTGACGCGCCAATTGTCGGAGACGAAGCCCTCGACCTGCGAGAAGCGGAAGAACCCGACCGGATCCAACTCCGCCTCGGTGTAGGTGCGGAAGTTGCCGAGGAGGGCATCCGCCAGCGCATACGAGCGCGCGTCGGCCACGCTGGTGGCCAGACCGGCACCGGTCGACAGCGTGTTCGAGCCGTGGTTGAACGTCACATCGCCAGCGTGGTTGGTGCGTCCATTCTGGTCGACGCGGTCGCGCATGTACACGCCGCCCACCTTGAACGAGTGGTTCCCGGTCGTATGAGTGACGGTATCGGAGAACGAAATGTCCGTCGTGGGCGAGATCAGCGAGCGCGTCACGCTCTCCGCCGTGGCATAGCCGTTGATGGCGATACGCGGCGTCGCCTCCTCGTAGCGGCTCCCGTTCAGGTAGATCTGCGGGAACTGGAATCCGTAGGTGTCACGGCGCCACACGTCGCCGTCGGCGAACATGCGCTGGCTGTTCCATGCCGCGCCGGCCTTGAATTCGTTGATCGTGCTCGAGCTGGCGCGCCAGGTGTGGCCGAGCTGGATGTTACGGCCGGGACGGTTGCGGATGTTGGGCGTCGTCGGCAGAGGACCACCGATGAACGTGCCGTAGGGATCGAAGATGACGTTCTTCTCGATGATCGCCCGGCCGTAGAACCGATGGGCGTCGTTCGCCTGGTAGTCGACGCGGGCGATGTCCTGGCGGTTGTCGAACGGGCGCGCGTTCTGGAACAGCGCGTTGTTCCCGGTCGGCGTGTCCGTGAAGCTGCGGGCCTCTTGCTGCATGCGCAGGTAGAGATTGGCGATGGCCTGCCCGTCCGGGGTGATGCGGTTGGCGGGGACCACCTTGGGATCGGGGAAACACGCCGTGCGGTCGGTGGCCGTGCAGGCGCCGGTCTTCAAGGGGTCGCGCAGGAAGACGTTCGGGCGCGCGCTGAAGTCGCCGCGCAGCTCGGCGGATGTGGGCAGCGTCTGGTTCTCGGCGGCGGTGAACTGCTCGACCTGCTTCCACTCCTGGCCGACGAAGAAGAACAGCTTGTCGCGCTTGATCGGCCCGCCGATGTTCCAGCCGAAGTTGTCGTACTTGAGGTCGGGCGCGGGCAGCTGGGCACGGTTCAGGAACCAGTTGTTCGCGTCCCACTGCTCGTCGCGGCGGAACTCGCGGAGGCCGCCCCGGAACCGGTTCGTCCCCGACTTCGTCTGCACGTTGACGTTGGCACCGGACTGGCGTCCGTATTCGGCCGAGAAGTTGGAGGTCTTGATGATCACCTGGTCGATGAAGTCGACGCCGACGTTGCTGATCTGGCTGTTGTTGCTGCCCGCCACCATGTTGTACTGGCCGTCGACGTTGAGGTTCGTGGTGTTGTTCCGGCCGCCGTTGATGGAGGTGTTGATGCCGAGGCCGGTCATGGCCGCGATCGAATCGTCGTTCAGCACGGGCGTGCCCGGGATCATCGTCGTGAGCTCGAGGTAGTTGCGGCCGTTCAGGCCGAGGTTCGTGACCGACTCGGAGTCGATGACCCGCGAGAGCTCACCGGAGACCGTATTCACCGACTCGCCCACCTGGGCGATGACTTCGATGGTCTCGCTCTGCTGGCCGAGCTCCAAGGCGAAGTTGACGGTGATGCGGCCGTCCGACACGAGGTCGTGGCCGCTCTTCGCGACCTTCTTGAACCCCTGCAGCTCGGCCGTGATCGTGTACATACCCGTCGGAAGGGCGTTGGCCAGGTAGTTGCCCGAGCCGTCCGTGACGATCGTCTGTGAAAACCCGGTCGCCTTCTGGCTGACGGTCACGGTTGCGCCCGGAAGGGCGGCTCCGGTCCCGTCGGTCACGGTGCCGGAGATACGTCCAACGTTCACCTGCGCCTGGGCCAACCCGGCCAGGACCAACAGGAACAGCGCCGCCAGAGACAGTCCGCGGCGATTGCAATACGTGTTCGTCATTTGAGCCTCTCCTCCTCCACCCAAACCCTTGAAACGGACATTCGGATCGACCTGTAACTAGGTATTTCGGCCGATTACTGTAACGTGCTTTGAAGCGTACTTTGCTACCCAATCTAGTAGGCACTTTGTTTCGCGACAAGTGAATTCACCGAGAAATTCGCCGGAATTCGCAGATTTAACCGCTGTTTCCGCGGTCATATACGAGATGGCAGTCCTATAGAACCCCGTTGCAAAAAAGCGCTTGATGACCGAGTTTATCCAATAGTTCATCCGCCTATTGGTCCATGGGAGCCCCCACCAGGCTGGGCTTTCGTGCCAAAGGAGAGGAGGGGGTTAGACATGAGGCTCGGTTGCGGTTCCCTGTTCGCGCTCACGGTCTTCTTAAATGCGGCGGCGGCTCCGCTTTCCGCGGCCACATACCTGTGGCCCGAAGCGGAGAGCGGGACGCTGACGTCCCCAATGGGGACTGTCGCCGACGGTACGGCGTCCGGCGGTAGCCACATCACCGTGGCGGCGGGGAACAACAGCGGCACTTCCGCTCCGGCGAGCGGCTGGTCGACGCTGACGTTCAACCTGGCCGGCTCCGGCACCTACAAGGTGTGGGGACGGGTGATGGGGGCGACGACCTCCGACGACTCGTTCTGGATGCGGATGGACGGCGGCACCTGGTACAAGTGGAACTTCGGGGCGCAGGCGAGTTGGACCTGGGACGCCGTGACCAATACGGACAACGGCAACGCGCTGGTCACCTGGACGCTGGGCTCGGGCAGCCACACGCTGAACATCGCCTACCGCGAGGACGGCGCGAAGATGGACCGCGTCCTCATCACCGACGACATGAGCTACACGCCGAGCGGCTCCGGGCCCTCGTGCACCACGACCACCACCCCGAACTGGGCGAACGCCTCGTTCACGTCGCAGTCGGGCACGTTCACCGCGGAGATGGACGCCATCCCGTCGGTGTCGCCCTACAACGGCATGGTCGGCCTCTCGCTGAACGCGCAGACGGGCTGGACCGGTTTCGCCACCATCGCGCGCTTCAGCACGACGGGCGTCATCGATGCCCGGAACGGCGGCGCCTTCGGCGCCGACAACAGCATCTCGTTCTCGGCGAACACGCAGTACCACGTGAAGTTCGACGTCGACGTGGTCAACCACACGTATTCGGCCTGGATCACGCCCGCGGGCGGCTCGCAGCAGACGCTCGCCACGAACTACGCGTTCCGTACGGAAAGCGCCAGCATCACCAGCATCAACAACTGGGGCCAGGGCTCGAGCTCCACGCCTACGGGCTCGATCACGGTGTGCGGCTTCAGCTTCAGCACCGGCGGCGGCGGAACGCCGACTCCCACACCGACGCCGACGAACACTCCCACCCCGACTCCGACGCCCACGAATACGCCGACACCCACCCCGACGCCCACACCCACTCCGACCCCGACGCCGACACCCACGCCGGCGCCGAGCGCGATCGAGGTGACGCTGACGGACACGCAGTTCGCGACGGCCAGCACCAATGACGGCAACGTGCCGGGCAACACCGTCGACAACGACTGGGCAACGCGCTGGTCCGCCAACGGCGACAACCAGTGGATCCAGTGGGATCTCGGCCGGATACGGACGGTGGCCTACGTGAAGCTGGCCCACTACAGCGGCAACACGCGGTCGGGCAAGTTCGACCTGCAGCTCTCCAAGGACGGCTCGAGCTGGACCACCGTGATCACCAACGGCCTGAGCAGCGGTACGACGACGCTCGAGGAGACGTTCGATTTCACCGACCAGAGCGCCCGCTACGTGCGGTACATGGGGCACGGCAACACCGTCAACTGGTGGAACAGCCTCTACGAGGGCAGCGTCTACGCCCTGGTGAACGGCGGGCCCGACGATCCGTATCCGTCCACCAGCGCGAGGGTCGAGTACGCGAGCAGCCGCCTCAACTACTACGCCGATCCGCGGGCGGACACTGTCCCCGACTTCTCGGCCTCCGGATACGAGGCCGGCGGCGTGGCCCTTCCCTACGTCGGTGCCCAGCAGAACGTCTCGCCCATCTCCGGCGACGACGGCGCCAACATCCAGGCCGCCCTCGACACCGTCGGCAACCTGACACCGGATGCGAACGGCTTCCGCGGAGCGGTGGTCCTGGCCGCCGGCACCTACGAGATCTCCGGCCAGCTCCTCATGAACAAGAGCGGCGTCGTCCTGCGCGGCGCCGGCGATTCCACCAGCGGCACCATCCTGAAGGCAACAGGCACCAGCACGCGCTGGCTGATCAAGATGGGCGGCGCCGGCACCCGCACGGAGACGGCGGGCACCCGCGTGTCGATCAGCGACGCCGTCGTGCCCGTCGGCACGCGGACCTTCAGCGTGACGAGCGCGTCCGGCTACTCCATCGGCGACCGCATCGTCGTCGAGCGCGGCGCGAACCAGGAATGGATCGACGCCATGGGCATGGACGACTGCACCACGACGGGTACGTCGTACGACACCTCGGACGTCAACAACTCGACGTGCCTCAACCCCGCTGAGCCCGACCTGTCGACACCGTGGGCGCCCGCCTCGTACATCCTCCGCAACGAGCGGAAGATCACGGCCATCAGCGGCAACACCATCACCCTCGACATCCCGGTGATGCACGCCATCGAGACCAAGTGGGGCGGCGGCGCCATCTGGAAGTACACCTACGCGGACCGCACGGAAAAGTGCGGCATCGAGGACCTGCGGGCCGAGTCGGACTACGTGGGCTCCCAGGACGAGGCGCACTCGTACGGCCTCGTCAACATCGTGAACGTCGAGAACGCGTGGGTGAAGAACACGACGTCCCTGTACTTCTACCACGGCACGTTGCTGGCCGGCGGCGGCGCTGCCTTCGTGACCGTGACCGACAACGAGTCGCTCGACCCCGTAGCCATCGCCACCGGCGGGCGCATGTATCCCTTCCACGTCGACGACGCGCAGATGACGCTGGTCATGCGCATGTTCTCGCGCGCGGCCCGGCACGACTTCGTCACCGGCAGCACCGTCCCTGGACCGAACGTCTTCCTGGACGGTGACGCCATCCTGTCGAAGGCGGAGATGGGACCGCATCACCGCTATGCCTTCGGCACGCTCTGGGACGACCTCACTCACGACACCGTCAGCGGCGGCAACTACCAGGGCGTCGTGAACCGCGGCAACAGCGGCAGCGGCCACGGCTGGGCGGGCGCGTCGCAGGTGTTCTGGAACAACGTGGTCGACAAGATGCGGGTGCAGAAGCCGCCGTACGCGCATAACTGGTCGTTCGGCTGCCAGGCCCCGAGCCACGACGGCAACGGCGAGTACTTCTCGTGGGGCACCCCGATGCCGACGTGGAGCCTGTACGTACAGCAGCTCCGCGAGCGGTTGGGTGAAGGCGCGGTTAGCAACATCGGGTACTAGGAGACCGGATCGACGTCGACCGGATGGACGTGGCCGGAGGCTCGAACACCTCCGGCCACAGCATGTTATGGAGTAAACTGGGCCCGGCCGGACATTCGGCCAGTTGAGGTAAACGTGGAGAGGGCCGCTCCCGTCCAGACTCCCCCGAAACCCGAGCCGTTCGAGCTCGACAAGGACCCGCGCTGGGAGCTGGTGCAGCGCGTGGCGGGCAGCGCGATCTTTCTGAAGTCGCGACGCCTGCGCGAGTTCCTGGTTTTCGTCTGCGAGCGCGCCCTCCGCGACCCCGACAACGTCGTCCGCGAGCAGGAGATCGGGGTGGTGGTGTTCGGCCGCCCCACCGACTTCGATCCCAGCGAAGACACGCTGGTGCGCGTGCAGGCTTCACAGCTCCGCAAGCGGCTGCAGCAGTTCTTCGCCGCCGAGGGCTCACACGAGCCGGTGGTCATCGAGATCCCCAAGGGCACGTACATGCCCGCGTTCCGCGAGCGGGCGGCCGTAACCACCGCCGACGGCAAGTTGGACGAGGCGGCGGGCCATGCGCCGGCGCGCCCAGGTCGCGTCGTCATCGGTCTCGCCACCGTCTGCCTCGTCCTCGTCGGCGTTTGCGGCTGGCTCGTGATGCAGAACCGCGAGCTCCGCAGCCGGTTGAACGACGGCCGCGAGCCGCGTCCGGCCGTCGATCATCTCTGGCGCAGCATGTTCGGCGGCCGGCACACGTACGTGGTGCTGGGCGACGGCACCTTCACGATGTGGCAGGACCTGCTGCACAAGCAGCTCACGCCCACGCAGTACCAGCGGCAGCAGTTCAAGAGCCTGGCCGAAGAGACGATCACCGATCCGGTGACGCAGGATTTCGCGCGGCGGCTGATGAACCGCCAGTTCACGCCGATCGCCGACGTCGGCCTCGCCCAGCGCGTCTCGCGGCTGAACGCCGCCCACGCCATCCCCACCGAGATCGTCTTCGCGCGCAGCGCGGCCACGCAGCATTTCAAGTCGCACAACGCCGTGCTCTCCGGCTCGCGCCGGTCGAACCCGTGGGTGGACCTGTTCGAGAGCAGCCTGAACTTCCGCAGCCGGTTCGACGAGCAGGCGCGGGCATCCTACTTCGACAACGTGGCGCCGCAGGGAAACGAGCAGGCCACGTACGAGGTCAGGTGGGACCGGCTCGGCTATTGCCGCGTGGCGTACCTTCCGAACCTCGACGCCACCGGGAGCATCCTGCTCATCTCCGGCACCGACTACTCGTCGACGGATGCCGGCGCCGAGTTCATCACCAGCGAGCGCTGGGTGCGACAGCTGCTCGCCGCGCTCGGACAACCGGTGGGCGGCCACGTGCCGCACTTCGAGGTGCTGCTCAAGGCGCAGCTCGTGCTGGGCGCCGCGCCCAGCTTCGAGATGATCGCCCACCGGGTGAAGAACAACTGACGGGCTAGCGGCCGGGCGTGTACTCGTCGAGGGCCTGCTGGCCCTGCTCGGTGATGATGTACTCGGTGCGAGGCACGCGGCCCGCGAACTTCTTCTCAACGCGCACGTATCCGGCGCGCTCGAGCTTGCGGGCGTGGATGCTCAGGTTCCCGTCGTTCGTCCGGATGATCTCGCGCAGCCGCATGAACGACAGCGACCCGGCCTGGGCGAGGGCGCTCAGGATCGACATCCGTACGGGCTGACCCAGCAACTGCTCCCGCGACTCGATCCGCGGGCGTCCCCGGCGCCGCTTGACCGGCATGGCGGTAATCGTGGGGGCGGCCTCCGAGGGGGCCGGCATCGTAGCCCCGACCGTCGAGGGGCTCTGGGGGAACCAAGCGACCGAAATCGAACCGGGCGTGCGCTCCATAATCTTGTCCTTCTCCGCTTCCGCTGCGGCCTGGGATTTTGGAACACGATGGGTCAATCGCTGATTTTCAGCAAGTGCCGGAACAGCTACGCGGCAACGTTACTCGTATAAGTATATATTTATCAACTAATTAACGCAATTGTTACGCGTCGAGTTACAGGATTTTCAGAAGAAGTTTGGCCACGAGAACAGACGTAACGACGGAGAACATTGGGCCCTTTCGGGGCCTGTGTGCGCTGAACCACCGACCCCGAACCGCCTAGTCCAGGCGATAGACCCGGACGTAGTCGACCAGCATCGTCTGCGGAAAGACGGTCGAGCCATCCGGGCTACCCGGCCAGTTCCCCCCCACCGCCACGTTCAGGATGATGAAGAACGGGTGGTCGAAGACCCAGCGGCTGCCCCCGGGCAGCGATGCGGGCGTGCGGGTCTGGTAGAGGTTGCCGTCGACGTACCAGCGGATCGCGGTCGGCTCCCACTCGATAGCGAAGGTATGGAAGGCGTCGGTGAACCGCGCACCGCCGGGCAGCGTGTAGGAGGCGGTCATCGGCGTCGCCCCCGAGTAGCCGGGGCCGTGCAGGCTGCCGTGGTTCACGCCAGGGGCGTTGCCGACGTTCTCCATGATGTCGACCTCGCCGCAGGTCGGCCAGCTCACGGTGCCGATGTCGTTGCCCAGCATCCAGAAGGCCGGCCAGATCCCCTGCCCTACCGGCAGCTTGATACGGGCCTCGAAGCGGCCGTATGCGTGCTCGAGCTTGCCGGCGGTGTTGAGTCGCGCCGACGTGTAGTCGCGGGTGACACCGTCCGTCCCCGTATACGTCTCGCGCCGGGCGACGATCGCCAGGTTCCCGCTGCCGTCGTGAGAGGCGTTCGACGTGCGGCTCGTGTCGTACTCGAGCTGATTGTTCCCCCAGCCGCCGCCGCCCACGTCGTGTTTCCACTTCGTGGAGTCGATGGGCGTCCCGGCGGCGGCGCCAAACTCGTCGCTCCAAACCAGCGTCGGGCCGGTGCCCGGCGTCGCGTAGACCTCCATCTCGAACAGTGACAACCCGTACGCGGTCGCCCGCGTGACGCCGAACATGCGAACGTACCGCGCGGTGACATTCACCGCGATGTCGTCGGTGCCGCCGTCGCCGGCACTGGTGCTGTACGCCGACGTCCACGTGCTGTTGTTGGTCGACGTCTCGATGCGATAGGCGCGGCCGTAGGCGGCCTCCCACCGCAGTACGACGCGGCGGATGGCGATGCTGGAGCCGAGATCGACGGAGAGCCACTGGCTGTCGGCGAACGAGCTCGACCAGCGCGTCGTCTGGCTGCCGTCGACACCCTTGCCGGCCTCGTAGCCGGCCGCTTCCACCGACGAGGCCGTGGCCGGACGGTTCAACGCGAGGTTGCCGGTGGGCACCGCCGTCGCCGTCGGCGTCGGCGTGGGAGTGGCGGTCGGGGCCACCGGCGTCGGTGTCGGCGTGGCCGTGGGCGCGACGGAAGTGGGAGTCGGCGTCGGTGTCACCGTACCGCCCGAAAGCGCGAAGACGGAGACTTCCGTCAGGCTGTTCCAGGAGTTCAGGGTGTTGCCGTGGCCCATGTAGCGCACCCAGCGCGCGTCGGCGTCGGCGAAGTCGAACGTCTGCTCCTGCGTCGATGTGCCGCTGCTGGACACGTTCGTGAGCGCGTTCGTCCAGGCGCTGCCGTCCGTCGAGAGCTGGAGATCGAAGCGGCTCTGGCGGGTGTTGCCCTGGAAGAACGCCACCCGCACGTAGCCGACGGTGTGCACCTGGCCGAGATCGAGCTGGAGCCACTGGCCGTCACCGTTGGCGGACCAGCGCGTGGCGAGGCTGTTGTCGACGCTGTTCCCCGGCAGGTTCCCGTCGTTGGCGCTGGCGGTCACCGCGGACCCGGCCGGCGTCACCTCGACGTACCCGCCGGTGGGCGTCGCGGTCGGGGTCGGCGTCGGGCCCGGTGAGGTCGGGGTGATCGTCGGTGTCGGAGTGGCCGTCGGCGTCGGCGTGGGGGTACGCGTCGGTGTCGGAGTGGGAGTCGGCGTAGTCGAGGTGGAGCCGTAGACTTCGAGCTCGAACAGCGAGTAGCCCCAGGCCGTGGCGCGGGCAAGGCCGAACATCCTCACGTGCCGGGCGGTCGCGGACAGGCTGATGTCGTCCACGCCCCCGTCTCCCATCGTCGTGCTGTAGGCCTGCGTCCACGCCACGCCGTCGTTCGAGACCTCGACGCGGTACGAGGTGCCGTAGGCCGCCTCCCAACGCAGCACCACGCGGTTGATGCTGGCGGACGAGCCCAAGTCCACGGCCAGCCACTGGCTGTCCGCGTACGTGCTCGACCAGCGCGTGGTGGTAGTGTCGCCGTCGACGGCCTTCCCCGCCTCGAAACCGGCCGCCTCCACCGACGAGCTCGTGGCCGGGCGGTTGCGCGCGAGATTCGCGTTGGGCGGCGTCGTCGGCGTCGGCGTGGGTGTCGCCGTCGAGCCCGCCGTTTCGTAGATCGCCGAGAGCAACGAAGCGCTACCCGCCGCGTCCTGCGAGAGCTCCCAGAACATGACGCCGCCGCCGCGCTGCTTGGCGAGCGCCGTCTTGTTCCGGATGGTCTGCAGGCCGTTGTAGTGGAAGCCCTGGGACTCGTCCTTGTTGGGGGCCTGCGGGTCGTTGGCCACGAGGACGTTGTAGGCACGGGCGTCCGAGAAGCTCGCGGCGCGGCCGTAGAAGGGAACGCCGAGGACGGCCTTGGACGCCGGCAGGCCCCGGCCCAGCCAGTAGTCGAGCGACGTGACCGCATAGCTGTAAGGCGCGTGGGCAGCGGCGGCGCCGCCGTCGTAGACCATCAGGTTCAGCCAGTCCACGGAGCCGAAGACCGCGCTGGCCACGCCGTCGGCGTTGCCCCCG
>Ga0114129_10001914_pt1 | contig 28401 bp, 22 predicted proteins | sample RhiMetdeltSRZDD1_FD_80071 | JGI IMG/M metagenome (GOLD analysis project Ga0114129, IMG submission 80071) | Populus rhizosphere microbial communities from Tennessee, USA - Rhizosphere MetaG P. deltoides SRZDD1 (version 2) (version 2) | ecosystem: Host-associated > Plants > Roots > Rhizosphere >... | reverse complement strand
GTTGTTTGAACCGGTGAAGTACCGGAATTGTCAAGAAAAATAATATCGCCTGCTTCGCTGTGGCGTGCGGTAATATGAACAGTTGTATCGGCAACTGCCTGTTTGTACAAACCGGTTGCATCCCTGCTATTGGCCAGTATGTTTTGAAAACTTTGTGCAAACAGGGCGATCCGTTTAAAGGTGTAATAAATGGGGCGCAGGTCGCCTGCCTGGCCAACAGCAGCTCCGTAATCATAGCTTGCGGCGTTTTCATCATTGTTTGAGTATCCAAAATTGCTGCCGCCATGCGCCATATAATAATTGTAACCGCCGCCGCCGTGAGCAATGATCTTCCAGGTTCGCCGGCCAAAGGTCCGCGCTTCTTCTTCATCAGATCCATATTTGTTATACCATACACTCCAGAATTCGGTAGTGAACCAGGGATTGGCCCTTGTGCTGTCGTCGGTAAAGCCTTCTCCGGCCGGATCGCTGCCGTGGTGCAAACCGCTGAAAAAATAAGGCACCTGAAGACCGAGTGATAGCGCTTTGGTTTGAAGATGGCGAAAATATTTATCAGGCATTACAGTGCCCCAGCCATTGGGATGTTCGTTTTCGAGTTGCTCCATGATCACCGGCCCGCCATGGCTGATCTGGTGACGATGCACGATGGGCAACAGAGTATCAAAAAAAAGATCAACATACTTTTCGAATTCCGTATTATGTTCACGAACCCGCAATCCCTTTTTAAATTTCAGCCAAACCGGATAGCCACCGTTATCCCATTCTGCGCAATAATAGGGGCCGGGCCGAACAATGGCGTACAGGTTCAACCGGTGAACCAGTTTCAGAAAGTAATCAAGGTCATGATCGCCTGTAAAATTGAATACGCCTTCCCGGGCTTCATGAAAATTCCATATGGTATAAATTTCAATACAGTTAAAGCCGCATCGTTTCAGGCGCAGCAGGCGGTCGTACCACAAGGCGCGCGGTATACGTGCATATTCCAGTCCTGCCGATACCAGAAAGGTCCGTTTTCCATTAACGATGAAACCTTTGGCATCGTAGTTTATAAATGGTTTGGCAGCAGGGGAGGGTGGAAAGATGTGGTCGTTCATGGCAGGCTGGCTAAAAGCCCTTCCTATAGAACATATACCAAAGAACAACGAAATCAATATTACAGATAATGGCCGGCCATAATGCGGCAGGCTGCCTGATACGTGCTTCATAATTGCGTAACGATCGGTTATAAATGGAATATCCCTGAAAATAAGGAGTAGTTAAAAAGATAGGACGCCAAAGATAAAATATTTACAGTTATGACCACGGTCATTGTTTCATACCTGTACTATTTAGTAAATTTAATACAGATTAACCCACAACGTAAAAAAGTTAAGCGAGGAAGATAGAAAAACTGTTAAGTGGCTGTCTGAAAAGACGGAAAACGAAGGCGGTAGAACTATCTGTCCTAAACGGCAGAATAAATCTGTTATCTTAACTGGAAAACTTAGTGGGTTAAGCAGACGCTGATAGAATAAGGTTGTAAAAGACCACAAGCTACCAACGTCGGACGGGGGCGGGTCAATGACCCGCTCTTTTTTTGTGCTCTTCGCGGCTTGCAGCCCCGAAGGTTTATTCTGTTGCCTTTGGCAACTGTAAAAGTGGCCGCAGGCCACAGAATAGAACTACGGAACTACAAGTTCAGCAGAGCTTAGTCTCGCAGCGCTTACTCCCTTTCCTCATTGCTCTGAATCACCATGCCGCCCTTGGCGGTAAACTCCTGCAAGAATAAATTATAATTGTCTGCATTCAGCGGGCGGGTGGCATCTTCAATAATATAGGTTTTAAATCCTTCTTCAAGGCTATCCATGGCAGTTGCAAATACGCAGATGTCGCCGGCAAGGCCAACGAGGTAAACTTCTTCTACTTTTTTTTCGCGAAGGTAACCGGCCAGTCCGGTCGATGACCGGTGGTCGTTATCATAAAAACCACTGTAGCTGTCGATATCAATGTGCGTGCCTTTTCTAAAGATAGCCTGTACTGGTTTTGTATTTAAGTCAGCTGGAAAACCGGCTCCCGGCGTTTCCTGCACACAATGGTTGGGCCAAAGCGTTTGTTGTGTGCCGTTAATATCAATATGCTCAAACGGGTGCTTGCCGGGGTGGTTCGAGGCAAAACTTTTATGATCGGCCGGATGCCAGTCCTGCGTAGCGGCCACTACTTCAAAATAATTCAGCAGCCGGTTTACAACAGGAATAATGGCATCGCCTTCCGGTATGGGCAATGCGCCGGCCGGCAAAAAATCGTTTTGAATATCTATGAGCAATAATGCTTTCATGCTATTTAAATTTCGCGCGAAGGCGCAAATGGTACTAAGGCAAAAAGGCATAGAGGCAACGAGGCATAAAGGCACAAGAATCAAGGCTCAGGGAACAAGATTTAAAGTTTTAGTGCCAGGACGGTTAGCGATGCAAGGCAATGATCAGGTATCAGGAAACAACAAACCACAAACTACAAACAACAAACTGCTCCTCCTTGCCACTCGCTACTTACCACCCGCTACTCGCTCCTCCCTCAACTGATCTCTTAGTTCCAGCAACTTTTTACTAACTCCCACTTTATAGGTATGAGGGTTTTCAAAGCGCTTGAATTCTGCCGGTAACAGGGCCAGTCTTTTTACGGTATAAGCTGCAATATCGGTTAGGGAAGATGGTGGTAACAAGCGTTTGCCATTTTCCATTACCTTATGCAACAGGGGCTCCTGCTGCAGGTGCCCAACGGGCAAAGACTGACCGGGTTCAACCGGATGATAAATTACCGGTTGTTGTTGTTCGTCGTTTAGTACAATGGCATCAGCGCCAACAAACGAACCATCGTCATTCGTAACGCGCAATACCTGCTTAATTCCGGGCAGCGATGTTTTTTGCAACGTTTCTGATAATTTTAAACGTGGCTTGCCACCGGCCATGGAAAGTTTATACACGCCATCGAGGGCGGCATCGGGCTGACCGGTTACCAGTCTTGTGCCAATGCCAAAAACATCAATGGGCGCGCCCTGTTCCATCAAACTTTTTATAACGTATTCATCCAACTGGTTCGACGCCACAATTTTTATATAAGGCAAACCTGCTTCATTTAACATGGCGCGGGCATGTTTGGCCAGCCAGGCCAGGTCGCCGCTATCGAGCCGGATGGCTGCTGCGCGATGTCCCCGTTTTTCCATTTCCCTGGCAACGGTAATAGCGTTGGGTATACCGCTTTGCAGGGTATCGTAGGTATCTACTAAAAATATGCAGTTGTCGGGTCGTGCATTGGCATAGGCGCGAAAGGCTTCCAGTTCCGAATCGTAACTTTCGATAAAAGCATGCGCCATAGTACCGGATGTGGCAAGGTGGTATAACGCTGCAGCATATACATTACTGGTGCTTTCGAAACCACCGATAATCGCTGCCCGCGTTGCCAGTATGCCGCCGGGGCCATGTGAACGGCGTAACCCGAAATCGCTGAGTATTTTATCGCCGGCAACAAATCGCATGCGCGATGCTTTGGTGGCTATCAGCGATTCAAAGTTCATGATGTTCAGCAACAGCGTTTCGATCAGCTGCGCTTCAAATTGTGTTCCTTCTACCCGAATAATTGGGCAATTGGGGAACACCAGGTCGCCCTCAGTAACAGCATATAGGGTACCCCTGAATTGAAACCGTTGCAGAAAATCGAGGAACGATTGATTGAACGACAGGGTTTGTAAAAAGGCAATATCTTCTTTGGTGAAATGAAGGGTTTCCAATATCTGTAGCAGGTCATCTAAACCGGCCGAAACCACATAGCCGCCTCTGTTAGGAATTTTTCTGAAGAAGTAATCAAAGCATACGGGTATGTTGTGCCTGTTCTCCAAAAAGTACACTTCGCCCATCGTGAGCTGATAAAGGTCGGTATAGTTTCCGGATATTGTTATTGAAAACATAATAAGTATTTAAGGCACAAGGTTCAAGGCACAAGAGTTCCAATACAAGTTACAAAGAATAACTCAGGACTTGTGCCTTGTCTCTTGTGCCTTTATGGCTTATTTTATTATGATCTTAATTGTCCTTAACGGAACTATAATATTTTGCGAACCATTGTTCAGGGAGTGGTTCAGGTCGAGCAGGGCCTTTTCGAGCAAAAAGGTTTGCAACATGACCCTGAAATCGGCTTTTTCTTTCGGTATAAAACGGTTGCCTGCTACCGTATCGATCCAGGCTTTTATGAAAAAGCCGCCCATATAATGTGCCCATAACCGGGCAAAAGGGATGTATTTTTCAATATTATCTTTTAATATATGGTTGTTCAAAAAGAACCCTTCATAAGCTGCATTATGAAATGACCGCAGCATGGTGGCTACATCGTGTACGGGCGACCGTTTTAATCTTCTTTCGCTATACGGACGAAGCGGATCGCCTCCGAAACCCTGTATGGCCACATCTTTACCGGTGAGCAGTACCTCGTCGAGCGAATAGTTGCCATGAATGCGTATTTTAAGCACATCCAGCTTCTTGTTATAAATCCTTTTCAACACATTCAAAATATCATCGCGGTGCTGTAGCATTTCGGCTGCCTCAGGCTGTGTATCGGGCGCTATGCGGTGCATGTTTCTTTTCAGGTTCTGAAATGCTTCCCGAACAAGCGAAACCATGGCCGAGAACAACGAACGCTGGTAATGCAATGAAAATTCTTCGGGTTTGAAATCTTTTGAGTCAACCGGCGAAGCAAGCGCCAGGTGCATTTCACCGGTGCGTATACCAATCAAACGAGCCTGGTCGGCAGCGCGGCTGCCCAGCAGGTCCTTTAATCCGTTCGGCAGTTGTTCAAAAGGCAACGGTTCAGTTAAGCCGCCAATCAGTTCATATGCAGGAAGGTTTTCAGGGTCTATAGCCAGTAATCTTTCTATATAATTGTACAAACGTTCCAGCATGTAGCTATACCCGTTACCATGGTTTTCGACCATTACCTGCATCATGCCCAGCGTCGTAAGCCCTTTTTCCGTCATCCATTCAATGGCGCCGAGGAAAGGCGGCACATGCTCAAACTTTACTTTATCACTCAGGAAATGGGTTATCTCTGCATCGGGATTGACAATATAATCTACCCTGCGGTACAGGGTAAGAAAAAAATTGTTATCGTAGGTAATGGAACTGTGATACCGGTCGGTATCGTACATTTTAGATGTTATGTCTTCGTGTTGTGCTGCATATTTTTCCAATACCCCGTTGTTAAAAAATCTGATGTTGCTGTTTTCATTGATGTTAATGGTTTCGTAATGCATCATATGGTGAAACAGCAGTTGCTGAAAACCTGTGGCATACACGGCATCGCATATAGCGCCCTGTTCATCGCTTAGTTGTACATGGGCCAGTATTGACTGCGGATGCTGGTCTGATATTCTTTTTTCAGCCTTTGACTTAACAAATGTTATGATCACCTGGTATAGCTCGGGCAGGCCGCTTTCGTAGGTTACTTCAAGCAGCAACAGCACGGCATTGTGCGGTATTAAAGGAATAGTAACATTATTGATGATCTCAACACTGTACACCGAACGTGCCCGGCCGGTAAACCACTTCGACTGTTTCAGGTAACGCGGCAAAATGGTATTTTCCAGTACCGGCTGGTTTGCTTTGCCCATGATATCGTCCCAAACTTTCAATTGCAGTTTCGGGATCTCTTTTTGCTCATCCATTTCGGGATGTGCTTTTTCGAGCGCGAACCACAGATAATTATGCGGACCTAACGTAAAGAAATAGGTGCCTGTATTTCCTACAGCCGGAAATTTATTCCTGCTCATCATTTCAATGAGCGAATACCCTTTATAACTATCGAGCGGAATTTCGGCCACCTGGGCAAACTTCGACAGGTTTACAATGATCAGCAGGGTTTCATCTTCATACTTTCGTAAAAATGCCAGCACCTTGGGATTGTCGACATTTAAAAAAGAAAAATCACCGCGGCCAAAGGCTTTGTATTTTTTACGCATAGTTATCATGCGCTTCATAAACCAGAACAACGACGAGGTGTTGCGCCGTTGCATTTCAACATTCACCGATTCGTAATGATATTCGGGGTCAAGTATTAAAGGCAGGTACAACCGGTGCGGATTGGAGGTAGAAAAACCGGCATTGCGATCGGGCGACCATTGCATGGGTGTGCGAACGCCATCGCGATCGCCTAAATAAAAATTATCGCCCATACCAATTTCATCGCCATAGTAAATAACCGGTGTTCCCGGTAATGAAAAAAGCAGCGAGTTGAGCAGCTCAATTTTTTCGCGGTTATTATCCATCAGCGGCGCCAGGCGATGGCGGATGCCGAGGTTGATGCGTGCCTTTGGGTCTTTCGCATACACTTTGTACATGTAATCTCTTTCTTCATCGGTAACCATTTCAAGCGTAAGCTCATCGTGGTTGCGAAGGAAAATGGCCCACTGGCAGGTGTTTGGGATGGCCGGTGTTTGATCGAATATATCGGTAATGGGGTAGCGGTCTTCCATTTGCAGGGCCATGAACATGCGCGGCATAACCGGAAAATGATAATTCATCTGGCATTCATCGCCATCGCCGAAATAGGAGGCCGAATCTTCGGGCCACATATTTGCTTCGGCCAGCAACAGGGTGCCGGGAAATTTTTCATCTACATGCGCCCGTAATTTTTTTAAAAAGCCATGGGTTTCGGGGAGGTTTTCACCATTGGTGCCTTCGCGTTCGAACAAATAAGGAACGGCATCGAGCCTGAAACCATCAACGCCCATACTACACCAGTGATCGAGTATGTTAAACACTTCCTGCTGCACCTGTGGGTTATCGTAATTCAGGTCGGGCTGGTGATGAAAAAAGCGGTGCCAGTAATATTGCTGCGCCACGGGGTCCCAGGTCCAGTTACTGGTTTCAAAATCCTGGAAAATAATACGCACATCCCGGTATTGGTTCGGATCGTCGGTCCATACATAATAATTTCTTTCGGGCGATCCTTTGGGCGCCTTGCGGGCCCGCTGAAACCAGGGATGCTGGTCTGAGGTGTGGTTAATAACCAGCTCGGTAATTATTTTCAGGTTGCGCTGGTGGGCTTCATCCAGCAGGCTTTTCAGTTGTTTTATATTGCCGTACGAAGGGTTGATGCTGAAATAATCGGCAATATCGTACCCGTCATCACGCAGGGGGCTGGGATAAAACGGCAACAGCCAGATAACATTTACGCCCAGTTCCTGCAGATAATCGAGTTTTTGCAGCAAACCGCCAAAATCGCCGATACCATCGCCATTGCTGTCGCAAAAGGCTTTTATGTGCAGCTCATAAATAATGGCATCTTTATACCAATGCAGCTTGTCGCTGAGTTCCTGTGTTTTTGTATCCATACTTGCCTGTTATAATAATACCTGTAAGCTTTTTTGATGTAGCTACTCATCAGGCGCGGCCGGCAGGTGATGGCTGAAACAACATAATTATTATGCCAGAAGGGTAAGATTGGGGGCCGGTAAGGGTATTTTGCGGTAATCTGCCGGTAATTTATAATGTACCGAAAAAACCTCGCCAAAAATTGGTAAAGTTTTTAAAAGATTAAGGGTGGCGCCTTCTTTCGGGGAAATGTATCCCGGCGGCTATGCTTTCCCTTTCCCATTTTTCAATAAAGGAAAGCGCTTCGCTGCCGGTAAGGTTATAAAATGAATCCCATACCTGCGATACGGAATGATAGCGGGTTGGGGGTTGGGGTGAAAGTGAGCACCTTGTTAATTGTATATTTCCTGTGCTTCTCTGTTAAGCAGGGTTGTTTCCCAGGTGCACAGCATATTCAGTGTTGATTCGGTATTGCTGATCAGTCTTTCGGTGTAAGAAATAAGTGTATCGAGGTAGTAAGCCACCTGCGACATGGTTATTACGCGGCTTTTATTTACATCGTTTTCTGATTCTCCTTGTAAAAGCACATGAAAGTATTGAAAGTATTCGCCCATCTGGTACATTTTGTTTTCAATACCATCGTATATATTTCTTATTTCTTCGCTGTCGAACGATTGGTTGAATTCATCGGTAAAAATACCAGTGAGTTTATCGGATAATAGCTGGCTGCCATTTAGTACAAAGTCTTCGACCAGTTCAAGAAAAGAATTAAGCACCTCTACCAGGTGATTATAATAGGGCGATGTATACGGCTCAGCGGCGGCATGTGGAAATAATTCAGCGCAGGTTTCCTGTATAAAGGCGTTGAGGCGTTCAGCATCGGGCGTATCGTGGTTGATTAATTTAGCCAGCAGGCGATGCATTATAGTGTCGTCGAGCAGCCGGGGAGTGAGCATTTTACCCAGGGAGCCAATTTCTGTTTCGTTGATTCCAAATGTTCTGAAAAGCAGGTTTTGGTATTGCTTTACATCTGTACCGGAATAAGCAGCATGTTGTTGCCTGAATTGCTTTGTAAAACTGGTTTTGAAAGGATTGGAGCGCATAAGTGATTCTTTGAAGGTGAAGGGATTAAAACCACAGTACAATGTTACATTACCAGAGCAGGCGTTTACAAACATACGGCACTGTATTCCATTCGTTTACGGGTTTATCAATCGTCTGCTACAGGTATTTATTTAGGAATAATGGTCAATTAGGCAGGTAAGGCGGATATCTTCCTGATAATAACGGCAAAACCAGGCCGGCAGGTACTTTTTGGGGAAAAATAGTTGTTTAATCACAAGCGATGGTGATGGCGGTCATTGTTAATAGACAACATGTAGTGATAATTTTGATATGATCAGCAATTTTAACCCAACGCGAATAACATGAAAATTTCAACCTTCGATACCAGAAGAAAAACAGGGCTTGATATTGTGCCCATGCACATCACCAGCCCTGAGTTCACCTACAACGATTATATACCTGCCCGCTTTACCTGCGATGGTATTAATATAAGTCCGCCGCTTGATATTGATCATCTACCAACCGGTACAAAATGTTTGGCCATTATTGTTGATGACCCCGATGCGCCTATTCGTCCCTGGGTTCACTGGGTAGCCTGGAACATTCCTGCTTCGCAGCACCTGAAAGAAGATTGTTTATTGAAAGAGCAGGGAATAAACGACTTCAGGGAACATAAATATGGCGGCCCTTGTCCGCCTTACGGCACACACCGGTACTATTTTAAAGTATATGCATTAGACAGGCGCCTCGATCTGCCGGTACAATCATCGAGGAATGAGCTGGAAAAAGCCATGGAAGGGCGTGTGATCGGGTTTGGGGAACTAATGGGCAGATATAGAAGAAGATGAAAAGGCATCCGCCTTCGTGCTCCGGCGCCGAAGCTATGGCGCAGGCACCTAAAGCTACGGCGGACAAGCAAGGCACCCACCTTCGCTAAGGCTTCGGCGGGCAAGCAAGGCACAAGGAAAGAGTAAGAAATAAAAAAGGAATCAGGGCTTTTGCTGTACCTGATTCCTTGCTTTTATGCTGTGCGGTGGAATTGAGTAATTTACTTAACGGAAATATGTTTCGACAAGGCTGCTTTTTTAGCCTCTTCTTTTTTGGGCAATACTATTTTCAGTACGCCATCGTGATAAGTAGCTTCAATCTTATCTTTCATTACTTCTTCGGGTAACGTAAAACTGCGGGTGAACGATGAATAGTTGTATTCCCTGCGGGTTTGGCGCTCATCTTCCCTTGTTTCTTCTTTTTCGCAGCTGATGGTAAGCATGTTGCCCTCGATGTCGATGTTGAAGTCGTTCTTATTTAAGCCGGGAGCTGCTACCGATACTATATAATCATTTTGATTTTCAGATACATTTACTGCAGGAACGGTCGAGGTTCTGCCCATTAATCCGGTACCGGACCCTCCCAGCCGTTCATTCCATGATCTGAAAAAATCGTCAAAGACAGACGGAAACATTTCTCCTGATCTGGTTCCTGATTTGCTTAAGGATTTCGTTGACATAACTACCCTCCTTTATTTTTGGTTATTAAATAATGATAAACAAAAATAGTTGCAGTCAGCATGGCGTATTATGTTTGCACCGGGTACTGCGATTTCAGAGGAAGTAACTTTATAAGTTCAACAAACAAGGCTATTTTTTGTTTACAATACCTGCGACAGGAAAAAATAGAAGCTTCTGCGTGTTTCTTTAAATATTTTTTCAGCAGCCTGTATCTGGTTGTTTAGCTCTGCTTGTTTGTGTGTTTTCGGTATTTCGTTTAAATCGTGTTTTAACAGATCGAATTGTTCTTTCTGAAGAATAAACTGATTTTGAAAATGTTCTGCTTCTGCCAGTATTTCTTTATTGTTGCAGTTATTCACCACTTCTTCCAGTTGATTTTCGAACAGGCGGGTTTCACTGGCAAAGAACTGCAATGATTGCTTCCACTCCTGTAACTCGCCGGAGTGGCTTTCGATAGTTGTTACAGACATAGAATATATTTTTATGTAAGATAAATTTATGCTGCATTAAATTTCATGTATTGCCGTCAGCCGGGGGGATGAGAATGGTCAGTGGTTCTATTTTAATTATACAATTCCTGTTCTTCGATATGGATCATTTGTGCTTCCCAGGCAAATAACAACTCGTGCGTAAACTGAAGATCAATCATTATTTTTTCGATAAAGGCTATCAGCTTTGTGAGATGAGTAGCTACGGGCGTTGTTACCTGAATTCCTTTTTTGTTATCTGATTCATATTGTAATGTATCGGTAAAATACTTATAATAAGCATCAATGTTGTTCAGGTAAAATTCAACTACATCTATTGTTTCGGCGGTGTTTGCACTATCAATGTCCCAACTGATATCGGTTTCGGGGTTACCCGATTGCAGTTTTTTCAGGTTGCCCGATAAGTGCTCTCTGATATCTTCCTGAAACGTATTGATGAGTTCGCAAAATATTTCAATGGTAGTGATCAGGCCTTCGTAGTAATGTGCAGTGAAAGGCTCTTCCTGCACAAACCGGGTAAACAGCATGTTCAATTCACCGGCGAAGTTGAATAGTCTGCGTGAATGAGGAATGTCTTTTGTTTCGAGTTTATTGATGATGCATTCAACAATGTCGTTATGGTGTAAGGTTTCAGAAAGATATTCAGCCAGCAATGCCGATTCGTTTTTATTTCGGCCATATTCCCGCAACAATAGGTTTTTATAGGATATTTCTTCAGCGGGCGGATAAACGATATGCTCCATCCTGAATTGTTTTGCAAAGTGACGGGTATAATATTGAGTTGGCATAAGACCGTTTATTTTGATTGTGCCGCAAATTAACCCGTCTTTTACCCGGTTCTGATGACCAGGCTCAACCTGCAGGATGATTACATACCTTTAGCCCGCCTGAATATATCATGGAGAAATATGACGTTTGTCATACCCTAATCCGGAGCGCTGGCTGTCCTACATTTTATCAGTTTTGTCGTGCCCGCGTTGTTTTACCAGTTTGTTATAAATGCCGAAGAGTAAGAACGGAGCAGCCCACTGGCCAATAAACAGGCTCATGTGTTTCTGACGCGAGAGTTGCAGTACCAGGGCTGCCGTCATGGCGCCCACGGATGCCCACAGGAATACATCTGAGGGTATTTGGGCAGTTTTTTCTTCAATAGCTTTTGCAGTTTTGCCTTCTCTTTTTTCCTGCGTCCCCTGAGTTCTGTATGTAGGTTCCATATACTGTTTATTTAAGGTTTTATGATACCATATCGATGTAAAATTTATGCCAGCCCCCGCCGGATGCGGATTACGTTAATTTAGCTTACTAATTAGATAAACCGGTTTAAACACCGATTGTATAATTGTGATTATTTGCAGGTGATATTGTTTGATATAAGTATAGCCATGAAAAACAAGTAGTAAGTAATAAGTAGTAGGTGATAAGTAGTAAGTAAGAAAGTGTTCGGCATTGCCTACTGCCCACTGCCTATTGCCTGCTACTTATTACTTGCTTTCACCTTAACAACTACTGCCTTCGACGTAGGTGTATTGCTTTTATCGGCTACGCTGGTTACAGGTACCAGCACATTTGTTTCGGGAAAATAAGTAGCAGTACATTGGCGGGGAATAGGGTAGGGCACTACTATAAATTGATGAGCTACGCGCTCTTTGCCTCCATGATAATTGTAAATATCAACCACATCGCCTTGTTGCAGGTTGTGTTGATCCATATCTGCCTGATTCATTAATATCACACGCCGTTCATTATATACGCCGCGGTAGCGGTCGTTTAATCCGTAAATGGTTGTATTGAACTGATCGTGACTGCGAATGGTCATCATCAGCAATTCATCATCGGCCAGCGAAATAGTGGTAACCGGTGCAATATTGAAATGCGCTTTCTTTGTTTCGGTATTGAATGACCCTTCGCGATTGCAGTTGGGTAAATAAAAGCCACCGGATATGCGCACCCGTTTATTATATTCCGCAAAACCCGGAATGGTGCGTTCTATATCATTTCTGATATGATCATAATGCTGCAGATATTTGTCCCAGTTTATGGTACTGCGGGCGCCTGATACCGCTTTTGCCATTTTGCATACAATAACCGGTTCACTTAGTAAATGAGGCGATACCGGTTGCAAAACGCCTTTTGATTGCTGAATAACGCCCATGGAGTTTTCGCACGAAACAAATTGTTCTTCACCATTCAGCACATCTTTATCGCTACGTCCCAGGCACGGGAGTATCATCGCTTCGTTACCATGTACCAGGTGGCTTCGATTAAGCTTGGTAGATACATGCACGGTAAGAGCACATTTGCGCAAGGCCTCTGCTGTATACAGCGTGTCGGGTGTTGCCGATAAAAAGTTGCCGCCCATGGCAATGAATACCGAAGCTTTTTCATCGTGCATGGCATTAATAGATTCCACTACATCGTACCCGTGGTGTTGCGGTGGGCGAAAACCAAAATTCGCTTCAAGGCTATCGAGAAACTTTTGCGCCGGTTTTTCATAAATGCCCATGGTACGGTCGCCCTGTACATTGCTATGCCCCCTTACCGGACAGGTGCCTGCACCCTTTTTACCGATGCTGCCTTTAAGCAATAACAGGTTCACGATCTCTTTTATGGTATCTACAGCATTTTTGTGCTGGGTAAGACCCATGGCCCAGCAGGCAATGATCTTTGTTTTATCTTTTAACAGGTTGGCCGTTGCTGTGAGTTGCGGCCAGTCAACTCCACATGCCTGCACCAGTTGTTCGGGTTGTTGTTGTTGCAGGTGTTCAATAAAAGCTATAAAACCGGCTGTATTATTTTCAATAAAGGCGCGGTCGAAAATTTGGCCGGGGTTGCGTTGTTCTTCCTGCCACAAAATATATTCAATAGCTTTAAGCAGGGCCAGATCGCCATTGATCTTTACCGGCAGAAAAATATCAGTAAGATGGGTATCGATGCCAAGTATGCCTTTTACCTGCTGCGGGTTCATAAAACCCATCAGGCCTGTTTCGGGCAATGGGTTTACCGAAATGATTTTTGCACCGTTTGCTTTGGCTTTTTGCAAAGCGGTTAACATACGCGGATGGTTGGTGCCGGGATTTTGCCCCAGTATAATGATCACTTCTGCTTCATAAAAATCTTCCAGCTTTACCGAGCCTTTGCCAATGCCCAGCGATTCGCCCAGGGCCACGCCACTGCTTTCGTGGCACAAATTGCTGCAATCGGGCAGATTATTGGTGCCATATTCGCGAACAAAGAGCTGGTACAAAAAAGCGGCCTCGTTACTGGTGCGGCCCGATGTGTAAAAAATGGCTTCATCGGGCGATGCCAGTTTGTTGAGTGCGCCGGCGATTTTGCCAAATGCTTCATCCCACGTAATGGGCTGGTAGTGGGTCCCGCTTTGCGGGAGGTACATGGGCTGCGCAATGCGGCCTTTACGGCCAATTTCAAAATCGGTTAATAATGCCAGCTCCTGTACGGAATGTTGTGCAAAGAACTCAGGTGTTAATTTTTTAAGGGTAGCTTCTTCGGCAATTGCTTTGGCGCCGTTTTCGCAATATTCACCCAGTCCCGAACGCTCATCATCGGGGTCGGGCCAGGCGCAACCGGGGCAATCGAACCCATCTTTTTTGTTCATGTGTTGAAGGGCTTTCAGGCCACGGGTTAACCCCGCTTCGCCCACAACCTGTTTTAAAGCAGTAACCACACCCGGTAATCCGGCTGCGGCCTGTTTAACGGGCCCCAGGTGTAATCCCGAAAACCGCTCAGGGTTTTCGGCCCCCGGAATATTTTTATTGTCGCTGCTCATATGATTCCCTTTTGTACTGGAATTTCTATTCTTCGCGCCCCGCTATATACATTGAACCGTTCGTTGCGTAAAAAACCTATTAAGGTCATATCAAATTCGGTTGCCAGTTGTACTGCCAGGCTCGATGGCGCACCTACAGCTGCTATTACACGAATACCGGCCATGGTTGCTTTTTGCACCAGTTCAAAACCTGCTCTTCCGCTCAACAATAAAATGTGCTGGTGTAAAGGCAACTGCTTGTTCAAAAACGCTGAACCTATTACTTTGTCAAGGGCATTGTGGCGGCCAACATCTTCACGCAACGCCAAAAAATTTCCCTTACCATCAAACAGGGCAGAAGCATGCAGCCCGCCGGTACTTTCGAACAGTACCTGTTTTTTTTCAATGGCAGTATGAAGGTTGTAAAATACAGTGGCGGGTAAACTGATATCATCGGGTTGCCCGGTATAGGCCGAAACGGTTCTGATGGCATTTATGCCGGTTTTACCGCACACTCCGCAACTCGAGGTGGTGTAAAAATTCCGTTCGGCCTGTTGCAGGTGTGGAATGGCGCCTTCGGTAAGCGTTACCAACACACTGTTGCCCTGGGCCTGAATATGTTTTATTTGATCAATATGTTCAATAATACCTTCGGTAAACAAAAAACCGGCGGCTAATTCGTTGTCGTGCCCGGGCGTACGCATGGTAACAGAAACATTTTTTTGCATATACCCCGTTCCGTCGTTCCACGCCAGTTGTATTTCAAGCGGTTCCTCAACCGCAAGTTCATCATCGGCCTCGGTGAGCGCGCCTGCTTTTATCTTTTTTATTTTTATATGGACGATCGATTCGTGTTGCATATACCAAATGTAACGTTCCGCTGGGAAAAAAGCTAAGAGTGTGGAGGGGCCAATCCAAAAAATAATTAAGTGTAAAATTGACAGATATATGGTTTTGTCTTAGTTTCACAGTTCCAATAGTGCGTATTTTATGGCCCGGTACAGGGCATTGCTGTGCGAACCTGATAACTTTTGTTAAAATTAACGATTACGATGCCGCTTATTTCTGCCTTTCTATACACATCTTATTCATTACATTTATTAATTATTCATTTTAAAGCTTTTTCATGAAACGTTTTGCTTTGCTTGCGGTTTGCAAAAGCCTGATTATTTATGGCGCTGTTGCTCAAAACAACCTGGTGCTGAATGTAGATTCGGCCAGAACTACTATCAACAAGCACATTTATGGTCATTTTGCCGAGCATTTGGGCCATTGTGTTTACGGTGGTTTTTATGTGGGCGAAGGCAATACCAAAATTGCCAATACAAATGGGGTACGCAATGATGTTATAGGTGCCCTGAAAAAATTAAAGATCCCCAATTTGCGCTGGCCGGGAGGATGTTTTGCCGATACGTATCACTGGAAAGATGGCATTGGCCCCAAAAACAAACGGCCCACGATGGTGAATGCCTGGTGGGGCGGCGTTACCGAAGACAATAGCTTTGGCACACACGAATTTTTAAATATGTGCGAATTGCTGGGTACCGAACCCTACCTGGCGGGCAATGTGGGCAGCGGCACCGTGCAGGACTTAACGGACTGGGTTCAATATGTAAACTTTAACGGCAAAAGTCCCATGAGCGATCTTCGCCAGCAAAATGGCCGTCAAAAGCCCTGGCATGTACAGTTTTGGGGAGTGGGCAACGAAGCCTGGGGATGCGGCGGCAATATGACGCCCGACCATTATGCAAATGTATACCGTCAGTATGCCACCTTTATGACCGGCCAAATTTTTCGGATTGCTTCCGGCGCCAGTTCAGATGATTATAAATGGACGGAGGTGTTGATGAAAAATATTCCGCAAAACATGGTGGGTGGTTTGGCGCTGCACCATTATTCAGTGATCGACTGGAATAAAAAAGGCCCCGCCGTTGACTTTACCGAGCAGCAATATTTTGCTATCATGAAGCAAGCGCTGCTTATGGATTCGCTGGTTATAAAGCATTCGGCCATTATGGATAAATACGATCCGGCAAAGCGGATAGCCCTTGTAGTTGATGAATGGGGTGGCTGGTACGATGTGGAACCCGGCACCAATCCCGGTTTTTTATACCAGCAAAATACCATGCGCGATGCCATGATTGCCGGTGTTACCTTAAACATCTTTCATAATCATTGCGACCGTGTTCGTATGGCTAACCTGGCGCAGGCCATTAATGTGTTGCAGGCTGTGATTTTGACCAATGAAGAAAAAATGATCCTCACGCCTACCTATCATGTAATGGAAATGTATAATGTGCACCAGGATGCCAAAATGGTACCTGTATCTTTAAAGAGCAATGAGTATGTGCTGGATAATCAAAAGCTGCCCGCTGTTTCGGCATCGGCTTCAAAAGATTCAACCGGCTTGTTGCATATTTCACTGGTAAATATTGATGCAAAAAATGCGCAGGATATTACCATCAATTTGGAAGGAGGCAATTATAAAACCGTTGCCGGGCGAATTTTAACATCTGCCAAACTGCAGGACCATAATTCATTCGAAGCACCGGATAAAATAAAACCTGCGCCATTTAAAGGGGCAACCATTAAAGGCAAAATGCTCAACGTAAAATTGCCGCCATTTTCGGTAGCAGTTTTAGAGTTAAAATAGGCAGATAGACAAAATATCAGATATTTGACAAAATTTAATAACCACTCGTTCATAAAAACAAAAGCAGTACTATGAATAGATTGATTTGCCATGCTGCAACGCTGATGCTACTAACCGGCATTGCCTCATGCGGCGGTGAAAACAAACAACCTGCAACTGAAAATACAGAAGCTATGATTAAACCAGGTATTACATCAAAAGACTGGGGCGAAACTGATGGAAAAAAAGTTCAGTTATTTTCGCTCACCAATAAGAACGGCGTTACTGTCGACATTACCAATTATGGCGGTATCGTTACTTCGTGGGTTACGCCCGATAAGCACGGTAATAAATCGAGTGTGGTAATTGGTATGAATACGTTAGATGAATACCTGAAAAAGCCACCTTATTTCGGCGCTATCATTGGCCGTTATGGCAACCGTATCGGCGATGCAAAATTTAAACTCGATGGCAAAACTTACACCTTAGCAGCCAACAACGGAAAAAATAATTTGCATGGCGGTAACAAAGGTTTTGATAAAGTAGTGTGGGATGCAGCTACTACAGATGGCACTACACCTTCATTAACCTTAACTTACCTGAGTAAAGATGGCGAGGAAGGTTTTCCCGGCAACCTGAAAGTAACCGTGGTATACACCTTAACCGACGCCGGTGAACTGAACATTGAATACACTGCCGAAACAGATAAAGCCACTCCTGTTAATTTAACCAATCACAGTTACTTTAACCTTACCGGCAGTACAGAAAATACCATTTTGAACCATAACTTAATGATCGATGCCGATCATTACACACCGGTAGATACTACTTTGATTCCAACCGGTGAAATTAAAGCGGTAAAAGGCACTGCGTTCGACTTTACAAAACCCGAAGCCATTGGCGCCCGCATCGATTCGGTACCAGGTGGCTATGACCATAATTTTGTATTGAACCGGAAAGACAGCTCGCTGCAACTGGTGGCTGTATTGAGCGACACACTCAGCGGCCGTAAACTGGAAGTATTTACCACAGAACCCGGTCTTCAGTTTTACAGCGGAAACTTTTTAAATGGAACTTTTGTAAGTGGTGGCAAACCGGTGAATTTACGTACAGCGTTGTGCCTCGAAACACAGCATTTTCCCGATTCGCCCAACAAACCAAAATTCCCGGGCACTATTTTACAACCGGGGCAGAAATATCATACTGTAACAAAGTATAAAGTTTCGGTAGAGAAATAAATGGGATTATTAATAAAAGAGTTTTTATAAACAGACCCCGCTTCGCAGCGGGGTTTGTTTTTTATATGCTTTTGCGTCGTTACGTATGGTGGTGGTTATTATTTTTTGCGTATTGATAGTGAGTAAATGAATGTTATTTTTCATATTAATACAGGTGAATGACCAATAAGCGATTGTTGAAAATAGGACTGTTTGGTATTGGATTAGATACATACTGGCCGCAATTTGAAGGATTGAAAGAACGGCTGGAAGGCTACCTGCAGGAAGTGCATAACAAAATGGCTGCATTACACCCCAATATCATTAATGCAGGTTTGGTTGATAGCCCCGATAAAGCATTTGAAGCAGGATACCGGTTCAGAACGGAAGGCGTAGATATCATCTTTTTATATGTAACCACTTACGCATTATCATCAACGGTACTACCGGTTGTGCAACAGGCAAAAGTACCGGTGATTGTACTGAATTTATCGCCCGAAGCCGCTATTGATTATGCATCGTTCAATAAAATGAACAACCGCACCCGCATGACCGGCGAATGGCTGGCTTATTGTTCGGCCTGCCCGGTTCCCGAAATTGCCAATGTATTTTTACGCACGGGTGTGCGGTTTTACCAGGTAACCGGAATGTTGTATAATGATGCTGCATGCTGGAAAGAAATACTGGAATGGGTTGAAGCCGCCCGGGTAGCGCATACCATGGCGTTTAACCGGCTCGGTTGTATGGGCCATTATTACAGCGGAATGCTGGATATATATTCAGATCTTACGCAACAATACCGGTTCTTTGGCGGACATATTGAGCTGATTGAAGTAGATGAACTGGCTGCCCTGTGCCGCGATGTTACCGAAAAAGATATACAGGAACGCGTAAAATTATTCTACTCAACTTTTGACGTACAGGCCGATTGTTCGGTTGAAGAGCTGCAACGCGCCGCCCGTACCTCCGTTGCACTTGACCTTTTAACGGCAAAATACCAGTTAGGGTCCATGGCTTATTATTACAAGGGAACAGGCAATGCCAATAATGAAGATGCTATCAGCTCTATCATTCCCGGCAACTCTTTATTGACGGCCCGTGGTATACCGGTGGCCGGGGAATATGAAATTAAAAATGCGCAGGCGATGAAGATCATGGACAGCTTTGGGGCCGGCGGATCGTTTACCGAATACTATGCCATGGATTATAACGAAGATGTGGTACTGATGGGGCATGATGGTCCCGGTCATATTGCCATTGCAGAAGGTAAAACCAAAGTGCGCCCGTTATACGTGTACCATGGAAAAGTTGGCCGTGGTTTATCGGTTGAAATGTCGGTAAAAAACGGACCGGTTACCTTGCTTTCGGTTGTGCAGCAGGGCGATGGCAAACTGTTATTGCTTACTGCCGAAGCCGCTTCGGTGCCGGGCCCTATTCTTGAAATTGGCAATACCAACAGCCGCTATAAATTCTCCATCGGTGCCCGCCGGTTTGTAAACGACTGGAACAGCTACGGCCCTGCCCACCACTGTGCGGTAGGGGTAGGACATATTGCTTCGAAAATAAAAAAGCTCGGGGCATTGCTGAGCATGGCGGTGGTGCAGGTATGTTGAGAATTATTTTATGGTTACAACTTCCCAGCCTGCAGGTTTTTTAATAACATGAATGCCCAGATCGTGTTCGTGCCGTACTATGCCAAGTTCAAATTGTTCGTCGCCAAAATGCAGTTTTGAGATCTTTATCTCATTAATATAATCCGGCAGCATAGGTTTATACAGGGTAAGTTTTTTATTGTAGCCATCGAATGTAATACGCAAACAGGCATGTAGTAACATGAATACAGCGGCAACAGACCATGCCTGGGGCGAACAGGCAACCGGGTAGGCCGTGGGCGATTCGCCCCGGCGAAAAGGAAAACCACAAAACAATTCGGGCAGGCGCTGTAAATCGATGAATAAAGAGGCGTCGAACAATCCCTGTATCAGGCGCAGCGACTGCTCCATCAATCCATAACGGGCAAAGCCGTAAGCTATAATGGCGGTATCATGCGGCCATACCGACCCGTTATGATACGACATAGGATTGTATCGTGCCGATTTTGAAGATAATGTTCGTATGCCCCATCCCGTAAACATGTCGTCGGCCATGAGCATTTTAGCGGTTTGTTCGGCCCTTTCGGGGGTGGCAATGCCCGAAAACAGCAGGTGACCCACATTCGACGATACAACCCGGCAAGGCTGCTTTTCACCGTCGAGGGCCAGTATATAAGTTCCCAAAACATCATCCCAGAAAAACTCATTAAAGCGGTCTTTCAGTTCCGCTGCTTCTTTTTTTAATTGTTCCGCCAGTTCAGGATATCCGAGGCGCGAGGCCATATATGCTGCCTGCTTTTTGGCATCATACACATAGCCCTGCACTTCGCACAGCGCAATGGGAAAACCGGCCAGCTCGCCATTCTGGTGCGAAATTGAATCGTGCGAATCTTTCCATCCCTGGTTGGCCAAACCACTTTCGGCTTTGCGCTGGTATTCAACAAAACCGTCGCCATCCATATCGCCATAGATTTTGATCCATTCCAGGGCCTTTAATATATTATTCCAGAGGGCACGGATGGTAGGCATATCATCAGTGCGTTTTAAGTAATGTCCGGCCAGTACTATGAACAAAGGCGTGGTGTCGATGCTACCGTAATATAACTTAAATGGAATTTCGCCTGTTTCGGCCATTTCGCCCGACCTGATCTCATGCAATATCTTTCCGGGTTCAGCATCCTGTAAAGGTTTTAATTCAGTGGCCTGTCTGTTGGCCTGGTACATTAAAACGCCTTTGGCAATATCGGGCGCCACCCACAGGGTTTCCAACGCTGTAAAAGCCCCATCCCTGCCAAATACGGTATTATACCAGGGAACGCCGGCGTAGGGATAACTGCCAAATGGTGTTTGAACCAGCAGCGACAGCAAATCGTTTTTCGAGCGGTAGATCCAGTTGTTGAACTGTTCATTATCGGTAAAAATTTCCGCGACCATTTCCCTGCTTTTTTCCATGCCGGTTTTGATCTTATTAAACGCAACGGAATAAGGTTCAAACGAAACCGGCTGGGCATACACCTGAAAAACAGCCGTACAGTTAATGCCATAGGCTTCTTTCGGTGCAATTTTTATTTTATAAATGACCCTGTTCTCTTCAATTACATACGGAGCAGGATCAAAATACAGGTTGGTTTGCCGTTCAATACCATCTAATCCCTTATAGGCAAGCATAACATGGTTGTTGCCGCCTATCAGCGGAAACTGTACTTCGCCTCTTTCTTTCCGCTCCATGCCGCGCACTTCAAAAATATCCCTGAAGTCGCCACCGAATGTAAGCTGCAGTTCGGTTTCATAGGTATCTGAACCGTAATTAAACAGCATGATCAGTTCGTGGCATGCGCCATCCTGTAAAAATTTACTGCGCGAAATATGCAATGTTCCTTTGGGAATGATCAGGTGATGCTCTTCGTTGATATCGGGATTGGTTAAATCGACCGACATCATTTCGTTTTCATTTTTAATATTGGAGCTCAGCAGCATGGGGCGGTAATGATTTAATTCCAGCTCCATATCGCTGATAAACCGGGTTCCCTGATGATATATGCCCTGTATGCAGGTACCAAATTGTTTGATATCGCCCCAGCGATCGAATATGCCAAAGGTATCGCCATAGTTTAATGTAAGCACACGATCATCGGCATACGAAGAAGAAGCGAGAATGTAATACTTATCATCCTGTAGCTTTACCAGGGTGTCGTGCTTTTTCATACTGTTCTGGTTTTGTTTTTTAAAAGTCCGGTCTATTTTCTATATGCTGGTGTTAAATAGAAGGATCTTTCTACTGGTTTACGTATTGCTTTTTCGTATTGTCGGATATAATTATTGGCCATTACCGTAGCGCTGAACCTTTTTTCAAAAGTGGCGCGGCATTCTTCACGGTTGATGTAATGAATATTGTTCAGGGCTTCAACGGCTTTATCAATACTATCTACAATAAAACCGGTTTTACCATGCTCAATTACTTCGGGCACCGAACCATGATTGTATGCAATGATGGGTGTGCCGCAGGCCATGGCTTCTATCAATACTATACCAAACGGTTCGGGCCAGTCGATAGGGAACAGCAATGCTTTTGCATTTCCGATCAGGGCGCCCTTCTGATCTTCTCCGATTTCGTGCAGGTATTCAACATGGGGCTGACTGAGCAGATGACGTATTTGTTTTTCGAAATATCGTTGGTCGGCCTTATCAATTTTTGCAGCGATCTTTATTTTTAAATTGGCACGGCGTGCAATTTCAATGGCCCGATCGGCGCGTTTTTCGGGCGAAAACCTTCCAACAAATACCACATAATCTCCTCCACCTTTTCCGGGCCTATACAAATCAATAGGTAATCCATGATAAACGGTATCAACCCAGTTGGCCATAGGCAATGGTCGTCGCTGTGCATTTGAAATAGAAATTACCGGCATATCACTGAACTTTTTGTATAAAGGTTTCAGTTCAGGAATGTCGAGCCGGCCATGCAGTGTTGTCACTGTTTTTTTCTGACTGAGCCGGGTAACCGGAAAATGAAGGTAATCGGTATGAAAATGCAGTATATCAAATTCGTGGGCCCTGTCCATTACTTCCTGCATTTGCAAAATATGACCTGCCATTTGGTCGGTACAACTGTTTAATCGAAATGCTTCAGAAGTCACAGATACAAGCCGTGCTTTTGTAACAGAATCGCCCGAAGCGAACAGCGTAACATCATGCCCAAGATTAATCAATTCATTGGTAAGATAGGCCACAACACGTTCTGTACCCCCATATAATTTGGGAGGTACTGATTCATACAATGGGGCTATTTGTGCAATTCTCAACATAGTCAATATTTTCTGTTTACTAATTGGTCTTTAATTTCAAAATCATGGGTTGTTAAAAAGGAGTTATGGTGTTGAGGTGCATGGGGAAAAAATGCATCAGGTGATTTTATTGTTAGTGTTACAAACATATATTCCTCCTTTGGTTTACGGGTTATACCACTTTCACAATGAAGACACTACATCATAATGCTATTTTGTTTTACGCAATTCAGGTGCCACGTAAGCAAGAAGTCTGAGGTCAGAAGTCGGAAGTCAGAAGTCGGAAGTCGGAAGTCAGAAGAGTCCGAAAGACGGAAAGTCCGAAAGACCGGAAGTAAGAATAGGGAAGTTAATTGTATTTCATTTTCAAATTAGCAAATTAGCTTTTCTGTATTGTACCGGCGTGATGCCGGTTTTTTCCCTGAACAGTTTTGAGAAATAGAAATTTGATTCGAAGTTGAGTTCGTAGGCGATTTCCTTTATCGATTTGGATGGATCGAGCAGCAGCTCTTTTGCTTTATGTATCTTTAATTGAATCTGAAATTGCCCTGGTGCGAGGCCTGTATATTCTTTAAATATTTTTCTGAAACGCGAGTAACTGATCTGTAATTCATTCGCTACATCAACCGGCGAAATATTTTGATCGATATGCGAACGAAATAATAACCTTGCTTTATTTACAATAGCATCGATGTCCCGGCCTTTAAATTTATCCTGTTGCGCTTCAGCATGAATATAACCGAGCAAATGCAAAACCGCACCGGCTATCAATGGCTGATAGCCTGCTTTTTCTTCTTTTGTTTTATCGATGATTTCAAGAAACAGATTGAGCAGTGGTTCGTGGTAACCAACCGATAATATTGGATTAGCTGCGGTGAAAAATTTTCTGGCAAACAGGTTGTGAGCAACGGGGCCGTTAAAGCCTACCCAAAATTCATCCCAGCCTGTTTTTTTATTGGGTTTATACCGGTGCCTTTCGCCGGGAAACAATAATATTACCGACCCTTCTGTTACTGTTTGCTTACCGCCTGTTTTTGATTCGAATGTACCGGTGCCGTTGGTAATATAAATCACCTGGTATTCGTGTAACACGCGTCCTTTTTCATAATTGAAATAGTGATGCGAAGGATGTGTTGAATACGGGTAAGCGGTATCCGGCGCAATGCGGGTGCAGCCTGTATTCAATACACTTAATCCCCATTTTTCATCTACTTCACTTACCGGCAGGTATTTGTAGTAGTTTGTCATTTGTACCCCCATCCCCTAAAGGGGTGTTTAATTTGATTTGACTTATTTATATCAAAAACTACAACTGAAATATCAAATCAGGTATTTAGCTATGGCAATAATAAGGATAATTTTATTCTGCTCAATATACCCGATCAACCTTAGCAACAGTTACCGGCAATAAAACGATTTGCAAACACATTGCTTATGAAACTGAATGCAACAGCAGATAGTCAACTGGTACAACTTTGGCTCACCGGAAATGAAAGGGCCTACCGTGCATTATTCGATCGTTATTTTTATAAGCTATATCATTATACGCTGAAGTTTATACCCGATAAACGTGTTTCGGAAGAAATTGTTATGGATGTGATGCTGGCTATATGGCAAAAGAAACACATGCTCAACACCAATCTTTCCTTGTCGGCCTACCTGTACAAATCGGTCAAAAACCGTTTGATCGATTACCTGCGAAAACAAACGGTGCAAACCGTTTCATTGGATCATACCAACATGGAACCCCCATCGTCGTTCATTGCCGATAGCCGCCTGCTGCATAAAGAACTGGAAAGTCTTTATAAAACATCGCTCAACCGTTTGCCGCCTCAAAAGAAACGCATCTTCACCATGAGCCGCGAAGAAGGCAATTCGTACCAGGAAATTGCCGACAGATTACAATTGTCGAAAAATACGGTAGAAAACCATATGGTGGCCGCATTGCGGTTGCTGAAGGAGCATATGAAGGTGGGGTAGTTGAACAGGTAATGAGAAATGTTTTGGAGGTTATTAAAAAAGTTATACATTTGTTTTGGTTATAAGTGAAAATTTGTTCTGTTTAGCAGCAATTTTATAATTTATTTTTAGTTTAAAGTGAATTACGAAATCGTTGAGCTAACGGAACTTTCAGGAAAAAAGGCAGTCGTTTATTCGATACTAAAAGAAGGTGATCAGCTTACCCTGTTTGATCATTTTATAAAGGAGCATATAGAAAAGTACAATGATGAAATAAAGTTTATCATATCAAGGCTTCACACAATCGGCCATATTACAGGCGCCAGGCAGCAATATTTTAAATTTAATGAGGGTAAACCCGGCGATGGCGTTTGTGCAATTTATGATGAGCCCGACAAAGAGTTGCGTTTATATTGCATACGATATGGCTCCTGTGCTATATTATTAGGAGGCGGTGGTCCAAAACCAACAGGTACAAAAGCCTGGCAGGATAATGAAAAACTGGCAAAAGAAGCAAAGGTTATTATTAAAATATCAAAGGACATTATACAACGAATAACGGATCGTGAAATATACTGGTCTGCCAATGGGGCTCAGTTATTGGGAAATCTTAATTTTTGTGATTATGAGCAAGAAGTATAAAACAGCAAAAAAACATAGCAGTGGTCTTATAAGCATGTTGCTGAATGAAATAACTCCTTTAGAAGAACAGCAGGTGCATACAAAAATGCTCCTCGCTGCGCGTTTAGATGATTTAATTACTGCGGCAGGAATGAGTAAAAGCGCTTTTGCTATATTGGTAAATAAACAACCATCAGAAATTACCAAATGGTTAAGCGGTACGCATAATTTCACTATCGATACCCTGTGTGAAATTGCATTGGCATTAAATATACCGCTGGCAGAACTGTTTTCATTTCAGCAAAACCAGGTAGTAAATAAAGTTCAGATTGTTGTATCTGCAAAAGTTACCCGGCCCGATTTTCCCTTCAGCATACCTTTAATTACCTGCAACGCTGACCATTATTATTATAAAACCAAAAGCGGCCATACTACTTTGTTACCTGTAACGTCAATTACAACATAATATGGCAATGGCTGTACATGAAGATCATAAGGCGCAAATTGAGTTAAAGGGAATTGAAATGCTCAGCAGTTCAATTAATTTGCCTTTGCCTCAAATAAAGGTTGATGAATTTAAGTTTAATATAAATTTAGAATGTAAAGCCGACGCGCGCAACAAACTTATTTTTGTTATCGTTGCTGTTGATGTAAAGAACGAAGATCAAACCTTTTCGTTTGGCTCACTCACTGTAACCTGTATTTTTTCCATTTCGAATTTTGAAGATGTTGTACAATTTGAGGCACAAAACAAATTACATATTCCGATGCCGGTAGTTGATATGCTTAATACTATTGCCGTATCAACAGTTCGGGGTATTATGTTTTGTACCTTCAGAGGCACATTTCTTCATAATGCATTTTTACCGGTACTTGGAGCTGAGCAATTACATGAAATCAGCATAGAAGGGGATGGGAGCAAGAGTAAGAAGCTGCCCCGTAAGAGTTCAACAAAAAAAGCCGGGAAACGTTCATAGCGTTGAAGTCCCGACTTGTTGGGATGCCGATAAAATCATTCGGCAAGTGACCCGCCTTCGTCGGGCGCAGCACAACTGTAGCCGGGAAGGCATTCTAATGCCGGCCCCCAAAAATCAATCAGCCTGGTGTTCTGCCACCGAACATGCAGCTTTCAAACACTAATCATCAAACTATCGTCACTTCAATTCCTCTGCTCTCTAACTGAGTTACAAAATGATCCGATATACCGCTGTCGGTAATGATCTGGTCTATTTCTTCGAGCCCGCATATACGGCCAAAGCCGCGTTTGCCGAATTTGGTGCTGTCTGAAAGTACGATCGCTTTTTGCGAAACATCGATCATTTGCCGGTTCAGGTGCGCTTCCATTACACTGGTAGTGGTAAGTCCGAACTCAAGATCGATGCCATCGACACCAAGGAATAATTTACTGCAGAAAAAATCGGTTAATATTTTTTGCGCATACGGACCGGTAACAGACGAAGAGCTTTTACGCAATATGCCTCCCAACTGCAAAATTTCAATGTCGGGATGTTTAATAAGCTCCTGTGCTACCTGTAACGATGCGGTGATCACCGTTAGGTTTGTTTTAGGTGGTATGTTGCGTGCCAGCGCCAGTACAGTGGTGCCTGATGCTATTATTATTGAATCGTTATCGGCAATCAATTGCGCTGCCATGGCGCCTATTTTCATTTTTTCGCCTGCCTGCAATTTTTCCTTTTCATTAACGGGCCGGTCGATTGTATAAGGATTATTAATAGTGGCGCCGCCATGCGTGCGGAACAGCAGCTTTTTATCTTCCAGCAACTTCAGGTCTTTGCGAATGGTGACTGACGACACATCCAGTTCTTTACATAGTTCCAATACGTTAACGAAGCTTTCTTTAGTTAGCTTATTTAAAATGAATTGATGGCGTTCGGTTTGTGAGATCATAATTGTATAACAATGATAAATAATTTTTAGATGGTTTAATTGTTTGATTATTTGATGGTTGTTGGTTTCGAAATATTTTAATTTACACTTTCAGATTGTTTCATTATTATTGCTTTTGGAAATAATTTGAAACAATACGAAAGTTATAGAATAAAATGGAAACTGAAAGCGTATCAAATCGTAAAACGCTGATAAACAGGCTGGCAGAAGAAAAGAACTGGGATTTAATCGTGATAGGCGGCGGAGCCACCGGTTTAGGCGTAGCCCTTGAAGCTGTGAGCAGAGGTTATTCGGCCTTATTGGTTGAGCAGGCCGATTTTGCCAAAGGCACATCCAGCCGCAGCACCAAACTGGTACATGGCGGGGTGCGATACCTCGCTCAAGGTGATATTCAATTAGTTAGAGAAGCAAGTATTGAAAGGGGGCTGCTATGGCGCAATGCTCCGCACCTCGTAAAGAACCAGACTTTTATCATTCCCATTTACTCCTTGTGGAACAGGCTTAAATATACCATCGGATTAAAATTATACGACTGGATTGCCGGCACGCTCAGTCTCGGATCCTCCCTTTTTATTCCCAGAAACGAAGCAATTCGAAAGTTGGGGAATGTAAAAACCGAAGGACTGATAGGAGGGGTATTGTACCACGACGGTCAGTTCGATGATTCGCGACTGGCCATTAACCTGGTGCAAACGATTATCGAAAAGGGCGGTGTTGCACTGAATTATGTGAAAGTAACCGGCTTGCTTAAAAACAACAACCAGCAAATTTCGGGTGTGCAGGTGAAGGATACTGAAACCGGCGAGGTGTTTTTATGCAAAGCAAAGGCCGTGGTGAACGCAACCGGTGTATTTGTAGATGATATACTGCACATGGATAACCCGGCAAGCTCTAAAAGCATTGCCGCCAGCCAGGGTGTGCACCTTGTACTCGATAAAAAATTCTATCCGGGTGATGATGCGTTAATGATCCCGGCTACCAGCGATGGGCGTGTATTGTTTGCTGTTCCCTGGCATGGTAAAGTTGT
>Ga0114129_10001913_pt1 | contig 28405 bp, 21 predicted proteins | sample RhiMetdeltSRZDD1_FD_80071 | JGI IMG/M metagenome (GOLD analysis project Ga0114129, IMG submission 80071) | Populus rhizosphere microbial communities from Tennessee, USA - Rhizosphere MetaG P. deltoides SRZDD1 (version 2) (version 2) | ecosystem: Host-associated > Plants > Roots > Rhizosphere >... | reverse complement strand
TCTGACCAGCCGCGGCATCTCCGCGGAGCGGCTCAACACGGTCAGCTACGGCGAAGAGCGGCCGAAGTATGACAACTCCCGCGAAGAAACGCGGCGCCTCAACCGGCGTGCCGCGCTGACGGTGCGATTGCAATGAGGATGTGATTCGGGATTCGGGATTCGGGATTTGAAGTCCGGATCCGAATCCCGAATCCCGAATCCCAAATCACGACGGTTATGCGTTTTATCCACATCTACCTGATCGGCTACTTCGTCCTCCTCATCGGCGCCGGCCTGGCCTTGTGGCAGGCTGGCGTCCTCGCCCGCATGTCGGGGATCTGGATGCTGATCTCCACCCTCATCGCGGTCGGTCTGGGGATCCTGCTCGCGGTGACGGCGGTTCGCCCCACCACGATCACGCGCGAATAGCGTACGTAGTGTCCGCCTTCACGGCGGACCGTGACGAAGCTCGCCCCGCCTTCAGGCGGACGTGGCGTTCCCGGTGAAGGTCCGGCTGAAGCCGGACACTACGTACGGTCGTGGCATGCGTTATGGTTCTTCCGAGGATCGTCATGCGTGTGCTCGCTCCGGTGCTCGCGCTTGCTCTGTTTTCGCTCGTCACCACGGCCTGTAAAGAAGAAGGATCCATCAAAGTTCACAGCCTGAAGTTCGAGGGTGTGAAAGCGGTCGACCCCTCACGGCTCAGGGATGCGCTGGCGACGCGGCAGAGCTCGAAGATTCCGTGGGGTCGCAAGGCCTACTTCGATCGGTCTCGCTTCGACGCCGACCTCCAGCGCGTCCGCGCGTTCTATGCCGACCGCGGGTATCCGGACGCGCGCCCCACCGGCTTCGACGTCAAGCTGAACGACAAGCAGGACTCGGTCGACCTCACGATCAAGATCGACGAAGGGACGCCGGTCACGATCGCGTCCGTGGATTTCGTCGGCTTCGACGCGATCCCCGAAAACCATCTCAAGGATCTCCAGGCGCGGATGCCGCTCAAGATCGGTCAGCCGCGCGACCGGCAGCTCGTCGTCACGACGCACGAAATGGCTGTGAACGAGCTGAAGGATCACGGCTTTCCCTACGCCAAGGTGTCGACGAACGAATCGAATCCCGCCAACGATCCGAAGAAGTCGGCGCTGACGTTCACCGCCGAACCGGGGAAGGTGGCGCATTTCGGGCCCGTGACGATCTCGGGCAACAACTCGGTCAGCAATCGCATCATCGAGCGCCAGCTCACGTTCAAGCCGGGCGAGCTGTTCCGCCGCAGCCTCGTCCAGGACTCACAGCGGCGGCTGTACGGCATGGAGCTGTTTCAGTTCGCGACCATCGAGCCGCTGAACGTCGAGCTGCAGCCCGAGGAAGTGCCGGTACGCGTCACCGTCGCGGAAGGAAAGCACCAGCGCGTCAACTTCGGCGTCGGGTATGGCACGGAAGAAAAGGCGCGCGTCGACGCCGAATACCATCACGTGAACTTCCTTGGCGGCGCGCGCTCCGCGGGCGCGCACGTCCGGTACTCGTCGCTCGATCGCGGTGTCCGTCTCGATTTCAATCAGCCGTACTTCTTCCGTCCGCATTTCACGCTCGGCGGCGAAGGACAGCAGTGGTACACGTACACGCCCGCGTACCGGTCGCTCGTCCAGGGCGGCAAGGCGACGCTCACGCATCGAACCAGCGATCGGTCGTCGTGGGCGGTGTCCATCACGAGCGAGCACGATCGGAGCACGATCGACCCGGACGTCCGCAAAGATCCATCGCTGTACATCACGCTCATCGCTCTCGGCCTCGATCCGGAGACGGGCCAGCAGAACGGCACCTTGAACGCGGTGGGCTTCGACATCCAGCATTCGACGGCCGACAACCTGCTCAACGCGCACCGTGGGTACCAGCTGGCATTTCACGCGGAGCAGGCCGGCCGGCTGTTTCCCGGCACGTTCAACTACTACGCGGTGTCGGCTGACGGCCGCTATTACCTGCCGATCGCCGAGAAGGTCACGTTCGCCAGCCGGCTGCAGCTCGGGAACATCAGACCGGTCGGGAACGCGCAGACCAACGTGCCGTTCTCGAAACGGTACTTCCTCGGCGGCGCGACCAGCATCCGCGGCTGGGGCCGCTACGAGGTCAGTCCACTCTCGCTGTCGGGGCAGCCGTATGGCGGCGACAGCATGCTGGCGATCAGCGAGGAACTTCGCGCGATGCTGCGCGGCAACTTCGGCGGCGTGCTGTTCCTCGACGTCGGGAACGTGTGGGCCGATTCGTGGGGGATCAGGCTCGGCGACCTGCGCTACGCGATCGGTCCAGGCCTGCGCTACCAGACGCCGATCGGTCCGATCCGCTTCGACCTCGGCTACCAGCTCAATCCGATTCCCGGGCTGACCGTCAACGGCAGGCCGCAATCGCGCCGCTGGCGCGTCCATTTCTCAATCGGCCAGGCCTTCTAACCATGAACCACCAAGCTCACGAAGCTCACAAAGCATGAGGGTGCTGCGCCGAATCGTTCACGTGCTGCTGATCGTGCTGACGCTGATCGTTGGCGCCGCGGCCGCCGCGATCATCGTTTCGCAGACCGCGTGGTTCAAGAACTGGCTCCGCGGCTACATCGTCCGCGAGGCGAACCAGTATCTGAACGGCACGCTGACGATCGAGCGGCTCGGAGGGAATCTGTTGTTCGGCATCGAGATGGAGAACATCGGCGTGTCGATGGACGGCACGCCGGTGGTTGCCGTGAAGGATCTCGGCCTCGATTACAACGTCTTCGAGATGCTGACGCGGGGGATGTCGGTCGACGACATCCGGCTGAACAAGCCGGTCGTCTATCTGCGCCGCGAGGGCGACACGTGGTCGCTGAGCCGGCTGGTGAAGAAGCAGGAGACCGAAGCCGATCGCAGCGGCCCCGAGCGGCCGATCTCGATCGACAACATCGGCATCAGCGACGGCACGTTCGTCGTCGAAGGTCCGGTCGGCACGTCGGGAGTCGGGGTGCCGAAGCGCTTCGATCATCTCGACGCGAAGCTCTCGTTCAAGTACGAGCCGGTGCGCTACTCGATCGACATCACGCACGTCTCGTTTCGCGGCAGCGATCCGGCGATCGCGCTGAATGCGCTGAGCGGTGGCGTTGCCGTGAGGGACGACACCGTGTTCATCGACAAGCTCTCGCTCCGCACGGCGGAAACGTCGCTGTCGGTCGACGGCGCGGTGCAGAACTACCTGGACAAGCCGGTCTTCAATCTGCAGATTTCGTCCGACAAGCTGTCGATTCCCGAGATCGCGCGCCTGGTTCCAGCGCTCGCGGGCGTCCGCCTGCAGCCGGCGTTCGAGCTCAAGTTCGCCGGCCCGCTGGACCAACTGGGCGTCGACATGAACGTCCGCTCGTCAGCCGGCGCGCTGACGGGCAAGCTCACGGCCGACGTTCAGGCGCCAGGGCAATCGGTCTCCGGCAACCTCTCGGTTCGACATCTGGATCTCGCGCCGATTCTCAACGATCCGAAGCAGAGGAGCGACATCACCGCCGACGCAAGGCTGAACCTTCGCGCGGACGCGTTTTCGAACCTGAATTCACTGCACGGCACCGTCGCGGTCAACGCGCCGCACGTCACCGCCGCGGGATACGCCGCCGGTCCGATCGACGCGAAGGCGCAGATCGACGGACGCCGCGTCAACCTGAACGCGAGAGCCTCGGCGTACGGCGCGAACGCGACCGCCGGAGGCCGCGTGACGCTGCCGGATTTCTCGAAGGACCAGAAAACACGTGCAATCGAACTGGACCTGCGCGGTCAGGCCCGCAACGTGGATCTCCGACGGCTGCCGCGCACTCTCAATGTGCCGCCGGCCGCCACGAACGTGAATGCCGACTACCACGTGGCCGGCACGGTGGTGACAGGCTCGTCCAGGCCCGCCAACGCGCTTCGGGGCGACGCGCGGTTCCAGCCGTCGACCGTCGCCGGCGCGAAGATCGCCGCCGGCAGCACTGTTGGCTTCACGATGGATGGCGACGCGATCGGCTACCGCGCCGACGCGACGGTCTCCGACCTGAATCTCCAGCGCGTGGGCGAGGAGTTCAGGATTCCGGCGCTCGCCGCCGACCGGTACAAGAGCTCGATCAACGGCCACGTCGTCGCGAACGGGCGCGGGACGAAGCTCGACGAGATGGACGTTACGGCGAACGGGACGCTCGCCGACACGACCATCCTCGGCGGGACCGTTCCGCAACTGGCGTTCGACGCGGCGCTGGCGCGCGATACGGCCCGCGTGAAGGCGAACGGCAGCTTCGCCGGATTCGATCCGGCGGTGATCGCCGACAAGCCCGAAGTGAAGGGAACGGTCGGCGGGAACCTCGACGTGGACGCCACGGTCGCGAACGTGTCGCGCGGCGTGACCGTCGACAGCGTCCGGGCCACCGCGAAGCTCAATCTCGAGCCGTCGACCGTCGGCGGCCTGGAGATCACGCGCGCGACGCTCGACGCCGACTACCACGATTCGACCGGCGACATCCGGACGCTGGAGGTCGTCGGGCGCGACGTCAACGTCACGGCGAACGGCACGCTCGCGTTGAACGAGACCGGCCAGTCGAACCTGAAGGTCCATGCCGACAGTCCGAGCCTCGACACGATCGGCAAGCTCGTCGATCAGCCGATCACCGGAATCGCGAAGGTCGACGCGACGATCACCGGCAACAAGCGTGATCTTCAGGCGGCGGGCAACTTCACCGGCGACGGCATCGAGTATCAGGGCAACGGCGCGCTCGCGGCGTCCAGCGACTTCACGGCGCACGTCAGGGATCTCGACGCCGCATCGGCGACCGTGTCCGCCACCACGCACGCGACGTTCGTGACCGTCGGCGGTCAGAACATCAACGAGCTCACGGCGAAAACCGACTACACGAACCGGCAGGTCGATTTCGACGCGACGGCGAAGCAGCCCAGTCGCTCGGTCGCCGCGACCGGTTCATTGCTGCTGCACACCGACCATCAGGAAGTGCATCTCAGGAGCCTCGGCCTGCAGTCGCAGGGCGTCAACTGGCAGACGCCCGCCGGGCACGAGGCCACGGTGAAGTACGGCGGCGACACGGTTGCCGTCGAGGGGTTGCGGCTCGTCAATGTTCCCAGCGGCGATCAGGAGATCGCGGCGGACGGATCGTTCGGCAAGCCCGGCGACGTCCTCAGCGTGACGATGAACAACATCGACGTCGCGACGGTTGACGCGCTGCTGCTGCGCGAGCCGCAGCTCTCGGGCCGTCTGAACGCGTCGGCCAAAGTGACCGGCACGAAAGACGATCCGTCGGTCGACGCGACGTTCGGCATCAAGAACGGCGGCTTCCGCCAGTTCAAGTACGACACGTTCGACGGCACGGCCGTCTACGCGGGAAACGGCGTCGACGTCGACGCGAAGCTCCAGCAGAATCCGACGACGTGGATCACGGCGAAGGGGTATGCGCCGCTGGCGCTCGACGCGCGCCGCCCGCAGTACGACCTCCACATCGACAGCAGCCAGATCGATCTCGGCCTGATTCAGGGCTTCACGACGGCGTTGACGAACGTGAGCGGCTCGCTGACCGCGAAGGTCGACGTCTCCGGCGCGGCCGGCGATCCGCGGCCGAACGGCCAGATCACCGTGCAGAACGCGGCGTTCACGGTCGAACCGACCGGCGTGTCGTACACCGGTCTCGACGGACGGATCGATCTGCAGCCGGACAAGGTGCACATCGACCAGATTCGCGTGATCGACAACCACAAGTCGACGCTGCTCGTGAGCGGCGACCTGGCGATCAGGGAGCACGAGCTCGGCGGCGTCACGATCGCCATCAAGGCCGACGACTTCAAGGTCATCGACAACAAGATGGGCAATCTCCGGGTCAACAGCGACCTGCGGATTGCCGGCGAGCTGAGCGCGCCGCGCGTCGAGGGTGAGCTCGGTCTGTCGACCGGCCGGATCGATCTCGATCAGATCCTCGCGCAGGTCGGCGAGTCGGCATACGCGACGAAGGAGACCGAGTTCGCGACGAAAGCACCCGGGGACAATGTCACGCAGGGACAGATCTCGCCGGCGCCGAGCGCGTTCGACGCGCTGCAGATGTACGTCCATCTGACCGTGCCGAACGACCTCGTGATCAAGGCGAGCGACCTGCAGGCGCCCGGCTCGCCGATCAGTCTGGGATCGCTCAACCTGACGCTCGGCGGCGACCTCTACGCGAGCAAGGTCCCCTGGGATCAGGTGCGGCTCATCGGCGTCGTCAACACCGTGCGCGGCAACTACGACTTCCAGGGCCGGCGCTTCACGATCCTGCGCGACGGCACCGTCCGGTTCCAGGGGCTCGACGATCTCGATCCGGCGCTCGACCTGCGCACGGAGCGCGTGATTCAGGCGGTGACGGCGAACGTGAACGTCCGCGGCACGCTCAAGAAGCCGGAGGTCGTTCTGAGCAGCGTCCCGCCGCTCGAGGAGGCGGACATCCTCGCCCTGATCGTCTTCAATCAGCCGCTGAATCAACTCGGCGAAGGCCAGCAGATCTCGCTCGCGCAGCGCGCGCAGTCGATGGCCCTCGGCGCCGCGGCGGGCCAGCTCGCGCAGTCGATCGGCAGCGCGCTCAACCTCGATACGTTCGAGCTGAACATGGCGCCCGAGAACGGGACCGGCGCCGAGCTGACGGTCGGTCAGCAGGTCGGTCAGAATCTCTACGTCAAGGTGCAGCAGGGGCTCGGCGACGCCAGCACGACGAACTTCATCCTCGAGTACGAGTTGAACAAGTGGCTGCGCTTCCGCACCAACGTCCTCCAGGGCTCGTCGACGCAGACACAGTTGTTCAAGCGGCAGCAGGGAAGCGGCGTCGATCTCCTGTTTTTCTTCAGTTACTGACGTTGGTGAATTGGAGAGTTGGTGAATTGGCGAGTTGGTGAATTGGTGAATGAAATCACCAATTCACCAACTCGCCAACTCTCCAATTATGCGGTGGCAAGCGACGCAACCTGCACCCGGGCATCGTTGAAGCACGCGCCGTCGCCGATGTCGGTCAGCGTGTCGGGTACCAGCGCGGTGCCGGTCGTGCTGTTGCGCGTGTTGCGGCGCCAGATCCCTTTCGGCAGGCTGACCGTGCCACGGCGCATGATCGGCGAGACGGTCAGGACGCAGTGCACTTCGCCGAGCTCGTTGAAGATCCGGACGAGATCGCCGTCGGCCAGGCCGCGCTCCCGCGCGTCATCGGGATGCATGGAGAGCTTGACGTCGGGCCGTGGCAGCTCGCCGAGCGTCGAGCTGATCGTTCGTTCGCTCGACGGCGAGATCAGCGCGAGCGGATAGCGCTCGGTGGCCGGGTCCGGCCGGAAGCGATACAGGCCCATTGGCGCGCTCGACTCGAGCGCTGCCGGAAACAGATCGACCTTCCGATCCGGCGTCTTCGGAAAGACGTCGACGAACTGCACCGGCGCGAGGCCGAATGGCGACGTCGCGGCGCTGCCGGCGCGCAGGTCGGTGCCGATCGTCCCCGGCAGTCGATCGAGGATGTGGAGCATCAGATCGAGCTCTCCGGTCGGCTCGTCTTCCTTCAACAACCCCAGACGCGCGCTCAGCTCGCCGAAGACGTCGGCGTTCGACCGCGCTTCGCCGACGACATCGATGACCGGCCGCCCCAGCTCGAGATGAATCGGCCCGTACGCCTTCGCGAAGTCGTAGCCCTCGAGGAACGTCGTGTTCGGCAGCACGATGTCGGCGTAGAGCGCCGTGTCGGTCATCACCTGCTCGAACACGACGGTGAACAGATCCTCGCGCTCGAGGCCGCGCAGGATGCGCCGCTGATCCGGAACCGTCACCGCCGGGTTCGCGTTGTAAACGAACAGGACTTTGACCGGCGGGTCGTCGTACTCCGTCAGCGCGCGTCCGAGATGGTTCATGTTGACGATGCGCGTGTCGGGCTCGTCGGCGGCAATCCACGGCCGCGTGATGTCCCACGACGCCGAATTGCTCATCGAGTAGCCGCCGCCCCGGACGCCGAATTTTCCGCCGACCGCCGGCAGCGCCAGCACCGCCATCGCGGCGTTCCCGCCGTTGCGATTGCGCTCGAGGCCCCAGCCGCAGCGAATCAGCGCCGGCGAGCTCGTCGCGTACACCTCCGCGAACCGCTGAATCCGTGCCGGGTCAACGCCCGCGATCTCCGCCGCTCGCTCGAAGGTCCACGGCGCGGCGCGCTCGCGCAGCCTGTCGGCGTTGTGCGTGTGCTCCTTCAGGAACCGCTCGTCCGCGAATCCGCTCTCGAACAGATGCCGATGAAGCGCCAGCGCGACGACGACGTCGGTGCCCGGCTTGACGGCGAGATGCAGGTCGGCGCCGCGCGCGAGCTGCGTGGCGCGCGGGTCGATCACGACGAGCGTCGCGCCGCGCGTCTGCGCCTCTCGAACGTACGGGATCAGATGAATGCCGGATGCGGTCGGATTGACGCCCCACAGCACGATCAGTTTCGCTTCGGGGTAATCCTGATACGTGACCGACGGCATCTTTCCGTACAGCGCCATGTTGGCCGCGCCGGTCGGCGCGGCGCAGACCGTCCGCGCGAGCCGCGACGTGCCAAAGCGGCGCCAGAGCTGCGCGTCGATGTTGTCCTGCGTGAGCAGACCGTTCGAGCCGCCGTACGAGTACGGAAGAATCGACGCGCCGCCGGCGTCCGCCTTCGCTTGCTGAAACCGGGTCGCAATCATTTCGAGCGCCTGGTCCCACGAGATCCGCTTGAACCTGCCTTCACCTTTGCGGCCGACGCGGCGCGCCGGATGCAGGAGTCGGTCGGGCCCGTACACACGCTCGCCGAATTTCCTCACCTTCGCGCAGATGTAGCCGTTGGTGACCGGGTTCTTGTGCGCACCGTCGATTTTCACGAGCTTGCCGTGCTGAACGGTGACGGCCAGACTGCAGGAGTCGGGACAATCGAGCGGGCACGCGGTCTCGACGACCGACGCAGGACCTCCGAGCGCCGGCTCGAACCGTGAAGAGTTCGACATGGCCGTACGATAACCTCACACGCTGACAACTGACAACTGCCTACTGCCACTGAAAACCGAATCGAAACGATGAATCGACCGCACGTGGTAATCCTCGGCGGCGGGTTCGGCGGCCTCCACGCGGCGCGCGGATTCGCGGGCGCCGACGTCCGCGTCACGCTCATCGATCGCCACAACTACCATCTCTTTCAGCCGCTGCTGTACCAGGTCGCGACCGCCGCGCTCTCGCCGGGCGACATCGCGTCGCCGATCCGCTGGGTGCTGCGGAAGCAGAAGAACGTTCAGGTCCTGCTTGCGGAGGCGCGCGCGATCGATGCGCCGAATCATCGCGTGCTCCTCGATCGTGGCGACATCAGCTACGACTACCTGATCGTCGCGACAGGCGCCGCCCACTCGTACTTCAACCATCCCGAGTGGGCGCGGCGCGCGCCGGGCCTGAAGACGCTCGACGATGCGCTGGAGATGCGGCGGCAGGTGCTGCTGGCGTTCGAGGCGGCGGAGCGCGAGAGCGACCCGCGCGAGCGTCAGCGTCTGCTGACGTTCGTCATCGTCGGCGGCGGACCGACCGGCGTCGAGCTGGCGGGCGCGCTCGGCGAGATCGCGCGTCACTCGCTCCCGCAGGATTTCCGCAGCATCCGTCCCGAGGCGGCGCGCATCGTCCTCCTCGAAGGCGGGCCGTCCGTGCTGCCGGCGTTCCCGGAGCCGCTGCGCGAGCGTGCGCGGAAGGCGCTGGAGCGGCTCGGCGTCGAGGTGCGTACCGGCGCCATCGTGACGCGCATCGATGAGGACGGCGTGGCGTTCGGGAACGAATCGATCCGCGCGCAGACAGTGCTCTGGGCAGCGGGCGTCGCGGCGTCGCCGCTGGCGCAGTCGCTGGGCGTCCCGCTCGATCGCGTCGGCCGCGTGTCGCCGCTGCCGACCCTCGCGCTCGCGGAGCATCCCGACGTCTTCATCGTCGGGGATCTGTGCGCGTTCACACAGACTGGGAAGGAAGCCGGCAAGCCGCTTCCGGGCGTCGCCCAGGTGGCGATGCAACAAGGCGCGCACGCCGCGCGCAACGTCCTTCATCGCATCCGCAGCGAGCCGCTCGAGCCGTTTCGATACTTCGACTACGGCACGCTGGCGACCATCGGCCGCGGATCGGCCGTGGGCGAGGTGTTCGGCATCAAGATCTCGGGACTCTTCGGCTGGCTGTTCTGGCTGTTCCTCCATATCTTCTGGCTCATCGGCTTCCGCAACCGCATCGTCGTGCTGGGCGAGTGGGCGTGGTCGTACTTCACGCTGCAGCGCCGCGTGCGGTTGATCACCGGCGAGCGGCTCTGGCCGACTCCGTAACGAAGTGTGAAGTCTGAAGTCACCTCGGAGTCGCCGCTTCAGCTCAGCAGACTCGAGATTTCAGATTTCAGAGTTCAGATTTCAGATTTTGTTGACGCGTTTCGCGTCACGAGTTTTGCTTCACCGGCCTTGGTGTCCGCCTTTAGGCGGACCGTGGAGGTCGTATGAACGTGATCACACGATACGGTTCAGTTCCGGAGCTGGCGCTTGCGCTCGTGTGTCTCGGCGCCTGCAACCGCGGACCCGATCCGCAGGAGCAGATCAACAAGGCGCTGCGTGAGGCGAAGCTCGAGACGGTCAAAGTCGACTGGGACAAGGGCGCCCATATCGCGCACCTGAAAGGGACTGTCGATCAGGCGACCGACCGGCAGCGCGCCGAAGACGTCGCGGCGGCGGCCGTGGGGACGAGCGGTCGCGTGCTCAACGAGCTCACGATCAGGAACGTGAACGAGAAGACGGCCGACGATCTCGACGGCGACATCAAGAAGCACCTGAAGACCGCCATCGACGACGATCAGGTGCTGCGCGACCGCGACATCAGCTTCGAGGTGAACAACGGCGTCGTGACGGTCAAGGGCGAGGTCCGCACGGCCGCGGAGAAGACGAAGGTGAGCGAGATCGTGCGCGCCGCGCCGGGCGTCAAGGACATGGCCAACGCGCTCGAGATCAAGCCGGCCAAGTAAGATCGGATCGCCGCGAAGGGATTCGGGATAAGGGATTCGGATTAGGTAGAATCGGCGGCGATGAGCCGCGAATTCGCCTTCGAGATGGCGGTGTCGAACGTTCGCTTCGGCGCGGGTGTGACGCGCGAATGCGGCATGGACCTCGCCGATCTCGGCGTCCGCCGCGCGCTCGTCATCACCGATCCGATCGTCGCCACGCTCCGTCCGACTCACGCCGTCCTCGAATCGCTCGAGGCGGGCGGCGTCAGCGCCGTGCTCTACGATCGCGTCCGCGTCGAGCCGACCGACGAATCGTTCCGCGACGCGATCGCCTTCGCGCAGGCCGGCGCGTTCGACGGCTACGTCGCCGTCGGCGGCGGCTCGACGATCGACACCGCAAAGGCGGTCAACCTGTACACGGCGCATCCGCCCGCCGATTTCCTCGACTACGTGAACCCGCCGATCGGCAAGGGCCTGCCCGTTCCGGGTCCGCTCAAGCCGCTCATCGCGATTCCGACGACGGCCGGCACCGGCAGCGAGACGACCGGCGTGAGCATCTTCGACCTGACGCGCATGCACGCGAAGACGGGAATCGCCAGCCGCCGGCTGAAGCCGACGCTCGGCCTGCTCGACCCCGAGAACACGCGGACGATGCCGCGCCAGGTCGCGGCGTCGACCGGGCTCGACATCCTGAGCCACGCGGTCGAATCGTTCACGGCGATGCCCTACACGGATCGCCCGATGCCCGAGCGTCCGGCGCTGCGTCCGGCGTATCAGGGCTCGAATCCGATCAGCGACATCTGGGCGATGCAGGCGCTTCGCATGGTGTCGCAGTTTCTCGTGCGCGCCGTCGAGGATCCGGCCGACGACGAGGCGCGCGCGAACATGCTGCTGGCGGCATCGTATGCCGGCGTCGGCTTCGGCAATGCAGGCGTCCACCTTCCGCACGGCATGTCGTATCCGGTCTCCGGCCACGTGCGCAACTATTGCGCGCCGGGATACGCGGTCGGTCATCCGCTCGTGCCGCACGGCATCTCGGTCATCCTGAACGCGCCCGCGGTCTTTCGATTCACCGCGCCGGCGAACCCGGAACGGCATCTGCGGGCGGCCGAAGCGCTCGGCGCCGACGTCGCGCGCGCGAAGCCGGCCGATGCGGGCGAGATACTCGCCGACAGAATCGTCTGGTTCATGCAGCGGCTGAACGTTCCGAACGGACTCGGCGCGCTGGGTTACTCGACCTCGGACATTCCGTCGCTCGTTGAAGGCACGCTGCCGCAGCATCGCGTCACGAAGCTGTCGCCGCGGCCGGCCGGCGCCGATGAATTCGCGATGCTGTTCTCCGAGGCGATGCAGGCATGGTGAGCGCCGTCGTCGACGAAATCTCGCGCGCGCTCGGCCCCGGCGGTGTGCTGCAGGACGATGCGGAGCTGCTGCCGTTCGAGTCCGATGGCCTCGCGCGGTTGCGCGAGCGCCCCGGCCTCGTGGTGTTTCCGGGCAGCGTCGAAGAGGTGCAGGCGGTCGTGCGCGCGTGCCATCGCCACGGCGTACCGTTCGTCGCGCGCGGCCACGGGACCGGACTGTCCGGTGGCGCGCTGCCAGTCCCTGACGGCGTCCTGATCGTCCTGACGCGGCTCAATCGGATTCTCGACGTCGACATCGCGAACCAGCGCATCACCGTCGAGCCCGGCGTGATCAACCTGGAGGTCAGCCGGCGCGTCGCGCCCTTCGGCTACTACTACGCGCCGGATCCGTCGAGTCAGCTGATCTGCTCGATCGGCGGCAACATCGCCGAGAACTCCGGCGGCGCGCACTGCCTGAAGTACGGATTCACGGTCCACCACGTGCTCGGCGTCGAAGCCGTGCTGCCGGACGGCGAGATCGTGCATCTCGGCGGCTCCGCGGTCGACGCGCCGGGCCTCGATCTGCTCGGCGTACTCATCGGCTCCGAAGGCACGCTCGCCATCGTCACGAAGGCGACGCTGCGGCTGCTGCGTGCGCCCGAATCAGTGCGGACGCTGCTCGCCGCGTTTCCGTCGACCGATCGCGCCGGCGACGCGGTGTCCTCGATCATCTCCGCCGGCATCATTCCCGCGGCCGTCGAGATGATGGACCGTCTGACGCTCGAAGCGGCCGAAGCCGCCGTCCATCCCGGATTTCCAAAAGCCGAAGCCGTTCTGATTGTCGAGCTCGATGGTCCGGCGGTGGAGGTCGACGCGCTGTTCGGCCTCGTCGAGGAGATCTGCCATCGCCACGGGACGACCGATCTCCTGATTGCGAAGAACGCCGACGATCGCGCGCGCATCTGGAAGGGACGCAAGGCCGCGTTTGCCGCGATGGGCCGCGTCTCGCCGAATTATTACGTCCAGGACGGCGTCATCCCGCGGACGAAGCTGCCCGACGTCCTGCGGCGCATCCGCGAGCTGGAGATTCGCTCGGGTCTGCGCATCGGCAACGTCTTCCATGCCGGCGACGGCAACCTGCACCCGCTCGTCTGCTACGACGAGAGCGTGCCGGGACAGGGCGAGCTCGCCGAGCAGGTCGCGTCGGAAATCCTGATGTACTGCATCGAGGCCGGCGGGTCGATCACCGGCGAGCACGGCGTCGGCGCCGACAAGGCCTGTCAGATGCCGCGCATGTTCTCGGACGCCGACATCGAGACCATGTACCGCGTCCGCGTCGCCTTCGATCCGTCGGGGATTTCGAATCCAGGCAAGCTCTTTCCGACGCCGCGGCTGTGCGGTGAGGTGCCCGGCCCCTATCGGCGTCATCCGGCCGAGCAGCAGGGCCTCGCGGAGCGATTCTGAAAACGCTGGAGCCGGCGACGATCGACGATGCGGCGTCGATGCTGGGCGCCGCGGCACGCGCGAGCCAGCGCGTCGTCATCCGCGGCGGCGGGACGAAGTCCGATTGGACTTCGCTCGACGGCGCCGCGCAGGAGCCCGACCTGCTCCTGTCGACGGCACGGCTGAACCGCGTCGTCGCCCACCGCTACGGTGACCTCACGGCGACGGTCGAGGCCGGCGCGCGGCTCGCCGACGTCAATCGCGTGCTCGCGGAACATGGTCAATGGATCCCTCTCGATCCTCCGTTCGCCGATCGCGCAACCATCGGCGGTGTGGTGGCGACGAACGATTCCGGTCCGCGGCGCCATCGCTACGGCGCGCCGCGCGATCTGATCATCGGCGTCGAGCTCGCGCGCGCCGACGGCGTCATCGCGAAGGCCGGCGGCATCGTCGTCAAGAACGTCGCGGGCTACGACCTCTCGCGGCTGGCGACGGGATCGTTCGGATCCCTCGGCCTGATTGCGACGGCGACGTTCAAGCTCTATCCGCTCACGGCCGCGTCGAGCACGGTCATCGTGGACGCGCCCTCGGCGAAGGTGGCCGCGAGCGTCGTCACGGCGGTCGCGTCGAGCCAGCTCACGCCGACGGCCGTCGAGGTCCAGGGCCCGCCGCTCCGGCTGCTGATCAGATTCGAGTCAATCGAAGCATCGGTCGCCCGGCAGAGTGATACAGCGAAAAAGCTGGCTGTCGATTGCGGAGGATGCGCGTCGGCTGTCGCTGGAGACGATGAGCGGCGCGAGTGGGACGCGCACGATCGACATGCCTGGACCTCGACAGCGGCGGTCGCGAAAGTGACGTTCCTTCCCGCGGACCTTGCCGGGGTGCTCGACGCCATCGAGCACGCCGCGAGCGGCAGCCGCGTTGCGCTCGCCGGCCGCGCGGCGGTCGGCGTGCTGCTCGTCGGCGTCGAGGGCGACGTCGACTCGCAGGCGCGCGTGCTCGAAACACTTCGGAAGCGCTGCGCGCCGGGCCGGGGAAGCGTGGTCCTTCGGCGCGGGTCCGCGGATCTCAAGAAACGCTTCGACGTCTGGGGTCCGATCGGCGACGGGCTCCGCGTGATGCAGGCGGTGAAGCGGTCGCTCGATCCTCAGGGAATTCTGAATCCGGGCCGCGGGCCGGGCGGGCTCTAGCAGCGTTCAGCGCAGAAGCCGCAGAACATGCAGCAACGAGGTTTGATCTTCAGCGAGTTCAGCGCTGAGCTCTTGTGAACGAGACACCGCGGATGGACGCGTCGACGAGCTCGACGAGATGCATCGTGCGCATCGGGTGTCCGTTCTGCTCCAGGCCCGAGGCGATCTGCAGGAGGCAACCCGGATTCGACGAGACGAGGACGTCTGCCCCGGTCTGACGAACGTTCGCGGTCTTCCGATCGCGGAGCGCGACCGCCGCGTCCGGTTCGAGCAGATTGTAGACGCCTGCGGATCCGCAGCAGAGGTCGCCTTCGGGGATCTCGTGGACCGTGAGTCCCGGGATCGTGTTCAGGATGTCGCGCGGCGGCTGCTTCACTTTCTGCGCGTGCTGCAGGTGACAGGCATCGTGGTACGCGACACGCGCGGCCACTGGATGCCGGGTCGCCCGAGGTTCCAGCTGCGCAAGCAGCTCGGAGACGTCCACGCATTTTTTCGCGAACGCCCGCGCGCGGGCGGCATATGCCACGTCGTCGCGCAGCAGATCGCCGTACTCCTTCATGGCCGATCCGCATCCCGCCGCGTTGATGACGATATGGTCGACGTCGAGTCGATCGAAGGCGTCGATCAGCTCGCGCGCGAAGGCGCGCGCGTCGTCGACGCGCCCCGCGTGCAGCATCAACGCGCCGCAGCACCCTTGTCGCGGAGGAATGTGCACTTCGCACCCTTCGGCCGCGAGCACACGCACGGTCGCGGCGTTGACCTCGGGGAAGAAGACGCGCTGCACGCAGCCGAGCAGCATGCCGACACGCAGCCGTCGAGGTCCGGACGCCGGAACGACGGACGGCAGACGATCCGTCGCGTGCGGCTGAGCCGGCGGCGCGAGGCGAACGAGCGCCGCCGCCCGCCGCGGCAGCAGCTTCGCGACGCGCTCGCTGCCCAGGATTCGCTGGAGGCCGAGCGCCTGCGCAATCCGCAGTCCTCGCGCGGCCCACTCGAGCCGCGCGGGGTACGGAAACAGCGCGAACAGGAACGAGCGATACAGCCGGTCGCCGAGCGACCGCGTGCGCTGCTCCTCGACCATCGGCCGCGCGCCTTCGATCAGCTTGTCGTACCGCACGCCGGACGGACACGCCGTGACGCACGCCATGCAGCCGAGGCAGGCATCGATGTGGTGCTGAAAGCTGTCGGACGCGGCGGCCCGGCCCTCGAGTCGCGCTTTCGTCAGGTAGATACGCCCCCGCGGCGAATCCGCCTCACGTCCCCAGAGCACGTACGTCGGACAGGCGGGCAGACAGAACCCGCAGTGGACGCAGTCGTCCGCCAGCTCGGTCAGCTCGGCCCTCGTCGGCTCGGCGATCATGCGCTTCGCATCTTAACCGGCAGGGTCGCATGATCGGCAATTAGCCGCGCCCAGGCAAGCGACGGGTGTCGGGGGCGGCAAACACTTTGCTGTCATGGCCGAGGTGGGCGCCAGACTGCCGCGCGCGTGGCAACAGCTGAGAGCCGACGACCGGAAGGAGCGGCTCGTCGTCCGGAAAGTCCGGTCGCTCGTGAACGGACGGACGCCGCTGCCGCCGCTCGAGTCCGCGAAGGTTGCCGGACTGCGATACGTCTGCGACGAGCGGACGCCCGGCATCCGCCGCGTCGGCCGCGCTCCGCGGTTCCGCTACGTCGATCCGAACGGCCGTCCGGTGAAGAACCGCGCGACGCGGCAGCGCATTCGTGCCCTCGTCATTCCGCCCGCCTGGACGAACGTCTGGATCTGCATCGATCCGCTCGGGCACCTGCAGGCGACCGGCCGCGACGCGCGCGGCCGCAAACAGTACCGCTACCATCCGCGCTGGCGCGGTGTCCGCGACGAGGTGAAGTACGGCCGGCTGATCGCCTTTGCGAAGGCGCTGCCCCGAATTCACGGCCGGACGGAGGCCGACCTTCGGAAACCGGGGCTGCCGCGCGAGAAGGTCCTCGCCGCGGTCGTCCGTCTGCTTCAGAAGACGCTCATCCGCGTCGGCAACGAGGAGTACGCGAAGCAGAACGGATCGATCGGCCTGACGACGATGCGCGATTCGCACGCGAGGATCAACGGATCGACGGTCCGGTTCGAGTTTCGCGGCAAGAGCGGCGTGCGCCATGCCGTCGACCTGGAGGACAGGCGCCTGACGCGCATCGTCAAGGCGTGCCGTGACCTGCCGGGCTACGAGCTGTTTCAGTACGTGGACAGCGACGGCGCGCGGCAAGTGATCGACTCGGCGGACGTGAACGCGTACGTGCGGGAGATCAGCGGCGAGGACTTCACCGCGAAAGACTTCCGCACGTGGGCCGGCACCGTGCTCGCCGCGCGCGAGCTGGCCGCCGCCGCGTTCAAGTCGAATGCGCAGGCGAAGCGGAACATCGTGCGCGCCGTCGAAGTCGTCGCCAAGCGGCTTGGCAACACGCGGTCGGTCTGCCGCAAGTCCTACATCCACCCGGCGATCTTCGAGGCGTATCTCGAAGGCACACGGATCGGCGGCGCCGAATCGGCGGTCGTCTCGGTGATTCGCCGGCGCCTGCAGGCGGCGTGAAGCGCCGTCCGTTATCGCTTTTCCTCGACGAACGCCTGCAGCCGACCCAGCGCCGCATCCCATTGGTTCGAGATCTGGTCGAGACAGCGCCGCGCCTTCTCCAGACGAGCCGTCTCGAGCTCCCAGATCCGTTCACGGCCCGACCGGCTGCCGTGGACGAGCCCCGCGTGGGCGAGCGTATGCAGATGTTTCGTGATCGCCTGGCGCGTGACCCCGGTTCCCTCGCTCAACCGCGAGATCGAGAGCGGTCCCTCGGTGCAGAGCTTCGCGACGAGCGTGAGCCGCGTCGGCTCGCCGAGTGCGGCGAAGACCGGCGCGGCCTCGCGAAACCTGAGCGCGACGCTACGACTGCGTGACATGCCGCTCGATATTGCGTATCTGCGCTGTCCACCCGTCGTTGTTCATGCGGAACGCTTCGTCGCGGCGCTCGAGCGGAATGCGGCTGAAGCCGGACTCGACGATCGTGAGCTCGGTGCCGCCGCCGGCGTCCTCGAGGCGGAATTCCACCAGCGTCGTGGGCTCGTGCGAGTAGTCCTTCTTCGGATCGACGGCGTAGGGATGCCACCGCCAGGAGACGTAGCGCTCCGGCTCGAGGCGCTCGACGAGTATCTCCATCCGGAGATGCTCGTACCCGGGGTGCGTAATCTGCCCGCGGACCGTGCCGCCCTCCACGATCGGTCCGTCGAGTTTCGCGCCGAACCACGAGCCGAACTCGTCCGCGTTCGTCAGCGCTCTCCAGACGCGCGGGCGCGGGGCGCGCAGAGTGATCCGTTTCTCGATCCGATCGGCAGTCGTCGTCGCCATGTGCAACCTCCTGGTTGCCTAAGGTAGCCGACGCGGATCGAATATGCAACCTCAGAGTTGCCTGTTCGGGATGCGCTATGATCCACCCCGGTCAGGCCGATGCTCGCCAACGATGCCTTCGCGCGTCTGTGCCGGGCCCGCGACATGCTGCGCGAGGTGCACGACCGTCCGCTCGGCATCGACGAGGTGGCGCGGGAAGCGGCGATGTCGCCGTTTCACTTCATTCGGCAGTTCGCCGCGCTGTTCGGCGCCACGCCGCACCAGTTCCGGATTCAGGCGCGGCTCGATCGTGCCAAGGATCTGCTGGCGTCCGGCGACCGGTCGGTCACCGACGTCTGCATGGACGTCGGCTTCTCTAGTCTCGGCAGCTTCAGCGATCTGTTCGCGCGGCGCGTCGGCCTGCCGCCCTCGATATACAGACGCCGCGTCCGTTCGATGATCGTCGTGCCGGGAACTCTCCCGGCACAGCTGTTTCCGGGATGTCTTGCCTTGATGCCGGCCGCGTTCGCAACTTTCGAGAAGCGCTGACCGACGCCGATCGGTCAGACTTCGGCTCATGAGGATCAAGCTGACGAGCATCATGGTCGACGACCAGGACAAAGCGCTGAAGTTCTACACGGAGGTGTTCGGCTTCGTGAAGAAGCACGACATTCCGGTTGGCGAGTACCGGTGGATTACGGTCGTTTCTCCCGAAGGCCCGCCCGACGTCGAGTTGGCGCTCGAGCCGAACGCCAACCCGGCCGGGAAGACGTTTCAGGAAGGATTGTTCACGCAGGGCATCCCGGCGACGGCATTCGAGGTCGGGGACATCGACAAGGAATTTCGGCGCCTCAAGGCGCTCGGCGTCGTGTTCACGCAGGAGCCGAATCGTCACGGACCGGTGACGATTGCGGTCTGCGCGGACACGTGCGGGAATCTCATTCAGCTCTACCAGCCGCCGGACGCGCGCACGTAGAGTGGGGCCATGTCCAGGCGCGCCGACGCGGTGTGGGTCACTCTCGGGTTTCTCGCGCTCGCGGTCGCCGCCACTTATCCGCTGATCCGCAACCTCGGCAGCCACCTTCCCGGCGACCTCGGCGATCCGCTGCTCACGACGTGGACGCTCGCGTGGGACGCCGATCGCCTGCGGCACGGGCTCCGCGGCGTCTGGGACGCCCCGAATTTCTTTCCGTATCGCCACACGCTCCTTTACTCGGACCATTTGCTCGGCCTCGCACTGTTCACCGCGCCGGTACAGTGGGCGACCGGCAATCCCCTGCTCGCCTACAACGTGGCGTTCATCGCGTCGTTCGCGTTTGCGGGCGTCAGCATGTACGTCCTCGGGCGCGAGCTGACGGGACGCCGCGACGCGGCGCTCGCGGCCGGATTCATCTTTGCGTTTCAACCGTTCCGGGTGTCGCATCTCTCGCACCTGCAGTGGCTGGTCACGGGGTGGCTGCCGCTCTCGCTGTGGGCGCTTCATCGGTACTTCCGGACGTTCGAATCCAGGCGCGCCGACGTGCCCGGGCATCGACGCCGGCGTTACTTGATCGCGTCGAGTGCCTTCGTGCTCCTTCAGTCGCTGACGGCGACATACTTCACGTATTTCGCGCTGCTGCCGCTCGGCATCGTCGCCCTCTTCGAGCTTCGTCGGACGTCGATTCCGCTGGCCCGATTCGCGCGCGACGCGGTGCCGGCCCTGATCCTCGCGGCGATCGTCCTGGCGCCAGTCGTCCGGGCGTACTACGACGCGCGCGTCGAGCTGAACCTGCGCCGGTCGGTGGCGGACATCACGAGCCAGAGCGCCGATCTCGCCGACTATTTCAGCGCGGCGCCCAGGCTGCGACTCTGGGGCGGACTTGGTGAAGGTCGAGGCGAGCACGAGCTGTTCATGGGCGCCGCCGCGATGATCCTGGCGGCGTTCGGACTCCTGGCCCGCCGGCGTTCGCCGCACGTCGTGACCTACGGCGTTCTCCTTCTCGCAGGCCTCGTGTTGTCGCTCGGACCGGCACCGGCAGCATGGGGACATCGCCCTGGCTTCCCTGGTCCGTACGCACTCCTGCTGCGCATCGTGCCGGGCCTCGACGGGATACGCGCGCCGGCGCGACTCGCCGTCGTCGTCCAGCTCGCGGTCGCGGTCCTCGCGGCGTTCGGCGCGTCATCGTTGTTCGATCGTCTCCGGGCCCGGACGAAGCGGATTGCACTGGCCTCACTCCTGATCATCGCCGCCGCCGAGGGATGGGCCGCGCCGATTGCGACGCCGTTCTTCGATCGCAGGGGAAACGGCGGTGAACGCGAGGCGTACGCCTACCTTTCGACGCTGCCGGCGGGCGGCGTCATGGAACTGCCGACGTCGGTCGAGGACGTCGACCGCGAGTTCCGGTATCAGTTCATGACGCTCGTTTACCGCCACCGCGTCTTGAACGGACACAGCGGCTACATCACGCCGCTCGTCGCGTGGCTTGGCGGCGGGCATTCACCGCTGCGGGAGGTCGATCGACAGCGCGACGCGCTTGGAGCCTTGCGCGCGATCGACGTCCGTTACGTCGTCTTTCACCGCGCGGCCTACGACGACCGGCCGCTCGCCGATGCGCTCTCTGACGCAATCGAGCACGATCGCGATCAGGTCATCGCCTCGCGATCGTTCGGCGACACGACGGTTGCGGTGCTGGCGCCGCTCGATCTGCCGGCCGCGCCGGCCGGCACGCCGGCTCTGACGATCGCGAACACGCAGGTCACCGCGTCGCATTCTGCGGACCGGCTGCCGTTGTTGTTCGACAACGATCCGGACACGCGGTGGATCTCGGGCGGCAATCAGGCGGGCAACGAGTGGATCGAGATCGCGCTCGATCGCCAGCGGGATATCGGACTCGTCCGCCTGCAGCTCGCCGAACGCAGCTTCGGCGACTATCCGCGCGATCTCGCCATCGACGTCGTCGAGGATTCCGACACGCGAACTGTTTTTCGCGGTTCGGTGCTGCCGCAATTCGCACGCGGTCTTCTCGCGAATCGCGACTATCCGTCGATCGATCTCGTGCTGACGCCCAATCGCGCGCGCGTCGTACGACTGCGTCAGCTCGGCTCGGCGCGGCGCTTCTTCTGGTCCATTCACGAGCTGCGGCTGTTCGAGCGCTTATAATCCGGCGATGGCTCCTCGCGAGCGCGGCGTCGTGGGCCGCAACGTCCTCCGCAAGGAAGGCGTGGAAAAGGTTACGGGCGCGGCGCGGTACATCGACGACCTCACGTTTCCCGGTCTCCTGCACGCGCGCACGATTCGATCGACGATTCCATGCGGCGACATCGTCGACGTCGCGTACGGCTTCGACGCGCGCGGCTTCACGATCGTCGACTACCGGGACATTCCGGGACGCAACGTCGTCGCGCTGATCGACGACGATCAGCCGTGCCTGGCCGAGCGCCGGGTGCGGCACGTCGCGGAGCCGATCGTGCTGCTCGCCCATGAGGATCGCGAGCAGCTCCTCGCCGCCGATGTCCGCATTTCGTACCGCGAGGCGACGCCGCAGTACGATGCGGCGGCGTCCACGATCGTCTTCAAGTCCATCGCCATCGACAAGGGCGACATCGCCGATGGGTTCGCGCGCGCGGACGTCATCGTCGAGGGTGAGTACCGCACCGGTCATCAGGAACAGCTTTACATCGAGACGAACGGCGTCGTCGCGGTTCCCGAGACGGACGGCGGCATGACGGTGTACGGCTCGCTGCAGTGCCCGTACTACGTCCATCGCGCGCTGAAGGTGCTGCTGTCGCTGCCGGACGACAAGGTCCGCGTCGTCCAGACCGAAACCGGCGGGGGCTTCGGCGGCAAGGAGGAGTACCCGTCGATGATCGCCGGGCATGCCGCGCTCCTCGCGCGCAAGTCCGGCCGGCCGGTCAAGCTCGTGTACGACCGCGTCGAGGACATGGTCGCGACGACGAAGCGGCACCCGTCGGTCGTACGGCATCGCACCGGCGTCACACGCGACGGACGATTGACGGCGATGGACATCGACGTGCTGCTCGACGGCGGCGCGTACGCGACGCTGAGCGCCGTCGTCCTGTCCCGCGGCGTCATCCACGCGAGCGGCCCCTACCGCTGCGATCACATCCGCATCCGCGGGCGCGCGACGATGACGAACACGCCGCCAAACGGCGCGTTCCGCGGTTTCGGCGCGCCTCAAACGCAGTTCGCCGTCGAAGTGCACATGGATCGCCTCGCCGGCCGGCTTGGCCTCGACCCGGTGCGCATCCGGAAGGTCAACGCGCTCCGGCCCGGCGACACCACGGCGACCGGCCAGCGGCTCGGGCGCGACTGCAGCGCGCTCGACGTGCTCGAGACCGCCGTGAAGCGGACGGATTTCACGCGGCGCCGCCGCAAGCTCGCGGGCACGAACCGGGGGCTCGGGCTGTCGCTGTTCTTCCACGGGTCGGGATTCACCGGCGGCGGCGAGGTGAAGCTCGCGTCGAAGGCGTCGCTGGAGCTGACCGAGCGGGGCGTTCGCATTCTGGTCGCGAGCACGGAAATCGGTCAGGGTACGCGCACGATGCACGCGCAGATCGTCGCCGACACGCTCGGCATTCCGTACGAAGCCGTCGAGGTCCACGCGGCCGACACCGGCCGCGTGCCCGACAGCGGACCGACCGTGGCGTCGCGCACGTGCATGGTCGTCGGCCGTATTCTTCAGCGCTGCGCGGCGGAGATGCGGCATCGTCTCGGCACGCTCACGCCGCGCGACTACCTGCGTCGCAACGGACCGCTCGTGGTCACGAAGCAGTACGAGCGTCCGGCCGAGATGACGTGGAGCGACGAGAGCTATCGAGGCGACGCGTACGGCACGTACGGGTGGGCGTGCGACGTCGCCGAGGTCGAGGTCGATCGCGACACGTACGAAGTAAAGCCGATTGCCCTGACGAGCGTGCACGAGATCGGACGCGCGATTCACCCGATCCTCGCGCTCGGCCAGATCGAGGGCGGCACGGCGCAAGGCATCGGCTGGGCGCTTCTCGAGGATGTCGTGATGCGCGACGGCCGGATGGCGAACGCGCAGCTCACCAACTACATCGTGCCGACGACGCTCGACACGCCCGCCATGGACGTCGTCATCCTGGAGAATCCGTATCCGCACGGACCCTTCGGCGCGAAAGGCGTCGGCGAAATGCCGATCGACGGACCCGCGCCCGCGGTGATCAACGCGCTGCGCCATGCCGGATTCGCGGTGACGGCGATTCCCGCCACGCCCGAGCGGCTCATGGGCGCGCGGCGCGAGGACCATCGTTGACGTCACGGTCGCCCTCCGCGGTGCTGTCGTTCACGCTGAACGGGCGAAGGAAAAAACTTTCCGTACACCCGCTGAAGCGGCTGCTCGACGTCCTGCGCGAGGACTGCGGTCTCACCGGCGCGAAGGAAGGATGCGGCGAGGGCGAGTGCGGGGCATGCACCGTGCTCATCGACGGCGAGCCGGTCAACGCCTGTGTCGTGCCGGCGGCGCACGCGTCGGGCGCGCGCGTGACGACGATCGAAGGGCTCGGCGGGCGTCACCCGCTGCAGCATGCGTTCGTCGAGCACGGAGGCGCGCAGTGCGGCATCTGCACGCCGGGGATGATCCTGGCGGCCGTCGCGCTGGGCCGGAAGCCGTCGCTGCCGCAGATCAAAGCAGGTCTCGCCGGGAACATTTGCCGATGCACCGGGTATTCCGCGATTTACCGCTCGGTGCTGGCTGCCGGCGGCGGCCGCCGTTTTCGGTTGGGGCCGACGCGCAAGTCCGCCCGTGCACGTTGACGATGCCATCCACGATCTCGAATCGATCGCTCCTCGAGCCGCGGTCGGTCGCCGACGCGCTCGCGATGCTGCGCGACGAAGGTCCGCTGACGCCGCTCGCCGGCTGCACGGACCTCTACGTCACGCTGAATTTCGGCGCGCTGAAGGACACGCGGTTCCTGAACCTGTGGGGACTCGACGCCTTGCGGCGCATCGAGGTCCGCGGCGGACGGCTGCGGATCGGCGCGCTCGCCACCTACACCGATCTCATCCGGTCGCCGCTCGTTCGCGCGCGCCTGCCCATGCTGGCGGCGGCGTCGCGCGAGGTGGGCGGCGTGCAGATTCAGAACCGCGGCACGATCGGAGGCAACGTCGCCAACGCGTCGCCGGCCGGCGACACGCTCCCGGTTCTCGCTGCCGTCGATGCGGAGGTGGTGCTGCAGAGCGCGCGCGGCACACGCCGCGTGCCGTTCACGGCGTTTTACACCGGCTACCGGCAAACAGTCCGTCGCTCCGATGAGCTGATCGTCGCGCTCGACATCCCGAGCGTCCGAGGCCGCCAATGGTTCCGCAAGGTCGGCACGCGTGCGGCACAGGCGATCTCGAAAGTCGTCATGGCCGGGGTGGCCGGCGACGATCCGCGGGTCGCCATCGGATCGGTCGCACCGACGGTCCTGCGGCTCGCCGCGACCGAAGCCGCGATCGCCCGCCGCGCGCCGCTCGCCGAGGTGCAGCGCGCGCTCCTGTCCGAGATCGCGCCGATTGACGACATCCGATCGACGGCGGAGTATCGTCGTCATGTCGCGGCGACTGTTCTCGTTCGTCAATTAGCAATTGGCAATTAACAATTAGCCATAAGAGATGCGCGCCGCCGTTGTCGTCATCGGGGATCTCGGGCGGAATCCGCGCATGCAGTACCACGCGCACGCGCTCGCCACGCACGGCGTCGACGTCGAGCTGGTCGGCTACGCGGGCGCGCCGCTGCCGAAATTTCTCACCGACGATCGGCGCGTCGCGATCCATCACATCCGCGAGGCGCGACTGCGCCATCGCGTCGGCCGATCGTCGCTGCTGTACGCGCTCGCGGCGTTCATCGACGGGTTCCGGCTCAGCGTGCGGCTCTTCGCTGCGCTGATGCGGCTGCCTGCGTTCGAGGTCATGCTCGTGCAGAACCCGCCGGCGCTGCCGACGCTCCACGTCGCATGGCTCGTCTCCCGCCTGAGGCGGGTGCGGCTCGTCGTCGACTGGCACAACCTCGGCTACACGATGCTGGCGCTCCGGCTCGGCCGCCGGCACATCGCGGTCAGGCTCGGACGATGGCTCGAGCGGATCGCGGGCGGCGCGGCGCACGCGCACCTGTGCGTCTCGCGCGGCTTCGCAAAGTTCCTGACGGACCGCTTCAGGCTGTCGAACGTGCAGGTGCTCTACGATCGGCCCGCGGCCGCCTTCACGCCGATCGATCGCACCGAGCGCGAGCAGATCCGCCAGGCGCTGTTCGCGCGGCTGAACGTCCGCAGCGCCGGCCCGGTCGGATTCATCGTCAGCCCCACGAGCTGGACGGCCGACGAAGACTTCGACGTCGTCATCGACGCGGTCCTGCAGATCGAGGATCGTATCCGCGGATGGGAAGCGATCGGGACGTCGCGGTTCCCCGATCTCGTCATCCTCGTCACGGGCGACGGCGCGCGGCGCGCCGAATTCGAGCGGCGGTTCGCCGGATTGCCGGCGCGCCGGATTCAGCTGCGCACACGATGGCTCGACCCGGAAGACTACCCGCGCATCGTCGGCAGCGCCGACCTGGGCCTGTGCCTGCATCGCTCGTCGTCGGGCGTCGATATCCCGATGAAGGTCGTCGATCTGTTCGGCGCCGGCGTTCCGGTCTGCGCGCTCGACTACGGCGCCTGCCTTGCCGAGCGCGTGCGCCACGGTGAGAACGGCCTGCTGTTCTCGACGGCGCGTCAACTCGCCGACGTGCTGTTCGATCTGTTCGAGACGCTGCCGGCGGGCGAGTCGCTGCTCGATCGCCTGCGTGCCGGCGCGCGCCGCGCGGCGCGCCCGACGTGGGAGGAAGGATGGGCTGTCGAGGCCAAGCCGGTCCTGATTGCTGACTGCAAATTGCAAATTGCCAATTGACGACACTTATAATTTGTTTTTCGAGGAGCCCCGAATGCCTGACGTGGCGGCACGACCTGACGTCCTGACGCTCGACAACTTCATCGGCGGCCGATGGGTCAAGGCCCGCGCCACCGACTACTTCGACGTTCACAATCCTGCGGTGGGCGAGGTGATCGGCCGCACGCCGCTCTCGACGGCAGCCGACGTCGACGATGCGGTGCGTGCCGCGACGGAGGCGTTCCCGCGCTGGCGCGACACGCCGGTCAATACGCGCGCGCAGGTGCTCTATCGATTCAAGAATCTGCTCGAGGAGCATTTCGACGAGATGGCGCGCATCGTCACGACGGAGCACGGCAAGACGCTCGACGAAGCGCGCGGCAGCGTGCGGCGCGGCATCGAATGCGTCGAGGCCGCCTGCGGCGCGCCGTCGCTGATGCAGGGATCGGCCCTCGAGGACATCGCGGCCGGCATCGACTGCCACGTCGTACGGCAGCCGCTCGGTGTCTGCGCGGCCATCGCGCCGTTCAACTTTCCGGCGATGGTCCCGATGTGGTTTCTGCCGTTTGCGATCGTCACCGGCAACACGTTCGTCCTGAAGCCGTCGGAGCAGGTGCCGCTGTCGCAGCGGCGGATGGCGGAGTACCTGGAGCGGAGCGGGCTGCCGCCCGGCGTCGTCAACCTGGTCAACGGCGGCCGCGACGTCGTCAACGCCCTCTGCGATCACCCCGGCATCCGCGCGGTGTCGTTCGTCGGCTCGACGCCGGTCGCGAAGCACGTCTACCAGCGCGCCACACATGCCGGCAAGCGCGTGCAGGCGCTCGGCGGCGCGAAGAATTTCGTCGTCGTGATGCCCGACGCGGACTTCGATCGGTCGATGGGCGTCATCTCCGAGTCGTTCTACGGGTGCGCCGGCGAGCGATGCCTGGCCGGCAGCATGCTCGTTCCGGTCGGCGAGGCATACGACGAAGCACGCGATCGGATGGTGGAAGCGGCCCGATCGATCAAGGTCGGCGACGGCACGCAGCCGGGCGTCACGATGGGTCCGGTGATCAGCGCCACGCATCGCGAGCGCGTGGTCGGGTACATCGACAAAGGCGTCGCCGAGGGTGGAAAGCTGCTCGTCGACGGACGGCAGACGCGCGTCGAGGACCGACCGAACGGATACTTCGTCGGGCCGACGGTGTTCGACGACGTCTCGGCGCGGATGGCGATCGGGCAGGAGGAGATCTTCGGTCCGGTCGCGTCCATTGCGCGCGCCAGGACGCTCGAGGACGCGATCAGGATGATGCAGGCACACCCCAACGCGAACGCGACGTCGATCTTCACGTCGAGCGGGAAGGCGGCACGCGAGTTCGCGAAACACGCGACGGCCTCGATGGTCGGCGTGAACATCGGCGTGGCGGCGCCCATGGCGTACTTCCCGTTCGGCGGGGCGAAGGACAGCTTCTTCGGCGACCTCAAGGCGCACGGCCGCGACGCGTTCGAGTTCTACACCGATAAGAAAGTTACGATCTCGCGGTGGTTTTAGCAGGGACTGCCTATCACGAAGTCGCGAAGGGCCACGAAGCACACGAAGATCAGGTTGTACAAAGACATCTTCGTGTGCTTCGTGCTGCTTCGTGGCTTCGTGATGAGATAGACGTTCAATGAGAGTACTGGTTCGAAACGGAACGGTCGTTACCGCCGTCGATCAATACCGCGGCGACGTGCTGATCGAGGACGAGAAGATTGCGCTGATCGGGGCGTCGCTCGCCGACATTCGCGCGGACAAGGTGATCGACGCCACCGGGAAGTACGTCCTGCCCGGCGGCATCGACGTGCACACGCATCTCGACATGCCGTTCGGCGGCGCGACGTCGGCCGATGATTTCGAAACGGGCACCGTCGCGGCCGCGTTCGGCGGCACCACGTCGATTGTCGATTTCGCGATTCAGTACAAGGGGCAGACGCTTCACCACGCGTGGGAAACGTGGATGAAGAAAGCCGAAGGCCGCGCGGTCATCGATTATGGCTTCCACATGATCATGACCGACCTGAACGACCAGACCGAGCAGGAGATGGACGCGCTCGTCCGGCAGGGCGTGACGTCCTTCAAATTGTTCATGGCCTACCGCGGCGTGTTCATGCTCGACGATGGCAGCATCTTCAGGGCGCTGCTGCGGACGGGACAGAACGGCGGCACGATCTGCATGCACGCGGAGAACGGCGACGTCATCGACGTCCTCGTCCGGCGCGCGCTGGCCGCCGGGCACACCGCG
>Ga0114129_10001911_pt1 | contig 28414 bp, 26 predicted proteins | sample RhiMetdeltSRZDD1_FD_80071 | JGI IMG/M metagenome (GOLD analysis project Ga0114129, IMG submission 80071) | Populus rhizosphere microbial communities from Tennessee, USA - Rhizosphere MetaG P. deltoides SRZDD1 (version 2) (version 2) | ecosystem: Host-associated > Plants > Roots > Rhizosphere >... | reverse complement strand
GTCACAGCGTGATTGAACGGCATGGAGCTGCTGACTACCATCCTCCGACTCGGCGATTACACCAAGTGTGGAGGACCTCATGACTCAATTCGTCATGTTCATCGCGGCGATCGCATTGACGACCGGCTTCCTGACGCAGGGAGCAAAAGGCACGACCGGCGCTGCTGCCCTGCAAGGGACGTGGGTCATCTCTTCGCTCAACGGCCAGTCAGCACCGGAGGGAAGTCCCGAACTGAAGCTGACGTTCGCCGGCGACAAATATCACCAGACCCTCGGTACCGAAGTGAACGAGCGCGGCACCTTCAAGGTCGATGCCTCGAAGAAGCCGATGACGATCGATCTCATCATCACGGAAGGCCAGGATGCTGGCAAAACGCAACTTGGTGTGTTCGAGGTGACGGGCGATACACTGCGCGCGAGCCTCGATGCGCCCGGCGCCGCGCAGCGCCCCGCCGACTTCACGAGCAAGGACGGCGTGCTCTCGTTCGTCGGCAAGAAAAGCAAATCCTGATTACTGTTCCTTGAGCGCCTCGCTCGGCTGGATGCTCAGCCCTCGACGCGCAGGGCCGGCCGCCGCGATCAGCCCGACCATCAGCACGAAGACAGCGACCGGCGCCAGCATCCCGAGCCCTGCGCCGCCGGTCAGCTCGCCTCCACTCTCCGTGTCGATCAGTGCGGCGATCGCGACGCCCAGCACGATTCCTATCGCGAGCTGCCCCAGGGCGCGGGAAAAAATGGTGGCCAGAAGCCGGTGGGCGTTCGCACCAAGCGCAACCCGTATTCCGATCTCGCGCCGGCGCTGCGTGACGGTGAACGACATCAGCGCATACAGGCCAGTGGCCGAGAGCAGTAAGAGGCTGAGCGTGATGAGTCCGGACGCCCAGGCGCCGACGCGTGCACCAATCTGTTGATCCCGCAGCACTGCATCCATCGTGCGAACGTCGCGCAGCTGGAGTTGCGGATCCAGCGCCATGGTGACCTCGCGAAGCCGCGAGGCGAATGCCGCCGGAGTACTGCCGCGGACTCGAACGGCGAGCAGAGCGGGTGGAACAAACCCACGATCGACGGGCTGATACATTGCCGCCCGGCTGCTGCTGGATCCTGCTCGCGTAGCGGGAAAATCTGCGACGACTCCGACGATCTCGAGCCAGGGTCCAGGACTGATGTCGGGTGAGGATGCTCGACGGACATGGCGGCCGAGAGCATTGCCGTCAAGGATTGTCTGCGCGAAGGTCCGATTGACGATCACGTGCCGGCTGGATTGATCGGTGTCGCGCGAGTCGAACGCTCGGCCTGCCACGATCGGGACGTCGAAGAGGCCGACGAAGTCGATGCCGATCCGGCCGCTCTTCACCTCGCGGACTGAACCCTCCCCTTCAACTTCAATCAGCTCCGGTGGCTCATTCCCAGGCATGGCATTGAGAAAGGTCACATCGAGGACGCCCGGCTCCGACTCGAGCCGGCGCGCCAGTTCCGTCAGCCGTTCGTTCAACACGCTCGACGGAATCTGGTGTTCCGTGTCAACCCGGGCGGTCAGGAACTCGTTCGCCGGAAATCCGGCCCCACTGGTGGCATCGCGAATCGATGACCACGCTGAGGTTATCGCGAAAGGCAATATCGAGACGGCGAGAGCGACCTGAATGACAATCAGCACACCGTACGTCCGGCCGATTCTCCACCCCGATGCGTTTGCGGCGGCGTGTTGCAGACCCGATTGCGCCCGCCGGCTGGTGACTTGAAGCGCGGGAATAACACCGACGATCACGGCGCCGAGCACCGCGAGCGTCAGCACGTACGCGATCACGGTCGCGGACGTCACACTGGTATCCACCCAGAATGGTGCCTGTTCCCACCGGACGAACGTATCGAGTTGTCTTCGCAGGATGCCCGCAGCCAGCAGTCCGATAGCGGCGGCTGCCGACGACAGGGCCAGTCCCTCGGCGAACATCTGGCCGACGATCCGTCCCCGGCTCGCCCCGAGAGCGCTGCGAAGCGCAATCTCGATCCTCCGAGTGGCCGTCCGCGCGTAGACCAGCACCGCGACGTTTGCGCCAACGACGCCGAGAAGCAAGGTGACGAGCGTCTGCAGCAACAGCGTTTCTCCATCGTGCTGCTCATCGAAGAACCAACGGGCATATGGGAGGACGCGCGGTCGAATTCGGCCGTGCGTATCAGGAAAGTCGACTGCCGCGCGCTGACCGAGGACTGCCAGCTCAGCCCGCGCGCTCTCGAGGTCTGCGCTATCGGCGAGCCGTCCAAAAATGTGCAGCACGCCATTCGGCATGGACTTGTAGGGCATGCTCGAGGGACGCTGCGCCCCCACGTTGTCGGATCGCTTCAGCCGAAGCGGAATCCAGTAATGGTCGTTCACTGGAAACCCGAAGCCCTTTGGCATCACGCCAACCACGGTCGATGCGCTGCCGCCAACGTCCGCTGTCAGGCCGATCACCCGAGGATCGCCGCCAAAGCGCCGCTTCCACTCGTCGTAGCCGATTACGATCGCAGCTGCTGCTTCCTCGGCCTCATCGTCGGCGATCAGGAACCGGCCAAGCAGTGGCTGTACGCGCGCGACCCGGAACGCAGCGGCTGAAATCTCCGCGATGCGGACGGGCTCGGCCGGAACACCTGCAGCAGCGACGTTGCGTCTCACCAGCCGATAGGCACCGACGTCTCGAATCGTCTTCAGTTCGATGCGCCACGTATCGAAGTCGTGCGAACTGATCACTGCTGGTTCGTTCCGGCTCGTGTCCCAGTTCTCGATAGCGACGATGCGATCGCCGTCCTCGAACGGAAGCGTGCCGTTGACGACGGCGTCGAAGATCCCGGCGACCGTCCCGCAGACGACGACCATGGCTATCGCCAGGCCGCCGGCGAACGACAGGCCTGGATAGCGAGCCAGCATCCGAATCCCCAGCTTGATGTCCAGCCACGAGATCCCCAGCCGCATCAGCCCTCTCCGGCGTTCGAGCAGCCAACGGCTGAGCCGGGGAGGCCGTGGGAGTGGGCTCAAGAGTGACCTCCGGTCGGAGGCGAAAGACGAAATACATACATAGCTAGTATTACTAGCGCACCCTGGGTCTGGTTAACGGGTTCCTGGCTTGGTTGTACGGAAAATATCTTTGGTGGATTCGGGCGCTAAAACCTTTAAGGCCAAGGATCTATAACGATGCGGGTAGATTGCAACTCATGTTTATGTATGTAACGATCGATGTAGTTATCCCAAACAGTTTTGCCTGCATTTTTCCTGTGTTGATGGGCGGGGAGCTCTTCGCAAAGGTCTGACGACGGGCGAGGTCATCAGAACATGCCAGAACGTGCCGCCGGGCGCCGCAAAAAAGCTAGCGTCCCGGGAAATCCAGCGTACAGAACAGCCAAAGAAACACGGGCCTACTTGGCAGCGCAGAACCTGCGGTTCAGCTTGCGGAAGGTGTACGCACTCATTGCGAGCGGTGACCTTCCTCATGTGCAGATCGGCGGCCGCCTCTATGTACCCAACCTCGAGAGCTGGCTTTCGCAGCGCGTCGCGGCCGACACGGCCGCTGCCCGCGCCGCAAACCAGCGCGACGAGGCATCGATGCGGGTTGGCCGCGACGAGAAGCAGGACACCGCTGACGAGCCCTTTCGCGGCCGGCGTCCCGCATCGACACAGCGCACCAAAGCCTGGACGACAGCGATGACGGCTCTGCGGCAATCGCAGGCCAACCCGGACGACCCGTACGAAGCCGTGCCGTAGTCGTTCGACAACGGACCGTCCTCCAGATAAGCCCTCAGTTGAAGGGCTGCGCAGGGTTCACACTCACCCATCTGTACCGTAAGCTGGGCAGATGGATCCTTGGTCACCCGAGCGTGTGTCTGCGCTCGCGCCCGATCCCGCCTCAGCGTCCGCCGGCCAGGCACTGGCCACCGTGAAGAAATGGTCCGCGCTCGGACAGAGTGACCGCGCAATCTGGGGACTCTGTCAGGGATCGGGCAGGCAGCCGTATCAGGCGCGAGTCGACCTGGCCGAGCCCGCCTTCAAGTGCAGTTGTCCCAGCAGAAAGTTTCCCTGCAAGCACGGTCTGGCGTTGCTGCTCCTGTTTGCAAAGAGCGCGGAAGCCTTTGCGCGTGGAGATGAGCCGGAGTGGGTCGCCGACTGGCTCGCGAACCGTGTCCAGCGGACAGCAAGGAAGAGCGAGCAGGCAAAGAGCCCTGTCGACAAGCCTGTCGACCTCGAGTCGCAGGCGAAGCGCGCAGCGCAACGTGAAGCACGGGTCCGTGACGGCGTCGCCGCGTGCCGAGTATGGCTCGAGGATCTCGTGCGTCGAGGATTGGCGGCGGCGCAAAGCGATCCGGCGGCTGATTGGGAGCGGGCTGCCGCGCGTCTCGTTGATGCACAGGCTCCCGGCCTTGCGTCGTTCATCCGGCGCATTCCGATGATGATGGCGTCGGGTCCAGGGTGGGATTTACGGACCGTCGATCTTCTCGGCAGGCTGCACCTTCTACTCTGCGCCGCAGAGCGCCTCCCCGACCTGCCTGCCGACCTCGCCCACGACGTGCGGTCGGCACTGGGTTGGACACAGTCTCGCGAGGAGGCGCTGAACTCCGTCGCCGTGGCAGATCGCTGGATCGCCATCGGACAGGTGATCGAGGAAGAGGAACGGTTCCGCGTGGCGCGCACGTGGCTCGTTGGTCAGGGTACCGGACGCCGTGCGCTGATCCTCGATTTCGCTGCCGGCACGCAGCCCCTGGAGCGATCGATCGTCGCAGGAGCCTCGTTCGACGGCGAGCTCGCGTTCTATCCTGGCCGCCAACCGCTTCGTGCGCTCGTGAAGTCGCGATCTGACGCCGGTGCCATCGGGCCGGACTTCCTGCAGCCGGCGGACACGACGGTCGAAGCGGGCGTGCGGCGTTACGCCGAAGCCCTCTCTCTGAACCCGTGGACCTACCGCTGGCCTCTCCTGCTCGCGGGCGTCCGGCCCGTGCTGCACGACGATCGCTGGTTTCTGGTCGACTCGCAGAACCATGGTCTTCCCGTCCGCGCCGGCTTCGTCAGAAGCCTTCAGCTGTGGCGCCTGGTTTCGGCGAGCGGTGGCACGCCGATCACGGTCGTTGTCGAGTGGGATGGGACCACTGCCCTTCCAATCAGCGCGTTCAGGGAGCCTGTGCGCGAGTACGTCGACCTCGCCCCGCGGTGGGCCGCGTGAACGCGTTGACATCACCGCAGGAACGCCTGCGCTCTCTGGGTGCGGCGGTCACAATCGGGACAGACCGGGTCGGGAGCGCCCAGGGCGCGGTCGACGCGCTGCTCACGGATGCGGCGCGGTTCGGAGTCTCGGCGCGCGCCGGCTGGCGGCCGCCGACTCTTTCCGGACGCCTCGCGGAGTGTCCTCCTGACGATCGGCCGCTCGCACCAGGACCCGCCGCGGCTACGCTCCTCCGGCTTCTCGCCGATCCCGACCCCGCACTGATCGAGGAATGGGCTCAGCTCGCGGTGAGGCGCGGTGTGGTCGTGGATGCAGCGGCTGCCCCGCTCGTCCTGGATTGGTGGGCCCGGCAGCCCCGCCGCTCGGAGGCCGTCTTTGCGGCGCTTGGCCGTCGCGGCGAGTGGCTCGCTTCGCTGAATGCCAGCTGGCACAAGCCCATCGCCACCGGGGAGGTTCCAGCAGACGCCGACGATCTGTGGCAACTCAGCAAGAGCGCCGAACGGCTCGCGCTGCTGATCTCTGTTCGCCGGCGTGAGCCGGCGAGGGCACGCGCGCTGATCGAATCGACCTGGCTGAACGATGGCGCCAACGATCGTCAGCGGTTCCTCGAGGTGCTGCGCGAGGACGCCTCCATGGCTGACGAGCCCTTCCTCGAGTCGGCGCTCGATGATCGCAGCAAGCTCGTTCGACGGCAGGCAGCCGACGTCCTCGCCGTCGTGTCCGGATCGCGCCTCCGGCAACGGATGTCGGAGGCTGCGAAAGCGATCGTCTCGGTTCGTGCGCCCCGCAGCATTCCCGGGCGGAGCCTGACGCGGATCGTTCTTCAGCCACCGGATTCGTTCGTCGCGTCCTGGGAGCGTGACGGCCTCGAGGAGCGCCCACCAGAAGGCATCGGGCAAAGAGCCTGGTGGATGCGGCAGATTCTGGCCAGAGCCGATCTCGACGTCTGGACTTCACTGGCCGGGATGACGCCGGAAGCCATTCTCGAATCGCTGAAGAGTGACGACTACTTCGGCGACGCGGTCCAGGCGCTCATCGCCGCCGCCAACGCAACAAGCGACGCTCGCTGGAGCACGGCGCTCGTCCGCTGCCTGCTCGACCAGCGGGCGATCGACCTCGCGTCGGTTGCGGCCCTCCTCGAAGCGCTGCCCGATCGGGAACGCGAGGTCTTGTCGCTCGAGATCATCAAGAGAGCACCGCTGACGGTCGTCGACCGCTGGGCGTTGCTCGGCTCACTCGACGAGCCATGGTCGGCATTGTTTTCCACTGAGGCCACGAAGGCTCTGAGCGCTGAAGCTTCGCCAGGCGTTCAGGACCTCGCGCGGCTCTCGCGCGCGATTGAAAACGTGTCGCGGCGAATCTCGCCGGACGCGGTAGATGGATTCGAGCAAGCTGTGACGCGATCGTTTTCGGGAACACTTCCGCCGGGCGCGCTGTTCAGCATCGAACGCGCGCGCCTTCGCGCCGACATGCACAAGGAGTTCACATCGTGACCAAGACCGGCGTCCAGCGTCAGCCTGCGGAAGAACAGTTTGCCGCCGAGTTGTCTGCGCTGGCCCAAGCCGACACGCGCGAGCGGCCGCCCAACTGGGCGCTCTCTCCATGGGCGGTCGTCACCTACGTCATGGGCGGCGCGCTCGAGAATGGCACCGTCATCTCGCCGAAGTACGTCGGCAGCCGCAGGCTGATCGAGATTGCCGTCGCGACTCTGGCCACAGACCGGGCACTGCTGCTCCTGGGGGTTCCGGGGACGGCGAAGAGCTGGGTCAGCGAGCACATCGCGGCAGCCATCAGCGGGGACTCTACGCTCCTCGTGCAGGGAACGGCCGGCACGCCGGAGGAAGCCATTCGCTACGGTTGGAACTATGCACTCCTCCTGGCGAAGGGACCGTCAATCGACGCGGTCGTTCCCAGCCCGGTCATGCGAGGGATGACGGCCGGAAAGATCGTCCGCGTCGAGGAGCTCACGCGCGTGCCGAGCGACGTGCAGGACACGCTGATCACGATCCTGTCGGAAAAGACGCTTCCGGTTCCGGAACTGAACAGCGAGGTGCGCGCCGTCAAGGGGTTCAACATCATTGCGACCGCCAACGACCGTGACAAGGGCGTGAACGAGCTCTCGAGCGCGCTCAAACGCCGGTTCAATACTGTTGTCCTTCCCGTACCCGACTCCATGGATGAAGAAGTCGAGATCGTCCAGCGGCGCGTCGTCCAACTCGGGCGCTCGCTCGAACTGCCGGCCGACACGCCGGCCATCGACGACATCCGCCGGGTCGTCACGGTCTTTCGCGAGCTTCGCGAGGGCAGGACGCTCGACGGGAAGAGCAAACTCAAGCAGCCTTCGAGCACGTTGAGCACCGCCGAGGCGATCAGCGTGATCACCAGCGGCATTGCGCTCGCAACGCATTTCGGCAGCGGCAAGCTCAAAGCCACTGACGTCGCCAGCGGCATGCTCGGCGCCATCGTCAAGGATCCGGTTCAGGACCGGATCGTCATGCTGGAGTACCTGGAGACCGTCATCAAAGAGCGGGATGGATGGAAGGATCTGTACCGCGCCTGCAAGGAAGTGCTCTGAGCTGATGGCTGGTGCGTTGTTCGTCCTCGGTATCCGGCATCACGGCCCGGGATCCGCACGGGTGCTAGTACGCGCGCTCGAGGCTCTCCAGCCCACGATCGTGCTCGTCGAAGGCCCGCCTGACGCGGCGGGTGTGATCGAACTGGCCGCCCACTCCGACATGAAACCGCCGGTGGCGCTGCTGGTCTACGACGTGGAAGCCCCGAGCAGCGCCGTCTACTATCCCTTTGCGTCGTTTTCTCCCGAGTGGCAGGCGTTGCGCTGGGCGCTGAACACGCACGTCCCCGTGCGCTTCATCGATCTTCCGCAATCGCTCCGCGAGCGCGAGTCGCAGGCGGTGGCAGAACGAACCGACGATGAATCAGCGCCGGAATCGCCGGCGCCCCGCGATCCTCTCGATGAACTGGCCTCAGCGGCCGGCTTTGCGGATGGAGAGGCATGGTGGGGCCGTCTCATCGAAGAACGCCACGCTGAAGAAGATCCGCTGGCCCTTTTCGATGCGATCCGCGGCGCGATGACAGCGGCCCGCGAGGGTTTTGGCGATACGCCGAGAGATCGGGACGAGCTTGCGCGGGAAGCGCACATGCGCAAGGCGATTCGGGCCGCGCTCAAGGAGGGATTCGAGCGCATCGCGATTGTCTGTGGCGCGTGGCATGCCCCGGTGCTCACGGCAGATGCCCTCGAGCGATACAAAGCGAAGCAGGACGACGAGATCATCCGACGGCTGACGAAGCGCAAGACGGCCGCTACGTGGATTCCGTGGACTCACGATCGTCTCTGCCTTGATTCCGGGTATGGCGCGGGCGTCGCCAGCCCCGGGTGGTACGACCATCTCTGGGTACATCGCGAACAGCTGTCCGAACGCTGGATGGTACGGATCGCCCGGCTCCTGCGGGACGAGGACATCGACGCCTCATCGGCGAACGTGATCGAATCGGTGCGCCTCGCAGACTGCCTCGCCGCGATTCGCGGGCGCCGGAGTGCAGGGCTCGAGGAACTCGGCGAGGCCACGCTGTCGGTGCTCTGTCACGGAAACCCGATGCCTCTGCGCATCATCCAGCGAAAGCTGGTCGTGGGCCAGCGGCTCGGACAGGTACCGGATGCCGTTCCGATGGTTCCGCTGCAACGGGACCTGAGCGCGCTCCAGAAATCGCTCCGCCTGAAGGTCTCCGGCGACGAGATGGTCCTCGACCTCGACCAACGCAAGGACAACGATCTGGCGCGGAGCCACCTGTTGCATCGGCTTCGCCTTCTGGGCGTCGATTGGGGAGAACTGCAGGACGATCAACGCCAGCGCGGAAGCACCTTTCACGAGATCTGGCGGCTCCAGTGGCGCCCGGAGTTTGCCGTCAGGGTCATCGAGGCGGCGCAATGGGGGAATACGGTTGCAGACGCAGCGTCAGCATCGGTCACGCACCGCGCCACGAGCGCAAAGGACCTCGGTGAGCTGACGGCGCTCGTCGACGACGTCATCCTTGCGGATCTTCCAGACGCCGTGGCCCGCCTGCTGGCGCGAGTCCAGACGATGTCGGCGGTGTCGACGGATGTCGGCCACCTGATGATGGCGCTGCCGCCACTCGCGCGCGTGCTGCGTTACGGCAACGTGCGCAAGACCGACGCAGCGCTCATCGAACCGGTCGTGGCTGGCCTGCTCGCGCGCATCGCGGCCGGGCTGCTCCCGGCGTGCGCGTCGCTCGATGACGACGCGGCGGCCCAGATCCGAGAACGGATCGACGGGGTGCACGCTGCGGTGACCACGATCAGTCGACGCGACTTGCTGGCCGTGTGGACGGAAGCGTTGATGACCGTCGGCGGCGCCGACATTCACGGCCTGGTCGCGGGCCGCGCCAGCAGGTTGCTCCTCGATTCGGGCGCAGCCGGGTCGGACGCTGTAGCGGACCGCCTGTCGCTCTCGCTGTCCCACGGGAACGACCCGGCGAAGGCGTCAGCCTGGCTCGAGGGGTTCGTGTCGGGGTCGGGGCTGTTGCTCGTGCACGACGAACGTCTCCTCGGCATCATCGACGGGTGGCTCACCAGCCTCAGCCGCGACACGTTCGAACAGATCTGCCCCATCGCCCGGCGGACGTTCTCGACTTTCGAGACGAGCGAACGGCGTCAGATTGGCGAGAAACTCAAGCGCGCTGAATCTGCTGACGTGACGACGGCTCCGGCTGCAGGCGACGACTACGATCCCGTGCGCGGCGGACTCGTCGAACCGGTCCTTCGTCTGATTCTCGGCCATCGGATTCCCTGATGGCTGTCGACTCCAAAGAACGTCTCGAGCGTTGGCGCCTTCTGCTTGGCGGACACGAGGCCGATGGGCTCGGTATCACTCTGAGCGGCCGTGTGCTGGCGATGGACAAAGCCATGGCTGCCCTTTACGACGCAACCGGGGATCGCGGAGCGAGCCTCGGCGCGTCAGCGCCAAACGCCGCGCGCTGGCTGGGCGACATCCGTGAGTATTTCCCGAGCTCCGTCGTCCGGGTGATGCAGAAGGATGCAATCGAGCGGCTGGGCATGCAGCGATTGCTCCTCGAACCAGAAATGATGTCCGCGGTCGAACCCGATCTGAACCTGGTGACGACGCTGATGTCCCTGTCGGGCGTGATCCCGCAGCGCGCGAAAGCGACAGCGCGCCAGGTGGTGGGGCGGGTCGTGCACGACCTGCAGCGGAAACTTGCCGCACCGATGCGCCAGGCGGTCGCCGGTGCACTGAAGCGCTCGACGCGCAACAGGCGCCCCAGGCACCACGAGATCGACTGGAACCGGACGATCCGGGCGAACCTCAAGCACTATCAACGCGAGTACGGTGTCATCGTGCCCGAAACGCGCATCGGCTTCGGGCGCGCGCGCAACGAGCTTCGAACCATCATCGTCTGCATCGATCAATCGGGATCGATGGGCCAGTCGGTCGTGTATTCCGGCGTGTTCGGGGCGGTTCTCGCATCGATCCCCGCGTTGCGCACGCACGTCGTGGCGTTCGACACGAGCGTCGTCGATCTCACGGAGCAGATGTCGGATCCCGTCGACGTGCTGATGGGGATTCAGCTGGGCGGCGGCACCGACATCAACCGCGCGCTCGGCTATTGTCAGACGCTCATCACCCGGCCGACTGACACGATCTTCGTTCTCATCAGCGATCTCTACGAGGGCGGCGATCGCGAAGAGATGCTCAAACGCGCCGCAGCGATTGTCGGCTCCGGGGTCCGCGTGGTGACGCTGCTTGCGCTTGCTGACAGCGGAGCACCGGCGTTCGACGAGCGGAATGCCGCGGCGCTGGCCGGCATGGGTGTACCGAGCTTTGCCTGCACTCCCGATCGCTTTCCGGACCTGATGGCCGCCGCGATTCAGGGCCGCGATCTGGGGCAGTGGGCTGCAGAGCACGGCATGACCGCCAGCCGCGCGAGTCAGGACGCCGACGAGGCGTAGTCGGTCGCTCGCTGGAGCGCGTGACGTTGACAGCGAACGGGCGAAGGGGCACGATCGTGCCTGATCGGTTCCCTCCTCGCCAGGGCCTGCGGGACCGGTCCGACAGGCAGGTGCGCCATGGCGCACGCGTTGAGGACTTGTGCCGGCGTGGCTCTTGCGCTGGTGCTGCTCGGGTGCGGATCCTCTGACTTCGACATCCTCGGTCCTACCCCGCCCGATCAGGGCATCGTCATTTACATCCACGCCGATTTTGCAGGGTCGTCTCAGGCGATCAATGTCGACGTCCGGGATCTGACGAAGGTCGAAGGTCCCTGTTCGGAGGGCCAGGAAGGAGAGGTTCCGACCTGGCGCGAGTGCATCTCATCGGTCCGCGTCCTCCCCGGATGGTCGGCGACGCTCTATGAGGACGAGGACTTCGAAGGAAGGGGCATCACGCTCACGGCGGACACGCCGAACCTGCGCGATCTTCCCGGACCATGTGACGACAGCTTCAACGATTGCGCCAGGTCGATTCGCGTCACGAGGCAATAAGGCGTACGCCGCCTGATCTACTTCCCCTTCTGCGAGTCGTAGGCTGACAGCCGGCGCACCCAGACGTTGCGAAACCGGACCGGATTGCCATGGTCCTGCAGCGTGAGCGGCAGCTCGGCTTCGTGCGGCGCGTACGTTGCGACATTCCGGTATACCGTGCGCCCGGCCAGCTCCTTGCGATTGTGAACGACCACACCGTTCCAGATGACCGTCGTGAACGCCGGTTTGACGAGCTTCTCTCCTTCGAAACGAGGGGCCTCGAACACGATGTCGTAGGTTTGCCACTCGCCGGGCGGGCGCGCGGCATTCGCGAGTGGCGGCCAGTGGCCGTACAGGGCGCCTGCCTGGCCGTCCGCATACGATGGATTGTTGTAACTGTCGAGGACCTGCACTTCATAGAAACCCATCAGCATCACGCCGCTGTTCCCGCGTCCCTGGCTGTTGGCGGTAATCTCCTTCGGCGTCGCCCATTCGATGTGCAACTGCACGTCGCCGAAGCTCTCACGCGTGACGAGTGACCCGGTCTTCGGCACCACCTCGAAGTAGCCATCGCGCACCGCCCACTTCGGGTCGAGTGCCTTCCCCTGGCTGTCGACGTTCGACCACTTCGCGAGGCTCTTGCCGTCGAAGAGCACGATGGCATCAGATGGCGGCGCGCCTGCGCTCGCGCCAGGCGTCACGACCGGCGGGTGCGGCCGGGCCACGTCGTGCACGTGAAACGGCAGGCCCGGCAGCATCGGCGTGTCAGTAAAGCCGAGATCGCCTGGCTTGGCGGGCGGTGGACTGCTCTGCGCTGACGGCGGCTGGGCTGCCTGCTGTGCGTGTACGAACGCGGCGCCTGCGGCCGCCGCCGCGGAGAGTACCGATATGATTGCGAGCCGCTTGGAGCAGGTGTAGACAGTCATCAGCGATTCTCCTGTTACGAAGAGTCGAAACTCGGACGACGCAATCTAAGCGTCGATTGGCGGACACTGTCAACGTCGAGGTTGAGTTGACACTTGATGAGGGCGCCGTCAAGAGAGCCTCTGCCGTTGCACTGCTGCAGGAGACCGAAGAAAATGGCGCTGACGCGGTCAACCGGGAGGATTGATTCGAATGCGCAGAGTCTCCGCAGGTGTCATCGCAACCCTGAGTCTGCTTGCCGCTGAGTTGAACGCCGACAACTGGCCGCACTGGCGCGGGCCATCGGCGTCAGGCGTTTCGAGCGAGGCGAAGCTTCCCGTTCGCTGGAATGACAGCGAGAACGTTGCGTGGAAGACGCCGGTCAACGGCCTGGGTATTTCCTCGCCAATCGTCTGGGGCAACCTCGTTGTCGTGACGTCACAGGCAGGAAGCGGCACTGTGCGACCCGGCCCGCGCCTGGTGCAGGGCGGCAACCCCCTCGAGTCCGGTGAACGGCCCCTCGCCGTGGCCGGCGGCGATGGAAAGGTCACGTTCCTGGTGACGGCACTGGATCGGACCACCGGCAAGCGGGCCTGGGAATTCGAGCTTCCGGCGGAAGGCCCGCTGCCGTCTGTTCATGAGAAGCACAACCTTGCGTCGCCGAGTCCCGTGACCGACGGCGAGCGTGTCTATGCCTGGTTCGCGACAGGCCAGATCGCCGCGATCGATCTCTCGGGAAAGCTCGTGTGGAAGAAACACCTCGGCGCGGAGTACGGGCCCTTCGAAATCAATTGGGGCCATGGCAGCTCGCCGGTCGTCTACAAGGATCAGCTCATCCTTGTGTGCTATCACGAGCGCGCATCGTATCTGCTGTCACTCGACTCCAGGACCGGCCGTGTCCGTTGGAAAGTCGATGCTCCAGCCGGTGTCACGTCCTACAGCACGCCCCTTGTCGTCGAGTCAGGTTCGAAGGCAGAGATCGTCGTGAACTCCAGCGTCGGCGTGAGCGGTCATGACGCCGCCACCGGCGAGCGGCTGTGGCATTTCGAGGAAGCCAATCGCTTCCCTGTTCCATCACCCACCTTCGATGGCTCCCTCATCTACATGAGCCGCGGTTACCGAAGCAGCCCGTTCATGGCCATTCGCCCTGGAGGGAAGGGCGACCTGGCGGCCAGCAACATCGCGTGGAGGGTTTCGTCCGGCGCGCCGTACATTTCATCACTCGTGTACTACGACGGGCTGATTTACATGACCGGTGATGTTGGAGTGCTGACGGTCAGCGACGCCAAGACGGGCGAGCGCGTCTACCAGGAACGGATTGGCGGTGTCTACACGGCATCGCCAGTCGCAGGCGACGGCAAGGTGTATCTCGTGAGCGAGGACGGGGAGACCATCGTGCTCGCCGCGGGCCGCACGCCGCGCGTTCTGGAACGCAACAAGCTGAACGCGCGGCAGCTCGCGTCTCCGGCCATCGCCGGCGGCCGGCTGTTCATCCGATCGGACGACGCGGTGTACGCGATTGGCAAGTGAACAGACGATCACCGTCGCACGTCAGCGGCGCGGGCGTCTGATCAACACGCCTGCGACCTCCTCGAGAATGCGCACCGCAACCCTGCGACGGTCGCTCGTTGATTCCGGCCGGCGGCCTGCGCGTTCGTCATTCGGGCGCCGTTCCTCGCCGGCCTGAATCAGCCGCGCCGTCACGCGCCGCGCGAACATGAAGCGGTCCTGCCAGTAGGGATCGTCCAGCGTGTCACGCCGGACACGCCCGTATCGCTTGCTCGCTTCGATCATCGTGCCGCTGCCCTCGTAGATCCCGACGTGCGTCACGAGCGATCGCCGCGTGTCCGTCGAGAAAAAGAGCAGATCCCCGCGACGAAGCCGGTTCCCGGCCGGGCCGCCAGCCTGCGACTGGTTGATGGCACGACGCGGCAGATCGATTCCGACCTTTCCAAAGACATACTGCGTGAGGCCCGAACAATCGAACGAGTTGGGGCCCTCGGCGCCCCAGACATAGGGCCGCCCGATCATCCGTTCGGCCAGATCCACGGCGTCCTGAGCCAGCGCCGGTGCGGGAACGAGCAACAGTGACAGCGGGATTGCACACGAAGTCCTTCGAAGCATGAGGAGTCAACCTTCGTCGTCCGTGGCAAGGCTGGTCAGGGAATCGTGGAGCGGCGAAGGGCAAGACTGACGCCAATCGAAGGACGCGTCAGTGCCGGAGTTCGTGGCTCCATGGCCTGATGAGCTGTCGCCGCGTGAAGACGCCGGTGTACGCGGAAGCTGCCAAGGGGGTCAGACACGGAGTCCAGGCCCGTACCGAAAAACCGCTTTGCTGCGTCGTCGAGCGGTGTTGCCAGGACCGCCAGGTCAGGATCCTGCTGGTTAGGAGGGCGTTGGGGAACCGGTCAGAGATGGATGTCCGCTGGGAACGATGAGCGGTCTGATAACTGAGGTTTCTCCTCAGTCCAGCCGATCACGGCGGCGTGCGAGCACCGCGGCGGCACCGGCGCCGAAGAGCAGCAACGTTGCCGGCTCAGGAACGGGCACGGCGGCTGCGGCCGGCGCGGCGGCTGCGAGGTTGTCGATCGCGACGACCGTTTCTGCGGGCTGATTCGGTAGCAGCCCCAACCCCGTGAGGACGCTGCCGTCGTCAAAAGCCAAGCCGAAGAACCCCGGCTGGGTCATCGTAAAGGAACCGAAGATTTCCACGCCATTGGGTTGAAGAATGCGCGGAAAGAGCTTCAGGCCAAAGGCGCCGAGAGGCGATACGTCGAAGCCCAACGCAGTCAGAGGGCTGAAGTCCATACCCACGACGAAAGTCGGCCCCACGTTCATAAACCCGATTGACTGCGGCGGTCCGAAGGGGACAATCGGAAAATCGGCAACATCGTAGCTGAAGGTCACACCCGAGTAGGTGAGGTGGCAGAAGGTATCCACGATCGTGCACTGCACGGGCGCACTGAAGTCATCGAATATGTTCGGCTGCGCAGCGGCATTGAACGCCGCCCTATCGTTGAACACTATCGGCGCTGCTTCCACGACGTGAGCCTGAGCGAGGAACAGCAAGCCGGCAAACGTGACAGCCACGCATCGAGTGAACATCCGGACAGTCAGTGCGCTATGCATTCGTGCTCTCCATCGGTTCCCGTTCGACGTTTGAAGTATGAAGTGCGAAAGGAATTATGGCAACAAAAGAATGTCATCCATGAGGGCGACTTTTTAACGCGAAAATCGAGCCCATCCGCGTGTGTGTAGGCGTCATCGACGACATCGAAGGCACCGAGATTGCCGTCCGCGGGAAGCGATTCATCTTTGCGACATCGTCGCTCTGCCTGAAGACGCGCAAGGGGCACCACAAGAAGAAGCGGAAGCGCGGCAGCCGCCAGTCCTTCTCGGCGGGCGCGGCGGATGTTATAGTCTCGCGCGCCACATGCTGGGGCTCTTCTATCCCTACGGCATCTTTCTCCAGGCCATCGCGATCGTCCACTTCGTCCGCCGGAGGCCCGATGCCTTCTGGCTGTGGGTCATCCTGATTGGTGGCGGCCTCGGAGCCCTCGTTTACATCGTCGCTGAAGTCATCCCGGACGTCGGTCTGCTGCGCGGCGCGTTTCAGGTGTTCCCGCGCCGGAAACGCATCAAAGAGCTCGAGGCCATGGTTATCGATAATCCCTCGATCGGTAACTACGAGGAGCTTGGCGACCTGTATCTGGACGACAAGCAGTACACGAAGGCGCGGGAATGTTTCGACCGGGTCATCTCACCCCGAACAAATTCCCCCGACCCGTACTACCGAAGGGCGCTGGCTGCCATCGGCCTCGAGAATTTCGAGGCTGCCGCTGCGGACCTGACGAAGGTGATGACGCTCGATCCCAAGTACGACTACCATCGCGCGGCCGGTCTGCTCGCGCACACACTGGGACGGCTCGGCCGCAACGACGAGGCAGCGGCGTTGTTCGCCGACGTGACGACCCTCTCGACGCTTTCGGAAACCCAATACAACTACGCGAGTTTTCTCAGTGCGACCGGACGCCCGGCGGAAGCGCGCGAGTGGGCGCAGCGCGTGTTGTCGAAGAAGCTCACGATGCCGTCGTACCTGCGTCGACGCGAGCGGCCGTGGTTCCGCAAGGCGCAGGCGTTGATCAAGCGGCTCCCGGCTGCCAAAACATGAGTTGAGATTATTGCCTGCGTGCTGCGTGCATCTGCTGCCGGCGCGCCGCATACTCGCGTGCCGCGGCCGCGTCGGTCACGATTTCCGGCCCTGCCCAGACGACCGTCGCGGCGCCTTCACCACCCGCGTCAGCGGCGAGCACCAGATTCCAGGTGACACGATCGGGACGATAGAACAGGCTCCATTTCCACCCCGCGTAGGCTGAGAGATCCACGCTGAATTCGACCCAGCCGTCTCGATCGGTGACGACCTTCTCGCTCAGCCCTTCGTAGATGCGATGATCGCTGATCCCGATCCGGACGCGGACGGGTGGTGGGGTTGCGCTGGCTGCAGGGGCGAGGGCTGCCGAAGTGCGCAGGAGGCCGCGCCGTGGTAGCGGAACACTCCACGTGACCCGGCTGGGAACGGGCATGACGATCGCCGGACGGGCGACGCCTGCGATCTCGAAGGCGGGCGCCTCTGCACCCGGCACCGGCCGCCGCTCCGCGCGATCGAATTCGTTCAGGAGATCGATGACCCGAACGGGAACACCGCCGACCGATCCGGAACAGCCAGCAAGCAGGAGGAGGCTTGCGACGGCGAGGGTGTGCACGAGCCTCGCGTTCGTGCTCATCATCCTGTTCCTCGCATCAGTCGCGCGATTTTATCATCCGGATACGGGCTTCACGGCGCTCATCGGCTTTCCTGCCGGCGATCATTTCGAATCGCCTGCGCTGCACGCGATTCCGCACTACGAGCACCCGATCTGGGCGAGCTACGACGGACAGTTCTACGCGCAACGGGCCTTCGATCCGCTGCTGCGCGATCCCAGCATCGATCACGCGATGGACTCCGCGCCGTTTCGCGCGCGGCGCGTGCTCTTCAGCTGGACGGCGTACCTGCTCGGGCTGGGACGTCCGGCGTGGATCCTCGAAGCTTACGCGTTGCAGAACGTGATCTGCTGGTTGATCCTCGCGGCGCTCCTGACGGTCTGGATCGCGCCGACATCACCACGCGGTCTGGCAGTCTGGACAGCCTGCCTGTTCTCCCACGGGCTCCTCTGGTCGGTTCGCTTCGCGCTCCTCGACGGCCCGAGCCTGGTGCTGATTGCACTGGCTGTTGCTACCGCCGAGCGCGGCCGGTCGCTGCTCTCGGCAGGAATCGTCGGAGTGGCGGGCCTTGGTCGCGAGACCAATGTCCTGGCCGTGCTGGCGCAGCCGATACCTCGCGATCGGCGCGCGCTCCAACGGGTCGTGGTCAGCCTGGTGGTGGCGGCGCTTCCAATCGTGATCTGGTACGACTACCTGCGGTCGATTTATCGCTCGACCTTGATGACGAGCGTCAGCTCGTTCGTCGTGACCGGTTCGGGGCTGGTGAGCGGTTGGCAGCAGGTGCTCTCGGGCGTCGGGCAGGTCGGGCTGTTCACCGGACACGGGCTGTTCTTGTGTTTGCTGGCGTCACTTGCAGTGCAGGCAGTGTATCTCGCTGTCCGCCACGAGTTCGGCCAGCCCTGGTGGCGTGTCGCGGCCGCGTACGCCGTGATGATGGCCTTCCTGCACCCCACGCTCGTGGATCCCCTGACCGGCGCAATCACGCGCGTGATGCTGCCGCTGACCGTCGGGTTCAACATCCTCCTCGCCAGCGAGCCGCGTCCCATCCGATTCTGGCTCTGGTTCGCCGCCGGCAATCTTCATCTGATGGGGGCGTCGCGCGTCATGCCGCTATTCCCATAGCTGTCTTGCCACCTGGAAACTAGCCGGGGCCTTTCCTCGCGTGGATGATTGCCCGATCGCGGCGGAAGGCCAGGCCCATGCGTTCCTTCCCGCGGAGGTGATGGGAGACGGCCCGCGCCGCCCGGTACAACGCGGACCGCTGAGGGCTGACCGTCTCGACCTGCCGGAAGCCCACGGCGTGCAGCATGGCTTCGACGGCCGGAACGTTGGGACCCCACCAGTTCGTCGGATCGTTGTTCAGCTCACGGCCAGGGTAGAACGCCGCCGCCGGACGACGGACGCCAATCATGTCGACGACAGTTTCCAGGATCAAGAGATCGCGCGTGACCGACGCGACGCGCTCGAGTGCGAGCAACGGGTGCGGCAGGTGATACAAGACTCCAAGGAAGAACACGACGTCGAAGGTACCGACGCGATCGGGTGTCAGATCCATCACGTCGATGTCGACGTCTTCGACCCTGGATTGCAGCGCTTCTCGAGCAAGCGTGAAGCCGGCCTTTGTCCCCCACCCCGTGCCGTGCCACGAGTAGTGGTCAGCCGCCACGACGCGCGATGCGCCACGACGCTCCGCTTCGAACGAAAAGAACCCGTCCCAGGCGCCGATGTCGAGCACGGTTCGGCCCGTGAGCGAGGCCGGAAGGTTGAGCCGCGCGAGGCGGTATGGCGTCTCGTCAACGCCCTGGGTGACGACACCGTTTCCAAGATCGATGCGGTGATACCAGCGGAGTGCGGCCACACGCGAGCGCAAGTCCTCGATCGGCATACGCGCCTTCATTGTGTGCCGAAGCGCAGGCGATACCAAGATCGAGAGCTCACGCAGGGCTCGCAGAGGGCAGAGATCGCGTGACAGTGAAGGCTGAAGGAGGCGGCTGGTTGCCGGCGCTGGTGGATGCTCAGACGCTGGAAGAAGTCGTCGCGTCCTGTGTCTCAGAGCTCTTCTCGTCGATCGCTTTCCACTCGACGTCGCACGTCTCGATGCAGAGAGTGTGACCGAGCTCCTTCAGCTGACCGGCGACAAGCGCCTCAGCTTCCTCGCGGGTCGCGGCGCTGCCAACGAGACGGGTAGGCTCGCCGCGCGCGGTGATAGCCGCTTCGAAGGCGTGTTCGTCTGATTGCAGGATGTGTTCGGCCACGATCTCGCCGTGGCTCCGCGTCCACTGCCGGGGCTTGAAGCGCGTGACCGGCGCGAGGTGCTTGCGCGACTCCCAATCCGCGGCCATCGCGAACGCTTCCGCGCCCGTGTAAACAGGGATGCATTCGAAGTCGACGAGGTCCGACCACTCCGCGATCCACGCATCCAGTGACTTCTGATCCGGCGCCTCCATCACCTGGAAGCATCGGGAGAAGTCTGTATCGACCCAGCTGTTCACGTACTGCACATCGTCCGGCATCATGCGCCCGCGACGCCTGAGACGATCGTAGATATGCGCTGCCTGCCCGGTCCGGTACCGTTCGATCACGACAAACAACATGAAGACCCCCGAGAATGAAGTGACGGCTGCTTCCAAGCTTACCGTCAGTGCGGGGCCGCACCTTCATTCATCCGCTGGTTGAGCTTCAGAAACACTGCGTGCAGGCAACGTGAGTCGAGGCGCACGCTCCCGGCCGTGCGCCTCCAGAATTCAGATGGGACGATTGGCACTAGACCGCAACGGCCAGCGTGCGTTTTTCGCGAGCGGGCATCTCGACTTCCGCCGATACCTGCGCACCCTCGGCGACGACCAGCACTGGCGCCGTCAACTGCCCCGCGACCACGGCCGTGCTGCGGATCTCGAGACGCGACGATGCCGCGATGATGCCGTCCACTTCGCCCGAAACCAGCACCGAGCCGGCGGAAATGTCACCCGTCACCTGAGATCCCGCTGCGAGCGTCAGCACGCGGTTCCCAAGCTTGATGCTGCCTTCCACGCGACCCGCGATCACGAGGTCTTCATTCCCGGTAATCTCGCCCTTGATAACGATCGACTGTCCGTTGGCCATTAAGCCTCCCGCGCGCGCGTTAGGGCAAACGTCATTCCACGAGTGCGCAGTCTCGATGGTGCAGCGATTTGCGGCAGGTTGGAGTGCCGCAACGGTCGTCGCGGCACTCGAAATCCGTCAGCCAATTACAGGTTTGAAGGCGCGACGGCGTGTGTGCGTCGCGTGTGTGCAGGACTACCAGCGTGGCTCGCGGCGTCCGCCGCCACCGCCACCGCCCGGCCGGCGGCCACCACCACCGCCGCCGCCGCCGCCGCGGAACCCGCCACCGCCACCGGTTGCCTGCGGACGCGCCTCGTTGACGTTGATCGCCCGGCCGCCGACTTCGTACTGATGAAACTTTTCGATCGCCTGCTGCGCGGCTTCGTCGCTTTCCATCTCGACGAATGCGAAGCCACGCGCGCGGCCGGTTGCCTGATCGCGCATCACCCGCACGGACTCGACAGCTCCCGCCTGGCTGAATAGCTCTTCAAGCTCCTGCTCGCCGGTAGAAAACGGCAAGTTCCCTACGAACAATTTGCGGCCCATACTGAAACTCCTGTTGTGACGACGTGTCGGAACGGATGGAAAAAGCTTCAGCGGTCGGAATCAGAGGGCGCAGAGCGGGGCTCGTCGGCTCGAAGCGAGGGCAGAAGCTGCGCTAAGCCTAGCGCGGGTGGGTTGCCCGACGCAAATAGCGCGTTTGGTGGAATGGGAAGCGGTTCTACGCGCCTCTGGCCTGGCGCCAGACCTGCTGCTCGCAGACCTCGCGGGCGCGCTCGAACGCGGCTTTAACGGAGTCGGACGCCTCCTTCAGCATGAGCTCGTCTCCCCGAAATATCTGCAGCGATCCGGTGGACCGCTCGTCACGAAACTCACAGGTGAATGGTCCGACGCGCCAGCCTATGACGATTCGATTCATCGGTTGCGCTGCCTGCAAGTTTTTAACCGTTGTGTAACGGTCGCCTGCTCTTCCCGTGCCATCCTCGAAATGCGCAGGATTCAGGCCAGATTGTGACGAAATCGTCGTGTGAACCGTTTGCGGATCAGCCGGACATATGGGTTTCGGACCAAACAACTTTACCCACTCTGGGTGACTTTCGTGGGTAAGATCGTGTCTGTGGTGTATCCGTCTCGATTCCGCTGTCGAGCCAGCGTCGTCCTCGTTCTGGTCCTTGCTGCGGCGGCTCTGGGGTGCGATGACGACGGGGGCACCGGGGGGCCGATCGGTCCGGGCGGCGGTGGCCAGGTACCAATAGGTGTGAGCGGCACCTGGTCAGGCAGTGCCACCGACGCGATCGGACAGTTCCAAATGATCCTGACGCTGACCCAAACGGGGATCAATGTAACCGGCACAATGCGCGGAACGAACGCCGTGGGGGCCCCCATCTACAACAACGGCACCGTGTCGGGTCAGGCAACCGCCAATACATTCGTGTTCACAATCAACGTCCCACGCGGCGGCATCGTCGATGCGCCGGACTGCTCGGCCTCATTCGCCGCCACCACGACCGATTTGCTCTCGACGAGCATGGCGGGTAACTACACCGGTGGCGATACGTGTGGCAACACGTTCGTCGGCGGCCGTTTTCAGTTGATCAAGCAGTAGCAGCAGGCAGCGGACGGATCAGACATCCATTCGCGCGCCATGTGCCTGAGGGCGTGCGAACGCGCCGGTGTGCCGCGTCAGTCTCGTGGTGATGACCGCGAGATAGACATACCCGATGAGGTCAGCGGCTGCGAATGCACCCGTCAGTCGGGTAGCAGCGACGGCAACGGCGAGGGTGAGAGGTAGCAATCCGATCTGCACGGCTGGGGAGCCTCCGCGTTCGACAAGCGCAAGAGTTCTGCCTACGGCAGCCGAGGCCATAACCAGTCTGAAATCAGTCAGTTACAGGATCGGTGTGTGTGAAAAGTCTCCCTGGGTGGCGACTAAGGTCATCACAAGGTGTCAACGCATTCCACACTGAAAGAGGGAACGATGAGTTGGGGAAACCGCCATGGACGTTCTCTGGACTTGCGAACCAGCTGGATGTAGCCTCTTCAAATTACGGGTTTCGATGGTGTTCTTCAGGCTCCCCGCACTCGCGCGCGCTCGACCGCTGCTGTTTTTCATGCTCGCCTGCGGGATCACCGCCGCGCGCGCTGACATCAGCGCGCAATCCTTGCCAGGGCGGCCCGCAAACCTCGTCACGGTTCAGCTCGCGCGCGAAGGCGACGTGTCTATCGTGACGCTCGAGGCCGACGGGCCACTTCCGGAGCCGACGTTTGGCGTCGCGCACGATCCCTTTCGGTTCTATGTGGACTTCCCGAACGTCGCGCCCGAATCGCGCGGCGTACTGAATTCGACGGATCCGCTCGTTCTCCGCGTGCGCGTCGCGACGTACAGCATCGAGCCGTTGATTTCACGCGTCGTTCTGGATCTGAAGCGCGAGCTGCCGATTCGCGTGGACACGGACGGCCGCGGCGCAGGCCGTATCAGGATCCTCGTGGGCATGCACAAGGTGATGACCGCCGCAAAGGGGACTACACCCGCACAGGCATCGGTGCCGCCTGTGGGATCGTTACCGGCGTCACCACCGCCTCCGGTGACGACGTCGCCGACGCCGACCGTCCAGGCTCCTCCATCAGCGAAGCCAACGACGCCAGCCCCCGCGCCGCAGCCGCAGAATCCACCGCAGCAGCCGCAGAGTCCACCGCCGCAGCCGCCGGCGAACAAGCCCGTACAATCAGCGCCGCCCACGCCTCCGCCGGCGCCCCCGGCGAATCCGGTATCGCCACCGCCGGTTCAGACATCACCTCCGCCCGTCCAGACACCGCCCGTGCAGGCGCTACCGCCTGCGCAGACGCCGCCTGTGCAGACGCCGCCGCCTAATACGGCAGCGCCGCCACCGCAGAAGCCCAGCGATCCGGCGGCACCGATACCAGGAGGCACTTCGGGGACGCCGCCTCCCCCGCCGGGATTCAATCCGCTCGCAACACCGCCGGCCGGGACAGCGGCGAAACCGCAGCGTGGTGATGACCGTTACCGCGCGCAGATCAACGCACCGCTGGATCAGCTGCGCGGGCTACGGCCGCTGCTGGCGTCGATCGATCTGCTGAAGACGGAAGCGCTGCCAGGAGTGCCGGCCGCGATCGAGCGAGCCGAATCGATCCGCCAGTCGCTGGCGGCGATCAAGCCGCCCCCGGACCTGGGGCCGACGCACGACATGCTGCTGCAGTCGTGCACGCTCGCACAGCGGGCGCTCAAGCTCCGGGTCAGTGGCGCCGACCCGGCCGTGCTTCGCAACGCGGGTTCGGCCGCCGCGGGTGCCCTCCTCCTGCTGGACCGCGTCTGTATCGAGCTCGGTTGCGAGTCGACGGCGATCAAGCGGTAAGCGACAGATAGACAAGGACTTTCCAGCAGCAAGCCGATCGGCACTTCAATCGGCTTGCAGCTCGTGTTACCCTCAAGACTCCGACCGAAATCAACACCCGTCGGCCCCACGGGGGATCCTGCGAACGACGGGACAGAGCGATATGCCATTGGATCTGCGCAATTCCCGTTTGCCGCACAAACCCGCTGTCTATGGTTTCGGACTTGTCGCGGTTGGCGTCGCGTTGTGGCTCGAGGTCATCATCGCGCCAATCGCGCCGCTGCTTGCCCTGACACCGTTGTCGCTGGCGGCTGCGCTGACCGCGTGGTACGGCGGTTTCACCGCCGGTGGCGTCGCGCTGCTGGTGGCCGCCGCGGGCGTGGACTTCCTCCTGCTCGAACCCGGGTCATTTCTCAGCTTCGGGGGCTGGGATCGCGCACTGGCGATCGGCCTTTATCTGGCCAGCTGGCTCGTGTTCGCGGTCCTCGTCGAACGCGGCTACCGTCAGAGCCGCGTCGATCGAGAGACGCGCGTGGCCGCCGAACGTCAGGCACGCCAGGCGGATCGGGTCTCCGAGCTTACCGCCGCGCTCGGGCAGGCGCGCACCCCATCCTCTGTGGTTGAGGCCTCGCTCCAGGAGCCGCTGCACGCGCTCGGCGCGGAGGCAGGCGTCCTGTTTCTGACGGGGAGCGATGGACACTTCGAAGTCGCCCGATCGGTCGCTTTCAAGCTGGATGATCCGGAGCGTCTCAAGGCGCTGATGGAGTCGGCGCGCAATCCGGTGTCTGACGCGATCGATCGTGCGGCGCCGGTGATCCTCGACACGCGCGCGAAACTTCTAAACGAGTACCCCGATCTGCCCCCCGATCTGTATCCCTCGAACTCATGTGCCACGGTCGCGGTTCCCTTCATGATCGCCAGCCGGGTCGTCGGCGTGGTCCGCCTCGACTTCCGCCGCGACCGGCAGTTTTCTGCGGAGGATCGCGAGTATCTGTTCGTGCTCGGCAAGCGTGCCGCTCAAGCGCTCGATCGCACGTGGCAGTACGAGACGGCCCAGCGCGCGCGTGTCGAGGCCGAGAGCCTGCGGGCGCGCGCAGATCAGGAGCTTTCCGAGCGCCAGAAGGTCGAGCTCGCGCTTCGCGCGAGCGAGGGGCGCTACCGCGCCCTCGCCGCCAGGACGAGCCGATTGCACGGGCTGACTGCCGGACTGTCGGAGTCGGTGACCATGCATGCCGTCGCGCAGGCCATCGTGCACCAGGGCAAGATCGTCGTCGGCGCGACGACAGGCGACGTGACGTTGCTCGTCGAGAACGGCACGTATTTCGAATCGCTCTTCGACGACAACGCGCGCGAACAGGACGGCGTTCCGAACCGCTTCCCGGCCGAGACGGGGTACTGCGCGACGCAGGCGGTCCAGACGGGACGCGGCGTGTTCATCGGCTCGTTCAACGAGTGGCAGGAGCACTACTGGCGCTCGGCGACGATCGCTGCCGACGGGGGCTTCGTCTCGTCAGCGACGCTGCCGCTGATGATCGAAGGCACGCCCATCGGTGTGCTGGCGTTTCACTTCACCGTTCCGGTGAACTTCGACGAGAGCTATCGTGCGCTGCTCCTCTCCGTGGCCCAGCACTGCGCCCAGGCGCTCGATCGCGCCCGGCTCTACGAGTCTGCGCAGCGGGCCCGATCGGATGCCGAAGCGGCCAACCGCCTGAAAGACGAGTTCGTCTCGATCGTCTCGCACGAGCTCAGAACGCCGCTGAACGCGATGCTCGGCTGGACGTCGATGCTGCAGCGAGGGTCGCTCGACCCGGCGGTCGCAGCACGCGCGCTGCAGTCGATCCACGACAACGCCACGCGCCAGACGCGACTCATCGACGAGCTACTCGACTTCTCGCGTATCGTCGGGGGCCGGGCGCGCCTCGAGCTCGAGGAGATCGATCTTCGGGATCTGATTCGTGGTGTGGTCGAGTCGATGATCCCCTCGGCGGCCGCGCACGGGATCGAACTGCAGTTGTCGATCATTCCCGCGGTCACGGTGATCGGCGACCTGCGGCGGCTCGAGCAGGTCTTCTTCAACCTCCTCGGCAACGCCCTAAAGTTCACACCCAAGAACGGACGGGTGACCATCGACACGCGCCTCGTCGATCGGTCGGTGGAGATCCGGGTCATCGATTCGGGCGTGGGCATCGAACCCGAGTTCCTGCCCCATGTCTTCGACCGGTTCCGTCAGGCCGACAGCACGACCACCAGGAGCCACGGCGGCCTCGGGCTGGGTCTGTCGATCGCCAGACAGCTCGTCGAGGGTCACAAGGGCACGATCGCGGTTGAAAGCGACGGACGCGATCGGGGGTCGACGTTCATCGTCCGTCTCCCGGTCGCCGGTCAGCGTCCGGAACGGGGCACCGGACAGCCCGAAGCCGAACACCATACACCGGCGGCACAATTGTCGCCACGGCTCGACGGCATTCGCGTGCTGGTCGTGGACGACGAGCCCGATACGCGGGAAATCATGGCGCACACGCTCGAGGGCTGCGGTGCCACGGTAACGCTTGCCGGGTCCGCAGGCGATGCCCTCACGATTCTCGAAGATCGCGAGATGGACGTGCTGCTCGCCGACATCGCCATGCCCGGCGAGGATGGTTATGCGCTGATTCGGCGCGTGCGGTCATCAGGAGAGGGCCGCGTGGCCACGATTCCCGCAGCCGCGGTCACCGCCCACGCGCGAGACGACGAAAAGCGTCAAGCGCTCTCCGCCGGTTTTCAGATGCACCTCGCGAAGCCATTCGAACCGGCGCAGCTTGCGCAGGCGGTCGAGAGCCTGGTGCGCGGGAGTTCAGTCGTTCACTGACGACGGACAGGTCAGGTATGCGCCTGCTGGCGGGCCCGCTTGCGCGCGTAGAGCTCCTGATCCGCTTCTTCCAGCAACTGCTGGATCGTCTGGCAACGCTCGGGATCGAACCGGCTGATCCCGACGCTGATCGACAGCTTATAAGGACGTGTGGCCTCGGCGTTATTGCGATCGATGGCCTCCTGCAGCCGCTTCAACAGTATCGAGGCGTTGTCGCTCCCCGCTTCGAGCGGGAACGCCGTGAACTCATCGCCACCCAGCCGCGCGATGATGTCCACGCTCCGGTAGGTCTTCCGCAACACGGCCGCCGCCTCGACGAGCGCGAGATCGCCGGTCGCGTGGCCGAACTCGTCGTTGATCTGCTTGAGCTCGTCGACATCGGCAAAGATCAGCAGCAGCTCGCGCTTGCGGCGCCGCGCCATCGTCAGATGACGTTCGGCGAGCGTCATGAAGCCGCGACGGTTGTAGACGCCGGTGAGGTCGTCGATCAGCGAGAGGTTGCGAAGCGCTTCCTCCATCCGCTTCTGCCCGGTGATGTCGAGCATGCTGCCCATGACCGCCGGCGCGCCGGTGTAAGTGGTGCCCTGGCCACGAACGTCGAGCGTGATGATCTGGCCATCCTTACGCAGGGCGCGAACCGCGTACTTCACTGCCGTCACTTCACCCGAGAGACGCTGGCGCATCTTTTCGCGGACGATCTCGCGATCGCCCGGCTCAATGACGTCGAGGACGGATGGCAGGCGAAGCATCTCGTCCCGTGAATACCCGAAGAAGTCAGCAAGGGTCTGGTTCACGTAAACGAGCCGATCGTTCTGAATCAGGTAGAGACCCGTGAGGGACTCCTCGACGAGCAGCCGGAACGTCTCCAGCGGCAGCAGTCCCCCATCCATATGCACCATGCGAGTTCCCCCGTTCCCGTTTCCCGTTCCTGCGGGCGAATCAGGATACACTACTGCCCCGTCTGCTTCTCGACTCTGATCTGCGGCTCGAAGATCCGTGAGCCCCTGCATTCCGGACACTTCCCGGGCTTGGACAATCGCAGTTGATCGAAGACGAATCCGAGATCCAGCAGATGCTTCCGGAACGCCATTCGTCATTATCGCCCGCCGGCCCCGACGTCATCATCGTCGGCGCGGGTGCGGCAGGGCTCGCCACGGCAATCTTCCTCCGCCGCCAGAACGCTCAAGCTCGCGTGCTCGTTCTCGATGGCGCCAAACGCCCGGGCGCCAAGATCCTCGTCAGCGGAGGGTCGCGCTGCAATGTCACCAACTCGGTTGTGTCGGAAATAGATTTTCAAGGCGGCCCCCGGCCGATCGTGCGCCGCATCCTGCGAGCGCTGACCGTCGAAGACACTGTCGCCTTTTTCCGCGAGATCGGCGTGCCGCTGCATGAGGAACCGGGCGGCAAGCTGTTTCCGGACACCAACAAGTCTCGCGATGTCCTGAACGCGTTGCTGACCGAGCTCGCGCAGACGGGTTGTCAGCTCGGTCCGGAGCATCGCGTGACCGCGATCGAACGCGATGGTGACGGCTTCTCTCTCTCGACCTCGCAAGGCCACCTCCGCAGCAATGCCGTGGTCCTTGCCACTGGCGGACTATCGCTGCCCAAGACCGGGAGTGACGGCGCAGGCTATACGTTCGTGCGCGCACTCGGCCACTCGATCGTCGCACCCACGCCCGCGCTGGTGCCGTTGCTGCTCGATGATGGATTTCACGCCGGGCTCAGCGGAGTGGCTCACGAGGTCAGCCTCGATCTCTGGACGATCGGCAAG
>Ga0114129_10001910_pt1 | contig 28419 bp, 22 predicted proteins | sample RhiMetdeltSRZDD1_FD_80071 | JGI IMG/M metagenome (GOLD analysis project Ga0114129, IMG submission 80071) | Populus rhizosphere microbial communities from Tennessee, USA - Rhizosphere MetaG P. deltoides SRZDD1 (version 2) (version 2) | ecosystem: Host-associated > Plants > Roots > Rhizosphere >... | reverse complement strand
TTCGGCAACCTGCGGCGCGGCTTCGAGAGCTTCAAACGTCAGTCGCCATATGGGACGACCGACGTCATCCTGTTTTCGGGCGCCGCGGCCCACTACATTCAGGATGCGCATCAGCCATTTCACGCGACCAACAACTACGACGGGCAGCTCACCGGCAACACCGGCATTCACGCGCGCTTCGAGCGCGATCTCATCGAGCGGTTCGAGTCGAGGCTCGTCCTCAATCCCGCGCCGGCCAGGCCGATCACGAACCCGCGCGACTACGCGTTCGACGTCCTGCTCGAAAGCCACCGCCAGGTGGAACGGATTCTCGAGGCGGATCGCGAGGCGGTCGCCGGCAAGGACGTGTACGACGATGATTACTTCGAGAAGTTGTTCGTAAAAGTGAAGCCGATTCTCGAAGAGCGCCTCTCACGTTCCATTACCGCAACCGCGGCGATCATTGCCGGTGCGTGGGAAGCGGCCGGGCGTCCCTCGATTCCGATGCGCGACGCCCGTCCGTTGCAGCGAGTGAAGAGGTAGCGTGGCACAGGGATTGAAGTGAGGGACCAGAGGAGGCACCGATGCTGTGGACCCTTATCGTGCTGCTGCTCATCCTCTGGGCGCTCGGCCTTGCGTTCAAGGTCGCGGCAGGCGCGATTCACATCCTGCTCGTCATCGCGGTCGTGCTGTTCCTCGTGAACGTCATCAACGGCCGGCGCACCACCATTTAGCGAATTGAGGATCTAAGGATTCCCGGATGTATCCTTAGATCCTCATTGAAGCTCAGCGACATTGCGGAACGACTCGGCTGCCGGCTCGAAGGTGACGGCAGCCTCGACATCCGACGGGTTGCCGCCCTCGAAGCCGCCGAGCCCGGCGATCTCACGTTCCTCACGAATCCGAAGTACCGAAGCCGGCTCGCGACCACGCGCGCGGCGGCGGTGATTATCGGCGAATCCGAACCGGTCGATCGGCCGGTACCCTTCGCGCTCCTGCGCAGCCCGCAGCCATATCTGACGTTCGCCCAGGCCTTGCGCCTGTTCGTGCGGCCGTCGCGGCCCGCGAACGGCATCGACCGCCTCGCCGCCATCGCGCGCGACGCGACGATTGGCGCCGACGCTGCCATCGGACCGTTCGTCGTCATCGGCGCCGGCGCGTCGATTGGACGTCGGGCGACGATCTACCCCAACGTCGTGATTGGCGAGGGCGTGCGAATCGGCGACGACTGCGTCATCCACGCCGGCGTCTCCATTCGCGATGGCGTCGTCGTCGGCCATCGCGTGACCATTCTCGACGGCGCCGTGCTCGGCAGCGACGGCTTCGGCTTCGCGCGGCAGGCGGACGGCACGCACATGAAGATCCCACAGCACGCCGACGTCGTGATTGAAGACGACGTGGAGATCGGCGCGAACACGACGATCGATCGGCCCGCCGTCGGTGAAACGCGCATTCAGGCGGGCACGAAAATCGACAACCTCGTTCAGGTCGCACACGGCGTCAGAATCGGTCAGCGATCGCTGATTGCCTCCCAGGTCGGCATCGCCGGCAGCACGATTATCGAAGATGACGTGACGCTCGCCGGACAGGTCGGCGTGAACGGGCACATTCACATCGGCAAAGGCGCGGTGGCGAGCGGCAAGACCGGCGTCACGCGCCACGTCGAGGCGGGCGCGTTCATCTCCGGCTATCCAGGGATTCCGAATCTCGAATGGCGCAAGGCGCAGGTGCTCGTGCGCCACCTTCCCGAACTCAAAAAACGCGTCGACGAGCTCGCGCAGCGAGTCGCCGAGCTGCAGGAGAAGCTGGCCGAATGCCAGAAACCACCGGATCGCTGAGTCGGCACGCGGCCATCGCCGCGTGCCTCATCATGATGAGCGCCGCATCCGCCGGCGCCCAGCAGCCCGATCAACCCGTTGCGTCGCCGCCGCCGCCGAGACCGGAGTTCCTGTCGCGCGCCGACTTCCAGTTGTCCGCGAGCGCGCTGGCGACTGACGACATCCGCTTTTCGTGGGATGCCCACTTCGGCGGCTCGCTCGACATCGTCGACTACGTGGCGGGGCGCGGCGGCATCTACGCCGACTACGAAGCGGTCCTCGGCGACCAGTTCCGCATCTTCGATCCCAATCAGGGGAACTACACGCTCGAAGCCTTCGGCACCGTCCGCGCGACGCCGCGGACGGAGATCGTCGGCATGCTCCACCACGTCTCGCGTCACCTGAGCGATCGGCCGAAGCGGTTCGCGATCGCGTGGAACCTGCTCGGCGGGCGCATCCTTCACCGCGTCGACATCGGAACCGCGACCCTGGACATCGATCTGGAGGGCGGCAAGATCGTCCAGCATTCCTACGTCGACTACTCGTGGATCGGCGAGCTGCACCTGCAGATCCGCAAGGCGGTGAATCCGTATGTAGCGGTCTACGGCCGCGCGATGGGGCAACTCGTCGGTGTCAACGGCGAAGTGCAAGGGCGCGAACGGCAGCGCGGTGGATCCGCCGAGGTGGGGCTGCGGCTGAGGGGCGGCGCGGGCGTCATGGAGCTGTTCGCGGGAGTCGAGCGCCGCGTGGACGCCGATCCGCTCGATCGGCAGCCGCATCAATGGGCGCTCGCGGGCTTCCGGCTACTCAGTAGATAATCGAATGATGCAGGTTGCGTCCTTCCGGGCACTTGCCGCCGCAGCGGTCGCTGCCGCGGTGCTCATCGCTGCCGCGGATCGGTCGTCCGCCGCGGTGCGACCGCCACGAATTCAGTACGAGATCACGACGCTGCCGAACGGGCTGACCGTCGTGACATCGGAGGATCACTCGACGCCGATCGTCCACGTCAACCTGACCTATCACGTCGGATCGAAGAACGAAAAAGCGGGCCGCACCGGGTTCGCGCATCTCTTCGAGCACCTGATGTTCAAGGGCTCGAGGAACGTGCTGCCCGAGGCGCATACGTCGTTCATCGCGTCCGTCGGCGGCCAGAGCAACGCCTATACGACGGACGATGAGACGGTGTTCTGGGAGACGCTGCCGTCGCAGTACCTGCCGCTCGCGCTGTGGCTCGAGGCCGATCGCATGGCGACGCTGCGCATCGACAAGGACACGTTCACGAGCGAGCGCGAGGTCGTGAAGGAAGAGCGCCGGATGCGCGTCGACAACCAGCCGTACGGCCGCCTGAACGAGCTCCTCTACGACCAGGCGTTCACGGTTCACCCCTACAAGCACCCGACGATCGGCAGCATGGTGGATCTCGAGGCGGCGTCGGTCGAGGATGTGCGCGATTTCTATCGCACCTATTACGTGCCGTCCAACGCGACGCTGGTGCTCGTCGGCGATTTCGAGCCGGCACAGGTGATGCAGCTCGTCACGCAGTACCTCGGACGCGTGCCGAAGGCCGATCACGAGGTGCCGCGTGACATCCCGAAGGAGCCGCCGCAGACGAAGGAAAAGCGCGTGACGCTCCAGCAGCCAGTGCCGCTGCCGGCGGTTGTCGTCGCGTATCACGTCACCTTTGACGGCAATGCCGATTCGTACCCGCTGCACATCGCGTCGAAGGTGCTCTCCGACGGACAGAGCTCGCGCATCTACCAGAAGCTGGTGTACGAGAAGCGGATGGCGGTTGCCGCGTTCGGCAGCGCCAACCTGATCGAGGATCCGAACCTCTTTTACGCGGTCGCCATCGTGCAACCCGGTCACACGCCGGAGGAAGTCACGGCGGCGCTCATCGCCGAGCTCGATCGGCTGAAGACCGAGTCGATCAGCGAGCACGAGCTGCAGCGGACGAAGAACCAGTTCGCGCGCGACTACATCCTCAAGCGGGAAACGAATCAGGGAAAGGCCGGCGACCTTTCACATGCGGTCGTCATCCACCGTGACATCAAGACCGCCGATGGCGAGTTCGATATCTTTCAAGGGATCACGGTCGCCGATGTGCAACGTGTGGCGCGAACCTACTTCCGTCCGGAGAATCGGCTCGTGATGACGCTGCTGCCGAGCGGCAGGGCGGGTGGACAATGAGTCACCGTCTCACGCGTGCGACGGCCGTGCGCGCTTCAGCCGTGTTGTGGTGCGTGCTCGTCGCCTCGGCCGCCCTCGCGCAGGTGCGCAACTGGCCGACGGAAGGTCCGCCACGGCCGCTTCCCGCGCGCGAGATCAAATTCCCGCCGTACCAGCTCCAGACGATGCCGAATGGATTGCAGGTGGTGGCGGTCCTGCATCACGAGCAGCCGATCGTCAGCATGCGCCTGCTGATCCGCGCCGGCGCGGCGGCCGATCCGAAGGACAAGCTCGGCACGGCGCGGCTCGCGGCCGCACTGTTCGATCAGGGGACGACCGTCGGCGCGACGACCAAATCGGCGCAGGCGCTCGCGGACGAGATCGATTTCATCGGCGGCACGATGGGCGCGGCGGCCGGAACCGATCTGACGCACATCGACATGGTGGTCATGAAGGACAGCTTCGAGAAAGGGATGCGCATGCTGTCCGACATGGCGCGCCATCCGTCGTTGTCGCCGACGGAAATCGATCGGCAGCGGCAGCAGATGCTGTCGGGATTGCAGGTCAGCGTCCAGGATCCCGAGTACGTCGCGAACGCCGTGTTCGATCGGCTGGTGTACGGCTTCCATCCGTACGGGATGCCGGACTCGGGCACGCCCGAAACGCTCGCGGCGGTCACGCGTGACGATCTGGTGGCATTTCACTCGCGGTATTTCGCGCCGAACAACGCGATCCTCGCGATCGTCGGCGACGTGACAGCGGAGGAAGCCTTCACGATGGCGTCGAAGGTGTTCGGCGACTGGGAGAAGCGCGATCTGCCGGTCGACACATACACCGATCCGCCCGAGCCGACGCGCCGTGTCATCGTGGTCAACAAGCCGGACTCGGTGCAGACGGAGGTGCGCGTCGGACACCTCGGCATCGCCCGGAGCAATCCGGACTACATGGCGGTCAACCTCGCGATCCGCATTCTCGGCGGCGAGGGGAGCAACCGGCTGCATCAGGTGCTCCGGACCGAGCGGAGCCTGACCTACGGCGCGCAGGCGAACCTCTATGCGCTCAAGGTCACCGGCGATTTCGAGGCTGAAACGAACACGCGATCGGAGGCGACCGGCGAAGTGCTGCGTCTGATCGTCGATGAATTCTGGCGGCTGCAGCGCGAGCGCGTCGGCGAACGCGAGCTGTCCGACGCGAAAGCGTACATGACCGGCAGCTTCCCGCTGACGATCGAGACGCCGGATGCGATCGCCATGCAGGTCGTCAACGTCGTGTTCTACGGCCTGCCGCTCGAGCAGTTGCAGACCTTCCGCGAACGGGTCAATGCGGTGACCGTCGACGACATCCAGCGTGTGGCGCGCACGTACCTTCGTCCGGATCGCCTGTCGGTGGTCCTCGTCGCCAACGCGACGGCGTTCACGTCGCAGCTGAAAGGCGTCGGCTTCGGCACGTACGAGACCGTGGAGCTCGCCGAGCTCGATCTGATGTCCGCGAGCCTGAAACGTGGAGGCACGCGCGCGGACGCAGACGGCGCGGGAGGGCCAGGAAGGGCAGGAGGGGCAGGAAGGGCAGGAAGGGCAGGAGCGGCTCTGGCATACACGCAGGTTCCGCCCGGTGCGCGTCCGGAAACGACGCCCACGTCAGAGGAAGCCGGCAAAGCGAAGGCGCTATTGGACAAGGTGGTCGCGGCGAAGGGCGGCCTTGACACCCTTCGCGGCGTGAAGACGATCGTGGTCAAGCAGACACTGAAGAATCCGTCGATCGATCGCAACAACACGATCGAGACGACGGCGTACATCCAGTACCCCGATCGGTTCCGAACGGAAACGGCAGCCGATGGCGCGATGAACCTGCAGGGCTACGACGGCGCGCGTGCGTGGGCGAAGGACCAGCGCGGCGTCCACGAATTGCCGGACGCGATCGCCCGCGAGGCGCGCACGACGCTTCGACGCGACCCGATCGCGCTGTTGATCGCGGCGGTCGACGGCACCGTCACGGCGCGCCTGCTGCCGGACGTGAAGGACGCCCGCGGCCGACTCAACCACGCCCTCGAGCTCGTGGCGCCGGATCTGAATCCCGTCGTTCTCCAGATCGATCTCGAGACGTCGCAGATCGCCAGGCTGTCGTACGTCTCCGACGCGCCGGGCCGTCCGATCGTCGAGGACGACTTCTCCGACTATCGGCCGGTGAACGGCGTCCAGATTGCGTTTCAGGCGTCGCGCCGCAGCGGCGCGCAGGCGGTCACGAGACAGATCACCGACGTTCAGATCAATACGCCGATCGATTCCGCCCTGTTCAAACGTCCTTCTTGAGCGTTCGCGTCATGCTGTCGTGCGCGGAGGCGTCCGGCGACCTCTACGCCGGCGCGCTGACGCGCGCGCTCAAGGCGCTCGACCCCGGCATCGACGTCAGCGGCCTGGGCGGCTCGCACTTTGCCGCCGCCGGCGGGCGCCTCATCGCGGACTACGGTGGAATCGCCGTCACGGGACTGACCGAAGCGATTGCCAAGATCCCGCAGTCGATCGCGACGCTGCGCCGGCTGATTCGCGCCGCGAAGGCCCAGCCGCCTGACGCGCTCGTGGTCATCGACTCGCCCGATTTCAACTTCCGCCTCGCGCCGGCGGTGAAGCGCCTCGGCGTGCCGGTCGTGTACTACATCAGCCCGCAGATCTGGGCGTGGCGTAAAGGCCGCGTGAAGACGATTCGCAATTTCGCCGATCGCATGCTCGTGATTTTTCCGTTCGAGGAAGCCATCTACCGCGAGCACGGCGTGCCGGTGGAGTTCGTCGGGCATCCGCTCGTCGATCTCGTGAAGGTGACGGCGGATCGCGATCGGTTTCTTGACGCGCGCGGCCTGTCGCCGTCGGCGCCCACGGTCGCGCTGCTGCCCGGCAGCCGTGCGAACGAAGTGGCGCGGATGTTTCCCGATCTGGCGAAAGCGGCTGTCCGCGTTCGGCAACAGGTGCCCGGCGCGCAGTTCCTCGTCGCGCGGGCGCCGCACCTCGACGATGAGCTCTTCGCCGCGGCACGGGGCTTGCCAGCGACTGCGGTCGTTGAAGGCGACACCGATACCGTGCTGGCGTCTTCCGATGCCGCGATCACCGCGTCGGGGACGGCGACCGTGCAGACTGCGCTGCACGGCACGCCGATGGTGATCGTGTATCGTGTGTCGCCCATCACGTATCAACTCGGACGCCGGCTGGTGAGCGTCGACGCGATTGGGATGGTCAATCTGATCGCCGGCAGGAAGATCGTTCCGGAGTTGATCCAGGACGAGTTCACGCCGGAGTCGGCCGCGCGTGAAGCGGTGTCGATGCTGACCGATCGGGCGCGCGCGGCGCGCGTTCGCGACGAGCTCGCGCGCGTGCGCGCGAAGCTCGGGGGGCCGGGCGCGAGCCGCCGCGCCGCGGAGGCCGTACTGAAGGTCGCACAACAGAGGATGACCACGTCATGAGTCGACGTCTGCGCTGGACGTTTGTCCTGGGATGCCTGTGTTCGTTCGTCGTGCCCGTCGCGGCCACCGTCGTGGTCCCGGCGGATCTGGGCGAGCTGTCGCGCGACGCGCGCGCGATCGCGCGCGGCCGCGTCGTCGCCGTCGACGGCCGCTGGACCGAGGACCGGCAGTCGATCGAGACCATCGTCACGCTCGAAGTCGAGACGTATCTCAAGGGCTCGCTCGGGGCGACGCTGCAGTTTCGCGTCGCTGGCGGCGATCTGGGCCGCTATCGCAGCATCGTGGTCGGCGCGCCGGCGTTCTCGATCGACGAGCACGTGATCGTGTTTCTCGGAACGACCGGGCCGATGATTCCGTACGTGCTCGGGTTCAATCAGGGTGTGTTCCGGCTCGCGGCGTCGAGAGAGAGCGGGGCATGGATGGTGACGCCCCCGCCGATGCTGCCGGCGGCCGTGACCGCACCGATCGTGCGCGGCGATCCGGCGCGCCGCCCGATGCGGCTCGCCGATTTCGAGCAGCGCGTGCGCGCGCTCGCTGGCGGCGCCCGATGAGGGCGGGCCACCACACGTGTAGGCCGGGTCCTGCCAGGTGTAGGCCGGGTCCTTTGGACCCGGCTGCGAAGGCGGGTCTCAAGACCCGCCCTATAGCCGGCAAGTGTAGGCCGGGTCCCACCAGGTGTAGGCCGGGTCCTTTGGACCCGGCTGCGAGGGCGGGTCTCAAGACCCGCCCTACATCCCTGGGAAACGTCGTATTCGCTCTAGCCCTCGCGGCGCTGGTCGTCGTTCCGCACCCCGCGTCGGCATACCTCGAGTTCGGCACGCGCGTGGCCGGCCGTCAGGTCGTGGTGAAATGGGCGCAGTTGCCGGCACGGTATTTCGTGTCGGCGCAGAGCACCGTCCCCGGCGTCGGCGTCTCGGATTTCGAGGCGGCCGTTCAGCGCGCGTTCACGCGGTGGCAGGATCTTCCGACGTCGGCGATCACGTATCAGTACGTCGGCCGCACCAGCGCGCAGCCCGGACAGCAGGACGGCTCGTCGACGCTCGGGTTCGCGAACCGTCCCGAGCTGGATCGCGTGCTGGCGTCGACGAGCTTCTTCGTGGATCGCACGACCGGCGCGCTCCTCGAGTCCGACATCTTCTTCAATTCCGCATTTCAATGGTCGGTCGCGCCCGACGGCCAGAGCGGGCGGTTCGATCTCGAGAGCATCGCGCTCCACGAGATCGGCCATTTCAGCGGTCTCGCGCACTCCGCGCTCGGCGAGACCGAGCTGCGCGAGGGTGGCGGCCGACGCGTACTGTCGGCCGAAGCCGTAATGTTTCCGATCGCGTTCATGGCCGGCAGCATCGCGGCCCGCACGCCGAAGGCCGACGACATCGCCGGCATCTCCGATCTCTATCCGGACGGCGACTTCCCGCAGAAGGGCAGCGTGTCGGGCCGCGTGACGAAGAACGGCCAGGGCGTGTTCGGCGCGCACGTGGTCGCATTCGATCCGGCGACGCGCGAGCTGATCGCCGGCTTCACGCTGAATACGGCGGGTGAATTCTCCATCGCCGGGCTCTCGCCGGGACCGAAGGTGATCCGCGTCGAACCGCTCGACGATGCGGACATCGATGGGTTCTTCGACGCCGCGCAGCCGGTGGATCTCGACTTTCGCGTGCTGCTCTTCGATCGGCTCGTCGTCGTGCCGCGCCGCGGCGACAGCGGACGGATCGACGTGACGGTGGGCCGCAAATGACGCGCGCGATCATCGCCTCGATTGTGATCGTCGGTGCCGGCCTCGTGCGCGTCGACAGCGCGTCCGCTCAAACGCAGCGGCTTCCGGGAACGATCGAGTTCAGCGGCGGAGCGAGCTGGCTCGGAAAGGCGTCGTTCGGGAGCGCCGACGCGACGGAAACGACCCCCACCGGCTCGACGACGAAGCTGTTCGAGACGTCGTCGTCGCTGCGGCCGGCGGCTGGTCTCGAGGCGCGGCTCGGTGTGCGGCTCGCGGGGCGCGCGGAAGTCGAGGGCTTCATGTCGTTCGCCAGACCGACGCTCGCGACGACGATCTCCAACGATATCGAAGCCGGCACGACCGTGACGGCGAGGGAACGAGTCACTGAATACGTGTTCGGTGGCGCGGTCCTCTGGTACGACAATGAATCGCCTCCCCTCCGCGTGTTCGTGACGGCCGGTGCCGGATATCTCCGGCAGCTGCACGAGTCGAACACCCTCGCCGTCACCGGGCAGATCTACTACGGCGGCGTCGGCGTGAAATATTTCTTCCTGTCGCAGCGCGGCCGGCAGGTCGTGAAGGGACTCGGCCTTCGAGTCGACGGGCGTCTGATCGCGCAGCGTCGCGGCATCAGCCTCGACGATCGCGTGCATTACGCGCCCGAGGTCGCCGGTTCGCTGTTCGTGCGTTTCTGAACTGATCTTTGGCATGAGCTGGCTTCCGGTGGTACCGTCGCAAGCGCGATGGCGGCCATCGAATTCCGCGACGTGTCGTTCGCGCGATCGCCGCGGCAACGCGTCCTGGATCGCTTCAGCCTCGTGGTCGAGACCGGCGACGTGGTGGCGCTCGTCGGCCGCAGCGGCGCCGGCAAGTCGACGATTCTGAAGCTCGTCAACAAACTGCTGCTGCCCGACTCGGGCCGCATTGCAGTCGAAGGGCAAGACGACTGGGAGCCGATCGCGCTGCGACGGCGGGTCGGCTACGTCCTGCAGGACGTCGGGTTGTTTCCGCACATGACGGTGGCCGGCAACGTCGGCGTCGTGCTGCGGCTCGAGCGATGGGAGGAGGCGCGCGCGGCGCGCCGCATCGCCGAGGTGCTCGAGCTCGTCGGGCTGCAGCCATCCGAGTTCGCCGCGCGATGGCCGGACGAATTGTCGGGCGGCCAGCGCCAGCGCGTTGGCGTCGCGCGCGCGCTGGCGGTCGATCCGCCCGTCCTGCTGATGGACGAGCCGTTCGGCTCGCTCGATCCGGTCACGCGCGCCGAGCTGCATGGCGAATTCCGCCGCATCCAGTCCCGCGTCGGCAAGACGGTCATCATCGTCACGCACGACATGGGCGAAGCGTTCGCGCTGGCCGATCGGATTGGCGTCATCGACGAGGGGCGGCTCGTCGCGTACGACGCGCCGGCGACGATCGCCTCGTCGACCGATCCGCGCGTGCGCCGGCTGCTCGACGCGATGCCGGCGCTTGACGTCCGCCGGGGCGCGAAGGCGATGGCCGAGGACGACGGCGCGGGCCGGCTTCGCGCCGAAGGCGCTTCGGCGAGCCTCGCCGAGGCTCGCGCAAAAGAATGAGCGAGCACAGGCGGGAAGGCGTTAGCCGAGCGACATGACAACCGTCGTGCAATTCTGGCTCTCACACCGCCGCGAGCTTGCGGCGCTGCTGTCGCAGCACGTGGCGCTGGTGACGATCTCCACGCTGGCTGCCGTGGCGATCGCGGTGCCGCTCGGCATCTTCGCGGCGAAACGGCCGCGCCTCGCGGCGCCGCTCACCGGGATTGCGAACGTCGTGCAGACGATTCCAAGCCTCGCGATGTTCGGCTTCCTCCTGCCGGTGCCGCTCGTCGGCGGGGTCGGCGCGCGCGCGGCGCTCGCCGTGCTGATCCTGTACGGCCTGCTGCCGATCGTGCGGACGACGATCGCCGGCCTGCGCGGCATCGATCCGGCGATTCGCGAAGCCGGCATCGCGATGGGGATGACGGAACGTCAGCTGCTGCGGCAGGTGGAGCTGCCGCTGGCGCTCCCGTCGATCGTCGCGGGCGTTCGCGTTGCCGCCGTCGTCGGCGTCGGCTCCGCGACGATCGCGGCGGCGATTGGCGCGGGCGGTCTCGGCGAATACATCTACCGCGGTCTGTCCATGGTGGACACGACGGTGATTCTCGCCGGCGCGATTCCAGCGGCCCTGCTCGCGCTGCTCGTCGATGCGGCGCTGCTGTGGCTCGAGCGTGCTTTGTCGCCGCGGCGCCGCGGCCAGCGCCGACATCTCGCGGCCGCGGTGATGACGACGATTGCCGCGGTTGTCGTGCTGACGAGCGGCGTCGGCGCACGACGATCGACCGGATCGATTGTCATCGGATCCAAGAACTTCACCGAGCAGGTGGTGCTTGGCGAGCTGCTCGCCCAGACCATCGAGCGCGTCGGCCTGCCGGTGGACCGGCGGCTGAACCTGGGCGGTACGCTGATCTGCGATCGCGCGCTGATGACCGGCGACATCGATGCGTACGTCGAATACACCGGCACGGCGCTGACGGCCGTGTTCCACCAGCCGGTGGGCAAGAGTCCCACCGCCGTCTATGACACCGTTCGCGACCTCTACGCGCGGTCGGGCCGAACGCTACTTCCACCGCTCGGGTTCAACAACACGTTCGCGATTCTCGTGCGCGGCCGCGACGCCCGGACCCTGAACCTCCGCACGATCGACGATGCGGTGCCGCAGGCTCGGCGCTGGCGCGCCGGCTTCGGGTACGAGTTCCTGGAGCGGCCTGATGGCTTTCCCGGCCTAGCCCGAACGTACGGACTCCGGTTCGCGGACGCGCCGCACGTCATGGACCTGACGCTCAGCTACCGTGCGCTGGCGTCCGGGCAGGTCGATCTCATTGCCGGCGACGCGACCGCCGGGCTGATCAAGGGTCTGGACCTGTTTCAGCTCGAGGACAACCGCGAGTATTTCCCACCCTACGATGCAGCGATCGTCGCGCGCTCGAACACGCTGCTGAAGCGCCCCGAGGTTCGCGCGGCGCTGGAGACGCTGGCCGGCCGGATCTCCGCCGCCGACATGCGCGCGATGAACTACGCGGCCGACGTGGAGCACCGCGACGTGCGCCAGATCGTTCGCGACTTCCTCGGCAAACCGGCGATGTAGCCTTCGGTTGATTTTTTGGCCCGCTTTGGAACTTTTCGTCAACGCAGGCGTTATCGTTTCCGTCTAATTCGTGAAATTGGGGGCGGCCGATGAAGCTGATGCTCGGAGTTTCGCTCGCACTTTCGTTGCTGGTCGCGGTTCCGGCCATCGCCGGCGCGCAGGGCTGGCGCGACGACTGGTGCTGGGGCAGCCGGATGAGGGCGGAGATTCGCCGGGAAATCCGCGATTCCGTCCGCGACGCGCGCCGTGCCGTGCGTGAGGCCGGGCAGGAAGCGCGGCGGGCGCGCCTCCGCGCCCAGCAGTACGACCGCGAGGCCGTCCGCCGGGCCGCGCGCGAGGCGGCACGGGCGACGCGGGACGCCGCACGCGACGCGGCCCGCGCGGCCCGCGAGGCCGCCCGCGACGCCCGGCGATATTGGAACTAAGCGATCCTGGCGAGGACCGGCGTTCGCAGCGCGACGTCCTCTTCCATGACCTCCCCGTGCTGGCTGAGATCCAGGCCGATGGCCTCCTGATCTTCGGAGACGCGCAGCGGGATGATCATGTCCGTGACCCGGTAGAGGACCCACGATCCTACGAAAGAGAACACCGCGACGAACAGCAGCGCTCCGCAGTGAACGAGGAAGGTCCGCGGCGAGCCTGACGTCAGCCCGACACCCTTCGCGAAGATGCCGGTCATGATCATCCCGACCATGCCGCCGACGCCGTGGCACGGAAAGACGTCGAGCGTGTCGTCGAGCGTCGACTTCGACTTCCAGTGCACGCACAGGTTGGACACGACGCTCGCGCACGTGCCGATGAAGATGCTCTCGCCGATGCTGACGTAACCGGCTGCCGGCGTAATCGCGACGAGCCCCACGACCGCCCCGACGCAGGCGCCGAGCGCGGACGGCTTCTGGCCGCGCATCCCGTCGAAGAAAATCCACGCCAGCGCCGCCGACGCCGACGCGGTGTTGGTCGTCGCGAACGCCATCGCCGCCTGCCCGGACGCCGACAGCGCGGAGCCCGCGTTGAAGCCGAACCACCCGAACCACAGCATCCCGGTTCCGAGAATCACGAACGGAATGTTCGCCGGCGTGTGCGGCTCGCCCGCCTCGTGCGTCTTGCGCCGCCCGAGGACCATGGCGCCGGCGAGCGCCGCGAATCCGGCCGACATGTGCACGACGGTGCCGCCGGCGAAATCGAGCACGCCCAACTTGTGCAGGAAGCCGTCCGGATGCCACGTCCAGTGCGCCAGCGGCGCATAGATGAAGAGGCTGAACAGGCACATGAACAACAGGTAGCTCGTGAACCGCACGCGCTCGGCAAACGACCCGGTGATCAGCGCCGGCGTGATGATGGCGAACTTCAGCTGAAACAGCGCGAACAGGACCAGCGGAATCGTCGGCGCGAGATCCGGGTGCGTCAGGGCGCCCATGTGCCGGAACATGAAGAACGTCGCCGGGTTGCCGAGCAGCCCGTTCATGCTGTCGCCGAAGGCGACGCTGAATCCGACGACGATCCAGAGGATGCTGATCACCGCCATCGCGACGAAGCTCTGCAGCATCGTCGACACGACGTTCTTGGTCCGCACCATACCGCCGTAGAAGAACGAGAGGCCCGGAGTCATCAGGAGGACGAGGCCGGTCGCCGTCAGCATCCAGGCGACGTCGCCGGAGTTGATCGCGCCGCCGGTGACCGTCTGCGGCGCGCCGCGGAACAGCGCTCCCAGCACGCTCACGCCTGCCACGAGCAGGAAGGGCAGTGCTGAAAACTCCCGAATCCGTTCCGTTTTGCTCCGCACTTGTTCCAGCGTCATCGCCGACGGCCTCCGTAGGGCGAGATGTTACCAGTACCGTGCCATCCCTGCACAAAAAACACGACGAAATTGCAGAATCAGCACGGACTGCGCTAAGGCGCCTGCCAAAAACTGCAAAATTTGCACGAACATGTAGTCGAAAATGCAGCTCGGCCCTATCCGTTGCCGCTGGTGAGTTGGCGATTGGCAGGTCGCGAATCTGGCGCGGATGTACGATCGAGTTTTCGAGGATCAGCGACGATGTCGACCGTAAACAGCTTTGGAACGCGGACGCCGCTTGCGGTGGGCGACCGCACCTACCAGATGTGCAGCCTGCCGCTGCTCGAGCGGGCGGGCTTCCCGGAAATCGCGCGGCTGCCGTACTCGATGAAGATCCTGCTCGAGAACCTGCTGCGCCACGAGGACGGCCGGTTCGTCAAGGCCGCGGATGTCGAGGCGCTGGCGAAGTGGGACCTGAAGGGGACCGCGCAGAAAGAGATTTCGTTCGCGCCCGCGCGCGTGCTGCTGCAGGACTTCACGGGCGTGCCCGCGGTCGTCGATCTCGCGGCTATGCGCGACGGCATCGTGCGGCTCGGCGGCGATCCGAACAAGGTCAATCCGCTTCAGCCGGTCGAGCTCGTCATCGATCACTCCGTGCAGGTGGACTACTTCGGTCAGCCGGACGCGTTTCAGCTCAACGCGGAGCTGGAGTTGGCGCGGAATCGTGAGCGCTACGCGTTCCTCCGCTGGGGGCAGAACGCGTTCCGCAACTTCCGCGTCGTGCCGCCCGATACCGGCATCGTGCATCAGGTCAATCTGGAATACCTCGCGCGCGTCGTCGAGTGGGCCGATTCGGGGGACGGCGTGCTCGCATATCCCGACACGCTCGTCGGCACCGACTCGCATACCACGATGATCAACGGCCTCGGCGTCGTCGGCTGGGGCGTCGGCGGCATCGAGGCCGAAGCGGCGATGCTCGGCCAGCCGATCTCCATGCTGATCCCGAAAGTCCTCGGATTCCGGCTGAGGGGCCGCATGCTCGAGGGCGCGACGGCGACGGATCTCGTGCTCACGATCACGGAACAGCTCCGCAAGCAGGGCGTCGTCGGCAAGTTCGTGGAATTCTTCGGTCCGGGCCTCGGGGATCTCACCATCGCGGATCGCGCGACGCTCGGCAACATGTGTCCTGAATACGGCGCGACGATCGCGATCTTCCCGATCGACGAGATGACGCTCGACTACCTGCGTCTCACCGGACGCGATGCGCCGCGCGTCGCGCTGGTCGAGGCGTACGCGAAGGCGCAGGGGTTGTTCCGGCAGGCGAGCGATCCGGATCCGATCTACTCGGAAACGATCGAGCTCGACCTCGCGACGGTCGAGCCGAGTCTGGCCGGCCCGCGGCGGCCGCAGGATCGCGTGTCGCTCAAGCAGGTGAAGAGCGGGTTCGTCGCGGCGCTCGGCTCGCTGCAGGCGGCCGCCAGGAAAACGGACCCGGCGGTGCGCGCCGGCGTGTCGGCGATGGTGAACGAAGGCGGCGTCGCGGTCGCACCGGCCGTCGCCACGCAGCTCGACCACGGTTCGGTCGTGATTGCCGCGATCACGAGCTGTACCAATACGTCGAATCCCAGCGTGATGATCGGCGCCGGACTGCTCGCGAAGAAAGCGGTCGAGCGCGGCTTGATGCGCCAGCCATGGGTGAAGACGAGCCTGGCGCCCGGCTCGAAAGTCGTGACCGAGTACCTCCGGAAGGCCGGCCTGCAGCGGTATCTCGACGCGCTCGGCTTCAACCTGGTCGGCTACGGATGCACGACCTGCATCGGCAACAGCGGTCCACTTCCCGAAGAAGTCTCCGCCGAGGTCGAAGGCTGCAACCTCGTCGTCGCCTCGGTGCTGAGCGGCAACCGCAATTTCGAAGGCCGCATTCAGCAGCAGGTGCGCGCGAACTATCTGGCGTCGCCGCCGCTCGTGGTCGCGTACGCGCTCGCGGGCCGCATCACCCTCGACCTGACGACCGAACCGATCGGCGTCGACAAGAAAGGTGAACCCGTCTACCTGCGCGAGCTCTGGCCGACGGAGCGCGAGATTCAGGAGACGATGCTCAGCGCGCTGACGTCGGACATGTTTCGCGAACAGTACGCCGACGTGTTCAAGGGCGACGAGCGCTGGCAGCGATTGCCCGTGCCGACCGGCGGCCGGTTCGCGTGGGACGAGCGCTCGACCTACATTCGCAATCCGCCGTTCTTCGAGCACCTCACGATGGAGACCCAGCCGGTACGCGACATCACCGGCGCGCGCCTGCTCGCGCTGCTCGGCGACAGCATCACGACGGATCACATTTCGCCCGCCGGATCGATCAAGAAGGACAGTCCCGCCGGCGCGTATCTGATCTCGCACGGCGTCGATCCGAAGGACTTCAACTCGTACGGCGCCCGGCGCGGCAATCACGAGGTCATGATGCGCGGAACGTTCGCGAACGTCCGGCTGCGCAATCAGCTGGCGCCCGGCACCGAGGGCGGCTGGACGACGTATCAGCCCGGCGGCGAGGTGATGACGATTTACGACGCGGCGATGAAATACAAGCAGGCGGGCGTTCCGCTGCTGGTGATCGCCGGCAAGGAATACGGGTCCGGATCGTCGCGCGACTGGGCGGCGAAGGGGACGCTGCTGCTCGGCGTGAAGGCGGTCGTCGCCGAGACCTTCGAGCGCATCCATCGCAGCAACCTCGTCAACATGGGCGTGCTGCCGCTGCAGTTCGACGAGGGACAGAACGCGGCGACGCTGGGGCTCACGGGCCGCGAGCAGTATCACCTGACCGGCATTGAAGGCGGCCTTCGACCGGGTGGAACCATCGCCGTCCGGGCGATCGGCGACGGTCAGAAAGTGATCGAGTTCTCGACGACCGCGAGGATCGACACTCCCGAGGAGCTCGTCGCCTACCGCCACGGCGGGATCCTGCCCTACGTGTTGAGGCAGTTGGTCGGTAAACGGTGACATGGCTGATCGCTAATGGCGTGACTTCGCAAGACATCAAGCGCAAGGCGCGCGATCTTGGCTTCGATGCCTGCGGCATCGCACCGGCCGCGGACCACGTCGAGCTGCGCTTCTTTCGCGAATGGCTGGATCGCGGGTACGCCGGCGACATGGCGTATCTCCATCGCACGGCCGACCGCCGCGCCGACGTCCGCCACGTCATGCCATCGGCTCGAACCGTCATCGTCACCGCAACCGTCTACAACACCGACCGGCCGTATTCGACCGAACGCGCGGATCGCGATCGCGCGCAGATCGCGCGCTACGCGTGGGGCGACGACTATCACGACGTGATCGGCGCGCGGCTCGAAGCGCTCGTCGCGTGGATGCGCGAGGCGTCGGCCGAGCCGTTCGACGCGCGCGCGTACGTCGACACCGGTCCGGTTCAGGAGCGTGTGTACGCGCAGCACGCCGGCATCGGGTGGATCGGCAAGAACACGTGCGTGATCAATCCGGAGCTCGGGTCGTGGGTGCTGCTCGGCGAAATCATCTGCACGCTCGCGCTCGACGTCGACGCGCCGGCGCTGGATCAGTGCGGCACGTGCACGCTGTGCCTCGAGGCCTGTCCGACGCAGGCCATCGTGGCGCCGGGCGTCGTCGACTCGAACCGCTGCATCTCGTACCTCACGATCGAGCTGCGCGACGAGATTCCGGCCGCTTGGCATCGCGCGATCGGATCGCACGTCTACGGCTGCGACATCTGCCAGGAAGTCTGTCCGTGGAACGCCGTCGCCCCGCGCTCGGACGACCGCGCGTGGCAGCCGCGGCCCGCCTGGGACGGCGCGAGCATCGCGGCGCTCGCGTCGGCGGACGATGATGAGCTGGCGCAGGCGTTGAGAGGCAGCGCGATGCGCCGGACGAAGGTACGCGGCTTGCGACGCAACCTCGCGATCGCGCTGCGCAACGCCAGCGAGGCTGCCGGGCGCCCGGCGCGGCACGCCGATGGCCAAATCGACGAAACGTCCGACCGGCGACGCGGCGAAGCTGATCCCTGACAGGCCGACGCTGCAGCGCGTGCGCGACGCGGCGAGGGAATGCCACGCGTGCGACCTGTGGAAGCGCGGGACGCAGACCGTTTTCGGTGAAGGTGGCCGAAACGCCGGGCTCATGCTGGTCGGCGAGCAGCCGGGCAACGAAGAAGATCTATCAGGCCATCCGTTCGTCGGGCCTGCGGGCAAGCTGCTCGATCGGGCGCTCGCCGACGCCGGCATCGACCGATCCCTCGTCTACGTCACGAACGTCGTGAAACACTTCAAGTGGGAGCCGCGCGGGAAGCGGCGCATCCACAAGAAGCCGAACACGGCCGAGATCGCCGCGTGCCGGCCGTGGCTCGACACCGAGATCGAGCTGGTGAAGCCGAGCGTCATCGTCTGCCTCGGCGCGACCGCCGCGCAGGCGCTCATCGGACCGTCGTTCAAGGTGACGCAGCATCGCGGCGAGTTCATCCCGTCGACGCTCGCCCGGTTCGTGATGGCCACGGTGCATCCTTCGTCGATCCTTCGTGCACCGGACGACGAGACGCGGCACCTCGAGATGAAACGCTTCACCGACGAGTTGCGGAAGGCGGCGCGGGCATTATCATCTAACTGATCGATGTCGTCGTCTCTCGCGCCCGCGCTCCTGCTGTCGATGCCGCAGATGCTCGATCCGAACTTCAGCCGGACGGTCGTGCTGCTGTGCAGCCACAGTCAGGAGAGCGGCGCCTTCGGCCTCGTCGTCAACCGGCCTGTCATGACGAACGGCCGCGTCGTCGTCAATCTCGAGCCGCCGGTGTCGACCGACGTCGAACTGCGGATCTGGGTCGGCGGTCCGGTCGAACCGGAGCGCAGCTGGATTCTCGTCGGCGAGAACAGTGGTGAGCCGGAGGAGCGCCGCGGCACGCGCATCGCCGACGGCATTTATCTCTCGACCGATCCCGATCTGCTGCGCCGGATGTTCGCGCCGTCGCCGCCCGAGTTCGCGCGCCTCGTGGTCGGATACTCCGGCTGGGCGCCGGGACAGCTCGAAGAGGAGCTTCAGGCGTCCGCCTGGCTGATGAGCGACGTGGACCACGACGTCATCTTCAGGACGCCGCCCGAGAACATGTGGGAGGCGGCGATCCGGCGGCTCGGCGCCGATCCCGCGACGCTGCAGATGTCACGCGGCGTCCACTAAGAGTGCTCATGAAGAACAGCAGTACAACGGCCGCCGCCCTGCTCGCCGCCGGCCTCTCCGTCGGCGCACAGGAAGGAACATCGCGATCCGTGCCGTCCGCGCAGGAGCTTCAGAAGATGGCCGCGCGCTTCGCGCCGACCGACATCACCGCCGACGTCTCGAAGCTGTCGCCGCCGGATCGTCAGGTGCTCGCAAAGCTCGTCGAGGCGTCGAGGATCGTCGATGCGTTGTTTCTGCGGCAGGCCTGGTCCGGCAACGACGCGATGCTGGTCGATCTCGCCCGCGACGGGTCGCCCGAAGGCCGGGCGCGGCTGCACTACTTTCTGATCAACAAGGGCCCATGGTCGCGGCTCGATCACAACCGCCCGTTCGTGCCGGGCGCGCCGCCGAAGCCGCCGGGCGCGAACTATTACCCCGAGGGCGCGAGCAAAGCGGACCTCGAGAAGTGGATCCAGTCGTTGCCCGCCGCCGAACGCGAGCGCGCGAGTGGATTTTTCACGGTCGTGCGGCGATCCCTCGACGTCGCTCGGGATCGCCCTGAGCGTGTCGAAGGGCGATCGGGCACCGGATTCAGGCTCGTTCCGTACAACCTCGAGTACCAGCCGGAACTGGAGCGCATGGCGTCGCTGCTGCGTGAAGCCGCGCAGCTTGCGAGCGAGCCGACGCTGAAAACGTTTCTGACGAAGCGCGCCGATGCGTTTCTGTCCAACGATTACTACGACAGCGACGTCGCCTGGATGGAGCTCAAGGGCGCCATCGAGCCGACGATCGGCCCCTACGAGGTTTACGAAGACGAGCTGTTCAACTTCAAGGCGGCGTTCGAATCGTACGTGACCATTCAGGACGAAACCGAGACCGCCAAGCTCCAGAGGTTCGCCTCGGAGCTGCAGGACATCGAGAACAACCTGCCGATCGAGCCGAAGCATCGCAATCCGAAGCTGGGCGCGCTCGCGCCGATCACCGTCGTCAACGAAATCTACGCCGCGGGAGACGGCAACCGCGGCGTCCAGACGGCGGCGTTCAACCTGCCGAACGACGAGCGGGTGGTGCGGGAGAAGGGTGCCAAGCGCGTCATGCTCAAGAACGTGCAGGACGCGAAGTTCGCGAAGACGCTGCTGCCGATCTCGCGGGTCGTGCTCGGCGCGTCGGATCAGAAGGACCTCGCGTTCGACGCGTTCTTCACGCACATCGTGATGCACGAGCTGATGCACGGCCTTGGCCCGCACACCATCAGCGTCAACGGACGACAGACCACCGTCCGTCAGGAGCTGAAAGAGCAATACAGCGTGCTCGAGGAGGCGAAGGCCGACATCTCAGGCCTGTTCGCGATCCAGCATCTAATCGACAAGGGCTCGCTGCCGCGCGCGTTCGAGCCGTCGCTCTACACGACGTTCCTCGCGTCGGCGTTTCGATCGATCCGCTTCGGCGTGAGCGAAGCGCACGGCAAGGGGATCGCGATTCAGCTGAACTTCCTGCTCGACCAAAGCGGCTTCACGACGAAAGCGGACGGCACGTTTGCCGTGAATCGCGATCGAATCAAGGAAGGGGTCACCGCGCTGACGCGCGAGATCATGACGATCCAGGCCGAGGGTGACTACGCGAAGGCGAAGGCGCTGGCCGATCGGCTCGGCATCGTCCGGCCGCCGGTGCAGAAGGCGCTCGACAGGCTGAGCGAGATCCCCGTCGACATCGAGCCGCGCTTCACGACCGCCGCGCAGCTCCGCCAGTAGCACAGCGCCCCGCGTCGATACCGCGGGCTGGACGCGCCGTTATCTCAGAAACTTCGCGACGTTGTCGTTCAGGAACTTCAAGTCCGCCGGATTGCTCGCCGCGCCGGCGGTGTGTCCCCACAGCGACGGGATCGGCGTGAACGTGACGCCGGCGATGAACGTCTGCTCGTAGCGCGCGTCGCTCAGCGGAAAGTACAGATCCGTCTCCGACGGCATGTAGAGCACGCGCGCTTTGATTGATCGCAGCGCGCCCTCGACGTCGCCGTTGAACCCGGGCGTGGTTCCGACATCGTGTCGCTGCCAGGTCCGCGCCTGCAGAATGTAGTCGTTCGCGTCCGCGCTGAAGCGCCGGCGGAACGCCTGCCAGGCCTGCTCGAACGTCGTGCCGGCCGGTGTGTTCGTGCGCCACAACTCCCGGCGCCACCACTCCTGCGAGTAGAGCCAGCCCGCCCACACGAGCCCGAACGCTTCGAGCCCTCTGGTCGGCGGCGTCGTGTAGTCGCCGCCTTGCCAGGCCGGATCCGTGGTCAGCGCCGCGATCTGCCCCTCGAGGCGCACGTAGCCGTGGCCGTAGCACTTCGCCGTCCCGGCCGTGGCGACGATCGCGTCCATGAAGCCCGGATGGCTGACCGCCCACTGGAAGGCCTGCTCCGCGCCCATCGAGAAGCCGATCACCGAGCGCAGGTGACGCACCTTCAGATCCTGCGTGAGCAGACGATGGACCGCCTCGACGTTGTCCCGAATCGTCGTCACAGGGAACCGACGACCGTGGAACGGCTCCGACGTGTTGCTCGGGGACGACGACCGTCCGTTGCCGAAGAGCTCCGTGAGGACGAGAAAGTCGCGCGCCGGATCGAGGGCGCGGTTCTCGGCACCGATCAGCCAGTTGTACCCGTTGAAGTTCGCCATATAGTGCGACGGCAGCAGGATTGCGTTGTCACCGGCGGCATTCAGCGTCCCGAGCGTCGTATAGACGACGCGTGCTTCCGGCAGCACGACACCACTCTCGGTCCGGAAGTCGCGGAGGACGAACTCGTGCCGCTCGAGCTGCGGGGCCGATTGCGCGGGCTGACCGCGCTGAGCGACGACCGTGCGCGCCAGTAACACGAAGACGAACGCGCTGAGCGTGATCAAGGTTCGCATCGGCCGAGATGATCGCACGAGCCGCGGGCCAGGGCCCCGGCGCCCCACATCTTCAGGTAAGACAATCGGTTACAAGGGACGCTCGGAATCGATCCTGTATACTTTTACGTCCAACTTCTTATGCTTCTCCGAGCGATCACTGTCCTTCTCGCGGCCGCGCTGGCGGCCGCCTGTTCGAAGACGCAGAGCGCGCAGGCGCGCGGACGCGAAGAAGCGGCCAAACCGGTCAAGGTCGAGCAGGTCAAGGAGGAAGCGATCCATCGCGCCGTGGAGGTCGTCGGAACCCTCGCCGCAGTGGACGAAGTCACGGTGTCGTCGGAGGCGGAAGGGCGCGTGAGCCGGCTGCTCGCGGACCTGGGCGATCGCGTTCAGGCCGGACAGACGCTTCTCGAGCTCGATCGAGAGAAGCCGCAGTACGCGTTCGACCAGCAGAGAGCGGCGCTTGCGCGCGCGCTCGCGAAGTTCGGCGCCTCGGATTCCGCGCATCTGCCGCCCATCGAGAAGACTCCCGACGTCCAGAAGGCGCAGGCGGAGCTCGCGCAGGCGAAGCAGGCGTTCGACCGCGCGGAGGAGCTGCACCGCCGCCAGCTCGTTCCGAAGCAGACGCTGGACGATGCCGAGACGACGCTGCGATCGAAGCAGGCGAGCTACGAGTCGGCGCTCCAGAACGCGAAGAACCTGCGAGCCGATATCGACGCGGCCGAAGCGACGCTGAAGCTCGCCGAGCGCCAGCTGCGCGACACGGCCATCCGCGCGCCGTTCGACGGCTACGTGCAGAAGCGGCTCGTCTCGCTCGGCGAGTACGTCAAGGTGCAGACGCCGGTGATGGCGGTCGTCCGGATCGATCCGCTGAAAGTGACGGCTGAAATTCCCGAGAAGATGGCGCCGTGGATCAAGGTCGGCCAGCCCGTGGAGCTCCAGGTCGACGCGTATCCCGACAAGACGCTGACCGGAAAAGTGTCGCGCATCAGCCCGGCGGTGAGCACGTCGACGCGCGCGTTCCCGTTCGAGGCGCTGGTGCCGAACGCCGACGCGCTGCTGAAGCCGGGAACGTTCGCACGCGTTCATCTCGAGACCGCGAAGATCGATCGCGCCATGACCGTCCCGTACGCCGCGCTGCAATATCGCTACGGCGTCAACCGCGCCTTCGTGGTCACCGGCGATCGACTGACGGCCCGCGAGCTGAAAGTCGGCGAACGCGTGGGCGACCGTATCGAAGTGCTCAGCGGGCTGCAGACCGGCGACACGGTCGTGATCGCCGACGTCGACAAGCTCGCGGATGGAACCAAAGTCTCCGTCGCCCATTAATCTCCAGAATCCATGCTCTCCGAACTCTGCGTCCGCCGTCCGGTCTTCGCGACGATGCTCGTCATGTCGGTCGTCGTGCTCGGGATCTTCTCGTTCCGGGATCTCGGCGTCGATCTCTTCCCGCGCGCCGATCCGGCGACCGTGAACGTCACGGTCTCGCTGCCGGGCGCGAGCCCCGACGAAATGTCGTCTTCGGTCGTCGAGCCGATGGAGCAGGCCATCAGCGGCGTGTCGGGCATCGACGAGATTTCGGCGCGGCTCAGCGAAGGCCGCGCCAACATCACCGTCCGGTTCGTGCTCGAGCGCGACCTGAACGAGGCCGTCAACGACGTCCGCGAAAAAGTGGCCGGTGCGCTCAAGAGCGTTCCGCCCGAGACGCTGCCGCCCGTCATCACGAAAGTGGATCCGGACGCCGACCCCGTGATGTCGCTGATGCTGTCGTCCGACGCCATGAGCGTGCGGACGCTCACGGAGCTCGCCGACAAGCAGGTGTCGCGGGCGATCCAGACCGTGAACGGCGTCGGGCAGGTCACCATTGCCGGCAGCCGCGCGCGCGAGATTCACATCGTTGTCGACATCGAGAAGCTGAACTCGTACGGTCTGTCAATCACGCAGGTGCGCGACGCCGTCGTCGCCGAGAACATCGAGGTTCCGGGCGGCGCCGTCGAGCAGGGCAAGGGCCAGCTCCTCCTGCGGACGATGGGCCGCATCGACGCGGCCGAAGACTTCAACAACATCGTCGTTGCGACGAAGAATGGCACGCCGATTCGCGTGTCTGACGTCGGCTACGCCGAAGACAGCTTCGAGCGGCCGACCTCGTCGGTGTGGAACGGCAACAAGCCGGCCGTATTGCTCGACATCCGCCGCGCGATGGGCGAGAACACGGTCGCCGTCATCGAGGGCGTGCGCAAGCGGCTCGAGCCGATCCAGCGCGGGCTGCCGAAATCCGTCCAGATGACCGTGGTCCGCGACGACTCCAGGTTCATCTACGCGTCGGTCGCGTCGCTCGAGGAACACCTGGTCTTCGGCAGCCTCTTCGCCGCGATCGTCGTCATGTTCTTCATCCGCAACATCCGCGCGGTCATCATCGCGTCGCTCGCGATTCCGGCGTCGATCATCTCGTCGTTCACACTGATGCGCGTCATGGACTTCACGCTGAACAACATGACGCTGCTCGGCATCACGCTCGCCGTCGGGATCGTCATCGACGACGCGATCGTCGTGCTGGAGAACATCTTCCGCTACATCGAGGAGAAGAACTGTACGCCGTTCGAGGCGGCGATCCAGGGCACCAAAGAAGTGGCGCTCGCCGTCATGGCGACGACGCTGTCGCTCGTCGTGATCTTCCTGCCGATCGCGTTCATGAACGGCTACGCGAAGCGGTTCATCAACCCCTTCGGCTGGACGATGGCGTTCTCGATCCTGGTGTCGATGCTCGTCAGCTTCACGCTCACGCCGATGCTGAGCTCGCGATTCCTGAAGCTGTCGGACGCGGCCGCGGATCACCGGACGAAGGAGCACGGCTTCTTCCACTGGCTCGACAACTGGTACACGGGTCAGGTGAAGTGGGCGCTCGCGCATCCCGGCGTCATCATCGCGATCTCGGCCGTGACGTTCCTCCTGACGTTCCCGCTCAACCGTCTCGTCGGACGCGACTTCGTGCCGAACGAGGACATGGGCGAGTGGACCGTCCATATGGATTCGCCCGAGGGAACCTCGCTCGAGGGGACCGAGGAGCTCGCGTTCCGCATCCTGAAGGACGTTCAGGGCATCGAGGGCGTCGCGGACGTCCAGCCGGTCATCAATCCGGGCGGCGCAGGCGTGGCGCAGGGCGGAGGCGGCGCGGCGACGCACTTCCACTTCAACTTCCGCGCGCTGCCGGTCGAGGAGCGGCGGCGCACGCAGAGCGACATGATCAGGGACCTGCGGCAGCGGCTCGCGAAGTATCCGGGCGCCCGGCCGAGCATCAACGCCCGCAACGCGCTGGGCAGCGGCGAGGGCCAGGGCGGCTTCGCCATCTCCGCGAACATCCTGGGACCCGATTTGAAGACCGTGAGCCAGTACGCGCTGCGTGCCCTCGAAGCGGCGCAGCGTCTGCCGAGCATGGCCGATCCGAAGTTGAGCCTCAGCGTCTCGAACCCGGAGATCCACGTCGCCGTCGATCGGCGCCGCGCGGCCGACCTCGGCGTGCGGATGGCCACGATCGGCAACGTGCTCCGCCTGGCTGTCGCGGGCGACGATCGCGTGTCGTTCTACAAGGAAGGGCAGGAGCAGTACCCGATCAAGATTCGGGTGCTCGAGAACCAGCGGCGCGACGCCGAGCAGATCGGCCGGCTGACCGTCCCGTCGGTGAACGGGCCGGTCCGGATCGACAACATCGCGCGGATCGAGCGCGGCCTCGGCCCGAGCACGCTGCAGCGGTCGAACCGGCAGTTCACCGTCATGCTCAACGGCGACGTCGCCCCCGGCCACGCGCTCGACGAAGCGGCGGAGGACATGCGCAGGATGTTCGCGGGCCTGAACATGCCGCCGGACATGTCGTTCCGGATGCAGGGGCAGTCGAAGATACTCGACGAGACGACCGCGAATCTGATTCTCGCGATCGGGCTCGCGATGATTTTCGTCTACATGGTGCTGGCGGCCCAGTTCGAGAGCTTCGTGCAGCCGATCGTCATCATGCTCGTGCTGCCGATCGCCGTGCCGTTCGCGCTCTTCACGCTCCTCGCCACCGGTCGCACGCTCAACCTGTGGAGCGCGCTCGGCATGCTCCTCCTGCTCGGGATCGTGAAGAAGAACTCGATTCTGCAGGTCGACTACGCCAACACGCTGCGCGCGACCGGCATGGCGATCGAGGACGCGGTCGTCGAAGCGTGCCGCACCCGTCTGCGGCCGATTCTCATGACCACGTTCGCAATCATCGCGGGCCTGATTCCGACCGCGCTCGGCCTCGGCATCGGCGGCACGGGCCGCGCCGCGATCGCCGTCACGATCATCGGCGGACAGGCGATGTGCCTGTTCCTCACGCTGCTGCTCGTGCCGGTCGCGTACGTGAAGTTCGATGCGCTCGAGCACATCGTGCTGAACCGGCGGTGGAAGGATTTCGTCGGCAAGGCCAAGGTCGCCACGGGTATACGACCGGCTGCTGCCGAATAGGCCTCAGGCCGTGAGGCATCTCACGCTCACGATCATCGTCCTCGCATGCGCAACGCTTGGCGGCCAGGTTCAGGACACCCGTCCCGTCCTGGAGCGAATCCGCGAGGAAGGCCTCCAGCGCTCGCAGGTCGATCCCGTCTTCGAAGAGCTGACCATCCGGATCGGCCCGCGACTCACGGCGTCGCCCGCCCACAAGCGCGCGGCGGAGTTCGTGCGCGACAAGCTCGCGTCGTACGGGCTCTCGAACGCGCGGCTCGAGCCATGGACGTTCGGCCGCGGCTGGACGCTCGACAAGCTCACGATCGAGATGATCGAGCCCCGCTACCTGCCGCTGATCGGATACGCCGACGCGTGGTCGCCCTCGACCGCCGGCGAGATGGTGGCGACGCCAATCTTCATCGGCGGCAAGTCGGCCGACGACGTGGATGCCATGCGGGCGCAGCTGAAAGGCGCGATCGTCCTGACGCAGCCGCCGATGACGGGCTTCGTGCGCAGGGATCGGCCGAATCCCAGCGATCCTGGCTACGCGCCGAATTCCGCCGCGTATGCGACCAATGTCGGACGCGGCGGTCGCGGCGGCTCGCCGGCCAACGCCCCGGAGACACCGGCGCAGCGCCTCGCCCGCGCCGTTCGCGAGGCGGGCGTCGGCGTCGCGGTGAAACCGAGCATCGGCGAGCACGGGACCGTCTTCGTCACCGGCCGCGACGGCGGACCCGGCGCCGTGCCGTCGATCACGCTGAGCGGCGAGCACTACAACATGATGGCCGCGATGCTGCAGCGACGCGTGCCGGTCAAGCTTCGCGTCGACGTCCGATCGTCGTTTCACGACGCGGACGGCGGCAACGCGTACAACGTGATCGCGGACCTGCCGGGCAGCGATCCTCTCCTGCGCGACGAGATCGTCATGATCGGCGGGCACCTCGACTCGTGGCATACCGGCGTCGGCGCCACCGACAACGCCGACGGGGCCACGACCGTCATCGAAGCGATGCGGATCCTCAAGGCGATCGGCGCGCCGCCGCGGCGCACGATTCGGGTCGCGCTGTGGGGCGGCGAGGAGCAGGGGCTCCTCGGATCGCGCGCGTGGGTCGCCCGGCATCTCGCGGGAGACGCCGCCGCGCGCGAGAAGTTCGACGTCTACTTCAACATCGACAACGGCACCGGGAAGATCTACGGCTGGTATCAGCAGAACAACCGCGAGGTCGGGCCGATCTTCGACTCGTGGCTCGAGCCGCTGAAGTCACTCGGCGCCCGGCGGAACACGATCGAGCCGGTCGGCTCGACCGATCACCTCAGCTTCATCGAGGCCGGCGTGGCGGGGTTCAATCCGATCCAGGACTACGGGAACTACGACGTCCGCACGCACCACACGAACATGGACACGGTCGACCGCGTGGACACGGCCGACATCCGCCAGGCCGCGATCGTCATGGCCACGTTCGCCTACAACGCCGCGAACGCCGACCGGAAATTACCGAACGGAACCGCGCGACATTAAACGAGCATCACCGACGTGGGCGGCTCCGGAACCTAGGCCGTCAATCTGCTCCTTTAGTCGCACGACACTGCGCGCGATGGACCTGTCGATCCGTCAAACAGGCAGCTTCGCGGCTGTCGCTCACGATGGATCTATTTCGCCGCGAAACCGATTCCGCAGTCCGGAAAAACTCGGCTCCGGCTTCTGTGGCGTGTGGAACGCGCCGCGCAACCGTTGAGGTTGCGCGGCCTGTGGAGGGCCTGCGCCGAGTTTTTCGTACAACTGGCCGGCCTGCTCCAACGGTTCCGCGGCGAAACAGATCCATCGTGATCGGGACGCCGCGCCCGGTGTCGTGCCACTACCGGAACGGCAAGTCCGT
>Ga0114129_10001909_pt1 | contig 28420 bp, 26 predicted proteins | sample RhiMetdeltSRZDD1_FD_80071 | JGI IMG/M metagenome (GOLD analysis project Ga0114129, IMG submission 80071) | Populus rhizosphere microbial communities from Tennessee, USA - Rhizosphere MetaG P. deltoides SRZDD1 (version 2) (version 2) | ecosystem: Host-associated > Plants > Roots > Rhizosphere >... | reverse complement strand
GATGACGATGGCCATCAAGGCAATGGCCGCCGTGCCGAGCACGACGCCGAGCGTCCGCAGCGGCACTCGAAATGGCTCGGTATCGGCAGCGGGCAGCCGGCTGTTCCGGATGGCGCTGAGGATCCCCACACCGGCGAGATTGGCCGCCATCGCCGATCCGCCGTAACTGAGAAACGGGGTCACCACGCCGGTGAGCGGAATCACACCGAGAATGCCGGCGGCCATGACCAGCACGGGCACGATCAACGTCAGCGTGACCGCGACGGCGAGGAAGAACGCGTAATCGCCCGGCGCGCGGGACGCGATCCGAAAGCCGCGCCAGACCACCAAGGCGAACAGCGCCGCCACGATCAGCAGTCCGGCCGCGCCAAGCTCTTCACCAACCGCGGCAAGCGCCAGGTCCGTGTGACCGGCTGGGACGTATCGCGTATCGCCGAGACCGAGGCCCGTGCCGGGAATGGCGCCGGCGGCAAGCGCCCAGTAGGCGTGCGCCACCTGGTCGCCCCCGCGCGCGACGTTGTTCCACGGCGATTGCCAGATTTGCACGCGATCGGCGAGCGTGTCGGAGACGTGGAGCCGGTATCCGACATAGAAGCCGGCAAGGAGTAATCCGAGTCCGCCTGCGGCGAGCACGACCTTGTTTCGCGCGACGGCGTACAACGACAGAAAGACGAAGCACAGGAACAGCGCCGGCCCGAGATCTTTCTGCAGGAAAAAGAATCCGAGTGAGACGGCGACGCCGATGACGAGCGGCAGCACGTACTCGAGTCGCGGGACGTTGAGGAACGGCGGCAGCGTGACGAGCCGGAACGTCCGGGTCCTGATGTTTCGCAGCAGCTCCCAGCGGCTCGCGAAGTACCCGGCCAGAAACAGCGCAAGGAGCAACCGAATCGCTTCGACCGGTTGCACCGGTCCGAGGTTTACCTTCGCGCCGCTTCCACCGGGTCCGCTCCCGAAGACGATCAGCAGGACACAGAGCGCGCCGGCGATCGCCAGCGGCACGTAGCTCAGCTCGCCGAACACTTTCTTGCGAAAGTCGATCGTCGAGGCGACGGCCAGCAAGACGAGGCCAATGAGGGTTCCCAGCGCGAATCGAACGAACAACAGCGTGTCGCGTAGGGGATCCGCCCGGCTGACGAGCACCGCAAAGCCGATCGCGGTCAGCAGATGCACAGCGGCCAGCAGCGCTCGATCGCCGGCGATTCCCGATCGCCGCCAGAAGATCGAGACGATCTGAAACCCGGCGAGACAGGCGAGAGCGCACAGCCACACGGTTCGCCGGTACGTCTCGCGGGTTCGCACGCTCAGCAGCGGTTTCACCGTCGCGAGCTCGACCGGAGTGAGCAGGGGAACGGTCGCCGGAAGCGGTTGCCCGGCTGCAGTCGCGCGGGCACGCGCGGCCCGCAGCCGCTCTCCATACACGACCAGCCTCGCGGCCCGCTGAATCGCCTCTGCCGGCACCGGAATCCGCGCGATGCCGCCGACGTTGGCCAGCGACACGCGCGTCTCCGGCGTGCCCGCCAGAAACTGAAACAGCTGTCGAGCCGCGAACTTGCTGTCCGGCACGCTTCCGAGCGCGTGCATCAGGACGGGTTCGAGCTTATCGGCACTCTCCACCGTGCTGAGGTTGAGGACGGCCGCAGGGACGCTTTCATGCGCGATCGACCAGGCAACCGCTCGGGTCCGTCCGAGGTAGGCAAGCGCGATCGCCGCCGCAGCGACCACGGACGTGATGACGAGAACCAGATCGCCGCGGCCGAGGCGAGCGCTGTCGTGACGCGCGCGCCGGTCCTGACGCTCCGCCGCGGTGACGTGCGTCAGTGCCACGTGCCGTCGCTCCTGATGAGCGTCAGCCGCTCTTCGACCTGCTGGAGCAGGCGATCGGTCCGCCGGATATTGCCCGCCGTGTTCGCGTAATCGATGACCTTCGAGTACAGCGTCAAGGCCTCGCGATAGGCTTCCGCCGCCCGCGTCAGGTAGTCCACTTCCTGAGTCATGCCGCGCAGCGTCGCGGCCGTACGCGCCAACGCGTCGCCGCGCGCCCGGTAGCCGTCGGCGAGCTGTGCCGTCTCGCGGTCGCCGAGCGTGTAGCCGAGCTCTTCGGCCCGCTTGAGCGCGTCGGCGCCGCGATCGAGATCCTCGAGTCCATAAATAAACGTGCGCGCCAGACCCAGGAACGGGTCAGCCCAGTTCTTTCGAATCTCGGCGGCTTCTCGAAACGCGGCAACCGCTTCGGTGAACGACACCTGCGCGGCCGCGGCTTCGCCGCGACGCTTGCGCGCTTCGCCGTTAATGCGGTGCAGGTGTCCGTCGCAGTACCGGAGCGCGGCGCGGAGTCTGCTGTCGCCGGGCGAGGCTGCGACGGCACGCGCCAGATTCGCGCGGGTCGTCGCCCACTGCGCTTCGCGCACGGTCGGGCGCGGCAGCCGATAGTTGTCGATCACGCGATCGGCCAGCACGGAAGTCTGGCGCACCAGCGCGTTTTCCAGCCCCTTCACGCCGATGCCGCCGAGCCAGCTCCGCTGGACGAGCGCATCGTGCCGATCCCAGGCTTCGCCGAGGCCGCTGAACTCCTGAATCGGGACCGTGCCCGCCACCCGCTCCGCCTGAAGCCGGATACATCCTTCGTTGGCAGCCATGCCCAGGAACGCGAGCACCAGGCCAATCCCGGCGAGGCGTGTGCGCCACGACCGCTTTCTGGCCCCAGGACCCGCTGCTTCGAGATCGGCCTTCGTCTTCCGTGTGGTGGCCTCGCGCGTCGTCGCTCTCGTCGGCGCCTCGATTTCGCCGGCGCGTGTCGGCCGCGTCGGCGGTTCGTCGGCGGCACGCTGCGGCCACCCTTCCTGCTCGGCACTCGTCTGCGCGCCGCTGCTGAATCGCGAGAGGTCCTCGCCGAACGCCGTCGCCGACCGGTAGCGCTGTTCCAGACCCGGCGCGAGCGCCTTCGCGACCACTGCCTGCAGGGCGACAGGACAGCCGGAATCGAGCGGCAGGGGAGGCCGCCGCGACTTGATGCGTTCTTCGACCTTGCGCGTGTCGGCGCCCCTGAACGGCGCCGCGCCGCTCAACATTTCGTAGAGCAGCACGCCGAGCGCCCAGAGATCGGAGGCCTCGTCGATCTCGCCGCTCTCGAGGCGCTCGGGCGACAGGTACGCGATGCTGCCGAAGTCGTTTCGCGTGACCCGCCGGGTCATCGACAACGCCTTCGCGATCCCGAAGTCGAGCACCTTGACGCGATCGCCGGAAGTGATCCGGACGTTCTTCGGTTTGAGGTCGCCGTGAAGGAGCGATCGCAGGCTGCGATCGTCGAGCGTCACCTCGAAGCGATGCGCCGCGTCGAGAAACTGGGCAAGCTCGGCGGCGATCGCCGTGGCGCGCGCGACCGGCAGCGGGCCGCGACCGATCGCGTCAGAGAGATTCTCGCCGTCGACGTATTCCATCGCGACGTAAAAGTGGTCGCCGATGGTCCGCCGCTCGTACACCTTGGGGACGAGCGCGCTCACGCCGGAGAACTGCTCTTGCAGGCTCGCGCCCCACTGTTCGGCTTCACAGATCTCGCGGCCTTCGCGATCGGCACCGACCGGCACCTGCTTCAACGCCACGTCGACGTTCGAACGCGTGTCGCGGGCGAGAAAGACGACCGCCATGCCGCCACGGCCGATCTCGCGCTCGATTTCATAGGGCCCGACGCGATTGAAGTAGATCTCGGTGCTCATCGATTCTGCCCGGCCGGACTGCCCGGCGGCACCGGCCGGCGGCTGCCGACGAACCAGTTGCTTCGCAGGATCGGCCCCCGCACGCGCTCATCGGTGGCGATGATCCGCGACGCGAGATCTTCGAACACGTTGCTGACGAGCGTTGGCTGCGCGCCAGATTCGATCAGCACCGCCGCCGTCGACGCCGACGAGAGCCCGTTCCGCGAAAACAGATTGTGGGTCACGCGCGGCGACGCGTCCGACCTCACCGCGAGCGCCATCCCCGGATTGTCGCGAATGTCACTGCCAATCACGACGGCGTTGCCGCCGCTGATATCGAGTGCCGCGCGGGCCGCGCCGACGATCTCGACGTTGACGATGCTCACCGCGGCACTGCGGACCACAATCCCGGTGCCGAGCGGTGTCGCCGCGTCGCCGACAATGCGGAATCCGTTCAGCTCGGACGTCATCGGGCCGAGAGCGGTCACCGCGGCTTCGCCTTCCGAGGCGGCGCCGGGCAGTCGAAGCGTCGCACCGCGCGGCACCCGGCTCACGACGCGAATCCCATCACGAAGTACGAGACGTTCGCGGTACTCGCCCGGTTCGACGATGACCGACGAGCCGGCAGGGGCGTTGGCGATCGCCGCGGCAATCGATTCATTGGGCCGTACCACCAGAGACGCATCGGTCCGCGGTGTTTCCAGCAGAGGACCCGCCGCGACCGGCAGGTCGAGACGGGACGTCCGCAAGACCGTGACTCCCGCGGCGAGGAGCAGCGCCAGTGCAATTTCGAATACGGTCAGGAGTGGCCGCCGCGGCCGATCCGGCTTCCCGTGCGCGACGGCGCCGGCAAATTTTTCTCTCTCCACATATACGACGGTGACGTTGTCTTTCCCCCCGGCCTCGTTGGCCGCCGCCACCAGCGTCTGAACGACCTGCTTCGGTTCGCCGGCGCGCTCCGCGACGATGCGCCGGATTGCGGACGCCGGCAGCAGGTCAGTGAGGCCGTCACTGCAGGCCAGCAGCGCCTCGTTCGCATGGAACGGGACGTCGTAGACGTCGATGAAATCGGGATCGTCCGCATCGTGCCGCTCGGATCCGACATCCCGGTACACCTCGTTGCGGCGCGGATGCCGCATGGCATCGGATTCCGAGATTTCGAGCGCATCCTCGCGCTCGCCGACCGGGGAGTGATCCCGCGTCACCTTCTCGATCGCGTGCGCGCCCAGGCGATAGAGCCGTGAGTCGCCTACGTGACCGACGACAGCGTGGTCGCCGTCGACGATCGCAACCGTCGCTACACACGCCATCCCGTTCCATTCCGCGCGGGTCGCAGCCTGGCGGTGGATTTCGTTGTTGGCGAACGTGATGGCTTCGCGCAGGCGCTGATCGGGACGCCCGGTCGAACGTTCGAGGCGGCTCCGAATCATCGCCAGCGCGGTGTCGGCAGCTTTTCCCCCGGCGGCCTGTCCGCCCAGACCGTCGATAACCATTAGAAAGCCCCGGGCGTCGTCGATGTAGAAACGGTCCTCGTTCACCTGCCGGACGAGACCGGGATCGGTCTGCCCGGCGGACCGCCAGCGCGGCGGCGTCGTCGTGTGGCTCTCGCCGCTGATCGCGGTTGCGTGTGACATCAATCTCCCGACTGGCGTGCGGTCCAGATCAGGAGCAGGACCACGCCAGCCATCGCGATGAGCAATCCGAAGCGAGCCCAGAGCAACACCGTCATCAGGAAATCCGCTCGAAATCGAGATACAGCGTGTCGGCCAGACCGATGCGTCCGCGATCGGGCAAGGGCGTTTCAGCCCCGTTCTCGCGTCTGGCGCCGTCGGTCTCTTCATATCCACGCGGAACGTGACGGCCGTTCAGCGTCGTGCCCAGCCGGCTCAGGTCGATGAGAAAGAAGCGTCCCGTCTGCGGATCGCGCCGGATGCGCGCGTGCTCGCGCGAGACATCCTCCGACGAGGACACGCGGATGTCGACGGGATACGCGATGCCGCCGCGGCCGATGGTGACCGAGTCTTTGACGAGCTCATGCGTGTGGCGGCCGGCCCGATCTTCATAGGAAACCCGGGCGAAGACCAGGTGCGTGTCGGACGACCCAGGCGCGCTCACAACTTCTTCACGAGTCGTCGTCGAGCGATTCGGCGACACCGCGCTCGTCAGCCGGCGGGTTCGTTCGCCGACGCCGAGATCCGGCTGCGCCGGCAGCAGCAGTTCCGAGTCGATGAGCATCGCGCCTTCCTCGAGCTCGCCGTCGGGATCGCACACGAACTCGACATGCCAGTCCGGGCTCGCGCCCTGAACCGGAGGCGGCTGTCGCGCCACACGTCCGACTGACCGTCGAAAGAAGCTCCGCCGGTTCAGGCGCTGGAGTTCCTCTTCGAGCGCGCGAATGGTTTCGGCACGGAGCCGCGGCAGGATCCCTTCCAATCGCGCATGTTCGTTGGGGTGCAGATAGACGACGTACCGGCTCGGGGCGAGAACCGAGTACTTCAGGTGCTCGAGGTTCTGGCGCATGTTGTCGACGACCGCCTCGATCAGGTCGCTGGCGGGGAGTCGCGGCGACATTGCATTAATGTCGCTCGGGGAGTGAAGTACATTCTCTAAAGGATTTGCAGGGTTTTCATAGATTCCCCTCATGAAGGTGCGTTTCGGACCCTTCACGCTGGACACCGACCGGCGCCAGCTGCTCGCCGGTGACCGCGAAGTTCACCTGTCGGTCAAGGGGTTCGATCTGCTGTCCGCGCTCCTCGAACAGCGCCCGAACGTCGTCGCCAAGAAGGATCTGCACGCCCGTCTCTGGCCGGATACCCACGTCGTGGAGGCCAACCTTGCCGTGCTCATCGGCGAAGTGCGCCGCGCCCTGGGCGACTCCGCCGACGATCCCCGTTTCATCCGGACGGTTCACCGGATCGGGTACGCGTTCAGCGCCGATGCAGGCGTGGAGCCCGTGGCGCGCCGGCCCGATTCAGCGAGCGAATCGCGTTTCTGGCTCGCCGTCGATGGCCGGGCCCTGATGCTTCCCGAAGGCGAGAGCGTGATCGGCCGCGATCCGCGATGCGACGTGTGGATAGACGCCGATGGCGTGTCCCGGCGCCATGCGCGGATCCGCATCGGGCCGGGCGGCGTGGAGGCTGTTCTCGAGGATCTATCGAGCACGAACGGGACGTTCGTCGGCCGCGCGCGGGTGACGTCCCCGAGAGCCCTCAAGGACGGTGACGTCATCGAGGTCGGCTCGGCGACGCTTGGCTTTCGCGCCTGGTCCGATCATCACGGATCGGCCACGAAGCGGATTCGCGGACGCAGCGACTAACGACTCGACGTCAGTCGCATCTCGCCGGCTTTGAGATGCGCATGGAGGCGATACTTTCCCGGGCCGCGCCATTCGAACGAGCGGAACAGGCCTTCCTTGGAAATGCGGTACGCACTGGCCTGGAGCTCGCCGGCCCAGACACCCGCGTCGACCGCGCCGTAGTCCTCGGCTCGTCCGACATCCAGGTCGAGCTCTCCCGCGTGCAACTCGACGTCTTTGTCGCCTTCGATGCCGCGGAGGGCCAGTTCGCCCGCCGTCAGGCGGATGTAGAGGTTGGAACGGGACGGTACTTCAATCGCCACGCGGAAGTGGTTGCTCGGCCCGTCGGTGGTAATCCTGGCCTCGGTGCCCTGAATCTCAGCTCGCACGTCTGCCTTGCGAAGCCGCCGCGCGTCCCGTGCGCTCCAGTCGATCTTCAACCGGTCCGCGCGGCCACCCTCGATGCGGTACTCGCCGGCAGAGAGGTCCATGGTTATCCGGCCGCCTGCGGCAAACGTCCGTTCCAGTGAGTCGGACGCCCGGTCCTGGTGTGCGACCTGGAACCCGGCGACGGTGAGGCAAACGGCCAGGACAATGACGGTCGCAGCCAATACCCGCATGGTGAGCCTCTTTTTCTTCGTTCGGTTTCGTAGGTGAGACGAGGCTGGATTGCGCGGAGTTCCAACGCTTACGTAGGGCGGACTGGTTTCCAAGTCCGCCGCCCACGCGGATTTAGGGATCAATCCGCGCTACCGGTACGATCTCTGGTAGTAAGCCGCTTCCGATCGATAAAGTCCGTTGCTTGGCGCTTCGTATGGCCGGCTCACGGACCCTCTCCGTCGAGACTCTGCGCGTCCGTCACCTCAGCAAGCGATTCGGGCGTATTGCTGCGCTGCAGGACGTGTCGTTCTCGGTGCACGCCGGTGAGGTCCTGGGGATCATCGGGCCGAACGGCGCGGGAAAGACGACGCTCCTTGAATGTCTCGCGGGAACACTGGCGAGCGATGCGGGGTCGGTCGACGGCGGCGACGGCAGCGCGCTCAATTCGGCTGGCCGCCTCGCGAAACTGTTCTATCTGCCCGATGCGATCTCGCCCTGGCCATCGCAGACGGTGCGGTGGGCGCTGCAGTTTGCCGCCGGGTTTCTGCGCGGCCGGGCGGACGAGATGGACGACATCATTCGCGACCTCGACCTGTCCGCGATCCTCGATCAACGGATCGGGACGCTGTCAAAAGGACAACGAAAACGATCCGTTCTGGCGATCGGACTGCTGGCGCCGCAGCCGATTCTCGTGTCTGACGAGCCGTTCGACGGGCTCGACCTGCGTCAGACCCGCGACGTGGGCGCCGCGCTGCGGCGTCGCGCCGCCGCCGGACGGACGCTCGTGCTGTCGATTCATCAAATTGAAGATGCCGCGCGCGTATGCGATCGGTTCGTGCTGTTGAGCGGCGGGCGCGTGTGCGGCGAGGGCACCGTGGATGAACTGGCCGCGCGCGCGGGTGACGCCCGAGCCCGGGATCTGGCCGAGGTGTTCCTTGCGCTCACATAGCCCCGCGCGCTGGCTGGTGATCAAGGAATGGCGCGAGCTGCTGGCCTCGCGCGCGTGGTGGGTGATGGTGCTTGCCGCCGGGCCGATCGTCGGCGTCGCGTTCACGAACGCCGTCGCCACCTACGCGGATATCAGCGCCGATCCCGGCTGCGGGATCGTGTGTTCGCCACTGCTGGGCATCTGGGCGCCGACGTTCAGCGCGTACGAGATCGTGGCGATCTTCCTGCTGCCGTTCGTCGCGATTCGATCGCTCACGGGTGACCGTCAGAGCGGCGCGCTGACGCTCGAGCTGCAGCGATCGTTTCCAGTCGCCGGCCGCGTCGGCATCAAGGGGATGGTCGTCTTGGGCGGCTGGATGATCGCGTTCGCCGCAGGTGCCGTGGCCGTCGCGTTGTGGGCGAGCTACGGCGGCGGTATCGCGGCGCCGGAACTGGTCGTCGTCGCAATCGGCCACATCATGAATGCGGCGCTCACGATTGCGGTGGCGCTCGCGATTGCCGCGATGACCGATCACCCGTCGACGGCCGCGATCGTCACGCTCGCGATCACGATCGGAACCTGGATGATCGACTTCGCGGCCGCCGTGTACGGAGGACTGTGGGAACGGCTCGCCACGTACACGCCGTCGGCGTTCATCAGCATGTTTCAGCACGGCCTGGTGCGCGTGAACGTGGTCTTAATCGCGGTCGTGATCGCGTGTGCAGCGATTGCGATCGCGGCCGCCTGGATCCGGCCCGGCGTGCCGGCTCGACGCCGGGCGATCGAAACCGCCGGCTTCGCAATGGCCGCCGCCGTCGCCGTCATCCTGTGCGCCGCGATCCCCGGAAGCTGGGACGCGTCGGAAACGCGAATCAACTCGTTCGCCGAGCGCGATGAGGAGGCGCTCGCGCACATTGCGCAGCCGATTCAGATCGAGGTGCACCTGGCCCCGCAGGATCCCCGGCGCACCGCGTTCGAGCGCGGGCCGCTCGCCAAGCTCAGGCGCGTCCGGCCTGTAGACGTGTCGTTCGTCTCACGAACGGCGACCGGCCTCTACGAGCAGGCGGACAAAGGCTACGGCGAAATCCGGGGCCGGGTCGGCCAACGCACCGGCACGACGCGCGCCATCACCGACGAGGCGCTCGTCGAGATGCTCCTGCAGGTGGCTGGCGTCACGCCGGCGGCTGAAATGGAGACGCCATACCGCGGGCGTCCGCTTGCCGTGCATGCGGCGGGCGCGCCGGCACTGTTCTTTTTCATCTGGCCCGTGGCGGGTGCGGGCATGTGGCTCTGGTCGTCAAGGAGGCAGTCGTGAATCGGCGGGTGGCAATCGGCACGATAGCGCTGGCGGCCGGCCTCGCGACGATGGTCGCGCGAGCGCAGGGCGTCCAGGTGGATCTGAGTAAGGAGGTCGTGGGCAACACGCCCGTGGTCTTCGAGCCGATGATGGGGACCTGGGTCGTCGCGCAGGACGGTCCCGACAAGGTCATCAAGGTCGACGGCGCCGCGTACAAGGCTGCGCAGACCGGCGCGGGCCGCGCGCTTCTCGAGAACGCGCGGAAGTTTTACGGCACGTCGAACGAAGAGTTGATGGACAACGCGAAACAGTTCGCGGTGTTTCCGATCGCCGTGCTCAAGACGGTCGACAGCTTTTCAGACGGAAAAGTCTCGATGAAGTTCAAGACGATCGCCGGCGACGCCGATCGCGCCTCGGGGATTCTCTTCAACGTCAAGCCGAACGGCGACTGGCTGACGATTCGCTACAACGACACCGAGCACAACATCGTGCTCTGGGAGTTCCACAACGGGATCCGCCGGTCCGTCCGCCGCGGCCGCGAAGGTGAGTGGATGCTGGACCGCGCGGCCTGGCACGAGATGGTGCTCACCGTCAGCGGTGCGCAGCTCAGGACCGAAGTCGACGGCAAGCTGGCGCTCGAGTACACGCTCGGAACGGAGCCCGGTCCCGGACGGAACGACGCGCCGCCGAATCCGGATCTGATTCCGGCCAATAACTCCGTACTCCGTCCGCCCGTCGCCGGCAAGGTCGGCTTGTGGTCGAAGAGCGACAGCGTCAGCTATTTCAAGGATTTCGTGGTTACGCCGGCAAAGTAACGACTTTCAGGAAAGGGTCGTCAATGGTCCGTTTGGTTCGTGTGTGTCGTGCACTGTGCGGTTTGCTGCTTCTGTCGCTGGCGGTCCCCGCCAGCGCCCAGACTCCCAACACCGCGACGATGATCGTCGTCGTCGTCGATCAAACCGGCGCGGTCGTCACCAACGCCAAAGTCACAGTCGTGAACACGGCGACCGGCGCCGTGCGCGACGTGACGTCCGGACCGGAAGGCACCGCCACGATTCCGGCGCTGTCGCTGACGGGCGAGTACAAAGTCCGCGTCGCCAAGCCGGGTTTCACGGCTGACGACGTCACCGGCCTCACGCTCCGGGCCGGCGAAGCGGCGACCGTGAAGGTCAAGCTCGTCGCGAGCGGCGGCAAGAGCGAAGTCACGGTGTACGGGACGCTGAAGACGATCCGCGAGAGCCCGCAGCTGGGATTGCCGATCGACAGCGGGACGGTCGACGAGACGCCGATTCTGGGACGGAAGGCGTCGTATCTGCCGCTCCTCAACTCGGCCTTCCGGCAGGGGAAGGGCACGGGCGACCTCTTCGTGAACCAGACGTACTTCATCACCGGCGCGGGATCGCGACGCACGACGACGGTCACACTCGATGGCGCCAACAACGACGAGGCGTGGGGCCGCCAGACGATGATCGCGACGCTGCCGCTCGGCGCGATTCAGGAAATGACGGTGCTCTCGAACGCGTTCTCGGCCGAGTATGGCTGGACCGCGGGTCCGGCGCTGAACATCGTCACCAAGTCCGGCACGAACCTGCTGCGCGGCGAGGCGCTTTACCTGGGTCGTCCGGGCGGGATGCAGGCGAGAACGTTCTCGACCAAAGACTTCTGCGCGCCATCCATCGCGACCTGTGTCACGCCGACGACGCTCGAGGCGATCAGCCCGGTCGACATCCCCGATGAGCTGCACCAATTTTCCGGTTCCATCGGCGCGCCCATCATCAAGGACAAGACCTTCCTGTTCGCATCCGCCGACTTCACGCGACAGGATCGGACGACGTATCTTTCGCCGACGCTGCCGTCGTTCCTGCTGCCGGCGGACGGCCATCTCGACTACACGGGCAATTACCGGCAGCAGCTGTTCAATGGACGGCTCGACCACAAGCTCACGCCGAGCCAGACGCTGATGGTCCGGTTCAATTTCGACAACTTCTACGACAACAACCCGCAGGACGCGGTGGGCGGCACGAACGCTCCCAGCGTCGCGCGGAAGTACTCGCGACAGTCGTGGACGATCCAGGCGAATCACACGTCGCTGCTGAGCGGAACGCTGCTGAACGAAGGACGATTCGCCTATCTCAATGGCGATCCGGTGACGAAGTGGGAGGCCGAGGAGCTGTCGACGGCGTACACGCGCACCGGATCCGTGCCGTTCACCGTCGGCCAGTCGCGCGTATCCGACCTGTGGGGTCACCAGCTGCAGTTCTCCGACACTCTGTCCTGGTCTCGCGGCAAGCACTACGTCCGGTTCGGCGGCAGCATGGTTCATCATTCGTCCGGCGGCATCGGGAACGAGCCGGGCCAGCAGCTGCTCGGCACGTTCACGTTCCGGAGCGCGACGACGGCGCCGTTCGATCAGTTGACGATCGCCGACGTGCAGCAGTACTCGCAGCCGATCACGTACGGCATCGTGAACTACGAGCTGAACCAGTGGCTCTGGGTCGCGTTCATGCAGGAGAGCTACCGCCTGCGCGACGATCTCACCGTCGATCTCGGGCTGCGCTACGACAGTCAGACGTTGACCGATGCGACGAAGAACTTCGCCCCGCGCCTGGGGGTCGGCTGGCATCCCGGAGGCGATCCGCGCCTGGTCGTGCGCGGCGGTTACGCGATGTACTACACCCAGATACGAACCAATGCGGTGGCTTCCTACCTGACCCAGGGGCTCGACGGCATTGCGACGTACAACGCAACGCCCGGACAGCTCGGCTTCCCGACGTGCCTGCAGGCGCCGTGCGTTCCGCTGCAGTTCGATCAGAGGACGCTGCCGGCGTCGCAGCTGCCGGCGCGCAACATCACGATCGAGGCGGGCGAGCGCGCGTTCTACCAGGAGCAATTCGGGCGCTACGGGCTGAATTTCGATCTCCTGCCGAACTATCCGGATGAGTTCGTGAATCCCCGCAGCCAGGTGCTGTCGCTTGGCGCGGAACGCGAGGTCGCGCGAGGGCTGCTCGTCGGCGCCGACTATGTGCATCAACACTGGACGAACCTCGATCGCACCGTGGATCTGAATGCTCCCACGCCGTTCGATCGGACCGCTGCGGCGCAGACGCGCACGGTCGCCAACGCCAACGCCACGCGTCCGATTCCGTCCGCCAACGGTGGCGTGAGCGCCGTCAACGTCCTGATGAACCTCGGCGTCGCGGATTACAACGGGTTGCAGACGTTGATCACGTATCGCGGCCAGCCGAAGATGTACGCGTCGCTCAGCTACACGCTCTCGAAAGCGACCAACACGACCGAACCGGACGGGAACGGCGTGGCGCCGAACCAGGGCCACATCGACCGCCTCGGTGAAGAGGAGCGCGGACCGAGCATCGTCGATCAGCGGCATCGCGCCGTGATCACGTTCAGCTACCAGTTCCCGTACAACCTGACCGCCGGCACGGTGACGTTCCTCGCCTCGTCACGTCCGTTCACCGCGGTAACGGGCGTCGACAACAACGGCGATGGTGCCAACAACGATCGTCCCGTCATCGACGGCGTCGTCATCGGCAAGTCAGCGTTCCGCGGGACGCCGACGTCAGACGTGTCGATGTTCGTCGAGGAGCGGCTCAAGGTGCACGGGCGCACCGTGCTACTGCGCCTTGAAGGATTCAATCTCTTCAATCACGGGAACTACCTCGGCCGCGCACAGACGACGTACGGCGATTCGGCGACGACGGTGAACGACACGTTCGGGCAGGTCGTAGCCGCCGGCGCGACAGCCACAGCGCTTCCGGCGTTCGCGAACGTCGATCCGCCGCGGATGTTTCAGGTGTTGGTGAGGTTCCAGTTTTAAGACCTCGGGTTTCGTTGTCGACGCAGTACTCTCAGTCGAGATACAGCTCACGAAACCCGAGGTCTTCGGTCATGAATTTCCAGCGGCTCTGGCGCGTGCGGAAGCGCTACGACCACATCGATGCCGAAATCCGGCCCCGTGGCGCTGAATGGGAGCTCCGGATTCTACGCAACGGCCGAAGGCTTCTTTCGTGGCGATTTCCGGATCGCGATGCGGCGTCGGCTGAGGCCGCGTCGCGGCTGCGGGACCTGGAGCGCTCGGGCTGGCACACACACTGGTGATGACCTCCGAGGTCAATTTACGAATTACGTAAAACGACCTCGGAGGTCATTTCGACGTCGTACCTATATGCGGCGTCTTCTGATGGTCCTCGCCGCGGTGCTGGTGTTCGATGCCGTGCTGGTTTTCGGTGCGAAACCAACACCGGTCGCAGACGTGATCACCCGGGAGCCGATTGGTGCGGCGTCGCGCGCCGCGCCGCGCGGCAGCGCCGGCGGATCGAGCACAACGGCGGCAACGACCTCCAGCGGCACCGCCGCGCCCGCGGTCACTTGCACCACACCGTCGCCCAGTCCCACGTGGTCGTGTCAAAACGGCGTCTGGATGATGGTTGGGACATCGACGACCGCTGCGATTGCGACAGGAACTGGCGCGGCCACGGCTGCCTCGCTCGATGGCGGCGCAGGAAATTGTCCGAGCGCGCAGCCTGGCGCGGGCTGGACCTGCAGAGGCGGCACGTGGACGCCGCCGAATTCCAGCGCCACGACCTCATCCGGCGCCGGCTCCGAATCAGCACCGATCGCGCCAACCCAGCCGGGAACCTCGACGGGCGGGGCCGGCTCGCCGGCAGCGGCCGGTGACGCGTCACCGCTCGTCACGCCGGCGCAGAGCGGATGCACCGCGCCGAACCCCGCCGCAGGCATGCCGGGCATCGTCGCGCGATGCGTCAACGGCACGTGGGTGATCGGCGGTCTATAATCTCGCCCGGATCCGACCATGGACATTCTGTGGTGGCACTGGCTCGTGCTGGGCCTTCTGCTGGTTGTCGCCGAATTGGTGTCCGCCGGAGGCTTCTACATCATCTTCTTCGGCGTCGGCGCGATCATCGTCGGTCTGCTGTCCGCGTCCGGTGCGGCGGGCCCAGGCTGGGCGCAGCTGCTGTTGTTTGCCGGGCTCTCGGTGAGCGGTCTGCTCCTCTTTCGCAGCCGGCTGCTGCGATGGTTCCAGGTGGACCCGCAGGCGCCACCGGTCGATGCGCTGGTCGGCGAGGTCGGCCAGGCGACTGAAGAGCTGGCGCCGGGAGCGGTCGGCCGCGTCGAGTTGCGCGGATCGGCCTGGTCCGCGAGAAACGCGAGCAGCGTGGCGCTCGCGCGCGGCGCGCGCTGCCGGGTCGTGCGCGTGGACGGCTTGATGCTGTACGTCGAACCCGAAGGAGCGCGTTGATGGATCCGTTCTATATCGTCGCCGGCGTGCTCGTCGTGGTCGTGCTGATCGTGGTGGCACGGACGGCGATCGTCGTCCCGCAGCAGAGCGCGTACGTCATCGAGCGGCTGGGCCGGTTCTCCGGCGTCAAACAAGCCGGATTCCATTTCCTGATTCCGTTCGTCGACGTGATCCGCTACCGGCATTCGTTGAAGGAAACCGCGGTCGACATTCCCGCTCAGGTCTGCATCACGCGCGACAACGTGCAGGTGGGCGTCGACGGCATCCTGTACTTGAAGGTGCTCAATCCGGAGCGCGCCTCGTACGGCATCGCCGACTTCTACTTCGCGATCTCCCAGCTCGCGCAGACGACGCTCCGGAGCGAGATCGGCAAGATCGATCTCGACCGGACCTTCGAAGAGCGCATGAACATCAACGCCGCGGTGGTCCAGGAGCTGGACAAGGCCTCGGAGCCGTGGGGCGTGAAAGTGCTGCGCTACGAGATCAAGAACATCACGCCGCCGCATGACGTCCTGGCCGCGATGGAGAAACAGATGCGCGCCGAGCGTGAAAAGCGCGCGGTGATCCTCACGTCCGAAGGCACACGCGACGCCGCGATCAACACCGCGGAAGGCGAGAAGCAGCAGGTCATCAAGGCGTCAGAAGCGCGGCGTCAGCAGCAGATCAATGAAGCGGAAGGGCAGGCGCAGGCGATTCTCGCCGTCGCGCGCGCGACGGCGGAAGGGCTGAGACAAGTGGCCGACGCGATCCGCCAGCCCGGTGGCTTCGAAGCGACGCAGCTCCGCGTCGCCGAGCAGTACGTCCATCAGTTCGGTGAGCTCGCGCAGCGGACCAACACCATGATCATCCCGGCCAACGTGGGTGACATCGCCGGCATGATCGCGACGGCGATGAAAGTGTTTCAGACGACGACGCCCGCCGGTGGCACGAGAGCGGGATGAGGCCATGAGGCGATGAGGCGATGAGGCGATGGGGCCCGGAGGCGCGCGAAGAGGCTGGGAGCTTGAAAGGATGACTTCGCGGTCACGTCCTCACGCACTGGTCAAAACGGCGAGACTCGAGGACAGGACACGTTTCCTTCCGGATCTCGGTACCTGAGCGGCCTGTTGCCAGAAATCAAAGCTCACGTCCTCGCCGGGAGGATCGCGTCAAAGCCTTACGATTCTTCCAGCGCCTTCGCGATCCCCTCCAGTCCCTTCGTCAACACTTCCGGCCGGCCGGCAAGGCTGATGCGGAAATGTGCGGACGACTCGAAGAAGCGGCCCGGCGCGACGGCGACGCCGTGACGATCGAGCAGCGTCTGCACGAATGACTCCGAATCCGCGGCGCCGCGCAATCGGGGAAAGGTGACCGAGGCGCCGGGCGGCTCCGCGACCTCGAGGCGCGGCTGACCGGCGAGGAAGCGCGTCGCCTGCTCGATGTTCGCGGCGAGCAGCGATCGCGCGCGCTCCGCCAGTTTCGCCCGCATGGAGATCGCGAGCGCGGCCAGTCGATCCGATGGCGCGTTGCCGGCGTTGTCGACCACGTCGCGCGTTCGCCGCAGGCGTTCCACGATCTGCGCCGGCGCAATCGCCCAGCCCAGACGAAGACCCGCCAGTCCGTACGACTTCGTCAGGCTGTTCGTCACCACGAACGGCCCATCCAGCTGCGCAGCAGACGCCGCAGGACCATGTTCGCCGCGAACGGCCGACGAAGCGTCGAGATACACCTCGTCGACGAGCACGTGCGCGCCTGACGCAGCCGCGAGTTGTCCAAGCGCAACGAGCGACGCACGATCCAGCCTGACGCCGGACGGGTTGTGAGGCGTCGTGACCACGATGAGCCGCGTCCGCGGCGTCATCTGCCTGCGCACATCGTCGATGTTGATCCGGTATCCGTCCTCGAAGCGGCGGTCGAACCGGTTGAGCCGCGCGCCCATGAGCAGGCACGCGCCGATCAGCGGGTCGTACCCCGGCCGTTCGACGAGGACATCGTCGCCCGCCGCGACGAGAGCGGCGACGACGACGAAGTTGGCGCCCGAGCATCCATTCGCGGTGACGAACCGATCGCCCGCAAGGCCGTAGTGCTCGGCGAGCCCGTCGATGAGTGGCCGGTAGCCGTTGTCGTTCGGGACCCAGAGCTCGAGCGCGTCGCGCGCGCCGCGCAAATCGTCGAGCGTGCAGTGGAGCAGGTTGCTGCCGGCAAGGTCGATCGCCGCCGGCTGCCGCGTCTTCGCCCAGAGCAGATATGGCGCTAGCGGTGCTTCAAGCATGACGTCTTCGTTTGAAGAGGTAATAGACCGGCACGCCGAGCAGCAGCAGCCCGGCGCCAACTGCCTGCCGCGCCGGGTCGGCTCGAATCGTGCTGAAAACGACAATCACCGCGACCAGGACGAAGAACGCGGGCAGCCACGGATATCCCGGCGCGCGATACCCCGCCGCCCCGCCGCCAAGACGCGGCCGCAACACAAGCAATCCGGCGACGGTGAGGCCGAAGAAGATCCAGTCGGCGAAGACGACGGTTTCGAGGAGCTCGCCGTACTCGCCGGTGATCGCGAGCGCAATGGCCCAGATCGACTGCATGACGATCGCGGCGCCCGGAGTCTGGAATCGCGGATGCAGCTTCGCCAGAGCGGGGAAGAACGCGCCGTCGGCAGCCATCGCGTAGTACACGCGCGTCGGCGCCAGGACCGCGAGGTTGAGGAATCCAAACGTCGAGATGGCAATCGCGGCGGAAATGAAGCGATCACCGGATGCACCCAGCCAGCGGCCCACGGCATCGGCCGCCGGAGTTGTCGTCGCCGCAAGCCCCGGCAAGCCGAGCGCGCGCAAGTACGCGACGTTCACGAGCAAATAAATCGCGACGACGGTGAGCGTGCCGACAATCAGGCTGAACGGCAGGTGACGCTGCGGCTCGCGCATCTCTTCGGCGACGTAATTGGCGTTCTGCCAGCCGCCGTACGCGAACAGGATCGGAATGAGCGCCGCGCCGAACGCGAACGCGTCCGACGGCGTGTCGTCGATCCTGCCGGCCGTCAGCCAATCGGGCGCGGCCGCATGGAGCCACGCGAGACCAATGAGTGCGGCGAGCGCGGCCACCTTCAGGATGACGAAGATATTGAGCACGCGGCTGCCGGGCTTGACGCCGACGTAGTTGATGATCGTGAGCACGACGATCGTGGCGATCGCGAGCGGCCGGGTTGAGACGCCCGTCACGCCGGCCAGCCGTAGCGCGTATTGCGCAAACGTGATCGCGACGGCCGCCATCGCCCCCGTTTCGATCATGAAGAGCAGCGCCCAGCCGTAGAGAAAGCCGGCCAGCGGATGCCACGCCTCGCGGAGATACACGTATTGCCCGCCGGCGCGCGGCAGCAGGCGGCCCAGCTCCGCGTAACAGAACGCGCCGGCAATCGCGACCAGGCCGCCGGCCGTCCACGCCGCCAGCACGAGCCAGGGCGTATCCAGGGAGCGGGCGACGAGGTAGGGATTGATGAAGATGCCCGAGCCGATGATGCCGCCGATGACGACCATCGTGGCGTCGAAGGGACCGAGCGCGCGCCGGAACGTCACCCGGGGTATTTTGTCTGAATGGCGCGCGGATGGGAGAGCAAGTCGGTCGAAGCGCAGCAGGCCGACCGGGAGGCCCGCGAAAAGCCCGCCGAGCCGGTGTCCGCAGCTGACGCGGCGCTGGTAGCTCGCCGGCGCACCCTCGAACTGGCGCGGACGAGGGCGCTCGGGGACCTGACTTCAGCCAGTTCGCCGGCCCATCGCCGCATGCTCGAGGCGGCCGTTCAGAGCCTCGACGAGCAACTCGAACGGCTGGACAATGGAGGTTCACCGGCTCATGAAAGGAGCGGTCGTGAGTGACACGTCAACTACCTCGCCTGCCGGTCTTCCGCCCGTCGAGACTCGGCCGTTCCACCCCTACTCGTCGCTGGTCCGCATCGATGTCAGCGCGCTCACGCATCCCGGCCACGTGCGGGCGAACAACGAGGATCAGTACTTGGTCACCAGACTGACGCGCTCGCTGGAAACCATGCTCACCAGTCTCCCGGTTGGCGATGTGCCGCAGCGTGCCGACGAGGTCAACTACGTGATGGTCGTGGCCGACGGCATGGGCGGCCATGCCGCCGGCGAGGTGGCGAGCCGCTTGGCCATCGGCGGGATGATCAGACTGGCCCTCGATTTACCCGACTGGTTCTTCAAGGTCGACGAGGACCGCCTACCCGAGATCGAGGATCGGGCCCGTCATCTCGTGCAACAGGTCGGTGCGGAGCTCGTCGAGCGCGGGCGTGAGGACGCCGCGTTGCGCGGCATGGGATCGACGATGACCGGAGTTCGAAGCCTTGGGCGCGACCTTCTGGTTGCCCACGTCGGCGACTCGCGCGCCTACCTTTTCCGTGCCGGAGGGCTGCATCGCCTGACCAAGGACCACACATACGCGCAACTGCTCGTGGACATGGGACAACTCCAGGCCTGCGACGTCCCCGACTCGGGTAAGCGTCACATTCTCACCAATGCGCTCGGCGGGTCCATGGGACATGTCCGTGTCGACATCGACCTGTTGCAGCTCGAGAGCGGCGATCGCGTCCTGCTCTGCAGCGACGGGCTCACCGATCTCGTCGACGACGACAAGATCGCGAAGACGCTCCTGGAAACACACGCTTCGAAGGACGCTTGCGCTCAGCTTCTGCAGCTCGCGCTCGAGAGTGGAGGGCGCGACAACGTCACCGTGATCGTGGCCGCATACACCCTTCCCGACGAGCACGCGGGGTCTGCGCCGGAGTGACGCCGCGCGCCTGGTCATCGGCGGCGCCAAGTCAAGGGAACCTTCCGGGAATAGAGAACCGTAGAATGGATTGATGACGATCCGCCGCGCGATCCCGATCGTGGCCGCCGGGGTCCTGATCTCAGCGTGCTCACTCCGGAACGTCTCGTGCGGTACGCCCCCGGCTCTGCAGGCGCCGCCACCGGACCAGACGGCCGCATCCTCCACACCTTCGGCGTCGGGTGATTCGGCTGAAACCGTCAGATTCAAGATCGCGTTTCTCGGCGACAGCCTCACGGCCGGCCTGAACCTCGTCAGCCAGCAGGCCTACCCGGCGGTCATTCAGGACATGTTCGCGGCCGAGGGCTACACCCAGATCGAATCGATCAACGCCGGCATCAGCGGAGACACGACGGCGGGCGGCCGGCGCCGCGTCGAACAGGTCTTCGAACCCGGCGTGCGCATCCTCGTCGTCGCGCTCGGCGGCAATGACGCGCTTCGCGGCCTCGGGCCGGCGCAGACGCGCGAGAACCTGAAGGCGATCATCGACACCGCGCGGGGGAAAGGGGTCTCGGTCCTGCTCTGCGGCATGGAAGCGCCGGCGAATCTGGGCCCCGACTATCGCACCGCGTTTCACGACGTGTTCCCGCAACTCGCGCGGGAGTATCGCGACATGAAGTTCATGCCGTTCCTGCTCGAAGGCGTCGTCGGAGATCCCGCGTTGAATCAGGCCGACCTCGTCCATCCGAACGAACAGGGGGCGCGCATCATCGCCGGGCACCTCTATCCCATCCTGAGGACGCAAGTCGACGAACTCGGCGGAGGGGGCTAGCGCTGATCGATCTCATCCAGGTGTCGAAGACGGTCACGAGCGGCGGATCGCCGCTGACCATTCTTCATCCGACGTCATTCCACATCGCCAAAGGCCGGGCCGTCGCGATCACCGGTCCGTCCGGCAGCGGAAAGTCCACGCTGCTCGGCTTGATTGCCGGACTGGACGCGCCGACGACCGGGCGCATCAGCCTCGAGGGGGTCGACATCACGAGGTTGAGTGAAGAGCAACTCGCCCGGCTTCGCGGCGAGAGAATCGGCATCGTCTTTCAGTTCTTTCACCTGCTGCCGTCGCTCACGGCGTACGAGAACATCCTGGTGCCGATGGAAATCGCCGGCGTCCGCGACGCGGGATCGCGCGCGCGGGCGCTGCTCGACGACGTCGGCCTTGGGAATCGGGGACATCACTATCCCTCGCAGCTCTCCGGGGGAGAGCAGCAGCGGGTCGCGATCGCCCGGGCGCTGGCCAACGATCCGCCCATCGTGCTGGCCGATGAACCGACGGGCAACCTCGACAGCGTCACCGGCCGGCAGGTGATCGATCTGCTCGTGTCGATCAACCGGACGCGCGGGCGGACGCTCCTGCTGGTCACGCACGACGCCGAGCTCGCGGCATTTGCCGACGAGACGATCGCGCTTCGAGACGGACGGGTCGTGACATGACGGGCTTTGTCGTCCGGATGGCATGGCGCGAGATGCGGGCCTCCTGGGTGCGGCTCCTGTTCTTCTTCGTCTGCGTCGCGATCGGCGTGGCGGCGATCATCCTCTTGCGCAGCGTCGTGCAGCAGGTCCGGACGACGCTCACGAGGGAGGCGCGGAGCCTCGTCGGCGCCGATCTCGTCGTGCAAACCACGCGGGGCTGGACGGCGGATGTCCGCGAACGGCTGTCGGAGGAGTTCGGAAACGCCGTGCTGGACACGACGGAAGTCGTCGAGACGCAGACGATGGCCGCGACGCCGGAGGGACGCGGGACCGGCGTGGTGCGGATGGTCGAGCTGCGCGGCATCGAATCGAAATTTCCGTTCTACGGCACGCTCGAGCTCGAGGGCGGCCAGCGGTACTCACACGATCTGGTGAAGGGATTCGGCGCGCTGGCGCAGCCGGAGTTTCTGGTCGAGATGGGACTCCGCGTCGGCGACGAGCTGCTGCTCGCGGGCAGGCCGTTCACGCTCCGGGGCGTCGTCACCCGCGATCGCGTCCAGCGCGCGGGCGGCATCGCCTTCGGCCCGCGGATCTACGTCGATCTCGCGGATCTGCGGACCACCTCGCTCATCGGATACGGCAGCCGCGCCACGCACGAGATTCTCGCGCGCGTCAACGACACGGACATCGAACCGCTCACCGAACGGCTCCGGCGCGCGTTCCGCCGCGACGTCGTCATGGTGCGCTCGTGGCGGAATCTCGAGGATCGTCTGGGCCGCAATCTCACAATCGCCGAAAACTACCTGAGCCTGGTCGGCTTTGCGATCGTCGTGCTCGGCGGCATCGGCGTGTGGAGCGTCACGCGGGTGCTCGTCCAGCAGAAGATCAGGAGCGTCGCGATTCTGAAATGCGTCGGCGCGACCGCGTCGCAGGTGCTGGCCACGTACGTGCTGCAGGTGCTCTGGCTCGCGAGCGCCGGCGGTCTGCTCGGCCTCGTCCTGGCGGTCGCCGGGGCCGCGGCAATTCCCGCGTCGATGCTGAAGTCATTCAGCATCACGTCGGTTGGCGTGACGTTCTCAGCGGCGCTTCAGGGGATCGCGGTGGGTATTCTCGTGTCCCTGCTGTTTGCGCTTGTGCCGCTCCTCGAAGTCAGGCGCGTCAAGCCGCTGCTGCTGCTCCGCGCGGACACGGCGACGACGGCGCGGCGCCGGGACTGGCGAAGCTGGCTGGCGGCGGTCGCGACCACGGCGGCGCTTGCGCTCGTCGCGATCTGGCAGGCCGGCTCGGTGCGCGCGGGCCTCTACGTCTCGGGCGGGCTGCTGGTGATGGCCGCCGCCCTGTTTCTCGTCAGCCATCTCCTGGTGCGCGTCAGCCGGCCGCTCGCGCGATCGCCGAAGTTCGCGCTGCGGCACGCGATTCTGAGTCTCGGCCGACCCGGCAACCAGACGCGCGTGATCCTGATGGCGGTCGGCCTCGGATGCTTCTTCGTACTCGGCATTCGCGCGGTGCAGGCCAATCTGATTCACGAGCTGACCGTCGAGGTCGGCCGCAACTCACCGGACTTCGTGCTGATCGACATCCAGCCGGATCAAGTCGCCGGCGTGACCGAAGCGATTACGCCGTTCGCCCGTGAAACGCCGCGCGTGATGCCGCTGCTGCGCGCGCGTGTGGTGGGCGTCGACGGGCGGCGCGTGCAGTTGGCAAACGCCGAGGCCGTGCGGCAGCAGGGCCGGATGACGCGCGAGTACGGGCTCACGTTCCGCGACGCGATTCAGACCAACGAGCGTCTGCTGGCGGGTCAGTTCTGGACGGGTTCGCTGACGACCGCGAAGACGGCCGATGGGTTCGACACCGAGGTCTCGATCGAGCAGGAGGTGCACGACGAGGCGCACGTCGACGTCGGGGATGTCATGCGGTTCGACGTCGCCGGACGCCCGCTCAGCGCGCGCGTCACGAGCATTCGCAAGGTCACGTGGGATGAATCGCATAACGGCGGGTTCATCTTCGTGCTGCGGCCCGGGCCGGCGGTCGAGCGCGTGCCGCACGCCTTCGTGGGGTTTCTCGAAGTCCAACCGGGACCGGATGCGCGCGTCGGATTCCAGCGCGCGCTCGTCAAGGGCTACCCCAACGTGTCGGCCATCGACATCCGCGAGGTCGTGCGCTCGATTCGCGAGGTCGTCGACAACGTCACGCTCGGGATCACGGTCGTCGGCGTCGTCATGCTGATCGGCGGCGCGCTGATTCTCATGGGCGCGGTCGCGATGACCAAGTTCCAGCGGCTGTACGACGCGGCGATCTACCGGACGCTCGGCGCCAGCACGCGCAAGCTGGCGGCGATGGTCTTGGTCGAGTACGGCGTGCTCGGCGCGCTGGCCGGGATTCTCGGCGCGGCCGGCGCCGGGGTCCTGTCGTGGCTGCTCGCGCGCTATCTTTTCGAGATCGAGTGGCGGCCGGCGCCGGTTCTCCTGATCGCCGGCGTCCTGCTCACCGCGCTCGTGGTGAGTGTCGTCGGGCTCATCGCGAGCGCCGACGTACTCGTCAGAAAGCCGCTACGAACGCTTCGCGGTGAGTAGCGGCGTGAGGCTTGAGGCTCGAGGCTTGAGGCGGATTCTAGCTTCGGCCTTTGGCCTGAAACTCTTGGGCCTGGGGCCGGGGGCCTTGGGCCTTCAACCGAGGAGCGACGATGATTGCGCACGAGATCATTGGGGACGACATGCAGGCGGTGATCATCTCGATGACCCAGGGCGACGTCATCCGCGCGGAAGCGGGCGCGATGATGTACATGACCGACGGCATCGACATGGACGCCAAGATGGAAGGCGGGTTTCTCGGCGGGCTCAAGCGCAAGCTGCTGGCCGGCGAGAGCTTCTTCATTACCTACTTCCGCTGCACGTCGCCGGCCGCGCGGGTGGCGTTCGCCGGACCGTATCCGGGAAAGATCATCCCGGTCACGATCACGCCCGATCGACCGCTCCTGTGCCAGAAGGACGCGTTCCTCTGCGCCAAAGGAGAGGTTGAGATCAACATTGCCTTCACCCGCCGGATCGGCGCCGGGTTCTTCGGCGGGGAAGGGTTCATCCTGCAGAAACTCACGGGGAACGGGCAGACCTTCATCCACAGCGGCGGCACGATCGTCGAGATGACGCTCGGCGCGGGCGAGCACCTGCGCGTGGATACCGGCTGCCTCGTCGCCTTCGACGAGTCGGTGGGCTACGACATCGTCCGCGTCGGCGGCATCAAGACGAGCCTCTTCGGCGGCGAGGGCCTGTTCTTCGCCTCGATGACCGGCCCGGGCCGGGTGTGGCTCCAGACGCTGCCGTTCTCCCGGCTCGCCGATCGCATTCACTCGGCCTATCGCGGCGACCGCGAAGACGTGAAGCGCGATTTCGGCGGTCTTCTCGGCAAGGTCGGCGGCATCATCGGGGGAGATGACTGAGGCTGGGAGGCGCGGAGGCTGGGGGACGCGGAGGCTGGGGGACGCGGAGGCTCTGAGGCCATGAGGCTCTGAGGCGATGAGGCGGCGAGGCGCGGAGGCGCGGAGGCGCGGAGGAAGGACGCAGCGGCACGAAGGCAGGACACGTCTACGGAAGGGCGTGGGTTGCCGATCGCCGGCCGACTCGGACTGACGCGATACGCGATAGTTCGAACCCGCGCCGAAGGAAGCGCAAGGATTGCCGTGCCATCTTCGCACCTTGCGAAGTGGCGCGGCCAGCGTCAGTTCGCAATCCTGCGCGGACGGAGGCGGCGGGTTCGAGCGTCACGTCCGTGGAGGCCGCGATCGGCAACCCACGTCCTTCCGGCTCTCGGTACGTCGGCTCGCATTGCCTGCGAGTCATCGCCTCATCGCCTCCGCGCCTCCGCGCCTCAGGTCCGCGGCGGCCGTGGCCGGCGCGGACCTGATATCATGGCTAGTTAGAGCGGCGCCGGACCGCGCCGCCGTGGCAATGACAAGCAAAGTCGTCAACGAGACGCTGCTCGGATCGCTCAAGGACGTCCTGCTCAGGAAGCGCGGTGAAATCCTCGCCTCGTCGACCGGCACCCGGCCGCTGCCGGCCTCCGTCGACGTCAACAGCCGGCAGGGCGATTTGGCCGACCAGGCCAGCGGCAACAACGAAGTCCACATCCAGCTCAAGCTGAAGCAGACCGACGCCAAGATTCTCCAGGCGATTGAAGAGGCGCTCTACCGGATGGAAAAAGGGGTGTACGGCATCTGCCGCGACTGCGGCGAGCCGATCGCGCCGGCGCGTCTCGAGGCCATCCCCTGGACGCGCGTCTGCATCACCTGCAAGCAGAAACAGAACACGTGAAGCCTGCCGAGCTTCTGACCGTGCTTAGCGAGTGCCATCGCGAGAAGCTGGCGCTCCGGCAGCGGCACGTGGCGGTGGCGCGGCACGTCGCCGACTACGAGTTCAACAACACCTACCAGTACATCATCGCGCGCGAGGACGTGCACCTCTCGTGGCTCGAGGCCGCGATCGCCGAGCTCGGCGGCACGCCCGACGAGGAAGGCGAGCCCGACATCCCGGCGCCGGGCAAGAAGGGCAGCGTCCTGCCGCTCATCGACAGCGACGTGCGGCTGTCCGACGCGTTCGCGGCCCGCTGGCAGTCGCGGCTGGCGTCGATTACCCACGCGCGCCATCGCAACATGATTCGCGTGATCATCGGCGAGACGCTGGAGCAGAAGCGGTTCTTCGAGCAGATGCTCGCCGGCCGAGACGATCTGCTCGGCCGCCGCGCCAACGGACCCGGGCCGAGCGGCACGGGCGACGGCGTCCTGCCGGTCCGGTGGCTCGGGTAAGTCAAGATCCCAGCTACTTGCCAAGAGCGAAGAGCTTTCACCACGAAGCACACGAAGGCAGACCGGGGTCAGACCCCGAACCCCAGGGGTCTGACCCCGGTCTGCCTTCGTGTCCTTCGTGGTGTTTCGCTTTGCGACAAGCGCCGTCGTTCAGTATCAGTCTCTGACCTACCGACAGTGACGCAGGCGTCTTCCGCTCCCTTGGTCGCCGTCGCGCTCGGCAGCAACCTCGGCGATCGGCGCGGACATCTCGAGTGGGCTTTCGGACAGCTGCAGGAGTATCTGTCGGATTTCCGCGCGTCCTCGATCATCGAGACCGATCCGGTCGACGTCCCGGGTCCGCAGCCGCCGTATCTCAACGCGGTCGCGATCGGCCGCACCGATCTCGAGCCCGAGGCATTGCTCGACCTGCTTCTTTCGATCGAGCGCGAACGTGGACGCGAGCGGCTGTCGTTTCGCGCGCCGCGGACGCTCGATCTGGATTTGATCCTGTACGGCGATCGCGTCGTCCACGCATCCGGCATGGACGTGCCGCATCCGAGATTCCGTGAGCGCCGGTTCGTGCTGGAGCCGCTGGCAGAAATCGCGCCGGAGATGCGCGATCCGGAAACGGGACAAACTGTCAGTGCGCTCTTCGAGCGACTGCAGAGCATTGGTAATTGATAATTGGTAATAGGTAATGGAGAACCAAGAGCATGATGCTCTCCGGTTCCCATTACACAATTACCAATTACCCATTACCAATTTCCTCTTGTAGACAACCTTCCTGGTGTCCGTCGGCCCGCCGTCGCCGAGCGTCGCAGACTCCTCGAGGATCAGAAGGCCGTCGGCGTCGAGCGCGTACACCTGCCGGTACTGAATCGTCCGGAGGGTGGGCGGGGCGCCGCGCGTGATCTTCGTCTGAATCACCAGCTTGTTGCCGTCCCAGCCCGCGGTCGACACCGCGACCGTCGGTGGATCGCCGCCGCGTTCGGGAATGGTGTTGGTGCTCGGTGAGCCGTCGAGCTTGTACGTCGATTTCCGCCCCGATGCGCCCTCGATGACGAGCTCGGCCGTCGTCAGATGAATCGTGATCGCGGTCGCGCGGGGATCCGTTCCGGCCTCGGGGACCGGCGTCCACGCGCCGGCGAGATTCGGCTTGGACTGCGCCGCGGTGAGACCCGCGAGCGCTGCCGCCGTCATCGCCAGCGCGAGCGCCGTTCTCAGCTTCCTGTCGCGACAGCCGACGGTCACTTCAGCTCTTCTTGTAGACCAGCTTCGTCGTCGATGGCTGCCCGCCGCCACCGAATGCCGGCGTCGTCGTCTCGACTGCGAGGTTGCCGCCCTCGAGTGAGAGCACGCGCTTGATCTCGACCGTGTTGCCGCCGAAGTTCAGGGTCGTCGTGATGTTGAGCTTGTCGCCCTCCCAGACCGCCTTTGACGTCTGCGGGGTCGGCTCGCCACCCTGACGGCCCGGCATCATGTTCTTGCTCTCCGATCCATCGAGGTTGTACACGGCTTTGACCGGATTCTGGCCCTGCGTGTACTCGATGGTCAGCGTCTTCGCGTCCTGCGTCGCGGTGAACTCCTGGCCGAATCCGCCGCCACCGCCGCGTCCGCCACCGCGGCCGCCTCCGCCCCCGGCCGGTGGTGCGGGAACCGACGCCGGATCGAGCGTCCACTTGCCGGCAAAGTTCGGTTTGGCCTGCGCGGCGAGCGATGCCGCCGTCGCGATCGTCGCGATGGCGATGAGGATTGCTGTCATGCGCTTCATGTCGTCACTCCTGGTCGGCCGAAGGCCAAAGGCCAAAGCAAAGCCGGTCGAAAAAACGGGCGCGAGAACCTCTCGATCCTCGCGCCCGCCTGAGATTCGAAGTTCGAAGTTTGAAGTTCGAACTTCGAAGTTTGTGAAGCTACGCCTTCTTGTAGACGGCCTTGTTCGTCGTCGGCGCTCCGCCTTCACGGCCAGGAGCGGTGGTCTCGATAACCATGTTCGCGCCTTCCATCGAGATCACGCGCTTGATTTCGCCGTTGGGACCGGCGGTCGTGATGCTGATCTTGGCGCCGTCCCACGTGGCTTTGGAGACCTGATCCATCGCCTCGCCGCCGCGGCCCATGACTTTGTTCGTGCTCGGAGACCCATCGAGGTTGAACACGAGCTTGACCGGGTTCTGGCCGGCCGTGTACTCGACCGTCAGAGTCTTGGCGTTCTGGCTGATCGTATTCTCCATCCCAAAGCCGCCGCCACCGCCACGACCGCCGCCACCCCCGCCGCCGCCGGCAGGTGCTTCTCTGACCCACTTGCCCGAAAAGCCGGGCTTCGCTTGCGCG
>Ga0114129_10001908_pt1 | contig 28427 bp, 28 predicted proteins | sample RhiMetdeltSRZDD1_FD_80071 | JGI IMG/M metagenome (GOLD analysis project Ga0114129, IMG submission 80071) | Populus rhizosphere microbial communities from Tennessee, USA - Rhizosphere MetaG P. deltoides SRZDD1 (version 2) (version 2) | ecosystem: Host-associated > Plants > Roots > Rhizosphere >... | reverse complement strand
GCGGATTCCACTGCCGAGAAACCGCCCCCCAAGGGCCGCCACGTCCCGCGCCCTCGCCTTCGCCAATCCGGCCCGCGGAGCGCGCTAACTTCGTCCCCAATAAAGCCGGCCACCGCCCGCCGTTCATATTGCCAGCGGCGTTGCCTCCTTGTTATCAGGACGCGCAAACACGCGCGAAACCGAGGGCTGGAGAACGTAATGGCGGCCAGCAGAAGGGCGATGGCAGCCAACAACGGCACGATCAAGCTCGTTGCCGGCAATTCCAACCCGGCCCTTGCCGACGCCATCGCCGCCTATCTTGCGACCCCCCTGACCAAGGCCGTGGTGCGGCGTTTCGCCGACATGGAGATTTTCGTCGAGATTCAGGAAAACGTGCGCGGCGCCGACGTGTTCGTCCTGCAATCGACCTCGTTCCCCGCCAACGATCACCTGATGGAGCTGCTCATCATCATCGACGCGCTGCGGCGCGCGTCGGGACGGCGCATCACCGCGGTGATCCCCTATTTCGGCTACGCCCGGCAGGACCGCAAACCCGGGCCGCGCACCCCGATCTCGGCCAAGCTCGTCGCCAACCTGATCACCAATGCCGGGGCCGACCGGGTGATGACGCTCGATCTGCACGCCGGGCAGATCCAGGGCTTCTTCGACATCCCGACCGACAACCTCTACGCCGCGCCGATGATGGTGCGCGACATCAAGGACCGTTTCGATCTCGGCAAGCTGATGGTGGTCTCACCCGACGTCGGCGGCGTCGCGCGCGCGCGCGGGCTCGCCAAGCGCATCAACGCTCCGCTCGCAATCGTCGACAAGCGGCGCGAGCGCGCCGGCGAATCCGAGGTGATGAACGTGATCGGCGAGGTCGACGGCCACATCTGCATCCTGGTCGACGACATCGTCGACTCCGGCGGCACCCTGGTGAACGCCGCCGACGCGCTGCTGGAGAAGGGCGCGAAAGAGGTCTACGCCTATATCACCCACGGCGTGCTGTCCGGCGGCGCGGTCGCGCGCATCACCGCCTCGCGGCTCAAGGAGCTGGTCATCACCGACTCGATCCAGCCCACGCAGGCGATCAAGGTCGCCGGCAATATCCGGGTGCTCTCGGTCGCCACGCTGATCGGCGAGGCGATCTCGCGCACCGCAGCCGAGGAGTCGGTCTCCAGCCTGTTCGACTGACGGCGGGAGGCAGGACGACGCCTGTGTCGCCCCTGCGTCGCCCCTGCGTCGCCTCATTGTCATCCAACCTGTGGATGACGCCTGCGATATCCACCATTCGTTAACCATTGCCCGCCCCAATGGCACTTTGGGGGCTGGAATCAAGGGGTTATATTCGAATCGCCAAGTGATTCGCCCCGGCACGGTCAAGCAGCTCCACCGGGGACCGCGTCAAGAAAAAATGCGGCGTGGTGCGTGCCGTGGCGTACGCATCCCACTCGAAGCGGCAAGGTGGAGACGGGCATGTCCCTCATCGACGTTTCCGAACGGTCCCGTGTGAATCCTCTCGAGGTGGTCGAGCACATGGCCTCGACCAACGACTGGTCGTTCGAGCGCGCGGGCGAAGACGAGATCGCCATCCTGGTGGGCGGCAAATGGACCGACTACCAGGTTTCCTTCACATGGATGTACGACATCGAGGCGCTGCATCTTGCCTGCGCCTTCGAGCTCAAGGTGCCCGACCGGCATCGGGTGGAGACGCAGCAGCTCATTTCGCTGATCAACGAGCAGCTCTGGGTCGGCCATTTCGACCTCTGGCTACAGGACGGCATCGTGATGTACCGCCACGCGCTGGTGCTGACGGGCGGCATGGAGCCGTCGGGCGCGCAGTGCGAGGCCCTGCTCTCGACCGCGCTCGACACCTGCGAGCGCTATTTCCCGGCCTTTCAATTCGTGGTCTGGGCCGGCAAGGGCGCACGCGAGGCGCTCGACGCCGCCATGTTCGAGACCGCCGGCGAGGCGTGACGCCGCCGTTTATTCACTTGTCATGCCCCGCAAAAGCGGGGCATCCAGTGCTCGCAATCGCTCCGTGAGCGCGCCATTCGACGCGCGGTGATTACTGGGATCGCCCGCTTTGGCGGGCGATGACAATAAGGGTTGCGGCCATGACGACATCGGCATCCACGACACCCGGCGCACGCACGCTGCGCGACCTTTCCGGCACCATCGTGCTGGTCGGCGCCGGCAAGATGGGCAGCGCCCTGCTCGAAGGCTGGCTGGCGCTCGGGCTCAATCCCGCCAATGTCGTGGTGCTCGAGCCGCAGCCCTCGCGCGAGCTGGGCACCCTGGCCGGCCGCGGCCTGCGGCTCAATCCGGCCGCCACGGCGGCGGTCGAGGCCTCGGCGATCGTGGTTGCCGTCAAGCCGCAGGTCGCGCCCGACGTGATGCCGACGCTGGCGCCCTATCTTGGCGCCGCCACCGTCGTCCTCTCGATCATGGCCGGGCGGACGCTCGGCTTCCTCGAAAAGTCGCTGCCGCAGCGCGCCGCTCTCGTCCGCGCCATGCCGAACACGCCCGCCGCCATCGGCCGCGGCATCACCGTCGCGGTGCCGAACCAGCGGGTATCGCAGCGCCAGCGCGAGCTCGCCCATGCGCTCCTGTCCGCGACCGGCGCGATCGAATGGATCGGCGACGAAGCGCTGATGGATGCCGTCACGGCGGTCTCGGGCTCGGGACCGGCCTATGTCTTCCTCCTCGCCGAGGCCTTGGCACGGGCGGGCGCATCGGCGGGGCTGCCGCGCGAGCTCGCGGCCAAGCTCGCGCGCGTGACCGTGGCGGGCGCGGGCGAGCTCCTGCATCGCTCGCCGCTCGATCCCGCGGCCTTGCGGCAGAATGTCACCTCGCCGGGCGGCACCACCGCCGCCGCGCTCGATGTCCTGATGGCGCCGGACGGGCTCGACCCGCTGATGACGAAAGCGGTGGCCGCGGCCACCCGGCGCTCGCGCGAACTGGCCGGCTGAGGTGCCGGACCGCCCTGGAACGGCCCGCTTCGGCGGCCTAGATTCCCCCTGACGGCATTCGATCAGGAGTCGGCCATGGCGCGTAATCCCAGGCCTCCGCAATCTCCAGGTCCCGGACCGGAGGGAGGAAAGTCGAAGCGCGAGCGCATCATCGAAGCCTTCCTGGCGCTGCTCGCGGAAAAACCGTTCGAGGAGATCGGGTTTGCCGTGATCGCGTCCCGCGCCGGCGTCTCGCTCGCGGAATTGCGCGGCGAATTCTCCTCGACGCTCGCGCTCCTCGCCGCTCACACGAAGGCGATCGACCAGGCCGTGCTGGCCGGCGGCGACGCCGACATGGCCGAGGAGCCGCCGCGCGAGCGGCTGTTCGACGTGCTGATGCGCCGGCTCGAAGTGCTCGAGCCGCACAAGGCGGCGGTGCGCTCGCTGCTGCGCTCGGCCATGCGCAACCCGGGCCTCGCGGTCGCCCTCAACGGGCTGGCGGTACGCTCGCTGCAATGGATGCTGACCGCCGCCGACATCTCGGCGTCGGGACCGAAGGGAATGGTGCGCGCGCAGGGGCTGGCGCTGATGTTCGGCTCGGTGCTGCGCACCTGGGTGCACGACGACGATCCGGGCCATGCCCGCACCATGGCCGCGCTCGACCGCGTGCTGGCGCGCGGGCAGCGCTGGTCGGGATTTCTCGATGATCTGTGCGCGATTCCAGAGCGGCTGTGCGGCCGCCGCGCACGGCGGCGCCGCGACGAGACCGGCGGTGAAACGATCGCGGCGTAATCTCAGACCGGCACGCGCACGGCCGCGCGCAGGCCTCCGAGCGGAGACTCCGACAGCGTGATGTCGCCGCCGTGCGAGCGGGCGATGTCGCGCGCGATGGCGAGGCCGAGGCCAGTGCCGCCTTCATCCTGATTGCGGGCATCGTCGAGCCGCAGGAACGGCTTGAATACCTCCTCGCGCAGGTGCGGCGGGATGCCGGGGCCGTCGTCGTCCACTGATACCGTCAGCCAGCGGTGGTCGCGGTGGCCGGTGATCGAGATCGAATGCGCGTGGCGCGCGGCGTTCGAGACGAGATTGGCGAGGCAGCGCTTGAAGGCGGCCGGCCGCACCGTGACGATCGGATGGCCGTGGAACGCGACGCTGGTCTTGTGCCCGTTGCGCTCGCCGTCGGCCTTGAGCTCGTCGAGGAAGGCGGCCATGTCGGTCGGCGCCGACTGCTCGCCGGTGTCGCCGCGGGCGAAGGCAAGATAGGCCTCCAGCATGCGGCCCATCTCGTCGACGTCCTTCTTCATCGCCTCGACTTCGGGACTGTCGCCGATCAGCGCGAGCTCGAGCTTGAAGCGGGTGAGCACCGTGCGCAGGTCGTGCGAGACGCCGGCCAGCATCGCCGTGCGTTGCTCGATCGAGCGCTCGATGCGGCTCTTCATCTCGATGAAGGCCTGCGCCGCGCGCCGCACCTCGCGCGCGCCGCGCGGGCGGAAGTTGGGCACCTCGCGGCCCTTGCCGAAGCTCTCGGCGGCGTCCGCCAGGCGCAGGATCGGACGGATCTGGTTGCGCAGGAACAGGATCGCGACCGTGAGCAGCACCACCGACGTGCCCACCATCCAGACCAGGAAGATGTGGGAGTTCGACGCGTAGGCGGCGCTACGCGGCGCGAACACGCGCATCACCGTGTCGTCGAGCCGAACCCTGATCTCGACCAGCGCGGAGCGGCCGACGGTGTCGATCCAGAACGGCCGGCGGATGCGCCGGCTGATCTCCTGCGACAATGCCTCGTCCAGCAGCGAGAAGAACGGCTTCGGGCCCGGCGGCGGCAGCTCGGTCACCGGCAGGAAGTCGACTGCAAGCGCAAGCCGCTCCTGCGCGATGCGCCGGACCTGCGCCTGGTCGGCGCGGAAGGTCGAATAGACGTCGATCAGCGCGGCAATGTCCTGCACCACCGAGGCGGACAGCCGCTGCGTGACCAGATTCCAGTGGCGTTCCATGAACACGAACGCGACCACCGACTGCAGCAGCACCATGGGCGCGATGATGATCAGCAGGGCGCGCGCGTAGAGGCCCTTCGGCATCGTGCCCTTGAGCGCGATGCTGAGGCGGTCGTAGAGGTCGTAGGCCCGGACGAAGGCCGAGCGCAGCGCGCGCATGCCGGTGTCGAGCGTCGTCATGGCGTCGTTACGAGCCGATAGCCGATGCCGCGCACCGTCTGCACCAGCAGCGGATTGGCGGGATCTCGCTCGATCTTGCGGCGCAGCCGGTTGACCTGCACGTCGACCGCGCGTTCGCCGATGCCGCCGCCGTTGCCGGCGAGCGCGCCACGCGGCACCGTCTCGCCCGGAGTGGCGGCCAGCAGGCGCAGCATCTCGCGTTCGCGGTCGGTGAGGTGAATGATGTCCTCGCCGCGCTTGAGCTCGCCGCGCGCGATGTGGAACACGAAATCGCCGAAGCGGACGGATTCGACCGGAACCGCCGCGGCCGGACGCGCGCGCTTGAGGATATTGGCGACGCGCAGCGACAGCTCACGCGGCTCGAACGGCTTGCCGACGTAATCGTCAGCGCCGATCGTGAGACCTTCGATGCGGCTGTGCGCCTCGGTGCGCGCGGTCAGCATCAGGATCGGCACGTTCGACGTCGTGCGCAGCTCGCGGGCAAATTCGAAGCCGGTCTCGCCCGGCATCATCACGTCGAGGATCAAGAGGTCGAAATGCAGGCCCTGCAGCTTGGCCCGCGCCATCGCCGCCGAGTCGGCGGTGGTGACCCGGTAGCCCTCGCCCAGCAGGAAGCGCGACAGCAGATCGCGGATGCGGCGGTCGTCGTCGACCACCAACAGGTGCGGCGCATCGTCGGGGACAGCGGCGGACTGCACGTTCAAAGCCCGCATAGCTTCGCGCCCCTCAGGTGCGGGAACGGCGCGCGCGATCGGCTCGCGCGATGAAGCGCAGCACGCCGTCGCGATTATCGGCGTCGATCATCGCGGTCAGCAGCCGGCAGGCGAACTCGTGGGCGTTCGGCCCGAGCTCCGAAAGCGCCTTGACGATGCGCGCGGTCTGCAGGCCGGCCAGCTTCATTGCCAGCGCCTCGCCCTTCGGCGTGACGTAAAGCAGCCGCTGGCGGCGGTCGTTCGAGCCCGCCTTCTGCACCACGTAGCCCTCGTCGACGAGCTGCTTGAGCACGCGCCCAAGCGACTGCTTGGTGATCTTGAGGATGTCGAGCACCTCGGCAACCTTCATGCCGGGATTGCGGTTGACGAAATGCAGCACCCGATGGTGGGCGCGGCCGAAGCCGAACTTCGCCAGCACGTCGTCCGGTTCGCTGATGAAGTCGCGATAGGCAAAGAACAGAAGCTCGATGACGTCCCAAATGGGCTCGCGCTCGCGCGAAATGCGCTCTCCCGCCCGGGCCTGGCGGTCGGACATGACGGGGGCAGTTAGGTCAGCCATATTGACATATTTCGATCAGTTTGTTAGGCCAGTCAACATTGCGATGACAAAATCGTACCCTCGGGTGCTGGTCCCGAGCGGTTGTTGCGCAGGCTGCGCGACCGCGCTCTCATGGGTACGGAACCATACCGGGACTTGGCCCGCGACGCAAAAGCGTTCAGGCCGCCCGCGACATCGGGCCTGCGCCGGCCAGAGGCTTGAGGAGGACGCGCCATGGCGGAAAAGCCTTACGACCGGCTCGACGGCGTCATCTGGCATGACGGCAAGCTCGTGCCCTGGGGCGATGCCACACTGCATGTCTGCTCCCACGGCCTGCACTATGCGAGCGCCGTGTTCGAGGGCGAGCGCGCCTACGGCGGCGAGATCTTCAAGTGCACCGAGCATTCGGAGCGGCTGAAGCGGTCGGCGCAGGCGCTCGACTTCGAGATTCCCTATTCGGTCGCCGAAATCGACGCCGCCAAGCGTCTCGTGCTCGAGAAGAACGGGCAGAAGGAAGCCTATGTGCGGCCGATCGCCTGGCGCGGCTCCGAGCAGATGGGCGTGTCGGCGCAGAACAACACGATCCATCTCGCCATCGCGACCTGGCAGTGGCCGAGCTACTTCGACCCGGTGCAGCGGCTCAAGGGCATCAAGCTCGATCTCGCGGACTATCGCAGGCCCGATCCGAAGACCGCGCCGGCGCTCGCCAAGGCCGCGGGCCTCTACATGATCTGCACGATCTCGAAGCACAAAGCCGAGCGCAAAGGCTATGCCGACGCCATGATGCTCGACTGGCAGGGCCGCGTCGCCGAATGCACCGGCGCCAACATCTTTTTCATCAAGGACGGCAGGATCCACACGCCGATCGCCGACTGCTTCCTCGACGGCATCACCCGGCGCACGGCGATCGATCTCGCGAAGCGGCGCGGCATCGAAGTGACCGAGCGGCGCATCATGCCGGATGAGCTCACGAGCTTTTCGGAATGCTTCATCACCGGCAGCGCCGCCGAGGTCACGGCTGTGTCCGAGATCGCGCAGTGGCGGTTCACCCCGGGCGCCATCACCAAGCAATTGATGGACGACTACACCGCCGAGGTGCAGCCGAAAGGCAAGGCCGCCGCGGCCTGATTCATCGTTGTTTCAGTGCCTCGCACCGGCGATTCGTTATCGGCCATAACGGTGCACCTGCGGCCTTGCACGCGGCGGTTGCGTTTCGCGGTTCCCATTAGCAATTCGGTAACGATGGCGTGCGATGCGTTTTGGGCCCGCTGCTGCGGCCAGAACGGCCCGCGGACGCAGGCCGAACCCCTGCAGCGGGAGCGAAAGGCGGCACATGGCACGAAGGTCATCCGCGCAATCCATATGGGCCGCCGTAGCAGGCGTGGTACTTGCGCTGAGCGTGGGATTGTCGCACGCCGCCGCCGATTCCCTCATCATCCAGGGCTCGACCACATTCAATCGCCGCCTGATGGAGCCGCATCAGGCGGAGATCGAGAAAATGACGGGACACCAGCTCACCGTCATTCCCAACAAATCGGCACCCGGACTGATTTCGCTGCTGGCCGGACGCGCCCACATGGCGATGATTTCCGCTCCGTTGGAGACGGAAATCCAGGCCGTGCAAAAAATGACGCCGGGTCTGTCGACCGACAAGCTACGCGCGGCCGAAATCGACCGCGTGCGGGTATCTTTCGCGGTCAACCGCGCGAACCCGGTGCGCAATGCCACGCTCGCCCAGATCGCCAAAATCCTGCGCGGCGAGATCAACAATTGGAAGGCGCTGGGCGGGGCCGACCAGCCGATCCGGCTCGTGCTCGTCGGCGCCGGCGGCGGTCTCACCAGCATGGTCGAAGCGGCCCTGCTCGACGGCAAAGAAGTCAGCGCCCGCAACACGATGCATACCAACACCCCGGTCCAGCTGGTCCAGGTGGTCAGCCAGGAGCCGGCGGCCCTGGGCTTCGCCCAACTGGCGCTGGTGGAGAAGATCGGGCTACCCGAATTGAAGACCGACAAGCCGCTGGAGCAGGTGCTTTACCTGGTGACCGTCGGCGAGCCTACCCCCGCCATGAAGTCGGTCATCGAGGCCGCCCGCACCATCGCCGCCCGCGGCCTTTAGCCGGTATTATGCGACCTGGAAGGCTTTACGCGCATTAACTACCGGGCGTAAATGCACATTTAACAATGCTTTAGAATGTGTTAATCGGTTCGCTCCTGAGCGGCCGGGAAATCAGCATTTGGGATGGTTATTTGGGTCAGGCGCATATCGCTCGATACCAGTCACAACCGAGAATAGCTGAGTTCTGACGCCGCTCGTAACTATCTCCGCGCGCGAAGCGGAAGGAAAATTGATGTTTGTTGTGAGTGGCGTTGCTAATCGAACTTCGGTGGTCAGTCAGATTGGAGCCTCGATAGCCGGAGCGGCGGTCATCGTGCTGATGGGCACGGTACCCGCGCTCGCAATCCCCTCTCCCGAGCTCGTCGTCGGCTCCTTTACCAGCATCTCGCAGGTGATCGCGCTGGTGTCCGCCATTGCCGGCGGGGGCGCCGCCTACGCGACGCTGCGCGCGCGGCGAAGTGGCGCAGGCGCGTCACGCTGGCCGCTGATCGTGGCCGGCGCCTTGCTGCTGGTGGCAACCGCGTCGATCTGCCTGAACATCTACCAGTACGCCGACTACAAGAACGAACGTCAGGCACTGCTGGAAGACACGCTGCTGCGTCCGTCACGCACCCCGGGCGGCTTGCCGATCGACCCGGAGGTCAAGGAACTGACCTATGCGCAGCAGCAGCGTCATCCGCTCGGGATGAGCACGCAGGAGGCCGACGACCTGCTTGCCGCAGCCGCCCGTGGCGAGCGCGACGATCTGGTTTTCCTCGACGTCCGCGAAGCGGCCGAACATGAAATGGGCACGCTCCCCGGTGTTCGAACGGTTCGCTACCCCGACGTGCCGGCGGCAAATCTCAATTTCACCGGCAAGAAGGCGGTACTGTTCTGCCATAACGGCAATCGCAGCCATGAGGTCTGCGAAGCGCTGAAGGCGCAGGGCATCGACTGCCGGTTCATCGTCGGCGGCCTCGAGAAGTGGGTAGTCGAACATCGCTCGATGACCGGGCTGAACGTGCGCACGCTCGACGAGCTTCGCGCGATCGCGCCGTATCGCAACCAGAATACCTTGCTGGATACGGCCGAAGTCCGGCGGCTCGTGCAAGACGAGAAGGCGGTCTTCGTCGATGTCCGCTATCCGGTGGAGTTTGCGCAGCACCGCCTGCCGGACGCCATCAATCTCGCGATCAGGCGGATACCGACGCCGGAGCTCCACAAGGCGATCGATGCCTTGCCGAAGCGTCCGATCATCATGCCGTGCTACGACCGCCGCGGCTGTTTCTTTGCCGAGGTTCTCGGCCTCGAGCTGACGCGCGCCGGCTATGACGTCCGCGGCCGCTATACGCTGCCCTGGCTCTATTTCGTCCAGGGAGGCCGGCCGCCGCACGTCGAGGCCTGGATCGACGAAAACAACCAGGGCATCTGGGTCAAGGCCGGCAAACATCTCGCCGCATTCCTCTCGTCCGCAGCCGCCTGGATCGGCCTCATCCCCGCCATCCTGCTGCTGGCGCTCGTTTCGCGGCTGCTGGTGCTGCCATTCTCGGTCAAGGCCGAGCGCGACCAGATCCGCTCCCGCATGGCGTCGGACGAGCTCGCGGCGATCAAGTCCCGGTTGCGCGACGATCCGGTGCGGCGCACGCGCGCCATCCGCGGCTTTTACAAACGGCATGGTCTCACGCCGGTGCGCAATCTCATTGCGCTGTGCTTCCTTCCGATCATGGCGGTGGCGTTGATCGCCGTGCAGGAAGCAGCGTCAAAAGCCGGCGGACATTTCCTCTGGGTGACGGATCTCGCGAAACGCGACCCCTGGCTGGTTCTGCCCGCGCTTTTCGGCGTCCTCGTCACGCTCTACATCGACATGGCTTTCGTGCGCGGCGTCACGTCGAGGATTATCGTCTGGCTCGTGGCCTTGCCGTTGCTCACCGCCACCGGCGCGCTGTTCGGCGGTGGCGCCGATATCTATCTCGTTGCCAGCGCAGCTTTGCTTGTCGTCCAGCGGTTGTGGGTGGCGGGAGCGCTCGCGAGGTTGCGTCTCGCCTTCAGCCGCTGGCGGCTGGGCGATCAGATCATCTCGCTCGATGAGCCGGAGCGCCTGGGCAGTTACGGCAACAAGGCCTACCGGGTTGCGCAGATGCGCGCCCGGGGGATGCCGGTCCCGCCCGGGCTGGTGCTCACGCCGCGTTTTTTGGAGCAGTTTGCGTCCGCGTCGGGCGATCAGCGCCGGCGCCAGCTCGACCGGCTTTGGCAAGGGCTTGGGTGCGACCGGGTGGCGGTCCGCAGTTCGGCCGAAGGCGAAGATCACAACAGCTCCAGCTTTGCCGGCGTGTTCGAGTCGGTCTTGAACGTCGAGCGCGGCGGATTGGAAGCCGCCATCTCGAAAGTGGGGGCCTCCTTCACCTCCGATCGCGCCAGGAGCTACGAATCGTCCGCCGGCAGCGGCAGCATCCTGATCCAGCAGATGATTGCGGCCGAATACGCCGGTGTTCTGTTCACGCAGGCTCCCGCGGCGGCGGGCCTGACAATGGTCGAGCTGGTCCGCGGTACGGCTGAGACATTGGTCTCCGGCTCAGTACGCCCCAACAGCTACCGCTTCGGCCGCGTGTCAGGGCAGCCGGTCGGCCCCGGCCAGGCGCCAATCGAGCTCGCGCCGTTACTGGCGCTCGGCCGTGAGGCGGAAAGCCTGTTCGATGCTCCCCAGGACATCGAGTGGACCTGGCAGAACAACCGCTTTTACCTCGTGCAAAGCCGCAACATCACCGCCGGCATGGACGACGGCACCAGTCGCGCGGCGGTCCAGCGCGACCTCGCGAACGTGCTGGGGCTCGTGCAGGGCGGCAAGGCCGACGACGTCGTGTTCGCCAAGAACGAGTTCTCGGAAATGCTGCCCCGCCCAACGCATTTGTCGGTCTCGCTGATGGAATCGCTGTGGGCGAGCGGCGGCAGCGTCGATCTGGCGGCCCGTTCGCTCGGCCTCTCCTATCAGGTCACGGAAGACGCTCCGAACTATCTGGTGACGATCCTCGGCCGCCTCTACGTCAACAAGCGCGAGGAACAGACCCGCACCCTCAAGATCAGCCCCTTCGCGGCGCGCCGGCTGGTGCGGGACGCCGATCAGATCGAGCGTCACTTCCGCGACGTGTTCCTGCCCAGGTTCCTCGGCGAAATCCGCATCGCCGAGGCAGCCGACTTCGACACGCTGTCACAATCCGAGCTCGTCGCTGCGCTCGAACGTACGTACGCCAACTTCGTGACCGTCACGCATGTCGAGGTCGACGCCATCAATCTCGCGGCCAATTTCTATCTCGATCGGGCGAGGAGCCTGCTCGCAGGCCGCAGCCTGGACCCTTCGACTTATCTCGGGCACATCCCCGAAACCTACGAGATGCGGGCGATTGCGGAGGCGGCGGCGGCCTCGCGTGGCGATCGGCGCCGCTTGCTCGCCGCGGCTATCGGCCATCGCGCGGTGGTGGATTACGAGCTTTCGGAGCCGCGCTATGCGGAAGCGCCGGAGGCTCTCGACAATCTGCCGGAAACCCGATCGATCCTTCACCACCGGACGGATTCAAGCGACGAAGCGACGGCTCTCGCCGCCGCAGGGCCGGCGGTTGCACGCACGGTCGCCGTTGCACGACGGTTCCAGGCTCTGAAGGAGGACGCGCGCCACCATTCGCTGCGCGAGCTCGCCGTCCTGCGGCGCATCGTTCTGGCTCTCGACCGCCGGCTCGGGCTCGAGGGCCGCATTTTCTTCCTGCGGCTCGATGAGTTGCTTGGACCCACACAATCGGTGGACGAGCTTCGCGCCGTGGCCGAAAGGCGCGCAAAGGAACGATCGATTCTGCTCGCGACCACTCCGCTGCCGCCGGTCCTGACCGTGCGAGAGCTCGAGATCGGCCAGGCGGAGCGTCATACCGCGCCAGCGGGTGCGGGCCTCGTGCGGGGAACGCGCGTGTCGGGTTCCGGGGTCGTTTGCGGGCCCGCCCGGGTCGTTTCAGAATTTCACGCGGATCGCGGCGGCGTCATCGAAGGTTTCCAGGATGGGGATATCATTGTCGCCTCAATGATCCATCCGGCCTGGCTTCCCTACTTCGGACGTGCCAGCGGATTTGTTTGCGAGGTCGGCGGCTGGCTGAGCCACATGGCAATCCTGGCCAGGGAATACGACGTGCCGATGATTGTCGGGACCGAGGGCCTCGCTGCAATCTCTACCGGAACGCTGTTGCGGCTGCAGCCCGACGGAACCGTTGAATTGGTCGCCAGCGAGAAGCTGCTGGCCGCCGAATGATCCGACGCGGCGGACCTCTCCGGGCAAGCGCTATTCGGACAGGCTTTCCACGAACACAGCGGCCGGGACGGCTTCGACTACCATCGTCGATGCAAGCTCGGCGACGGCCGGCGCCTGCCGGCGCGCGTCGGTTCTGCCATCCACCAGACACAGCAGCGGCACCAATGCCAGCGCCAGCAATGGGGCCGCGTTCGGCCAGCCGGTATAAAGGAAGTCGAATCTCATAGCGGTCCCGATACGCACTCTTGCAGTTCTTTATGACAGGACTGCTACAAAGATCGCGTAAGGCCGATCGTTCGATATTGAATGATCTCATCAGCACAAAATTCACGCAGAACGGGAACCCGCTGTTTACCAACGGACTGCATGCGGGGCATGCCGGAAGAAATAGTTAGGGCCGCGGTAATGTGAATTATCGAATAGTCGTCGCAATGCGGGACCATTCGCGAGAATTCGGCAATGTTGCGAGAGGGTTGCGAGGCCGTTGGCGCTCCTTTCGGCTGAGCAGCCTGTCGGCGCGCCTGTACTGCGTTGCCCTCTTGTCCGTCATTGCGGTGAGCGGCCTGACGGTCGCGTCGATCTATTTTGCGAAAATCACCGGCAGTGCCGCAGAACGCGTTTATGGCGAAGGGTTTGTCGGCGTCGCGAATTCGACACGCCTCGAACTCTTGCTGGAGCAGCATCGGCGCATCGTCGAAAGCATGCCCGCGGAGTTCGACCGGCAACGATTGGATGAAAGCCGCACTCAGCTTCATCTCACCGGCAGCAAGCTGAAAGCCTTGATCGACGAGCTGATCGTCGAACAAAGCACGCCGGCGGCGGACAGCCTGGAACGCATGATCTCACAAAACCTGTCGCCGCTGTCCACGCTCGGCGACCGCGTTGCCTTCTTTGCCATCAACTTCGCAACCGACAAGGCGGTCGAAGTCACCGAGCAATACGTATCCGTAGCCGACAAGACGCAGCAGCTCATTCGAAACTATCGAGCCGAGCGCATGAGCGAAGCCCAGCGATCGCTGAACTATCTTGCCAGTTCGACGAATTCGCTCATTGTCTGGGTTTTGATTTGCACGATGGTCGCATTCACCCTGATCGGCCCGATCGGGCTGGCGACCACGCACGGCGTGCTGTCGCGGCTGGGGCGGGTGACGAAGGCCATGATAAGCCTTGCCAACCGCGATCATAGCGTGGCGATTCCCTGCCACGCCGATCGCGACGAAGTGGGCGGCATCGCCCGCGCGGTCGAGGTCTTCAAGGACAATTCGATTCGGCTGGTGGCACGGGACATCGAGCTTCAGCAGCTCAACCGCCGCCTCGACATCGCCCTGAACAACATGACGCACGGCCTCTGCATGTTCGACGCCGATCGCCGGCTGATCGTGTGCAACAGCACCTACGTGCGCATGTACGATCTCACGAAGGATCTCGCGCAGCCCGGAACGCCATATCAGGCGATTCATGATTATCGCTATCGGATTGGCAATTGCCAACTTGCCAGCCCCGAGATGATGGCTGCGGAAGTCTCGCCGCAGGACATGCAAAGCCCTTCGGCATTCACGCAGGAGCTGATGGACGGCCGCATCATCGCGGTGTCGCAGCAGTCGATGGCCGATGGTGGATGGGTCGCGGTTCACGAAGACATCACCGAGCGGCGGCGGGCAGAGGCCAAGATCACCTATCTGGCCCGGCACGACGTGGTGACGAACTTGCCCAACCGGGTCATGTTCCGAGAGCAGCTCGAGCATGCATTTGCTTCCTTGAAGACCGGCAATTTCTTCTCCGTGTTGTGCCTCGACCTCGACCACTTCAAGGAGGTCAACGACACGCTGGGTCATCCGATCGGTGACGCGCTGCTCAAGGAAGTGGCGACGCGCCTGCGTCATTGCGTCGACGACACCGACATGGTCGCCCGCATCGGCGGAGACGAATTCGCGATCGTCCAGTCCGCCGTCGATACCCCCGACCGGAGCAGCCGGCTTGCGGCGGCTATCGTCGAGGCCATAGCCGAGCCGTTCGACATCGACGGAAAGCACATCATCGTCGGCACCAGCGTCGGCATTGCGATCGCACCGGCGGACGGATCGGACGCGGACCAGCTGTTGCGGAACGCCGACATGGCGCTGTACCGGGCCAAGACCGACGGCCGCGGCACGTATCGGTTCTTCGAAGCCGAGATGGACAGGCGCCTGCAGCTGCGCAGGGCGCTCGAGCTCGATCTTCGTTCGGCGATCTCGAAGGGCGAATTCGAGCTCCACTACCAGCCGATCATGAAGCTCGAATCGAAGGACATCTGCGGCTTCGAGGCACTGGTCCGCTGGAATCACCCGCAGAAGGGACAAATCCCGCCTTCGGACTTCATCCCGCTTGCCGAGGAAACCGGCCTGATTCTGCCGCTCGGCGAATGGATCCTGCGGACGGCATGCCGGCAGGCCGCGTCCTGGGCGGAGCCGGTGAACGTCGCGGTCAACCTGTCCGCTGCCCAGTTCAAGAGCCAGAATCTCATCCAGCTCGCATTGAGCGCGCTTGCGGCGGCCGGTCTGCCGCCCGAGCGATTGGAGCTGGAGATCACGGAATCGGTCCTGCTTCATAACGAAGCCAGCACGCTTGCGATGCTGCACCAGCTTCGCGGCGTGGGGATCAGGATCGCGATGGACGATTTCGGCACCGGCTATTCGTCACTGGCGTATTTGCGCAGCTTCCCGTTCGACAAGATCAAGATCGATCGCAGCTTCGTGCGCGACCTGACCCAGCGGGAGGATTGCAGGGCGATCGTGCGCGCGGTCGCCGGACTCGCCCGCAGCCTGCATATCACCACCGTCGTCGAAGGCGTCGAGACGGCGGCGCAGCTCGAAATCGCGCGCGCCGAGAAATGCGACGAGTGCCAAGGCTATCTGCTCGGCAGGCCGGTGCCGTACAGCGAGGTGGCGGGCATCCTGCGGAAAGCCCCGGTCGCCAGCGCGGCGTGAGCGCGCGCCGCGCCGATCGTCCTGAGCGCGTTTTAGTCCCTGATCACCACCAGCCGGTCGGTTCCGGATTCGCCGCCCCAGGCCTCGCCGGGCCGGCCGAGCATCTGGCGGACGCTGGCGCCGCGCTTGTTGCTCGGGAAGCTCTCGAACCGCTCGGTCGTCGGATCGAAGCGCACGATCGCGTTGGCGACGAAATCGGTGAGCCAGACCTTGTCCTTGTCATCGACGTAGACCGAATAACAGCCGCTCTTGCTGTTCGGCAGCGCCCAGCTCTTCCAGGTCTTGGCCGCCGGGTCGTAGCGGCCGACTTCGCCGCTATTCCAGAAGCTCACCCACAGCAGGCCCTTGGAATCCGACCAGATGCGGCGCGGGCCCACGCCCTTTCGCAGCGGCTCCACCACGGTCGCGGCGCCGGTATCGGTATCGACGCGCGCGATGTGATCGCCGGCAAGCGAGGCGTACCAGACCTCCCCGGATGGAGTCGCGGTGATGCCATAGGGCCCAAAGCCCTTGGGCGCGCGCCAAGCGTCGACCTTGCTGGTCTTGGGATCGACGCGGCCGTAAACGCCGCTTTGGCCGGTAAACCACAGCATGCCGGCGCGATCGAAGACCGCGGTGTTGAGATTGGCCCTGGAAAAGTCACGCGGCAGCGGAAACGCCTTGATTGCCCGTGTTGCCGGATCGAAGCGGACAATCGCGTTTTGCCCGCCGTCGGTGAGCCAGGCTGCGCCATCTGGGCCGGCGACGACGCCGTGCGGCGCCGAGCCTTGGCCGAGCGGAACATGCTCGGCCTTGCCGGTCGCGGGATCGAAGATGCCGAGGACGCCGAGGCGCTGACCCGAATACCAGACTTTGCCGTCCGGCGCGGGCGCGACGTCGTGCGGGTAGGCCTCCTGCGGAAGCTGATAGTAACTCACCTGCGCGGCGTGCGCGGTGGTGAGCGCGAGCGCGGCGACGGCAGCGATCAGAATACGGAACATCATCACGTCTCTCCCGCTCGCCCGAAGCGCTCACTCGGCGGCGTCGCGCCGCGGCGCGGGCTTCTGCCAGCGTTTGGCGGCGGAATCGTCGGACTGCCTGGCTTCGACCCAGGTCGCTCCTTTGCCCTGCTCGACCCGCTTCCAGAACGGCGCGCGAGTCTTGAGATAGTCCATCAGGAATTCGGCGGCCGCGAAAGCATCGTGACGATGCGACGACGCCGTCACCACCAACACGATATCCTCGCCCGGCGCGATGCGGCCATAGCGATGGATCACGGTGACGCCGAGCAGCGACCAGCGGCTCTCCGCCGCCTCAACGTGGCGGGCGATCTCGCTCTCCGCCATGCCCGGATAGTGTTCGAGCGTCAGCGCGGCGATCGGCTCGCCGTTCTCGTCGCCGCGACAGATGCCGGTGAAGGTGACCACGGCACCGACGTCGGTGCGCCCGCGCGTGAGCTTGGCGGCTTCGGCCGCGGCGTCGAAAGGCTCGCGCTGCAGGCGCACGGTCATCGGCTGGCGCTCCGATTACCCGCCGGTCATCGGCGGGAAGAAGGCGATCTCGCGGGCGCCCGCGATCGCCGCGTCGGACTTGACATGGGCGCGATCGATGGCGGCGCGGATCACCTTCGGGTTCTCGAACGCATGGGCATATTCCTCGCCGCGGCGGCTCAGCCAGGCCATCAAATCGGCAACGGTCGAGATACCCGCCGGCGGTTCAACCACTTCCTCCGGCTTGCCGATGCGCTCGCGCACCCACGCAAAATACAAAAGTTTCACCCTCAGTCCTCGATCAGATGACGCACCCCGGCCCGGAAATAGTCCCAGCCGGTATAGAGAGTGAGCATCGCAGAGAGCAAGAGCAGGAGGAGGCCGATCGGCGTCACCACCGGCACGATCGCATCGCCGGCATCGCCGGCGAGCAGGAAGCCGACGGCGACGAGCTGCAATGTTGTCTTCCATTTCGCGAGCCGGGTCACCGGCACGCTGACGCGCAGCTCCGCCAGGTATTCGCGCAGTCCGGACACCAGAATTTCGCGGCACAGGATGACGATCGCCGCCCAGACCCAGACGCCGCGGATGGTGCCGTCATAGACCAGCATGAGCAGGCACGACGACACCAGCAGCTTGTCGGCGATCGGGTCGAGCATGCGCCCGAAAGTCGTGAACTCACCCCACTTGCGCGCGAAATAGCCGTCGAGAATATCGGTGACCCCGGCGGCGATGAAGATGACGACTGCGAGCCAGCGCAGCCATTCGCCGTGTCGCGGAACCTCCTGCCAATACAGGCAGGCAACCACCGCCGGCACCGCCGCGATGCGCGCGTAGGTGAGAATATTAGGCAGCGCGAGCGGCCGCGCCTGCATTGGCCGGGATGTTGTCACTGCTTCCATGAGCGCAAGATAGCCCTGCCACCGAGGCATCAAAAGGGCTGATCAATGCTTGTCACCTATGAGATTCGCATGGCGCGGCGGCATTTTTGCGGCCGGCCGGACGAGTTCCTGGCCGCGGCGGGTAAGGCGGTATTTGCGTTCATGCGCCGCGATCGTGGAAGAAGTCGTAGATCTTGCGTGCCGTCTCGGCGCTGATTCCCGGCACCCTGGCGAGGTCGCCCGGCGCCGCGCGCTCGATCGCCTTGAGCGTTCCGAAGTGCTGCAGGAGCGCGCGCTTGCGGGCTGGCCCGACGCCGGGGATTTCCTGCAGTCCCGCCTCGCGGATATCGCGCCGGCGTCGGATGCGATGCGAGCCGACCGCGAAACGGTGCGCCTCGTCGCGCAGCCGCTGGACGAAATAGAGGAGCGGATCGCGCGGCTTGAGCTTGAACGGCTCGCGCCCGGGCAGGAAGAAGGTCTCCTGCCCGGCGTCGCGCTCGGGGCCCTTGGCAATAGCGGCAAGCGGCAGGTCGCTGATGCCAAGTCCGGACAGCGTCTCATGCGCGGCGGCGAGCTGTCCCCGGCCGCCGTCGATCAGCACCAGGTCCGGCCAGGGCGATTGGTCCTCGGCGTCGCCCTCCTCGTCGGCAACGCTGTCGCCGATGTCGAGTGGCGTCCCGGCATCGGCGGTGACCTGCATCGCCATCCGGACCGCCTGGCTGAGCGATGTGGGCAGCTCGAGCGCCTTGCGCGGCGCCTCCTCGATCAGCCGCTTGAAGCGGCGGCCAAGCACTTCGCGCATCATCGCGAAGTCGTCGCCCGGCGTGAGGTCCTTCGAGCGGATATTGAACTTGCGGTACTGGTTTTTGCGGAAGCCTTCGGGCCCGGCCACGATCATCGCGCCGACCGCGTTGGCGCCCTGGATGTGGCTGTTGTCATAGACCTCGATCCGCCGCGGCACCCGCGCCAGGCCGAAGCATTCGGCGAGCGCCGCAAGAAGCTTGCGCTGCGAGGATGTGTCGGCAAGCTTGCGGCCAAGCGCCTCGCGCGCATTGGCGAGCGCGTGGTCGACCAGATCCTTCTTCTCGCCGCGCTGCGGCCGCATGACCTCGACCTTGTGGTCGCTCTTGGCCGAGAGCGCCTGCGCAAGGAGCTCGCGCTCCTCGATATCGTGAGAGATCAGCACGAGCCGCGGGCATGGCTTGTCGTCGTAGAACTGGGCGAGGAAGGCGCCCAGCACCTCGCCCGGGCCGAGCGTGCGGTCGGCCTTGGGGAAATAGGCACGGTTGCCCCAGTTCTGCCCGGTGCGGAAAAAGAACACCTGCACGCAGAAGAAGCCGCCCTCCTGATGGAGCGCGAATACGTCGGCTTCCTCGACCCCCTTCGGATTGATGCCCTGCTGTGCCTGCACCGCCGAGAGCGCGGCGAGCCGGTCGCGATAGATCGCCGCGCGCTCGAAATCGAGCGCGGTCGAGGCCTTCTCCATCTCGGCCGCCAGGCCTTCCTTCACCGACTGGCTGCGGCCGGAGAGGAAGGCATTCGCCTCGCCCACCAGCTTGGAATATTCGGCAAACTCGATCTCGCGGGTGCACGGACCGGAGCAGCGCTTGATCTGAAACAGCAGGCACGGCCGCGTGCGGCTGTCGAAGAAGCCGTCGGTGCAGGAGCGCAGCAGGAACGCGCGCTGCAGCGCCGTGATGGTGCGGTTGACCGCCCACACCGACGCAAACGGCCCGTAATAATGTCCCGGCCGCGTGCGCGCGCCGCGATGCTTGAGGATCTGCGGCGCCCAATGGTCGCCGGTGATCAGAATGTAGGGAAACGACTTGTCGTCTCGCAGCAGCACATTGAAGCGCGGCCGCAAGCGCTTGATCAGATTGGCTTCCAGCAGCAGCGCTTCGGTCTCGGTCGCGGTCGAGACAAACTCAAGCGACGCGGTGGCCGCGACCATGCGCTCGATGCGCGTGTCGTAGCCGGTCGGCCGCGCATAGGCGACGATGCGTTTCCGGATGTTCTTGGCCTTGCCGACGTAGAGCACCTCGCCGTTGGCGTCGATCATGCGGTAGACGCCGGGTGACTTGGGCGCGAACCTGGCATGCCGTGCGATCGCGGCGCGCCCGGCCGCGAGCGGCCCGGAAGCGGCCAGGTCGATCGTGGTCTCGTGCTCGACCTCGGGCAGCGCCTGCTCCTCGTCGTCCTCGACGAGGTCGGTTGCCGGATCGATGTCCTTTTTCGTGCCGTTCATGCTCGCAACGTAGGGTTTCGGTCGGAGGCGAGCCAGTCAAAGGCATCGCGACGGGCGTGTGCTCGTCGTCGCCGGACAGTCGTCCGCCCGGCGGATGCCGGCGGCAGCACTATGGTAAATGAACTTCGGCCGGCGGCCCGCCGCTATACGGTTCTTTAGGCTCAAGCGCCGAATTCACCTGCGGATTTACGTCTAGTTAAGTTCAAATGCCATAGGTTTTGTTCGCGAAATCGCGCTTTTTCTGTACGGCAAGCCGGCCTCATCTGCCCATTCTTGCCAAAGAGCGCCCCGGGACCACGCGAACGGCGGACGTCGCGCCGATCCCGGCAGCCGGCCAGCGAAGGCCGGGCGAACGAGGGGAGGCCCCCGTTGAAGCGGATTGCAGGCGGCGCGGCCGCCGTGGCGATAGCGTTGGCGGCAGGCGCGGCACTGGCAGCAGACCTGCCGGGCGGCCGCTATTACACCGCTCCCGCACCGCTGGGTGCCTATAGCTGGGCCGGTCCCTATCTCGGCGGCCACCTCGGCTACCAGTGGACCAGCACCACCAACAACCCGACACGTCCGCATGGCATCGCCGGCGGCTTGCAGGGCGGCTTCAACTGGCAAACCGGACAATTCGTGTTCGGTGGCGAAGCAGATCTCAGCCTCTCGGCGGCGAACGACACGTTCGCGCCGTGGAAATTCTCCAATCCGTGGTTCGGCACCATTCGCGGGCGCGCGGGCTACGCGCTCGACAACATCCTGTTCTACGTCACCGGCGGATTGGCGGTTGGCGGCGGCCGCGTCGAGGTCGCGGGCGTGAGCAACGAGAACACTCATGCCGGCTGGACCGTCGGCGGCGGCGCCGAGGTCGGCGTCACGCGCAATCTCTCGGCGCGGGTCGAATACCTCTACGTCGAGCTCGGCGGCCGGCCCTATGCGTTGACCGGCCTGAGCAATGGATTCACTTCGAACGTGCTCCGCCTCGGCGTCAATTATCGTTTTTGACGCTGCGGACGGAAAGTCATGAGGAGGAAGCGTATGAAGCGCGTGATCGCTGCAAGCCTTGGCGCCCTGGCGCTGGTGATGGCGGGCCCGGTGGCGGCGGCCGACCTGTCCGGCCGCTACGGCCCGGGACCGATCTATTCGCCGGTCTATAACTGGACCGGCTTCTACATCGGCATCAACGGCGGCGGCGGCTGGGGCCGCTCGCAGTGGGACAGCACCGGCAGCTTCGACCTCTGGGGCGGCCTGCTTGGCGCGACCGTCGGCTACAACTGGCAAACCGGCCCCTGGGTGTTCGGGGCGGAAGCCGACGTCGGTTGGTCGAGCATCAAGGGCACCACGTTCGCCGCCTGCGCGAGCGGCTGCGAGACCAGCAATTCCTGGCTCGCTACCGTACGCGGCCGCGCCGGTTATGCCTTCGACCGGATCTTGCCCTACATCACCGCGGGTCTCGCAGTCGGTGATATCCGCGCGCGCCGGCCCGGCTTCGCCGGCGCCGACGACACCAATGTCGGCCCAGCGGTCGGCGCCGGCCTTGAGGTCGGGTTGCTCGGAAATTGGACGGCGAAGGCGGAGTATCTCTTCGTCCATCTCGGCGACTTCAATTGCGGGCTCGCCTGCGGCCCGGTCACGCCCAACAATGTGTCGTTCAGCGCGCACATCGTGCGCGGCGGCATCAACTTCCGCTTCTGAGCGCGGCGTGGAGCTGAAAGCCAAAGCCCCGGACTTTCGTCCGGGGCTTTCCGTTTCGGCGTTCAATGCACGCGGCCGTCAGCCCGGCGGCGGCGTGGTGCCGGCGAAGGCCGGCACCCGGGCGGCGAAATTGTCGAGCCAGGCGACCAGCCGCGGATGGTCCTTGCGCCATTTGCCCTCGAAGCGGAAGTCCCGATAGCCGAGCACGCAGGCCACCGTGATCTGGCCGACATTGGGCGGGTTATCGAGGCCGGGCGGCGCCGCCTCGAGCGTCGCGAGCCCGCGCGCAGCCTTGCCGGCCTGCAGATCGAGCCATTTCTGCTCGTGCTTTTCCGGCGGACGGTAACGGCCTTCGTACACCACCAGAATCGAGGCATCCAGGATGCCGTCGGCGAGCGCCTCCAGGCGCAACGCATCGAAGCGCGCCTTCGAGTCCTTCGGGATGATGCGGCCGCCGCCGGCCAGCATGTCGAGATATTCCAGGATGACCGGCGAATCGTACAATGCGCTGCCGTCGTCGAGGATCAGGACCGGGATTTTGCCGAGCGGATTCTGCTGGCGGAGCGGATCCGACGCGTCCTGCGTCGAGGCGGGCTCGACTTTGACCTTGCCGTCGAGGCCGAGCACGCTCACCGCGATCCTGACTTTGCGCCCGAACGGAGAGCCGAAACTGGTGCGTACCGTAAGCATGAAACAGCCACTCCCAAGCCGCTACGTCGCCGGGCGATGGTCGCGGTGATCGAAAACCAGGCGACAGCGGACGCAGGCGGACCGCGCGCGCAGCGTCAGCCGGTGATGACGAGGTTTACGGCCTTCGGCCCTTTGCCCTTCTTGTCGGGTTCAACCTCGAAAGAGATGCGCTGGCCCTCGTTCAGCGCCTTGAGGCCTGCCCGCTCCACCGCGGTGATATGAACGAACACGTCGCGCCCGCCGTCGTCCGGCTTGATGAAGCCGTAGCCACGCTCGGCATTGAAGAACTTGACCGTACCTGCCATCGCCATCGGGAAACTCCCCATCCCCGTGGTTGCCACGCCGCCGGCCCCCACGGCGCGACGGCTCGGCCGGACATTCGCATTCGGGGAAAGGCATCGGCCTGTTACGGCCTCAGTCACTCCGCCGGCCCCCACCGGAGGCGGAACGTCTAAGCCAGTGCCACAAACGTTAATCTAATCGGGGGCTGTGGAAAAGTGGCCAAACTACCTTTCGGCGACCAGCCAATCGACGCGGTGGCGGCTTTTCCCGGTGGCGGCCAACAGGCGGGTCAATTCGGGCAGCATTGCCGCCAGCTCGCTTTCCAGCGTCCAGGGTGGATTGACCGCGATCAGCCCGCAGCCGCCGAGTCGGTCCGCCTCATGCGGCTCAAGGGTGAGTTCGACACGCAGGATTTTCGCGATTCCGGACCGCCGTAGCCGCCGGGCCAACGCGTCCGGCTCCTCCCGGGTCTTGATCGGGTACCACAACAGATAGCTGCCGCTCGCCCACTTGCGGTGGGCGGCTTCGAGCACGCGCGTGAGCCGCGAAAAATCCCCGGCTTCCTCGAACGGCGGGTCGACCACGACCAGGCCGCGCCGCTCCGGCGGCGGCACATAGGCGTTGAGCGCGATCCAGCCGTCGATCGCGACCACCTTGGCGCGCCGGTCGCGGCCGAGGTGGCGCGCAAGCGCGGCGGCTGCATTGGGCTCGAGCTCGCAGGCGATGAGGCGGTCCTGCGGGCGCAGGAAAGCGCGTGCGAGCATCGGCGATCCGGGATAACACGCGAGCCGGCCAGCGGAATTGAGGCCCGCGACCGCGTCGAGATAGGGCGCCAGCAGCGACCGCGCCGGCTCGCCGATCGAGGCCCCGAATAGCCGCCCAATGCCCTCGCGCCACTCGGCGCTGCGGCTCGCCTCCGGCCCCGCAAGATCGTAAATCCCGGCGCCCGCATGGGTATCGATGACGCGGAACGCGGCTGGCTTGGCGTGCAGATGGACCAGGATTCGGGCAAGCACCGCATGCTTGACCACGTCGGCAAAGCCGCCGGCGTGAAAGGCATGGCGATAGTTCATGGTCGCGTCCGCATCCAGTGATGCGGCAAGCGTAGCGGCGGGCGTGTTGCGACTGAAGCGGCCATCGGACGAGGTACGGCCGCGATCGCCCTGCCCTTCCCTCCCCGCAAAGCGGGGAAGGAAAGGGAGGGGCATGGCGCGCACCAGGAAAGGCGCGTCACGACCTCGGTAATCAGCGCGAACCGGCGGTGGAGCCGTCGCCGCGCACCGGCGGCATGACCAGCTTGTCGCGCCGGCAGGCGCGCTGGTCGATCTCGGGGCAGTCGCGGAAGCGAAGATCCTTGGACAGGCAGATCCTGACCTCGTGCAAGCGCCTGCTGTCGCAGGTCACGGCGATGGCGCTGCGGGTGAGGCCGGGATTGGCTGTGACGAACGCGTCCTCGACCTCGTCGGGGGTCACGGTGAGGAAGCCTGCCGGCTCGATGTAGGCATCCGGGATTTTCACCACCGCGCGCGCCTTGCGGATCGTCTCGAAATAGGCGCGCGCGCTCAGCCCCGAGCAGGTGCCGTGCTTGTCCCACTCGTTGAAGATGAGGCGCGGCGCCGGCATCAGGTCCAGCATCGACGACACGATGTTGCGGTCGAGCCGCGGCGAGGGCTGCTGGCAGAACTCCGGAAAGCCTTTCTCGTATTGCGGCCACAACCCGTGCACCACGAACGAATAGCGGCGCGGGCCGCATTGCTCCCGCTGCTCGCGACCGCGCTCCGCCGACACCTCGCAGAAGCTTGGCGACCACGAGAGCGCGAGCACATAGAAATCGAACTGGCCGGCCTGGTTCTGGCGGCGATCCTGGGCGGGAACAGATCCGGTTGCGAGCAGGATGGCAGCGACGGCGAACGCCGTCCGAAGGATGAGCTGAAACATCGACGCCCTCCACGCGTGCTGAATGCCAGGAACAATAGCAAACGCTGCGGAACATTTCAAGAACAAAATAGAAATAAAAGGGGAGCAAACGGCAGTCGGATACCGGCCCCGGTTATGGGCGGGCCATCTTGCAGAGCGGGTTATAGGACCAGTTGCGGTCGAGTCCGACCACGCACCACTCGACGCCAAAGCCCGAGCCAATCATGGCGGTGTCTTCGCCGATCGAAAAGTAGACTGGGCGCTTGAGACCGTCGGACACCAGGGCCATTGCGCTACAGAACCGGCGCGGGATGGTGTTGGGCGGCCACGGCCGGTGCTGCAGCTCCCGCACGTCGGCGAAGCCGACAATGGTGAGGTCGGAATTCCAGAACCGGCCTTCCTTCTGGGCGAAGCGATGACTGATCGCGAACAGAGCCCCCTCGCAGGGCGGCAGCACCCCGTCATAGCGCGGGCCGGAGAGATAAAAGCCCAGCTCCAGAAGGTTCGCGGCGCCGGCAGGCGTGGCGAGCGCAGTCAATGCCATGACAAGCGCGAAACCGAACGACCAAGCCCGACCCACCATCGCAACCCCCAACGGGACAACCAAACCGTGCCCCCGCACCCCGGCATGGTCAAGGGCTTGAGGATCGTGGCAATGCGACGGGGATCGGCTGTGGCTCCGGAGCCACGTTCAATCGCTTCGCACCCCCACTTTTAACCCCGGCCTTTCCGATCGGCGGCGCCGCCGGCCGGGAGTTGATCACAACCATTATGCACCTGCGCCCTACCGTTATCGGCTGATCTTCAATTAAGGTCTTTCAAACTGATTCGCGGATCGCTCGCGGGTTCCGCGTCGAGCAGGGAGGCGGGATGCTCGAAGCGCGCCGGCTGGAAGTCGTCGAGCCGCTGTTCGGCCTGGAGGCGGCCGCTCGCCTTCTTGCAAACGTCTTCGCGCCTTGGGTGCAGGATCTCGGTCTCCTGATCGAGCTGGTGGAAGCGGGCCGTCCGCCGGGCGCGCCCGCGGACTGGCAGCCCGGCGCGGTGCTGCGGCTGCCGTTCTCGCAAAAAGTCTGCCGCGACGGCGGTATCGTTTGCGGCCAGGCGCTCACCGCGCTTGCCGATACCGCCATGATGATAGCGTGCTCCGCCGCCTGGAACGGCTACCGGCCGATGGCGCCGATCGACCAGACCATGCATTTCCTGCGGCCGGTCAATTTCGACGTGGTCGGGGACGCCCGCGTGGTGCGGATCGGGCGCAACACCAGCTTCGGCCGGGTCATGCTCTACAGCGCCGTCGACAAGCGGCCGGTCGGCATGGTGGCAAGCGCCTACGCGATGCTGTGAGCAATCGGGCGTTATTTTCTTTGCATTGATCAAACGTCCCTCTAAGCTTCTACGCCATAGTGGCGGAGGCGGTGATGCGGGTTGGTCTGGTTGTGTCGGTGATCGGAGTGGCGATGTCGCTGTCGGTCGGCGGCGCCAGTGCGCAGGCCTTTGCCAAGGGCAACGACACCGGCGGCATCATCCCGTGGTCGTGCGAGAACGAGGCGATCGCCTGGCAGCTCGCGGCCGACCATTGCGCCTGGTACCGCAAGTACCCGCGCATCACGAGCGTGGTGCGCCAATACGGCAGCTACATCGGCTTCAACTGCCTGTGGAATCCCTACATCGCGCGCTATCAGATCCCCGTCGTCCCGACGCGGTCCGCCTGCGTGGCGCAGGCGCAGCGCCTTTCGCCGCGCGTTCGGGTCCTCTACTGACGCTGCTCCGCGCTCACCACGACCTCGACCTGCATGCCGAGATAATCGGACGGCGCGCCGTTGAAGCTGCCGGCAATCGGGACCGCCTGCGCGGCGTCGCGGGTCACCGCCACCCGGATGAGATTCTCGCCGGCGACAACGCCGTTGGTCGGGTCGTATTCGACCCAGCCGGCGCCCGGCAGGTAGACCTCGGCCCAGGCATGGGTCGAGCCCGCGCCCTGCGTGGCGGTGCCGCCGTCGAGCGAGGGATCGTAGAGATAGCCGCTGACGTAGCGGGCACCGAAGCCGAGGCTGCGCGCGCCTTCCATGAACAAGAGCGCGAAGTCGCGGCATGATCCGGCTTTGCGTTCCAGCGTCTCGACCGGCGACTGCGTCCCCTCCTCGTCGCGCGTCGCGTAGCCGAACTGGCCGTGGATGGCCTCGTTCATGGCGGCGAGCAGGTTGCGCGTGCCGGCCGGCCGCTGCGGCGCGAACTGCTTCGCCCATTCGTCGACCACTGCGTGCGGATCGGGGTAGTGCCGCTCGAGCAGACGGCCGAGATCGCTGCGGTCGCCGGCCGAATAGACGAACGGATAGAGCTCGGCCTCCGGATCGATCGGGAAGTCGAGCCGCGCCAACGCGTAGCGCTCGAGCTTGAGCGTGCTGACGATGGTGAGCTCGGCCGCCGGCGCGGAAAAATCGACGAGCGTGACCGAGTTGCCGAACACGTCATGCATCCAGCGCACCGTTCCCGGCGGCGAAAGCGTCAGCTCCGCCTCGACCAGCCGCAGATCGTGGCTGTCGCGCGGGCGCAGCATCAGCCGGTGCTGGCCGAAGCTCACCGGCTGCGCGTAGCGGTAAGTGGTGGAATGATGGACGGTGAGGAGCTTCATCGCGTGACCTGCGGCGGCGGATCGGTCGACCGAGCGATCGTCGCCGCGGCCCCAGCCCTATTTATTCCCTGGTGGCCCGCGCTTGAAGGTGCAATGTTCCTGTTCGGGTGGACATCGCAAACCGGCGGATCGGGTCCCCGATCCGGTCTTTCGCTCAAGGAGCTCGTCATGCATCGTCTTCCGATGGTCGTTCTTGCGTTGCTTGCCGCATGGCCGGCGGCGGCCGCCGATCTTCCCATCCGCAAGGCCGGATTGTGGGAATTGAAGATGGCCTTCGAGGGCCGCAACCTTCCGCCGCAGACCATGCAGCAGTGCACCGACCCCGCAACCGATCGGATGATGACATCCAATTTCGGCGGCCCCGGCCGCGAGGACTGCTCGAAGAAGGACATCCGGACCTCGGGCAACACCATTACCGTGGATTCGGTCTGCAAGGTCGGCACGATGACCGTCACCTCGCACGCGGTGGTGACCGGCGACTTCAACAGCGCCTATACGGTGAAGGTGACGTCGACGCGCGAGGGCGGACCGCCCAACGCCGGACCGGGCGGACCGACCAACATCACCATCGACGCCAAATGGACCGGCGCGTGCAAGGCGGATCAGAGGCCGGGCGACATGATCATGGCCGACGGCCGCAAGATCAACATCGGCGACCTACAGCAGATGCGGGGCGGACCGGGCGCCGCCGGCGTGCCGGGAGGCATGCGCCCGCCGGGGATGCCGGCGATCCCCAACATGCCGCAGCGGTAACAGTAAGTTGTCATTGCCGGGCTTGACACCGCAAGTCGGGTTTACCCGACTTGCGACATAGTCAGTGCGCAACTCGGGCAGGCCCGAGTTGCGATGCAATCCATCTTCTTCGCGAAAAGGATGGATGCGCAGGTCAAGCCCGCGCATGACGGGAAGGATCAATTCCACTTCACG
>Ga0114129_10001907_pt1 | contig 28428 bp, 31 predicted proteins | sample RhiMetdeltSRZDD1_FD_80071 | JGI IMG/M metagenome (GOLD analysis project Ga0114129, IMG submission 80071) | Populus rhizosphere microbial communities from Tennessee, USA - Rhizosphere MetaG P. deltoides SRZDD1 (version 2) (version 2) | ecosystem: Host-associated > Plants > Roots > Rhizosphere >... | reverse complement strand
TTGAAGGAAGGCGACGTCTTTCGCGCCTTTCCCGCGATCAAGGACATCCGCGACGCTGGCCTGCGCAAACTGTCGATCGATGTCTGGCGGTACGTCTCCGAGCGCAATCCCGCGTGGACCGATATCGCGCGCATCCCGCTTCATCCCGCGATGCCGATGGCGACGCACGGCAACCTCATCAAGCACGTGGACGCGATGGTGCGCATCTCGGAAGCGCTCGTTCCTGTTTACCGCGAGCTCTGGCAGCAGGACCTCGACCTCGACACGTACCGTGCCGCCTCGTACATCCACGACGCGGCGAAGGTGATCGAATTCACCGAGAAGGACGGCGGCGTTGTCGGGATCCCTGGCTACAACCACGCGATCGAAGCCGGTCGTATCGTGCGCGAGCTCGGCGGGCCGGAGTCGCTCGCCCACATCGTCGAGGCGCACTCGTTCGCGGGCGCGCTCGTTGTCCCGCGCACACGCGACGCGCAGCTGTTCCTCTTCATCGACCCCATGTGCCTCAACGTCTTTCCGGAGCAGGGGATCGGTGTCGTCGAACGACACCTGAAGTCGAACAACTGGGAGGATCCGCGCACGCTCGAGCGGTACCGCTCCCCGAGCTAGGCGACCCGCCAGCGCGCCGGCGATCCGTCGATCTCGCGAATGAGTCCCTTCCGTTCGAGATGACGCAGGTGAGCGAGTGTCTCCGCGAGTGCGAATCGTTCCTCGTGCGCGGAACGAAGAACGGGAAACAGCATCCGCGCGATCGTGTACGCGTCGCGCTCGGCCGTGCCGACGGCGGCCAGCGTCGCGTCGAGTCGGGCGGCGTGATGCGCGAGCAGCTCGTCGACGCGGCCGGCGAGATCGTCGAACGGATCGCCATGTGCCGGCAGCACCCGCTTCATCGGTAGATCGCGAAGACCTGCCAGCGCGCCGAGGAAATCGCCGAGCGGGTCGTCGCGCGACGACGGATAGAGTCCGATGTTCGAGGTGATGCGTGGCAGCACGTGGTCACCGGCGAAGAGAACGCCGTCGCGGCTGTCGATGAGGACGGCGTGGTAGTCCGTGTGGCCCGGCGTCCAGCGGAGCTGCGTCGCGCGACCGCCGAGGTCAACGCTGTCGCCGTCGTCCACGCTACCCACGTGTTCGAGGTCGTCGACGCGTTCGCCCATCGCGATCCACGCTTGCCGCATGCCCTCGTCGACGTCGTGCGGCATGCCGTGACGCGCGAACCATTCGTAGGTCGCGTCGATCGCCTCATGCCCTTTCGACCAGACCCGTCTCGCCGCGGCGATCTCCGGCGTGTGCATCAGCACGGTGGCGCCCGCACGCTCGAGCGTTCCCGCCATGCCCATGTGATCCGGATGTAGATGCGTGACAAAGACCCGCCGCACGTCTTCCATGCCGATCCCCGCGTCGCCGAGTCCAGCGCGCAGCGCCTGTTCTGCCTCGGCCGTGTGCAGACCGGCGTCGACGAGGCTCCAGCCGTGCGCTCCCTCGACCAGATAGGCGTTGACGATGGAAAGACCACGGATGGGAAGGGGAATGGGTATGCGCCGGACGCCGGGCGCGACAAGATCGCTCAGCGGGCGATGGGACCGCAGACGGTCACGCTCGGTACAATGGAAGTCTCCGGCCCGTTCGTCTAGCGGCCCAGGACACTGCCCTCTCAAGGCAGAGACCACCGGTTCGAATCCGGTACGGGCTACAGGATCGTCGGCGACCTCGCTCCCTGCGGCCCACACTCACCGGCATGGCATCCGTCCGACGGGCGAGTGACGAACTGTACGCGCGGCGCCGCGAGCTCTATGCCCGGGCGGCCGCGGTCTTTCGACGGAGCGGCTACCGCGGCACGACGCTCAAGGCGCTCGCCGGCGTGTGTGGACTCTCGATCCCCGCGCTGTACCGCTACTTCCCGTCGAAGAAGGCGTTCGCACTGTTCCCGCTCGCCGCGCTGTATCCCGAGCTTCACGCGTCGCCACCGGATCCGGGCGACGACGCGGCGGCCAATCTCAACTGGTGGGTCGAGGCCGCTGCCATGGAGATGCCGAACTACACGCTGGCGCTGCGGCTCGCCAACGAAGTGGGTCTCAGCCCCGAAGAGCGACGCACGATCGACGCGAACCTCTCGGCGCACGTCGCCTTCCTGAGTGCGATCGCGCGTCGTGCCGCTCCGCGCCTCGATGAGCGCACTGCGCAGGAGCTCGCCGGCACGATGATCAGCATCACCGTCGGGCCGGCGACGACCGGTCTCCCTGCGGACCCCGCCTCGCTGCGACGCCAGCTCCGCACTCTCCTTCGCGCGTACGGAGTGGCGCTGCCGGGGATGGTGCGCTCGGCGGCACGCTGACTTTCACGAGGGGGCCACTTTTTCGCGGGTCATTGACGAGGCGCACGGATCGGGTGGAAGGTGCGACCGATGGACGATCGCGCGTCGCGGACGCGAGCCTTCGCGCTCGCGGGTGCGCTCGAGCCAATATGGCTCCTCGGCAGTGCTGCGGTCTTCGGCTCGTTCCGAGCGGGCTATGAGGCCACCCATGCCATCAGCGAGCTCGGCGAGCAGGGTGCGGCAGGCGCAGTCATTTGGAACGTCGCCGGCTTCGGGATCGGCGCTCTCCTCCATGTCCTCTTCGCGGTGGCGATACGCGCGGCGATCGGTGACGGCTGGCTCTTCCGCGTCGTGACGCTGCAGGCGATCTTCCTTGCGGGGGGCGGTGCGTTCGGCTGCGACCCGGGCTGTCCACCGGTCATGTCGTCGTGGCAGGGCTGGGCCCACGTCTTCGTCGGTCTCGCCTACTTCGGCCTCACATGCATCGCGCCGCTGATCGCGTGGCCTGCCTTCCGCCGGCGGCCTGAGTGGCGAGGGCTCGCGCCAGTCTCGCTCGCAGCGGGTCTGATCCTCGTTGCGCTGTTCTTCGCCGGGCCGGTCCTCTTCCCGCCCGCCGCCGTCGGGATCTGGCAACGGATCACGCTGGCGACCGCCGGCGCGTGGACGACGGTGGTCGCGATCCGGCTGTGGCGGATCCGCGCGGCGCAGCACGGGCTCGCGGCCCGCCAGGCAACCCCGCCGCTGCCAGCCGTCACCCGTCAGTGACCGACCGCGTCGCGGCTTGGGCGCGCTACGAGCCGAACACTTCGCAGAAACGCGCTTCGCTGATGCCCGCGTCGAGGAGATAGGAGCGGAGCACTTGCCCGCCCTGGCGCCAGAGCTCCTCGGGCGCGACCGACGCTTTCCCCGCGCCGGCCGCGACGACGAGCGAGACGAGCGTGTGCGCCAGGTCCCCCGCGCGGGAGCCGAGCGCCGGCAGGCAGTGGAGCAGCACCTCGCTCATCGAGGCATCCAGCGAGTCGAGACGCTCGCGAGAGAGGGCATCCTGCTCGTCTTGCCCGGCCTCGATCGCGAGCCGCACACCCAGAGCGAGCAGGTCGGAGTGCGCGACGGCTACCTCTAGGGCCGCACGCAAGGCGCGAAGCGGATCGTCGTGCGCGCCGGCGGCCGTCGTCATCATGGTGACGCAGTAGCCCGTCGGCGGAGCGGCGAGCGGGAACAGGGCGAAGTCGAGCTTCGAGGGGAAGTAGCGATAAAGCGCGGGCGCGGTCAGTCCGCACGCGTGCGCGAGCGCTTTCATCGTCACTTGCCGATAGCCGAACGTGCGGAAGACCGGCGCCGCCTTCTCGTACAGGTCCACGCGCCGCTGGTACGGGTCATAGGCAGGGCGTCCGCCAGCCGCGTGCGTTCTGATAGCCACGCGCGAACGATACGCGCGGTGCGAACGTTCGAGCCATTTGTTCAGGAAACCCACGGAGGCCTTGACGCCAAGCGCGCCGCGTCCGAGAACGGTGCCATGAACATCGCGTCCATCGTCATTGCTCTCGTTACGTCGGCCGCCGCGTTCGCGGTCGGTGCCTTCGCGCGACCTGCAGGCGCTGCCACTCCGCCGGCCGAGGTATTCCCGCTCTTCGCCGTCCTCGTGCTGCTCGAGTCGGTCGCCTTCGGCGCGGGCGTCGCCTACGTGATCCGAGTGTGGCGCAGGCTTCTAGGTTCGGGGACCGCGCCCCTCGATCGGGCGCTCGTGGGGAGCGTCGCCTACCTGCTTCTCGCGCCCTGGGTGCACGACTACTTCCATGCCCTCACGCTCATCGACGGCGTCTTCAACTGGCCTGCGCTCGCCGGCATCGAGTACGTGTTCCATCTTGGCGTCGTGCCGGTCGGTCTCGTCGTTGCCGCCTACCTCAGGCGCACTCGATCGCTCAGCCCGGCCTGATCTCGAGACGATGATGGCCACCGCTATCCAGTGGAGCGGACCGCTGCTTGTCCTCGGCGCGCTCCTGCTTGGGCTCGGGACTGTCGCCGCCGCCATGCGTCCGACGGTGCAGTCCATGCTGTCACCGGAGGTCGCGACGATCCTGATGCTCGCAGCCGCGTTCCTCGTCCCGTCAATCCCCGGCATGTACGCGGCCCAGGCGGACGCGGCCGGCGCGGTGGGTCTCGCGGGATACGCGCTGCTCCAGGTCGGCCTCCTGCTGATCGTCGTCGTCTCGGCGGCGCCGCTCCTGTACCCGACCGTGACCGGACCCTTCGCGAACCATCCGCTCACGGGTGGCCTCGGCATCGCACTCTTCCTCGGGCTGCTTCTGACGTCGATCGCGACGCTCCAGGCCGGGGTGTATCCGCGGCCCGCGGCGCTGCTCCTCGTTGCGGGCACGGCCGGCTTCTTCTTCGGCTTCTTCGTCTCCGAGTTCCTACCACCAGGGCCGGCCCAGGTGGCGAACGCGGTGCTCGGCGTCCTTGCTCCGGCGGGCCTGGCGTGGTGCGGTACGGCCCTATGGATCGGCGCCTTGAGCGCATCTCGCTGACCCGTCGGGATCGTGAGGACGGGTTTACGCACAATGCCGCGCGCGACCCCGTAGCTCTGCGCGTGCTCACCAACATCACCCGGATTTCGTTCGTCTCGGTTGTGTGCGCCAAGAACGAGCCCTGGTTGGGAGTGCCTCGGACGCCTTGAACCCAAGTGGTGAGTCCTTGACACGCCGCAGCTCGGCGGCCGTCCACCAGCGCGGACGCAGCCTGCACATGTCCGCGAGCGATGTGAACACCGTGTCGCCGGGTGCCGCGATCTCGATCGCATGCGAGAAGGCGATCGTCCGCGCCACGATTCAGCGCCGCTGGGACGCCAAGAATTCTGTCGTCAACGTGCTACCGAGCACGTTGACGACGACGAGCAGCGCGATCGCAGCGATGAGCGGACGACGATCGAACGCACTCCGATCGCAAGATGCGCAACGTCTCCCAGGGCGGCAGTGCAGCACATGGAGGAGTAGATCGGCGCGTGGAACGTGAAGGGATGCGAGCGGTTTGCTGAAAGAAGAGCCGGTCGTTAACCGGCGAAAGGACCGCCCGCGAAGACCTCATCGAAGTGGTCGGCGTCGACACCGGCTGCCAGCAGGTACGCCCGCAGGACGCTGATTGCCTGACGCCAGAGCACCCCGGGCTCGAGCTTCTCGTTCGTGGCGGCCGCGGCGATGACGCGGGACACGAGGATCTCCGCGACGTCTTGAGCGCGCTGCCCGAGCTCCGGCACGCAGCGAAGCAACAGCTCCGCGAGCGTGATCGTCGGACTCTTCAGATCGTGCGTTAGGAACGGGTCGTCGAAGCGCTGTCCTGCCTCGATGGCGAGCCGCATCGCCACGACTACGTAATCGATGTCCTGCACCGCGGGCTCGAGTGCGGCGCGCAGGCCGCGCAGTGGATCAGGCTCTGTCGCTGCCCTCTGACGCATCAGCGTCGCGCAGTAACCCTGCGGGGGCGTTTCGAGCGGGAAGAGCGCGAGATCGAGCTTCGACGGGAAGTAGCGGTACAGCGCGGGAGGTGAAACGCCGCAAGCGTGTGCGATCGCCTTCATCGTGACGCCTCCATAGCCCAGGGCGCGCAGTACCGGTGCCGCTCGGACGTAGAGGTCGTAGCGATGTCCGTACGTGTCGTAGGCGGGCCGGCCACCCTGCGCGCGCGACTGCACCGCCATGGCCGGACACGATACCGCTCCAGCTGCGATCAGAGGTGTCTCGAGCGAATCACCGAGGTGAAGAGTCAAGGCGATCTTTCACGAAACTGGTCGGAGGGATTGACTCGCGCGGCGATCGATCCGACAAACCGTCATGTGCTTCGAGACGATGTCGTCCGGTCGTATGCCGTCGCGGAACTCGTGACGCTCGCACGCGATGGTGCTCCGGTGTGCTGGCCGATGATGCCGGCGTACGAGCGTGAGCGTCTTGCGTTCTCCACGGGCCTGATGTACCCGATGAAGGCTCGGAACGCGCGACGCGATCCTCGCGTCGCGGCGCTGTTCTCCGATCCGACCGCAAGCGGGCGATCACAGGATGACCCGTTCGTGCTCGTGCAGGGTCTCGCTGAGGTGTTCGATCACGACATCCAACGCAACACCGAACGTTACATCGCGCAGCTCATGGGGAAGAGCTCGCTGATGCGATTCGTGCTGCGTTCTGCGGTGGGCCGAAAAGCGATGGCCGGGTATCTGGCACGCATCTGGATCGAGGTCATCCCGCAGCGCGAGCACGTGTGGGACCGCGGGAGCGCACTGCCACCGGCGATCGGTTTCATGAGCCGTCCCGCGTCATTCGTAGTGCGCGCGCCTGTCGCGCTCGACCGCGCGATGCCGTGGCTGCGTCGCTATCCGCGCCCACCCGTTCTCGCGTACCTCGACGAACACGGATGGCCTGCCGCCGTCCGCGTCCATGTGGCCGTGCGATCGGATCACATCGAGATCAGCGGTGGTCCACGAGCCGAGGATGGGGCGCCCGCATGTCTGACGTATCACCGGCTGATCGGCAACTACCGCGCCAATGACGCTTTTCTGATCCGTGGTCACATGCGCGCGGACCGGTTCTTTCCAGAGAAGCTCGTGGGCTACGGCGGCACGCGTGACGACCGCGGGATCGGCTCGCTCAAGCTCCTCGCGTTCATCCGCGACCTCACGCGACGCCTTCCTGACGAGCTCGCACGGCAAGGCCGGCCTCCTCTCAAGCTCTAGGCGTCTGGCGCGATCGCTGGTCAGGCCCGCCGCAGGGACGGGCCGCCACGGACTCGTGTCCCTGATCACGTGAGAGTTGCCCTAACTCGTCGTAGTTGTCGATCAGCATGTCGAGTAGCCGCTTCTCAGGACGCCTCTTGGCTCCTCGCCGGTTCGCAAACTGTCCGGTACGGTGTACTGCACAGAGTGGCGACGCTGGTTCGTGCAGCTGCACCGCGAGTGAAGCGAGCGTGGCGCAGACACGGCCGCAAGCGAGCGAACCGTGGTAGGTCCGCCCAACACGCGGTTTGCGAAGTGTTTCGGACTTACGCTGGGCACCTGAGACACGTCTACCGAAAAGACCGTGCGCTCATCGGGATGCTCGCGATCTGCTTGTTCGCTGGCCCCGCGTGCGCGAGTGAAACGGCACGCACCACACCATCCCCTGCAGTCGTGCCGACCTCCGCCGCCGCGACGAGGCTGGCGCCGACGCCTACTCGCACCCGACGCCCCCGCCGACGACGGCATCTCCGAGCGCCGCGGTCGTCCCGACCGTCACCGGTAGCCCGAGAGTCACTGCCTCAACGTCCTGTCCGACGCTGGCCGGTGGCTCGGCACTCGCCGCACCCCGTGTGGCGTCATTGCGCGCGGCACACAGCCCCGGTGTTGACCGATTGGTGATCGAGTTCACCGAGCAGGCTGTGCCCTCCTACGAGATCAAGAGCTCGAGCGACGTCTTCGGCTCGCCGAGTGGGTCCTCGGTCCGTGTCGACGGCAACGCCTTCTTCTCGATACGCGTGAGCGGTCAGGCCCACACCGACACGGGACAGCGAAGCTTTCCCCAGGCGGACCCGTTCCGACCTGGTTTGCCGCTCATCCGCGAGGTGAAGCTGGTCGCTGACTTCGAGGGCGCCGTCACATTCGGCGTTGGTCTCGAGCGCTCGGCTTGCCCGACCTTGCTGGTCCTCGCTTCACCGCCGCGAATCTTCCTCGACTTCCCAACGCCGCCGTAGCGCCCGCAGCTCGTTCGAGCCTGACCGGATGTGACGAGGATTCACCCAATAAGGGCGTGACGAAAGGGTCATGCCTCGGGGTCACATCTCCATCACCATCGTGTCATGGGGCGGCCAGCCGTGATGGATGGCTGGCTGGAGGCGCAATGGTCACGCAAACAGGAAAGACAGCGATCGGACCCACGACGGAAAAAGCATGGGTACTGCTTGTCGAGGACGAGCCGACCGTCAGCAAGATCGTAGGCAAGCTTCTCGATGAGGCCGGCTACGAGCACGTATCCATCTCCGATCACAATCAGATCGCCGCGGCGATCCTTCACTGGAAGCCGCGCTGCATCATCCTGGACAGTGAACCAGGGTCCGCCGGTCACGAGCGCTCATGGGCGGACGCGGCGGCGATCCGTCGGGCCCATCCAGACCTGCCGGTCCTGATGTTCACGGCCGATCCGACTTCGATGTCGGAGGCCCGTGCCGGTACGACCGCTCGCAGCAAGCTCGCGGGCTATACGGGTGTGATCGATAAGCCGCTGCTGGTCGTCGAGTTCCTCGCGACGCTGAAGAGCGCCGTGGACGCCCCGCAGCCGCCTAGCGTGCAGACCAGCACCGGCATCCAGTCAGAGGCGATCAGCCTGTTTCCAGACATTGGTGGGCAGGCGTCCACGAACTGGGCCGTCTCCGACTTCTTCGGCATCGCCGTCCACGAGCTCCGCACACCGCTGATGTCCATAAGCGGTCAGGCACAGCTCGCGCAGCGGTACATCGAGAAGGATCCCGAGCGTGTTGCCGGCGCGCTGACCAAACTTCTCGAACAGACGAAGCGAATGGATAAGCTGATCGGCGACCTGCTCGACTACGGCCGCGTGGGTTCAGGCGCGCTCAGCATGGAGGTCGTGACGTTCGACCTGGGCGTCGCGACCGCGATCACGATCGCGATGCACGAGCACGAGGACACGCCGCGCATCACGTTCACCACGCCACCGGGGGTGCGGGTCCAGGGCGACCCCGATCGGATCGCGCAGAGCCTTGGAAACCTCCTGGACAATGCGATCAAGTACAGCGCGGCGGGCTCTCCGATCGACGTTTCGCTGACCGTCGTTGGCGCCGAAGCGCGACTCCGCGTGACGGACCAGGGCATCGGCGTGCCCGAGGCGGAGCGCGGTCCACTCTTCGCTCCGTTCTTTCGGACGACACGCACCCGTGACATCCCGGGCACGGGGCTCGGCCTGCATATCAGCCGACGCATCGCGGAGCAGCACCGCGGCCGGTTATGGCTGGAGTCGAGCAGCAGCGGCGGAAGCGTCTTCGTAATGGCATTGCCGCTCGCTTCCTGAGCTAGCTCCCCAGCGCCAGTACTCTCCGGTCCGCATCGCACGCGGCATATGCTCCGGCGGTGAGCGAGGCCTGCATCAGCTGCGGCCTCGTGGTCGCAGGGGGGGCCGAAGGCTGCCAGCGACTGTTCGAGGCCATCGGTCTGCGCGAATACGAGGACATGCGTTTCGCGCGTTATCACCGGATCGTCGTCGATGTCTACGCGATGCAGCATCCGGATCGCTACGGCCGCTCGGCGAAATCCTTCGCGGCGCACCTCACCGGTCTCTGCGCCTGGCTCGAGGACGAGGGGGTCGCGCAGTCCGTCAATGCCGCTGTCCAGCGCTGGCTCAGCGGACCTTCGCCGATCGCTCGACCATCGCTGCCCCCGAGCTACGGCGTCCTCACGATCGGCGACCTGGTCGACGCCGATGATCCCATGCACTACGGGGAGGCGCTCCGCAGCTGGGCCCGATCGACGTGGAATGCGTACGCCTCGCTCCATGTAACGGCCCGCGCGTGGATCGCGGCGTCACTCTCTCACGCAGACCGGTAGCGACCGACCGAGGGGCGACCACGTCGGCCGTACGTCTTAAGTCCGTTTTAGGGGCAGGACCGTGTCTTCTTCACTCACCCTCCGTTAATCTGCGAGAACCGGAGTTGTGACCGGGTTTTCGCGAGAGGGGAAGGGTCCCGTTGTCTACGCCCGCTGCGCCGCGTGTTCTGATCGCCGCCGTGCTGATCGCCTGCTTGCTCGTGGCCTGGCCCGGTTCAGCGCCGAGTGCCGCCGCGAGCCTCGACGCGCAGGAGTCCGATCTCGTCACGGCCGTGAACTCGTTCCGCGCCACACAGGGGCTCGCGCGCCTGGCGGTCTCCGACACACTCACCTTCGCATCCAAGTGGATGGCGACGGACATGGCCGTCTACAACTACTTCTCGCACACATCCCGTGACGGGCGCGCACCCGTTCAGCGCATGAGCGACGCGGGCTATCCGGGACGGCAGACGTACACGGGCGAGAACATCGCGGGCGGCTATGCGAACGCGAACGACGTCCTGATGGGCTGGATCAACAGCCCGGCGCACTACGCGGTCCTCACGAACCCGAACTACCGCGCGATCGGCGTCGGCCGCGCCTATAGCGACAGCTCGAGCTATCACAACTACTGGGTCATGGACGTGGGCGGGATCGTCGACGCACAGGTCGCGGTCCCCACGATGGACCTCGGGTATCACGCCGGTTGGGCGGGGCAGAGCCCGGACGTGACGCTGTCACCGGGCCAGACCGCGACGATGGTCGTCGCGCTCCGCAACAACGGGTACCGCGGCTGGTACCGCGGCTATCCGGGGCAGCAGGCGAACCTCGGCACAGCTGATCCGCTCGACGCCCAGCGCTGGGATCTGATGAGCGGGTGGCCGTCGGCGTCGCGCATCGCGACGACGACGACCGCGTACGTCGGACCGGGCCAGATCGGCTGGTTCCAGTTCCAGGTGCGCGGGCCGTCCACCCCGGGTCGATACATCCTGCGAGCGCGCGGCGTGATCGATGGGGCAACGTGGCTCGAGGACCCCGGCGTGTACTGGACCATCACCGTCCGCTGACTCCGCGTCCTCGCGCTAGTCTCGCCGGCAATGCCAGCGATCTCGTTCAGCACGGTGGTGCGGCCGGATCCGGACGGCGTGCTCCTCATCGAAGTTCCGGCCAGCGTCATGGCCGCGCTCAGCGAGAAGAAGCGCATCCCGGTGAATGTCACGCTCAACGGCGTTGGCTACCGGTCAACGATCGCGGTCTACGGCGGAAGGTTCTACGTCCCGGCGCGCAAAGAGATCCGCGACGCGGCCAAGCTCGGGGCGGGGAAGCGCGCTCATGTCACGCTCGAAGCCGATACGGCAGAGCGCACCGTCATGGTCCCGAGCGATCTCGCGCGCGCGCTCGCGTCCGCCAAGCTGCGGCCGGCGTTCGACGCCCTGTCATTCACGCGGCGCAAGGAGCACGTCGCCGCGGTGACGGACGCGAAGCGACCCGAGACGCGGGTCGCGCGCATCGAAAAGGTGGTCAAGGCGCTGCGGTCACAATGACCGTGTGCGTGTCGGGGAGCGAGAGGTCGCGGTCACCAACCTCGAGAAGGTGTTCTTTCCCGCGCGCGGGCTGACAAAGGGCGACCTCATCCAGTACTACGCCGACATCGCGCCCTTCGCGCTGAATCATGTCGAGCGCCGGCCGATGCAGATGAAGCGGCACCCCAACGGCGTCGAAGGCGACTTCTTCTACCAAAAGCGCGTGCCGGTGCCGCATCCGGACTGGCTGGAGACGGTGCACATCAGCTACCCCAGCGGCAACGAGGCCGATTTCCCGGTCGTCACCGATGCGGCCGGACTCGTGTGGATCGCCAATCTCGGTTGCATCGAGATGCACACCTGGCACTCGCGCGTCGCCGACGTCGCGAGGCCCGACTACATGCTCATCGACCTAGATCCGAGCGAGGGAAACCCCTGGGAGCACGTGCGCGAGATCGCCATGGTCGTGAAGGACGTCCTCGACGAGTTGGGTCTACCGAGCTACCCGAAGACGTCGGGAGTGTCGGGCATGCACATCCTCACGCCGATCGAGATCGAGCTGCCCTTTCCCGAGGTGCGCCGCTTCGCGAAGGCCGTCGCGGTCGAGGTGGCGAACCGGGTTCCGAACATCGCAACGACCACGTGGGTCGTGAAGGACCGCACCGGCGTGTTCGTCGACTACGGGCAGAACGCCTTCGATCGCACGATCGCGTCGGCGTACTCGATCCGTCCCATGGCCGATGCGCGCGCCTCCGCGCCACTGCGCTGGGAAGAAGTACCGGATGTGCGTCCCGAGGCATTCACGCTCGAGACGATGCGTGAGCGCGTCGCGAAGGTCGGCGACCTGACCGCGGATATCTGGCAACACCGCGCGGACCTCAAGCCTCTGTATAAGACGCTCAAGCTCAAGGATCCCGTCATCGACGACCGAGTGCTGGTGCGTCCGAGCCGAAAGTGGACCGAGGAAGAGCAGCAGGCCTGGCGCGAGCGTGGGCGGGGAAGCGGCTGGAACCGGGGAACGTCGCGGCGCCCGCCCAAAGCGAAGGAGCCGCCGCCGCAGTCCTAGGCGCGACCGCCGCTAGTCAGAAAGCTGCGGCGCGACGCAGACCACCGCGGTCAGGCAGAGCGCGTCGCGCAGCCACGCCGCCATCCGACTGCGCGCGAGCGCGCGCTCGATGTGCAGGTCGTAGTACGCGTGTCGCAGCCCGATCAGTACCGATCGGAGCGCGGTCCGCGTGACGCCTGTCGCGAGCAGCCGGCGCAGCATCGCCGATCGCTGAACCAGCGCCGGCGCGCCGAGCAGACCGCCTTTGTCCGTCTGCCCCCACCAGATCGCGCGCGCGAGCTCCTCCGCCTCGCGATGCCGCGACGCGTCGGCGAACCGCGTACTACCGGGCACGCCCTCGACGATCGTGACGAGCGGCAGGTTGTGCCCAAGCGCGATGTGCGCGGCGACGTGAACGTAGAGATAGATGCGCTCGGCGACGCTCGCGTCCGAGCTCACCACGAGGCTCTTCGGTCGATCGGCACGGTCGGGGCTGACCAGGAGCGCGCGCACATCCGAGAGCGGCGCGAAGCGCGTGCGCACCCGCAGCTGATGCTCGAGGTGCGCGCGCAGACGCTCCTCTTCGGCGCGGAGGGTGTGGCTTTCGGCGCGCGGCCGTTCGGAGACTACTTCGGCAGCCATACGCGTAGACCCTCCTCAAGATATTCCTTCAGCGTGTTCCGGTCGGTGAGCTTCGGCAGCGTCGCCGCGAGGTCGCGGAAGATGAGGGACGCGAGCGGCTCGCCAACGAATCCCGCGAGCACCGCGTGACCCTCATCGGCGATGGAGGTGACCGAGAGCTCGCGCTCGCAGCCCAGGATCATCAGCGCGAAGTAGAGGCGTATGCACTCCTCCGGTGAATCGATCGCGCGCGCCACCTGCGTCTTGCCGCGCGCGATGCGATGCAGCGTCGCGCGATCCAGTGCGAGCGTGCCGTCGGTGAGGTCGTAAAGGCGATCGACGAGCGTGTCGAGTGACGTGCCGGCGCTCAGGATCTGGATCGCCTCGGACACGCGCTGCGCGTTCTGGATCCGCATGGCCGCAGAGTAGTGGGCGCGCCTGTCGCCGCCATCTCACTTGTGGGACGGCTAAGTATTACGACGCGCGGAGCCCGGCGGAGAGGATGGTCAGGCGCAGCCTGACCAGGTCCTTCGTCTCGTGCGCGCGATGACGTGGCCGCGTGCTCTCCCGACCATGGCCCCATGCTCCAACGACACGCGCTTGCCACCGTCGCGCTCGCTTCGCTGCTCGGCGTGTTCGCGCAGCTCCTCTTCTTCCGCCAGCCGCTCGGGCTGAATGCCCTCATCGTCACTGTGCTCTTCCTCGGTGCGGCGTGGACGCGGCGCGATCCGGCGGCGCCGCTTCGCCCCCGCGATGCCTGGTGGCCCGCGGGTGCTATCGCGTTCGCCGCGTTCTGCGCGGTCCGCACGGACGCGTCGCTTGTCGCCTTCGACGCACTGGCGACGATCGCCGTCCTGTCGGCGACGGTCGCAGCGTGGAGCGGCGTGCCTGTGAGCGCCCTGCCTGCCGCCGGACTTGTCGCCGAAGCCTGGTCGCTGGCCGGTCGCGCGTTCCTGGGCGCCGCCGACCTGCTCGTACCGGCATGGCTACGCGTGCGGCTCGCGCCACGCAGATTCGCGAGTGTCTCTGGCTACGTCGGAGGCGTCGGCCTCGCGACGCCGTTCGTCATCGTTTTCGCTCTGCTCTTCTCGTCGGCCGATGCCGTCTTTGCCCGCTCGCTGGAGAACGTCTTCGACCTGAAGCGGATCGCCGAGCTCCTGAGCGAGACGCCGGGGCGCCTCTTCATCGCGCTCGCCGTCGCGTGGCCCGCGGCGGGCGGGATGACCGCGCTCTGGCGCGTGCCGCGGGACTACGTGGCTCCGCGAACGCGCTCGGTGCTCGCTGGTGAGACGGCGACGGTGACGATGATCCTGATCGCGGCGCTCTTCGCGATCTTCGTCGCGCTCCAGCTCGCTTACCTCTTCGGCGGACGCGACACGCTCGACGCCGCCGCGATCACCTACAGCGCGTACGCGCGTCGGGGCTTCTTCGAGCTCATCGCCGCGGTCGCGCTCGTCGGCGCACTGCTCTTCGGACTCGAGCTGCTCGTCAGCCGGCGTGGCCGCACCTATCACGCGGCGGCATTCGTGCTTCTCGCGCTCACCGCCGTGGTGCTCGCCTCCGCTGCCTTCCGACTCGACCTCTATCAGCGCGCGTACGGCTGGAGCGAGCTGCGCTTCTACGCGTTCGCGGCCATCGCGTTCCTCTCCGGCGCCCTCGCGATCTTCGCCTGGGGCGTGGCGCGCGGCCGCATGGCGTTCGTGGTCATGCCGTTCGCGGCTGCGGCGGTCACGGTGGCCCTCGCCGTGAACGCGATCGGACCGTCGGGCTACATCGCGCGAGCGAATCTCGACCGCATCACGGGTCCGTCGGGATTGCCCGACGACGCGCAGCGCGAGCTGGACATCTGGACGCTGTGGTCGCTCGGCGACGGCGCCGTCCCGGACATGATCGCGCGCCTCGACGGTCTTCCGGCCGAAGAGCGCACCCGGGTCGTGGACCTCCTGCGCGCGTCGCTCCGGTGGCGCAACGTTGACGGCGAGGTCGACTGGCGGGGGGCGAACGTCGACCGGGAACGCGCGCGCCGCGCTCTGGTGACCTGGCGCGACGGCCTGCGCGACGGGCGGCCGGGCCCGCGCTAGCTGCGGAGCAGCTCCGCGAGCACCGGATCGCCCATCTTCGGCTTGGCGCGCACCTGATACCAGGTGCATTCCTTCGGGTCCTTGTCCGGGCGGAAACGGAGGAATCGCGTGCCGTGGCGGATACGCTCGTCCTCCATCTTGTCGTAGCGGATCTCGCACACCAGCGTCGGACGGATCTCGTGCCACGGGAGGTCCTTTCCCTGCGACCAGCGCGACCCGGCGTCGGGTGTGCGGCCCCATTCGCTTGGGTCGAACTCGAGATGGCCCGACTCTTTCAACGGCGGAAGCATCTGCTGCAGCTGCTTTTGAAGTGACGCGGCGATCCCTGAGGTGTGCCCGACGAAGTCGAGCGTTCCGTCGTCCCGGTACAGGCCAAGCAAGAGGCTCGCGATCTTTTCGCCATTCGTCCGGTAGCCCACGATCACGCAGTCCGCGGTCTTGTGGTACTTCACCTTCTTCACGACCTCGCGCGAGCCGGGCTTGTACGGACTGTCGACGCGTTTGGCGATGATCCCATCGAGGCCGATGACCTCGAGACGCTCGAGCCAGTGCTTCGCGGTCGCCACGTCGGTCGTGGTCACAGACAGCGTGAACTTCTTCGCGACCTCGAGCAGCTTCTGCCGGCGCTCGCTCAGCGGCCGCTGATGGACGGGCTCGCCCTCCCACAGCAGGACGTCGAATGCGATGAACGTCGCCGGAATCTCGGCCGAGAGCTTGCGGATGCGCGACTCCGCTGGATGGAGGCGCATCTGCATCGCGTCGAAGTCGAGATGACCCTCTCGCTCGATGACGATCTCGCCGTCGAGCGCGGAGTGCGGTGGCAGGAGGTCGCCGAGGGTCCGCAGCTCAGGGAAGTAGCGCAGGAGCGGACGGCCGTTGCGGCTCCACAGCGCGAGCTCGCCGTTGTCGTTCTCGAGCACACCGCGGAACCCGTCCCATTTCGGCTCGTATTGCCACTTCGGGCCGGTCGGTATCTCCTCGACCAGCTCCGCCTCCTGCGGCGGGAACGGAACGTTCGGTCCGGGTGCCTCAGGCACCGACGTCACGGCGTCGCAGCGCCGCGATGGACAGGATGCTCGCGACGACGCCGATCCCGACCAGACCCGCGACGCCTGACCACTTGACCTCGCCGGACATCGGGGTCCCGTACAACGTGTACAGCGAGAGGTTCGCGACCCAGTCTGGCCAGCCGAAGAGCGGCGCGAACTGCTGGACGAGGTAGCTGAACACGGCCACCGCGGAAAGCGCCACGACGGCGATGCGCGGGCGCCACACGGCGACGAGCTGGCCGATCGAGCCGAACGCGAAGGGAATCGTGAGCAGGAGCGTGGCCGCCAGTGCGACGCGCCCGCGGTCGAGCGGGATGTCCTGCCTCGCGGCGGCAACGTACACGGCGACCGAGGACGCGGCCGCGATCAGGGCGACCGCGACCAGCAGCGTCGCGAGGCGCTCGACGATGACCCTCGTGCGGGAGATCGGCGCCGAGAGCATCGTGGCCAGCCGGCCTTCCGCGTCGTCCGCCGACCAGCTCGCCACCTGTGTGATCGCGTAGATGGAGAGCAGCAGCGTCGCCGTCGAGAGCCAGATGATGCCCACGAATGCGTCGTACGCGTTGAGCCCCGCGCGCTCGAAGTACGCGCGCAGGAATGGCACGGCCGAAGACGTCAGCGCGTCGACGATCGACCGTGTGATGGAGATCATGAATCCCGAGAGCGCGACGAATGCGATGAGCCACGACGCGACCCAGTCGATCTGCTGCCGCAGCGGCGCGATCACGGGCAAACGAAGGAGCGGGTCGACCGACGGAGACCGCGTCACGCGGTGCCGATCTGTCCGGCGAGGCAGCGCGGTGCCACCCAGGTCGCGCCGCGCGAAGGCCACGACCCCAACGGCGGTCAGGATGGCAGCCGCGCCGAGCAGCACGCCGACGCCGATCGGATCCAGCGCACCGGCCCCCGTCAGCGGTCGACTGCGCTCGAACAGGTAGAACGGGGAGAGCCAGCGGATCGGCCCGACGTCGCTGGTGCGACCGGCGCCGTTCACCAGGAACAGGGCGATGAGCACGCCGGCCGTGGTCCCGGCGGCGTTGCGCCGCGTCGCCACGAGCTGTGCGATGAGCAGGGCGATGCCAAAGCAGCACAGTGTCGTCGCGAAGAGGTTGACGCCCATGGCCAGAAGGTCCGCGGCCGCGAGCGGCTCGCCGCGGGCGGACAGAAGGATGAGGCCCAGCATCGCGCCGATGACGACGACCGCTATGGCCGCGAACACGGCCACGCGACTGACCAGATAGCGCGCGCGCGAGATGCCCGCGGCGATCCACTGTTCGACCAGGCCACGCTCCTCGTCGCCGCGACCGCTTCCACTCGCCGAGATCGCGGCCCAGACCCCGAAGACGAGCGCCATCAGTCCGAAGAGCCGCCATTCGAGGTAGCCACCGAGGGTGTCGAGTCGTACGGGGGCGGGAAGCATGTAGGAAAGCTGCGCGCCGAGCACCGCCATCTGCTGCGCGAAGGCCGCACGCTCCGGCTCCGTCGCGCCCGCGAGCTGGACGAACGCCAGGGCGTTGAGGACGCCACCGAGGACGCCACCGATCACCATCGCGATCAGCCCGACGGTCTGTTGCTTGAGCGCGACGCGGAAGAGCGTCACCGGTAGTACGTGAGGAAGATCTCCTCGAGGGTCGGCTCGCGGCTGGTGAGCCCCACGACGCGCGTGCCGGCGATCGCGTCCATCAGCGGCTCGAACGTGCCGCGCAAGAGACCGGTCGCACGGTGGTCGGTTATCTCCAGCTGCTCGAGACCCTCGACCGCCCGAAGCCGGTCCACCGGCACGGCGTCCGCAAAATCGATATCGACGCGGAAGGCGCGCATGCCGATCAGGTCTTCGAGCGCGCTGACCGTCGCGAGCCGACCCTCGCGTACGATGCCGACGCGGTCGCAGACATGCTCGACCTCCGAGAGCACGTGTGAGGAGATGAAGATCGTCGCTCCGCGCTCGCGCGCATCGCGGACGATGCCGTAGAACTCCTGCTGGTGCAGCGGATCGAGTCCCGTTGTCGGCTCGTCCAGGATCACGAGCGCGGGCTCGTGCATGAAGGCGAGAACGAGCGCGAGCTTCTGCTTGTTGCCGTGTGAGTACTCCCGGTACTTCCGGCCCAGATCCAGGTCGAGTCGCTGCGCGAGAGAGGTGACCGCCGAGTCCCGAACGTCGCCGCGCAGGCCCGCGATGTATGTGACGATCTCCGAGCCGCGCCAGCCCCCGAACTGCGGCAGCTCACCGGGGCAATAGCCGACCTTGCCTTTCACGGCGACGGAGTCACGGTCAGAGTCGAGACCGAAGATCCGCGCGCTCCCGCTTGTGGCGTGGATCAGGCCCATGAGCAGGCGGATCGTTGTCGTCTTTCCTGCGCCGTTGGGTCCGAGGAATCCGAACACCTCGCCCACGGCCACGCTCAGATCCAGATCGAAGATCCCGCGGCCATTCCCGTAGTCCTTGGTGAGGCCACTTGTTTCGACCGCGAGGTCCTTCATCGACCGCGCCACACGCACAGGTCTACTCCGCTTCTGGGCGGACCGCGGCGCGATCGATGAAGGACCCCGCCAGGAAAAGTGCTGAGTGGGCTACTTGCCGCGTTTCGCGAGAGTCGAGTCCTTCGCCTGCTTGGCGATACGGAATTTGAGCACGCGCTTCGCCGGGATCTGGATCGTCTCTCCGGTCGCCGGGTTACGGCCGAGGCGGGCCTTGCGATCGACGATCACAAGCTTGCCGACGCCTGGGAACGTGAAGCCATTGCGGGCTTCCTTATACGCGAGGGCCGCGAGCTCCTCGAGAACGGTGCCCACCTGCTTCTTTGTCAGTCCCGTCTTCTCCGAGAGCCGATTCATGGTCTCCGACTTTGAGATCCCCGCCACTTCGTCCTCCTGTGCGGCCTTTCGGCCAAGTCGCGCCGCATTCTCACACACGAACGGCGCAATATGCGCTGCTGTGACGCTCACCGTAGCGGATGACCCGCCAGACCGTCCGCAGTGGGTCAGTGAGACTATCCGGCTCCTCGCCGAGGGGACCGACAAAGGCCGCGCGCGACTGCTTGCCCGCGTCGAACAGGTGAGCGACACGGAGCTCGCGGCCGGTTCGGACGACGACTGGGGCCTGGGTCAGATCGCCGTCCACCTCCTCCTGATCGAACGCGGCGTCACTCTCATCGCCCTTCGTCTCGCCCAGGGACAAGAGGCCGGGTCGACGGGGCAGCCACGACCCGCTGCGTCGGCCGTCACCCGGGCGGGCATCTCCGCGCTCGCCGAGAAGGCCGCCGGGGCGCTACGCCGGCTCCGCGCCGAGTTTCCGGCGGCGCCGGACACCGACGCGACCGCCCGCCATCCCTACTACGGGGACCTCAACTGTTTCGGCTGGCTCCTGACCCTGCCGAACCATTACACCGCTCACCTGCGAGCGCTCGACGAAGGGACGCCCAGCGCGCTCTAGTCGCATACTCGGGCACCCATACCGGGACGGGGGTGATGCGATGGCGAGCGGCACCAACAGCACCACGGCGCTCGAGACGTTCGCCCAGGAGGACCGCACCTTCCCGCCGCCCCCCGCGTTCGCCGCCCGGGCGAACGCCAACGATCCCGGCATCTACGAGCGCGCCGAACGCGACCTCGAGGCCTTCTGGGGGGAGCAGGCGAAAGCGCTCCAGTGGCGCAAGTCGTTCGACAAGGTCCTCGAGTGGGAGGCGCCCTACGCGAAGTGGTTCCTCGGTGGTGAGCTGAACATCTCCGAGAACTGCCTCGACCGGCACGTGAAAGCCGGCCGCGGCAGCAAGGTCGCCTACCACTGGGAGGGTGAGCCCGGCGACACGCGGGAGATCACCTACAAGGACCTGCTCGAGATGACCTGCCGCTGCGCGAACGCGCTCAAGGAGCTCGGGGTCAAGAAGGGCGACCGCGTCGCGATCTACATGCCCATGATCCCGGAGCTTCCCGCCGCGATGCTCGCGTGCGCGCGCATCGGCGCGCCGTTCACCGTCGTGTTCGGCGGCTTCTCGGCCGAAGCCCTTTCGGGCCGCATCAACGACTCGGAGGCGAAGGTCCTCATCACCGCGGACGGCGGCTACCGCAAGGGGAGCACCGTCGCGCTCAAGAAGAACGCGGACGATGCCGTCGTGCAGGCGAAGACCATCCAGAAGGTGCTCGTCGTCCGACGGACGAAGCAGGACGTACCGTGGACGGTCGGGCGCGACGTGTGGTGGCACGAGATCGTCGACAAGCAGAAGCCGGAGTGCCCCGCGGAGTCACTGGAGAGCGAGCACATGCTCTACCTCCTCTACACCTCGGGCACCACAGCGAAGCCGAAGGGCATCGTGCACACGACCGCGGGTTACCTCACCGGGGTCGCGACGACGCACAAGCTGATCTTCGACGTCAAGGACGACGACGTGTACTGGTGCGCCGCCGACATCGGCTGGGTCACCGGTCACAGCTACATCGTGTTCGGACCGCTCGCCAACGGAACGACCGGCGTCATGTACGAGGGTACGCCCGACTTTCCGGACAAGGACCGCTGGTGGTCGATCATCGAGAAGTACAAGGTCTCGATCCTGTACTGCGCGCCGACCGCGATACGCACCTTCATGAAGTGGGGCGCCGAGTATCCGAAGAAGCACGACATGAAGTCGCTCCGGCTCCTCGGCTCGGTGGGGGAGCCGATCAACCCCGAGGCGTGGCTCTGGTACCACGACAACATCGGCGGCGGCCGCTGTCCCATCGTCGACACCTGGTGGATGACCGAGACGGGGATGATCCTCATCACCCCGCTCCCCGGCATCACCACGACGAAGCCCGGCAGCGCCACTTTCCCGTTCCCAGGCGTCGGTGCCGACGTCGTCGACGAGGACGGAAAGACGGTGCCTCTGGGTGGCGCCGGCTATCTCGTCCTGACGAGGCCGTGGCCCGCGATGCTCCGCGGCATCTACAAGGACGACAAGCGCTACCGCGAGACCTACTGGAGCAAGTACCCAGGGCGGTATTTCGCCGGGGACGGCGCGCGACGCGACAAGGATGGGTACTTCTGGCTGATGGGCCGCGTCGACGACGTGATGAAGATCTCCGGGCACCGTATCTCGACCACCGAGGTCGAGTCGGCGCTCGTCTCGCATCCGGCCGTGGCCGAGGCGGCGGTCATCGGCCGCGAGGACCCGGTGACCACTCAGGCCATCTTCGCCTTCGTCACGCTGCGCGGCGGCAAGGAGGCGGGCGAGGGGCTGTCGAAAGAGCTCCGCGAGCATGTCGTCGGCAAGATCGGCTCGATCGCCCGCCCGAAGACGATCATGTTCACGCCCGAGCTGCCGAAGACCCGCTCGGGGAAGATCATGCGTCGCTTGCTCCGCGACATAGCGAACGGGCAATCACTGGGCGATACGACGACCCTGGCCGACGCGACCGTGGTCGACTCGATCCGCACGGCGTCGGCGTCTGGCAAAGAGGAATAGCCGACCGGTCGATTTGACGGCGCCGCCAGCAAGTCCCTGAATACGTCGATTCCGGCGGCCTGAGGACACCAATTGCCGGAAGGAGGGACGAGGTGGCGGTCAAAGATCCGAGAGTCGCGCGCATGACCCGTGAACAGCGCCTCAACGCGTACTGGCGCGAGAACCTACGCATGATCGCAGTGCTCTTCGTGATCTGGCTTGCGGCTGGTTACCTGCACCCGCCGTTCGCCAAAGCGCTCAACGAGATCCGCATCCTGACTGGTTTTCCGCTGGGCTACTACCTCGCGAGTCAGCTGTCGCTTGCCATCTTCGTGGTGTTGATCTTCTTCTACGCGTGGTGGGCGAACAACGTCCTTGACCCGAAGTACGGATTCCACGAGGAGGAGTCACGATCGGAGGACGCAAACCCATGAGCATGTCCACGGTCAATAAGGCCGACGTCGCGGCTTTCTCTCGTCGCCTGCAGCGCTACTACGGACTCTTCCTCATCGGGCTCTTCATTTTCATCGGCGTGATGCTCGGGCTCGAGTCGCTCGGTCTGCCGCGAGTGGCGATCGGGTATGCCTTCCTGCTGCTCACGCTCGCGCTCTACGGCGTGATCGGAGTGCTCAATTTCACTCGCAAGCTGGACGAGTACTACGTGGCCGGTCGCAAGGTCCCGCCGTTCTTCAACGGCATGGCCACCGGCGCCGACTGGATGAGCGCCGCGTCGTTCATCTCGATGGCCGGGACGATCTGGCTTCTCGGGTATGACGGTCTCGCCTACGTCATGGGATGGACCGGCGGATACGTCCTGCTCGCGCTGTTCTTCGCGCCGTATCTGCGCAAGTTCGGTCAGTTCACGATCCCAGACTTTGTCGCCACGCGCTTCGCGGAGCATGCCAAGGGCGCGCGGATCGTCGGCGCCATCTGCGCGATCATCGTCTCGTTCACGTATGTGACGGCGCAGGTGACAGGCGTGGGCATCATCATGTCGCGCCTCGTCGGCGTGTCGTACGAGGTCGGCGTTTTCGTCGGCCTATCAGGCGTGCTGCTGTGCTCACTGCTCGGCGGCATGAAGTCGATCACCTGGACGCAGGTGGCGCAGTATCTGATCCTCATCACCGCGTACCTCATCCCCGTGTCGTTCATCTCGCAGAAGCTCACGGGGATCCCGATCTCTGAGCTCATGTATGGACAGGCGCTCGGTGCTGTCACGGATATCGAGCGTCAGCTCAACCTCTCCAACTACGTCGAGCCCTTCAAGCAGGCGCTGTCGAACGCGTCATGGATCTCGAGCGCCACGCAGCTGAAGGCCCAGGCTCCGGCGATCTTCGGTGGGCTTACGGTCCCGGCGCCTGTCGTCAACACCGATTGGCGAGGAGCCCCGTGGGAGTTCCTCGCGCTGACGTTCTGCCTCATGGCCGGGACCGCCGGTCTCCCGCACATCCTCATTCGCTACTACACCGTGCCTGATCCGAAGGCAGCGCGGGTCAGCGTGGGCTGGTCGCTGTTCTTCATCTTCCTGCTGTACTTCACCGCTCCCGCCTACGCAGCGTTCTCGCGCTGGGAGGTGTTGACGAACGTCGTCGGGAAGCCGATCGCCTCGCTTCCCGCATGGGTGGGGAACTGGAGCGCGACAGGACTCATGAGCATTCGAGATGCGAACGGCGACGGCATCCTCCAGTTCCCCGAGCTCACGATCGTCGCCGACATCATCGTGCTCGCCACACCGGAGATCGCTGGACTGCCGTATACGATCGCGGCGCTTGTCGCAGCCGGCGGCCTCGCCGCCGCGCTTTCCACAGCGGACGGGCTTCTGCTCGTCATCGCGACCGCGGTCTCGCACGACCTTTACGCGAAGGTCATCAACCCGAAGGCGTCGTACGGCGTCCGTTTCCTCGCCAGCCGCGTGATGATCGTCATCGCGGCCCTGCTGGCCGCGTTCGCGGCGCTGCCGCGGCTCGCCCTCATCGTGCAGCTTGTGGCATGGGCGTTCTCACTAGCCGCCGCGACGTTCTTCCCCGTCGTGCTCACCGGCATCTTCTGGCGGCGGGCGAACGCCAAGGGCGCGATCGCCGGCATGATCGGCGGCCTGCTCGTCACCGCCACATACATGTTCATGAACTACACCGATCCGCGGTTCACGATCCTCGGGCTGTCGCATCTCTCCGCGGGCATCTTCGGGATGATCGCCAACTTCACGCTGCAGATCGTCGTCAGCCTCGCGACCAAGGCGCCACCGCGGTATGTACAGGACCTCGTCGACCAGGTGCGCGTACCGGTCGGAGAGACGGTCATCCCCGGTGTGACGGATCAGCCTCTGCCGGTCGCGACGCCCGGCAAGTAGCAGTTGTGCCCCGAGGGGAGGCCGGCAGCGGCCTCCCCTCACCGTCGTAGGCTCCTATCGTGAGACTCGTCGCCGAGCTGACCAACCTGGCCTTGGCGCTCGTGTTCTGGGCCACGCTCGGCCGGATCCTGCTCGGCTTGATCACTGGTGGGCGGGAGGGTTTCTTCCTCGGCGTGCTCCGGAAAGCCACCGATCCCGCGTACGCGCTGGTCGGTCGCGTCGTGCCGCAGCAGTTCGTCCCGCTTGCCGTCCTCATCCTCGTGACGGCGGCGCGCATCGCGCTTCTGCCGCTGCTCCGAGAACCCTGACCGTGCTCCGTGGCATCGCGCGCAGTCTCGAGCTGGACCGTGTCGGTTACCGACGCACTTGGACGGTGCGGCGCTCGCATGGCGTGTATGTCGTCGCGCTGCGCCAGTCGCCGCTCGGCGACCATATCCTGCTCGATGGCAAGGAGGTCGCGCGTGCGCAGCCGTGGCGGTACGAGGGGGCCTTACGCTTTTCGATCGACGGCGTCCCGGCGGAGGCCCGCTTCGTCACGGACACGACCCGGGGCACCATGTGGACCGATCTTTACGTCGAGGGTGTCCTCGTGCCGCCGGATACGAGGAGCGCGGCACCGCCGAGGGCAGTGCGCTGGGGCCAGCTCCTCGAGCGCGCGGCGTATGCGCTCGGCGGTGCGATGGTGTTTGCGGGTCTCGTGGGCTCGCCACTGTTCGACGCCGTTCGGCAAGTCATGTGGACTGCGGCGGTGCTCGTGCTGCTGGCCGGTCTGCGCGCGATCGATCCGTTCGGCGCGATCACGGTGACGTTGGACAAGATCGTGGAGGACCGCCCGTCGATGATCGTCGCCGGTATCGAGACGGCGCTCATCGCGGCGATCGCGCGCGATCGCTGGCGATCGCGGCAGCGGCTGCCCTTCATCCGCGAGCGCTCGCGGGTGGCGCGCCTCCTCGGTTGGACCGCGATCGTAGCCGTCGCGTTCGTGATCCTGATGGTCAGCTGAGGCTGAGCCCAGTTAGCGCCTCGCGCTAATACCCGAGCCCACCGCTGGGCTGCGGCTGATTGCCCGCGCCGCCGCAGGCGATCGGCGCGCTCGCGACTCCGAGAGCGAGGAGGAACGCCAGCATGATCCGCATCATGCTCTGAGCGTACCGTCCTACTCCAGGTAACGCTCGACGCTGACCCACTTGAGCGCGACGAGTGTCGCGACTCCGCCGAGCGCGAGGAGCAGCGCGGCGAGGACGTAGGTCCGCGCGGTACCTCCGACCGCGCCGAGGGTGCCGACGGTCAGCACGAGCGCGGGGACGATGAAGGCGCCGCTCAGGTTGTTCGCGGTGCGGAAGTCACGCGCGAGGAGCGTGAGCAGCAGCGAGATCCCGGTCGAGCACGCGACCGCCGCGATGAACGGCGCAAGCAGCGCCGGGATCGTCGCGGGCCCGGCGATCCCAAGGACCAGGAGGAGGGTGAGGACGATCGCCACATACGGCAGGCCGATGACCGCGGTCACGGCGAGCACGGCCAGGAGCTTCGCCGCGAGGATCTCCGCCACCGTGACCGGCAACGAGATGAGGAGCTCGAGCGATCGTCGCTCGCGTTCCGCGATGATCGCGTAGGCCGTGGTGAGCGAGGGGAGCAACAGACCACCGATCACGAGCATCATCGGATAGAAGAACTGCACGAGGAGCTGCCGTGGGTCTGTCACGTCGGCGAAGCCGGGCAGCGGCGAATCGCGCAGCTGGTCCATCCCCGGGCCTCCGCCGAAGTGCATGGCCACCAGCAGCTGGATCGGCGCGAGGAACAGGATGACGAACGGCAGCATCGTCGCCGTGAGCATCGCGGTCCGGTTGCGACCGATCTGGCGCGTCTCCTTCCACAGGAGCGAACGGATGACGCCGGCCCTCATCGCCCCACCGCTTCCAGGAAGAGCTCCTCGAGCGTTGCCGGAAGGGGCCGGCACTCGTACACGTCGATGCCGTCGCTGAGCAGAGCGCGGAGCAGCGCGGGTGCGGCGGACCGCGCGTCAACGAAGGCGATCACCGCGTCGTCCACCACCTCCGCGCCGTGCCCGTGCATGCGCACGGCCTGCGCCAGCTCCTGTGCGCCCTGTCGCGCGATCAGTCGAGTCCGCGGCCGCTCACGCTCGCGCAGCCTGGCGAGCGGCTCGTGAAGGAGGACCTCGCCGGAGCGGAGGATGATCACGTCGTCGCAGAGGGCCTCGGCCTCGGCCAGGTTGTGCGTGCAGAGGAGCGTCGTGCGGCCTTTCATCGCCGCGCGCAGGTAGTTGTGGACTTCGCGTGCCGCGACCGGATCGAGCCCGACGGTCGGCTCGTCGAGGAGCAGCACCGCCGGCTCCGAGAGGAGTGCGGCGGCGACGACGACCCGGCGCTGGAAACCGCCCGACAGCTGCGCGAGCCGTTTGTCGCGGTGCTCCGCCAACCCGAAGGCCTCGATGGCGGTCGCCACGTCGCCGCGCCCGTAGAGCCTGCGCGCGAGCTCGAGGTACTCCGCCGTGGTGAAGTCCGCGTACATGCCGGCGCTTTGCGGGACGATGCCGCATTGGCGCCGCGCGTCGGCGTAGTGCGGCCCGTTCACCTCCTGCCCCAGGAGCGACACCCACCCGGTCGTCGGCGCGAGTGCGCCCTGAAGGAGACGGATCGACGTCGTCTTGCCTGAGCCATTCGGGCCGAGGAGGCAGGCGCGCGCCCCGACCGGGATCGACCAGGTGACCTCGCGCAGCGCGAGAGTCCCGTTGCGATAACGCTTGCTCGCGCCGTCGAAGGCGATCGCCGTGTCCGCCACGTCCACAAGGTTATGTCGCGTAGGAGGTGGACGGTCCGCGCCGTGGCCGTACTCTGCGCCCCGTGATCAAGCGCATTCGCGACGTCGGCGGTCTGGCGCTCGCCGTGCTCGCGGCGATCTCGTTCGTCTCAAGCCTCGGCATCTCGATCATGCTGCCGCTGCTCCCGCTCTATGCGCTCTCGCTCGGCGCGTCGCCGCTGCAGCTGGGCCTCATGACGAGCGGCTTCGCGGTCGCGAATGGGGTCGCCCAGTTCGCGTCGGGGTTCGCGATGGACCGTTTCGGCGCGCGTCGTTTCATCGTCGCGGGGATCGGCACGTACGCCGTCGCGAACGTCCTCATCGCGACCGCGCAGACGGCGATCACGCTCATTGGCTACCGCGTGGTCGCGGGCTTCGGCGGCGGCATCAACATGGTCGCGACCCGGGTCTATATCGCGCAGACCGCACAGCAGGCGAGCCTCGCCTTCTTCAACAGCATCATCTCCGCGGCGAACTCCGCCGGCAGCGTCCTCGGTCCCGCGTTCGGCGGTCTCGTCGCCGTGTCAGGCGACCTTCGGGCGCCGTTCTTCATCGTGGCGGGCACGAGCGCGATCGCCTTCGTCGCGGCGATGTTCCTGCCGCGTCCGAAGTCCCGGCCGCACGACGCCTCGATGACCGCGGTGGTCGGCGGCCGCGTGTGGAGCCGGACGGTGCTCATCCTCCTCGTCGCGAACCTCCTGCTGCTCATCGGCTTCGGCGGCTGGATCACGAGCTACGCGCCGTTCGTCACGACCCGGCTCGGCTGGACGACCTTCGACGTCGGGATCATCTTCACGTTCTTTGGCATCGGCGACATCACGCTCGGCCCATGGCTCGGGCATCTCGCCGACCGCACGGGTCGCCGGCGCATGGCGGTGCTCGCTTCGATCCCGATCTTCCTGTTCGGCTTCGTCGTCTTCTTCGGTCTGCCGAAGCCGTTCTTCTACGCCATCAGCTTCGTGACTGGCGCCGCGCTGACCGCCTTCAACGCGTCGTGGTTCGCGTTGCTGACGACCGCCGTCCCGTCAGCGCGGCGCGGTCGAGTATTCGGCGTCGTTAGCGCGGTCGCGCAGGCCGGGACCGTCGTCGGCGCGATGGGCGCGACCGCGATCTGGCAGCTGACAGACGTGGGCGGCGGGCTGATCCTGTCGTCGACGGCTGCGCTCGGCGCGGGCCTCGTCTTGCTCCTGCTGCCCGCGGACGTCAGGCCAGAGTCTTCTCCAGCTCCACGTGCGCCGGAAGGGTCTGATAGCCCAGCTTCGCGTTGATGCCGCGCATCGACTTGTTCGGCTCGTCGTTCGTCGTACCGAGAGCGCGCAGACCCTTGCGCTTCGCGCGCGTGAGCGCCTCGACTTTGAGAGCCCGCGCGACGCCGCGGCCGCGGTACTCGCGGGCGGTGCCGGTCATCCAGGTCCAGCCGTCCTTGTCCTTGCTCTTTCCGGTGGTGGTGAATCCCGCGATCTGATCGCCCGCATACGCGACCAGCGACAGGTCCGCGAGCTGCTGGCCGCTCGTCGCGGCCTCGTAGAAACGGTCATACGGCCAGTGCGGCGTCGGCGTCGCGAAGGGAATGTCTTCCCACATCGGCGCTTCGGCGTCGTACAGTGCGCGCCACCATTTCTCCTGCGCCGCGGCGTCGCGGCCCTCGAGCGCCTC
>Ga0114129_10001906_pt1 | contig 28430 bp, 22 predicted proteins | sample RhiMetdeltSRZDD1_FD_80071 | JGI IMG/M metagenome (GOLD analysis project Ga0114129, IMG submission 80071) | Populus rhizosphere microbial communities from Tennessee, USA - Rhizosphere MetaG P. deltoides SRZDD1 (version 2) (version 2) | ecosystem: Host-associated > Plants > Roots > Rhizosphere >... | reverse complement strand
GGTCAGCGTGACCGCGGGTGGTGCGGGCAGCTTCACGCTGCACTTGGACGTCGTGCGCAACGACTGCCCAGGTAGCTGCGAGAAGACCGTAACCGTGAACGCGAATCCGACCTGCGAAATCAGCGGCGACAACCCGGTGTGCGCCGGTTCGTCTGGCCACACCTACACGTCGTCGGTGCTTCCTGCCGGCGGAACAGTGACCTACAGCTGGTCGATTTCCGGCGACGGCTCGATCATCGGTTCGGTCACCGGCTCCTCGGTCAGCGTGACCGCGGGTGGTGCGGGCAGCTTCACGCTGCACTTGGACGTCGTGCGCAACGACTGCCCAGGTAGCTGCGAGAAGACCGTAACCGTGAACGCGAATCCGACCTGCAGCCTCGATGGCGACGTCACGCCGTGCACGGGCCAGGACATCACCTACACCGCGACGGTGAGCCCGGCGGGTGGTTCGGTGACCTATAGCTGGAGCTTGGCGGCGCCCGATTGCGGCACGATCGTGGGTTCCAGCACGAGCGCCACCGTGGTCGTGAACTGGGCCCATGCCGGACCCTGCACGCTCCATCTGGATGTGGTGCGCGATGGGTGCCCCGGCGAGTGCGAGCTCATCGTCAATCCCCAGAGCTGCAGTGCTGAGTTCTGCACAGTGACCCAGGGCTACTGGGGCAATGCGGGCGGCAAGAAGTGCTTCAACGGGCAGCAGATGCAGACGTTGGACATTCTGAAGGCCCTCATCACTCCGGGTAACCCGCTCATCGTGGGTATCGTTGGTGAGCGTTCGGTCAAGTTCAACGATGGCAGCGAACAGTGCATCATCGACCTTCTGCCGGGCGGCGGTAAGTCCGACTGCCTGCCGAATTTCGGTGATCAAACCATCGGCTTGAACTGCCAGACCTCGCCCGCGCTTCCGACCAATCCTCGGACCGGTCGTATCCGGAACGTGCTCCTCGCTCAGACCATCACGTTGGCCCTCAACTTGAGGTTCGACGGAAACAATCTGTGCGACTTGGAGCTCTGCCCGTTCATGACCACCGTGGATGCGAATCCGGGTCCGGACGGCTGTCTGGGGAACGATGATGACAGCCCGAGTCTGGGTGGCATCTCGACCTTCCAGATTCCGCAGTCCGTTCTGGACTTCCTCGGTCAGGGCGCGACAGTCTGCGATTTGCTCAACCTCGCGAATCGCGTGCTGGCGTGCGAGTCTGGTTTGCCGTCGCCCGATGCGGTCAATTCCGCGGTCGATGCAATCAATGAGGGCTTCGACGAGTGCCGGTTCCTGCAGCTCTGTGGGCCTCAGGCGCCGTTCACTCAGCCGACGCAGGTCGACCCGACCCGCAACCGCCTCGACAACCGCAGCTCCGAGTTCGGCGTTGGCGTCCCGACCAAGTTTGGTCTCTTCGGCGCCCTCCCGAACCCGACCCGCTCGATGTCGATGGTCCGGTTCGCGCTGCCCGAGGCGAGCCAGGTCCACCTGGTTCTCTACAACATCCGCGGTCAGGAAATTAAGGTCCTGGTCAACGGTGTCATGGATCAGGGTTACAAGAGCGTGGGCCTCGAGATGCAGGGTCTCCCGAGCGGTATCTATCTGTACCGCCTCGAAGCGACCGGCATGGAGAGCGGCGCGCGCTTCCGCGAAACCCAGAAGGTGCTGCGCATCGAATAACGCTGAGCAGCATGCGTAATCGGAGTCGCCGCCCCCGGCCTGGGGGCGGCGATTCTTTTTCAAACCGGCGATTCCTTCTTAATCCAGAAGGGGATCAGGGAACGAAAAGGCGTGGACGGGGTGAATCCCCGTACCGGCCGTTTGTTGCTCTGGCCGGGGGGAGAATGCGATAGTCCCTCCGCCGTCACCGCGGCTTCCACGGAAGGAGCTTCACCCGTGAACCGTCCCTCACGCGTTCTTGTTTCGGTCGGCGTTCTTGCCGCCATCCTGGTGGCAGCCGCCCCGGTCCTGGCCCTCACGCCCCCCACCTATGTGACCTCGTGGGGTACCTCGGGGAGCCAGAACGCCCAGTTCACGATCCCATTCGGGGTGGCGGTGGCCCCCGGCGGAGACGTGTACGTGGCGGACTACGGCAACAACCGCATTCAGGTTTTCGATGCGGACGGGGTGTACAAGACCAAGTTCGGGACGTTCGGGAATCTGGACGGGCAAATGAGCAATCCCAATGGCGTGGCCGTGGATGCGAGCGGCAATGTCTATGTCACGGACACCGGCAACAACCGCATCCAAAAATTCACCGCGACCGGAACGTTTGTCACCAAATGGGGAACGGCGGGCACTGGGGATGGTCAGTTGAACAAGCCTTATCGTGTCGCGGCCGGCCCTGACAGCAAGATCTATGTCACGGATGCCCTCAATAATCGGGTTCAAGTCTTTTCAAACACCGGTGCGTTCTTGACCAAGTTCGGTTCCTCGGGTACCGGAAACGGCCAGTTCAACGAGCCCTGCGGTATCGCGGTGACGAGCGACGCGATTTATGTCTCCGATCTGAACAATAACCGCGTCGAGACGTTCGATCTCACCGGGGCCTATCTCGACCAATGGGGAAGCTTGGGGTTGGGGGACGGGCAATTCAATTTGCCGGGTGGATTAGCGGTAACCGCGACCGGTACCGTCTTCGTCACCGACCTCAACAACGACCGCATCCAGGCCTTCGACACCGGGGGCACCTTCCTCTTCAAATGGGGAACGCAGGGCGTGAACCCCGGCGAATTTGCCTCCCCGTCCGACATTGCCTTGGGACCGGCGGGCGCAATCTACATTGCCGACAATGACAACGATCGCATCCAGAAGTTCGCCGATACGAACGTACCCGTTTTGCGCACGACCTGGGGAAAACTCAAAGACCAATATGCACCTCGCTGATCTCTGGGTCCGGCTGGGCGCGCGGTTCGTTCTTCCCGGCCTTCTACTTTTGGTGGGGACGGCTCGCGCCCAGACGCCGGGAGAGCGCGTCACCACGGCCATGGTCCACCACGGTTTCGAAAACGTGGCGGTGGCCTCGGATTCGGCAATCACGACGGTTTGGTTCGAGAACCGGATCTACCGGTACGACATGACCGCGTTGGGTGTCGCGGCCACGCTTTGCGCGGCGGCGCTCGACAGCTCGGGCGGGGTGCTCGAGCTCGTCCCGGAAAACCGAGGCGTGGCCCTGATCGCGATATCGGCTCCGGTGGCGGCGTGGCGCGATTTCATGGATGGGCGCTCGGATGCGAAGAGCTTTCGCTCCGGGCTACAAATCGATGCCCATCGCCGCCGATCCGGGGCGCCTCTAGGCGTCGACCAGGACCGTGCCAATCGCCCCTACGGCCGTACCGACCTCGCCCTTCGCCCTCTGTTCGGTTTTCAGCTGGGGGCGGGTCGCTCTCCCTTCCTGTACACGGTTCAGGTGGCCCCGGAAGTCACCCTGAGTCCCTTCCCGGGCGGCCTTCTTACCCTTCAAGCCGCGATCCGAATTCACGACGATCTCGACCCGTGTGGAACCGAGGATCCGTGCCGGCCCGTCATCTTCCCGGGACGGAACACGTTGTCCTGGGGGGGATGGCTGCCCGCAGGCGTGTTGAGCACCGTGAGCGCCGGCATCTTTCCTGGAGATCGCTACGGCATCGCCACGGAGCTAGGGCGCCTCGTCTGGAAAAACCAGCTCGAGGTGTGGGGAGGAGGCGACGTCTCCGGAAAACTTCTCTTTCTGGAGGACTCGATCGAGTATTCGTCCCTCGACCGGTGGGCGGCCTTTATTGCCGCGACCCATCGTTTCCGCGGACTGGATCTTGAAACGACACTCACCCTGGGCCGGTTCGAGGAAGAAGAGTTCGCTTTGAAGCTCGAAGTAGCCCGTCGCATTCACGAATTCGAGATTGGTTTTTTTGTGGCCACGAATCCGAATTCCGATCTGCAGTTCACTCCCTACGAAGATACCGAGGACAAGAGCGCGGCCGGAGTGAACCTGCGATTTGCGCTTCCCGTGGCAAAATACATGCGACCGCGGGCGGTGCGGCCGACCACGGTCCCCGATTTTCCGTTCACGTACAAGTCGACGGTGGACCCGGTCGCGGTGCAGATCACACCCTACGACAACCTGGATCGGCTGAGGAAACGGCTTTATCCCACGTTCGTCTGGAACGAAATCGAAGATCTCAGAACGGCCAACCGCTACGTGACCGAGGCGGGAGGGGAGCGATGAAACTTCGCGTGCTCTTCTCCATGAGCGCCGTGCTCGCTTCGCTCGGCCTGTGTCGGGCCGCGGTGGGCGCGCCGCCGGACACGCTCGCGGCCTGGCAAAAACCGCCCTCGCTCATCGGCATGACCGGCCTCATCAATACGCCGACCGCGGACGTGATCCAAAGCGGGGCGCTCCGCCTGGGCGTGGGCTGGTACGACAAGGACTGGGCCTATCACGCGCGAGGAAAGAGCGACAATTACCATTACTACCTGACCTTCGGGTTCGTGTCCCGAGTCGAGGTTTCGATCCGCGCCTCGTATTTCCCGGACGACCAGATCGACACCTCCACACCGGAAAAGGGAACGGTGGACCGCGGAGGCAATGCTCGAGTTCTCGTTCTCACGGAGGACCGGCTCCGGCCGGCGGTAGCCGTGGGAATGGACGACGTGCGGGGGACCCGGCGCTTTCATTCGCTCTACGCGGTCGGCTCCAAGACTTTTGTTATCAAACCGGAATTAATTCGGATTCGCGTAAGCGGGGGGTATGCTCCGGACTGGATCGAGGCCAAGGATCATAATTTGTTTGGAGGCTTCGGAGGCGCCGAAGTGACGGTTGGGAATTTGGCTTCCTGGGCTATTGACTACGACACCGAAAAGTGGAATACTTCTATTCGTCTGTTCGCGTTTCGTCGCGTGACCGCCTACCTCGCGCTTCTCAACTTCGAGGGTTCGGCTGGGGGTGTCTCCTGGACGCACCAGTTCTAAGGGCGGGAAGCATAAACCTGACCACATACACCTCCCGGTGGCTAACGCAGGACGCCGGGAACCCGAAGGCAACGTCGTGGCGGCAACGCCACTTGATGGAACATCCACAGAGGGAGCCGGTTCATGAAGTCAACACGTACTCTTCGAGTCGCATTCTGGTTGGCCGTCGCGGGAATGGCTTTCTTCGCGATGGCGGCCTCCAGCCCCCAGTGCGCTCGGACCTCGGAGAGCGTCACGGGGCCGAGTCTGGGTGCCCAAGGCACTGCAGACGCATGTACGCAGGGCTGCATCGATTCTTTCCAGAGCGCCCGTAAGGCTGAACAAATCCGCCACAAGGCGGCCATGAGCGCCTGCAACGGCGACCAGGCTTGCCGGGATGCGGAAGAGGCCGCTGATATAGCCATCAAAGCTGAGCAAGTGGTCGACAAGGACGCTTGCATCGCTAACTGCGCGCATCAGCAGGGAACGGGTCTGGGCGGCCAATAGCCTAAGCGATCCGGCTCCAAAAGCGGATATATACAAAGAGCCTCCGGCAGTAGGATCGGGGGCTCTTTGTCGTTCTTCCGGAGGCCCCCTAGCATGCCTTGCCCGGGGCCGATTTGGGGCCGGGCACCCGGGTTTCCTCTTTTTTTTGAACCCGGCTTTACTCTAGGCGAAAGTTCCCACACGACCTGACCGATGACCGGAACGAGCATTCCGCTCGAAAAACGGTCATGAGCGTCCACTCGCTTCGTTCCATTCAAGTCGTGGTCTTTGCCGAGGGGGGGAGCTTGCGTCTCCGCCCGCTGACCGAGCATTTGCCCACCTGCCTGGTGCCGGTAGGCGGCACCCCCATCCTGGACCAGCAGCTCCAATCCTTCCTTCGGGTTGGCCTCCCCAACGTCACCGTGGTGGGGGGCTACCGCGCTATCCAAGTCGAACAAGCCTGCCGTACGTACGCCGGAGTCAAGTTTCGGGTGAACCCTCGGTTTAGTCGCGGCGAGCCGCACCGGAGCTCGCTCTTGACCGCAGGGCTAGACCCGGAAAACGGCTGTCTCCTGGTGAGGGGCGACCTCGTCTTCGAGGACACGCTCATTGCCGATCTCGTCAAATCCGAGTTTACGGACGCGCACGTGGTGGGAGCGAGCGGCCGTGGGGTCGGTATCTACCGGCTTTGCGCGGTGACGCTGCAGTGCCTATTGGAAGCGGCGGGGTCCGTCCCTGCAGGAGCCCAGAGCGAGCTCTTTCCTTGGATCGATGCCATGAGCAGCGAGGCGGGCTCCGAAGCGATCCAGGCCGAAGGCCGTGCGTGGGCTCGGGTTTCGACCATGGAAGATTTGGCCCGAGCGCTCAAGGCGTGTCGCGATTCCCGGTCGGCCCGGGTCGCCGAAGCCGAGGTGCGCCTGGGCGGCGAAACGCCACGTCCGGAAAACATTCAACTCCTCGAAACCGAACCCCGAACCGAACCCGAACCCATCGTGGACTCAGCCCTTCCTTCCCTCGGGATGGGTTCACTGTCCCGAGCCCTCATCCGCGTCTTGCCGCGCTGACGAGCCATGACGGGGGGGCGCTTGAAGGCTTGGGGGCGGCCGCGAAGCGCACATTTGTTGCGATATCATGGTTGTGCGGCGCCCGCGACGAAACTCTGGGTGCTTCCGCCCGTCCAAGACCTTGTCATTCGCCGACGGTCGTGGTAGTGTAAATGTCCCTTGGAGTAGCAGTACGCAGCTTGCGGGGGAAGGGACGACACCAGAGTTCCGCATCCCCAGACAAGCGACTCGGGCCCACCGAGCGACAACGCCCGTGCCCAGCAAACACGATGACGTGGAAGCCCAGTACGATCACTCAGCCCTCAGTTCGCACTAGCTATCCGCTTCCGGCAAATCTGCCGCCTCGGCTTGCCGCGATACCCGAGAAGCGCCTAGCCTTTGCGTTGTCTCTGATCGATTCCGGCGTGCTCGCGGCCGCATTCGTGCTGCCGCGCATCTTCCGTCTTCCCAACCCGGACTGGTTGCTCGCTCCCGGCGTCATCGGCTTCGCCTTCTTCCTGTGCATCGTCTCCCACGCCTTGGCCGGTCTTTACGCACCGCGTCGCGCCGCGGAGGGGACGGCCCAGGCATTCCGGCTCACCCGCGCCTGGATGCTGCTCTCTGCATTTGGCCTCGTCGGGGCATTCGTAAACGGTCATGGTGGGGGCGCCGTGCTAGGCATCGCCCTCAATGGATGGTTGCTCTCCATCCTCGTCCGGCCCGGGATCTTGCGCCCCTGGCTCAAGCAGACGTTCGGAGAACGCCTCCGGGGCGTCCGCGTGATCGTGGGCACAGGACCCCTCGCCCGGCGCCTGGCGTTCGCCTCGGAGCGCATGTGGTCCCCCGTTCTGGCCGGTTTCGTGGACGATCCTGGGCCCTATGCCGAGCGCCTGGATAGCGAGGCCCTGCCCGGCCCTTATCTGGGGGGGATTGAAGCGATCGGCCGTCTGGCCGAGGAAGGCCGGATCACCCAGGTGCTGGTCGCGCGCGAGGACCTCTCCCGAGGCCGCCTCGTGGAGCTGGCCCACCAGTGGCTTGCGCTCAACCTTCAGGTGAGCCTCGTCTCGAGCGCGTTCGAAGTCATGGTCGCGCGGGCGTCCGCCTCGATGCTCGGGGGGCTCCCCCTCGCGAATTTGCAACCGTCGCCCCAGCGTGGCTGGAAGCTCAAGAGCAAGCGGTGTTTCGATATCGGGCTGGCCTCCTTGGGCGGCATGATCTTGCTTCCCCTGTTGGCCGCGGTGGCCGCGGCCATCAAAATCACCTCGCCCGGTCCCATTCTTTACAAGCAAAGCCGCGTCGGACGGAACGGACGCGAATTCACGCTCTACAAATTCCGCAGCATGGTCGCCAACAACGACGACGGCGCGCATCGCAAGTACATGGAAGCACTCATCAAGGGCGGCGAACCGGCGGGGTTCGAACAGGGCGGGCAAAAGGTGTACAAGCTGGTCAACGACCCGCGTGTCACCCCGGTCGGGCGGTTGTTACGCGCGACCAGTCTCGATGAGTTCCCGCAGCTCCTCAACGTCGTTCGCGGCGACATGAGTCTGGTCGGGCCCCGACCCTGTCTCTCTTACGAATGGGAGCTGTACGAGGAATGGCAACGCTCCCGCCTCGACGTACTGCCGGGGATCACAGGACTCTGGCAGGTGAGCGGCCGCAGCCGCGTTCCCTTCGAGGAAATGGTCCTCCTCGATCTGCATTACATCGCCAACTGGTCCTTGAGCCTGGACCTGGCCCTCCTGCTACGCACCGTTCCCGTCGTTTTGAGCGGAAGCGGTGGTCATTGAACCGTTCCATTCCCGGGAAGGAAACCCCCATGACAAAGGTCGGCGTGATCGGATGTGGTTACTGGGGTCCGAATTTGATCCGGAACCTCGTGGAGAATCGTCGGTGCAAATCGGTGGTCGCCTGCGATCTCGACCGCACCCGGCTGGAACGCATCGCCCAGCGCTATCCGGTGTCCGCCACCACGTCTGATTTCCAGGATATTCTCGACGACGAATCCATCGAAGCGGTCGTGATCGCTACGCCGCTCTCCACGCATTTTCCGCTCGCCGAGCGCGCGCTCCTGGCCGGGAAGCACATTTTCGTCGAGAAGCCGTTCGCCCGCACCGCCGTTCAAGCCCAGAAGCTCATCGCGATCGCGCAAGAGCGCAATCTCGTGGTTACGGTGGGACACACCTTCGAGTTCTCGCCCCCGGTGGTGAAGATCCAGGAGCTCATCGAGTCGGGTGAACTGGGCGACGTTTACTACATCTCCTCGAGCCGCGTGAACCTCGGCATCCATCAGAAGGATGTTTCGGTGATCTGGGACTTGGCTCCCCACGATCTGTCCATGATCTTCTCGTGGTTGCACGAATACCCGGTCAAGGTGAGCGCGATGGGACGCGATTACGTGCAGCCGGGACTGCCCGACGTTGCGTTCATCGATCTCATGTTCGGGTCCGGCGTGCTGGCGCACGTCCAGGTTTCCTGGCTCGCCCCTTCCAAGCTCCGCAACACCACCATCGTGGGATCCAAGAAGATGGTGGTCTACGACGACAACGCCCACTCGGAAAAGGTGAAGCTCTTCGACAAGGGGGTTCACTTCAAGGATCCCGAGACGTTCGGCGAGTACCAGCTGTCCTACCGGGCCGGCGACATCGTCTCGCCCAAAATCGACACCTACGAACCGCTCGGCGCGGAAATGGACGATTTCCTGCGCGCCGTCCAGGAAGATCATCAGCCGCGTGTCGACGGGTTCTCGGGTCTGCGCGTGGTGCGTGTGCTCGAGGCGGCCCAGAACTCGCTCGAAAACGGCGGGGCTCCGGTCACGTTGAGCTGGGATGCGACCTGGGAGCGACCCAAGATCCGCGTGTAATGGATTCGCGATCGCGCGTTGAGGCTTGCTAAGCTCCTCGCCATGGAGCGCAACCTGTATCCGAACGTCACCGTGGGTGAGGGCACCGTCGTCCATCCGACGGCCATTCTCGGTTTCCCCCCCCGGGGCTCCGCGCCCGGCGAGCTGCCGCTCGTCATCGGTCCGGGATCGGTGATCCGTCCCTACACGACCCTCTACGCCGGCTCTCGGATTGGCGCGCGTTTCCAATCCGGACAGGGAACCTCGATCCGCGAGGACAACGTAATCGGCGACGATTGCTCGGTGGGCACGCACGCGGTGCTCGAGTACGGCAATCGCCTCGGCAACGGTGTCCGCGTGCACAGCGGCTGTTTCCTCGAAGGCGTGACCCTCGGCAACAACATCTTCCTCGGGCCCAACGTCGTCTTCACCGACGACCCCCATCCGCCCTGTCCCAAATACAAGGAATGCAAGGGCGGAGCGATTCTGGAGGACTACGTGAAGATCGGGGCCAACGCCACCATTTTGCCCGGGGTGCGGATCGGGCGGGGCAGCCTCGTCGGTGCCGGCTCGGTGGTGGCGATGGACGTCCCTCCCGGGGTCGTCGTGGCGGGTTCACCGGCCCGCGTGGTGAAGCGCGTGGACGAGCTCACCTGTTGGCCCGGCCACTTCGAGCATCCTTATAGCTGGGAAATCGCAAAAAATCCTGCCGATAAGGGATAGCCGGCGCTTAAAGCGCCCTTCCTGCGGATTAGAATATAGCCTGGTTACACACGGTAACTGGAGTGGATGCGCCCGGCCGCCGAAAACAGATCGGGCAGACCCACGAAAGGAAGACCTGGGTGCACCTCACCCCTCGCCACGAGCTGGAAACACGTCTAGTCAAGGTTCAGGCCAAGCTCCGGAGCTTGGAACTGGACGGTGCGCTCGTGTTGCAGAAGGCCGACCTCTTTTATTTGAGCGGCACCGCACAAAATGCGGTGCTATTCGTTCCCGCGGATGGGGAACCCGTCCTCGCGGTGCGGCGTTCGGTGCATCGTGCCCGCAGCGAAAGCGCGTGGCCGGAAGTGGTGGCATTGGGAAGCTGGAACGACCTTCCCGGCCTTTTGGCCTACCGCGGCTACGGCTCGTTTCACCGGCTCGGCTTGGAGATGGATGTTCTCCCGGCCAAGATCTATTTTCAGCTGGCCGCGACGTTTGCCGGTGCGCATTTCGAGGATGTCTCGCGCGTGCTTCGCGACGTGCGCATGATCAAGAGCGCCTACGAGATCGAGCACATCGAGCAGGCGGCCGAGCAGCTGCGTCAGGTGTTCGCGCTCATCCCGACCATGTTCCGGGAGGGCTGCCAGCGCGAGATCGACTTGGCCGCGCGTATCGAGGGGGCATTACGCCAGCGCCGCCATCAGGGCCTCGTGCGCACGCGCCGCTTCGGATTGGAAATGTATTTCGGCGCGGTCTCGGCGGGAGCTAGCGCCTCCTATCCGACCGATTTCGACGGCCCCGACGGCGTCGAGGGTCTGTATCCGGCCTTGCCGCAGAGCGGAGGCGAGCGTCTTTTGCGTCGCGGCGAACCCATTTTCGTGGATCTTTGTGGGGGCTACGGGGGTTACCTGGCCGACAAGACCCGGGTGTTCGTGCCCGGGGGTCTTCACGACGAAGAAATGCTGCGCGCCCATCATTTCGCGCTTCAGCTCCAGGGGGAAGTGCAAGCGCGCATGCGACCTGGCGCGCACGCCGGCCGCATCTATCAGGCCATCGAGGAAATGGTGCGGGAGTCCTCTTTCGAGAGCAACTTCATGGGCTATGGCGACAATCGCAGCCGTTTCATCGGTCACGGCGTAGGTTTGGAACTGGACGAGCTTCCCGTTTTGTCCGCGAAGGGCGATGTCGTGCTGCGTGAAGGAATGGTCGTGGCGGTGGAACCCAAATTCTTCTTCGGAGATCGCGGGGGAGTAGGGATCGAAAACACCTGGGTCATCACACAGGACGGTTGTCGCAATCTGACCGCGGATCAGGACGACATCGTGACGGTGTAATCGAGCTTTCGGGGCTCGCTTGACCGTCCTATCCCGTAATTCCTAAACTCCCCCCTCTTCGAGGTCATGGATTCTACGACGTCCCACATGCACATCTGCACCAACAAACCCAGCCTGTCCCCAATCGCAACGCCGGCCTTTCGTTCCGGGATCGGACTGGCCTGCCTTCTCCTGGCACTCATGACCCCGGTGTGGGCGCAGGATGCTCAAGAACCTGTCCCCGTCCCCGTCCCGGGCGGGGGAGAGCCAACCCCGGGCGACCAGGGGGTTCCCAGTGAGCCTTCGCCGGCGGTCGGCGAAGGTCTCGAGCCCGGAGTCGCCCTGGAACAAGCCATCTCCGGAATCGGCTACCGCCTCGGTCCCGGCGATGTGCTCCAGATCGACCTTTGGAGCCCGCACCCCATCTCCCATCAGCTCAGCGTCACCTTGGAGGGAAAGCTCCTCATTCCCTTCGTCGGTGAAGTGGACGTCAATCATCTTCTGCTAGCCGACGCCAAAGCGATCATTCGGCGGGAGCTGCTCAAGAACTACCGCAATGTGGACATCAGCATCACGCTCATCCGTCTGCGCAAATTCCAGGTGCATGTGCTCGGGCAGGTGAGAACCCCCGGGGCGTACCTCGCCACCGCGGTTGAGCGTGTGTCGACCCTGATTGCGCGCGCCCACGGGTTCCAGGGCAATGCCAACCAGCGCCAAGTGCTCCTGCAAAACGGCGACTCGACCCGCACGACCGCCGACCTCTACGCATTCCTGCGCCGGGGAATGGGAGAGCAAAATCCGTTTGTCAGCGACGGCGACCGGATTTTCGTGTCCTTTGCCAACGATTATGTGAGCGTGTTGGGCCAGGTGAACGCCCCGGGGCGGTTGCAGTTTCTGGACGGAGACCGGTTGAGCGACGTGATCCTGCTCGCGGGGGGCTTCACCGCTGATGCCTATCTCGATACGATCGAGGTCGGGCGGTATCCCCAGGGAGCCAGCGATCCCATTCGCTTTTTTGTGGTGAGCGGGGGCGATCTGGTGACGACCCGCCCCGAGGACCAGCGGATCCTGCCGCAACCTCTCGGTCGATTCTCCCCGCCGGGACCCGCGCTGCCCTCGGGCAAGGACCCCTCCTACGTGGACTTCAAGCTCCAACCCAGCGATGTGGTGTTCGTCCGGCGGGTGCCGGAAGCGCGGGAGCGCCGTTTTGTCGAGATTCAAGGAGAAGTAACCTACCCGGGGAGCTATCCCATCGAGGAAGGAAGAACCCGACTCTCCGATCTCGTGGAATGGTCGGGCGGCCTGACATCGGAGGCCAATCTGGCCGAAGCTAAGCTCGTGCGACGCGGAGATCTCAATCTCGGTGATCCGGAATTCGAGCGTCTCAAGAAGATGCAAGTCGCGGATATGAAGGAAGCCGAGTACGGCTATTTCAAGATGAAATCCCGCCAGACGGCGGGACAGATGGTGGTGAACTTCGATCAGGCGCTCGTCAAGAAGAACGCGCACGACAACGTCCTCCTCGAGCGCGGAGATCTCATCATCATTCCCTCGCGTAAGGACTACGTCGGATTGATTGGGGAAGTGGCCAACCCCGGGAATGTGGCGTATCGCCCTGGCCTCAACGCGAGCGGATACATTCGAGCCGCGGGCGGGTTCTCGGATAAGGCCGACAAGGGAGACACACGGGTCATCAAAGCCGGAACGGGGGAGTGGATGAAGACCGGGGAAGCCGGGAAGCTCTCCCCCGGTGACGTCGTCTTCGTTCCCGAAAAACAACCCCATGAGTTCTGGCGGCTCTTCCGGGAGACGCTGACCGTGGCCGCGCAGCTCGCCGCCATTTATCTCGTCTTAGATACCGCCGCTCATCGGTAGAGGACCTGAACGCTGTGAACGACCGGGCCGAGCTAGAAGTCCTTCCCCTGGACGAGCGATTGATTTCGCTCCGCGGAGTCGCGCGGGCCATTCGCAAGCGCCGGCCCCTCTTTCTGGGATTTGCGGTCGGCCTTCCCGTCCTGGCTGCGGTGGTCATGCTGCTCACTCCCAACCGGTTTACCGCCGGGGGACAGATCGTTTGCGAGATGCCGGCGGGAGGGATGGCTCTGCCGACGCAGCTTTTGGGACAGGTTTCGTCCATTACCGGAATTCCCACCCAGGGGTCACCGGTCGACATGTTCCTCGTCATTTTGAGGAGTCGCAGCGTGGCCACCGCGGTCGCCGAGAAGCTGAAGCTTCCCGATTACTACCGGATGAAGGGGGAATCGGAAGGGATGCGGCTGGAGAAGACACTGATCAAGCTGGCCAAACGCTCCACCTTCAGCACGTCCGATCTCATCTCGATCCAGGTGACCAGCACCGATCCCAACCCGCAAATGGCGGCCGACATCGTGAACGCGTATCTGGGCGAGCTGGAGACGGCCAGCCAGACTCTCGCCTTCTCGCGAGCGCGCAAAACCCGCATCCTGGTCGAAAGTGCCTTGAAGACCACGGAAGCCTCACTGGATTCGACGCGAAACCGGTTGCAACAGTTTCAGGAACGCTATGGCGTGTTCTCGATCGAGAAGCAAACCGAAGGCACCTTGGACATGCTAACCGGGCTTCAAACCAAGCTCTTGACCGTGCAAACCCAGCGCGACCAGATGCGTGAATATGCCAACGAGAATTCCCCCCGCATGAAAGCACTCGATAGCGAACTCGCTGCCTTGCGGGATCAAATCTCGAAGCTGGTCGGATCTCTCCAGGTGGGAACGACGGCGACCCGAGTCATCATCCCGCCGGCGGGCGGTAGTCAAGTCGTACAGCCGTTGAGCGAGCTTCCGCAATTGTCGTCCCAGTACGCGAAAATCTACATCGATCTTCAGGTCCAGGAAGCGAAGTACAATGTGCTCGCCGCCCAGCTCGAACAGAGCAAGATCGAGGAGAGCCAGTCGGTTCCCGCGTTCGAGATCCTGGACCACGCCGTGCCGCCCCACAAAAAGAGCGGCCCCTTTCGCACCGTGTTCACGCTGGGCGCCTTGGTGGCCGGAACGCTCACCGGTCTCTTCCTGGTCGTGATCCTGGAAGACCTCTCCCGCCGTATCGATCCAGGAACTCGGGGCGAGATCAAAGACCTCCTGACCGTTCCTTTCCGGCGGCGGTAGCGCCGCATGGCCTCGAACTCCGATTCCGGGACCTTGGGCCTCTCGCGGAGGGGCAGGGGCGGTTCGCGGATCGGGCTCGAGACCCTGTTCTTGGTCCTGGCCGTTCTCCTCGTCGACGTCATCACGATGGGGGCGGTGACGCGCTACGGACCGGCCATGCTCTTCGCCCCCCTCCTCGTGCTTGCCCTCGCCTTCGCTGCGTTTCGCCTGCTCGACGACCCGGTAGACGTGCTCTGCTGGTTTCTCGTCATCATCGTCAACCTCGACTTTTTCCGGATCCAGGGCACGCGTCTCACCGCCGACATTCTCACCTCGTCGATGCTTCTTTATGCCCTCCTGGTGCGGTTCGGCCTCGCCGGAACGATGGCCGTTCGCGGACGCGTGGAGAAGGCATACCTATTTTTCATTCTGGCCACCTTCATCTGCGTCGTGCTCAGCGTCGACAAGGCGGCCAGCCTCAAGAACTGGGGACGGGATGTGGAGTACTTGGTGCTGTTTGTTTTCATTTCCACGCTCGCCTTGTCCGAAAGGGACCGCCTAAAGATCGCGGTGGCGGTGATCATCTCGAGCGTGATTCCCTGTCTGCTTGGTCTGGCTGGCATGGCGTTCGGCATCGATGCGTTTTACGGCCTGATCACCCCCGTGGCAGGCGGCCCCTGGGTCAAGCGAATCACCGGCACGATTTCTCATCCCGTCGTGTTTTCTCTCTATCTGGCCTTCATGGCCACGATCACCCTGGCCCTCATGGTCCTGGAGAAGCGCCTGCGAAAAGGGCTCCTTCCCGTCTTCCTGCTGCAGCTCACCGTGCTCTACCTGACCTACGGGCGCACGGGATGGATCCAGCTTCTGATCGCCGTCGCCGCGCTCTTCTGGATCATGGGCCGAAAGAAGGTCGTGTTCACCGTGATTCCGGTCGTGGTCACGGGGATCCTGTTCTCCATTCCCACCCTGCTCGCCCGCATGCAAAACGCATTCGATCTGTCCAAAGAGAGCGACAACAGCCTGGTGTGGCGGTTCGGACTTTGGATCTATGCCCTCAGGAAGTTTCCTCAAAAACCGATTTTCGGATCGGGGCAGGACACCTTCATCAGCTATGTGGGCTACGGGACGCAGGCCCGCAACGTGCGGCACGCGGGGGGTACCGGCTATGCCTCGCACCACACCTGGATCGGTCTGCTCATCGAAACCGGCCTGGTGGGTTTGGTGCTCTTCGTGGTGCTCATGATCACGGTGGGTCGGGCGTTAGGCCGCCGTCGCCGAGATCCCGAGGGCCGGCGGGATCCGATCGTGATCGGTCTGAGCGCGGCCTTCGTGAGCATCCTGGTTAGCTCATTCGCCGCGGATCCCTTCAATTTGCCGGTGATCTCGGTGTATTTCTGGGTCCTTCTCGCCCTCGCCCTCAAGCCGAGTTCCCGGTCTGGAGTACCGGCCTGATGCGGGCGGGAGGAACGCGAGAGGCCCTCTACCTTCTTTACAGCCATTACGCCAGCGATCCCCGCCCGCGCCGCCAGGCCGAGGCGTTGCGCGACGCGGGGTGGCACGTCACCGTGTTGTCGCTGGGGAACGAGGGCGAGCCGCCCGCGTTCGACGTGGATGGGGTGCGGGCGGTCGTGCTCCGCACGGGGCGATACCGGGGCGGAGCGGTGTCGCAGTATTTGCGCGCCTACGGCGGGTTTTCTTGCGCCGCGCTCGCGCGCGTGCTTCGAAACGGCCAGCATTACGATTTCGTGCACGTGCACGCGCCGCCCGACTTTCTGGCGTTTTCTTCCTTGCCTCTCCGCTGGCGCGGCGCAGGAACGCTTCTCGATGTGCACGATCCCACGCCGGAGCTTTTCACCGAGCGCTTCGGGGGGCGGGGGAGCCCGGTGGTGGCCGTGTCCCGGCTCATCGAGCGCGTCTCGGCCGGTCTCGTGCATCACGTGTTGGTAGTGAACGAACAAGTGCGCCGGCGCCTGCTCGCGCGGGGAATTCCCGCCGAAAAGATCTCGGTGATCATGAATCTTCCGGATGAGCGCATCTTCTGGCGCGAGGAGCCGGCCCCGTTGCCCGAGACGCCGGTGCTCGCCTATCACGGAACGCTCGTGCCGCGGTACGGGCCTCAAGTCCTGCTCGAGGCGGCCGCGCTCCTTTTACCCGAATTCCCCGATCTCACCGTGCGCATCGTGGGGGACGGGGATTTGAAGCCCGCGCTTCTGGAGCGGGCGGCCAAGCCGGATCTGGCCGGCCGCGTGTGGATCAGCCCGGAACGAGTTCCGGTGCATCGCATTCCCGAAGTGCTGGGCCGGGTGAGCGTGGGCGTGGTGGCCAATGGAACCGAGGGATTCTCGAGGCTCGTGTTCCCGACCAAGCTCATGGAATATCTGGCCCTCGGTATTCCGGTGGTAGCCACGCGCACAGATGCCATCGCCGATTACTTCAAGAAAGACGAGTTGGCCTTGGTGGAGCGCCCCGAACCAACGCTTATTGCCGACGCGGTGCGAGGATTGCTTCGCGATCCGGCGCGCGCGACCGAGAGCGTGCGAGCCGCGCGACGGTTCTTCACCCGACATTCCTGGAAACTCGAGAGTGCCGCCTATGTCGCGCTGGCGGAGGGGCTCGCGCGCCGACGTGATCGCGCTCGAGACGCATCCTCGTAAGTGGTTTGAGATGCGCCAACCCGAGTGGCATACTCCGGTGCATCCATGAGCACACTGGCGGGAAAGCGCGTTCTGGTAACGGGGGCGGGCGGGTTCATTGGTTCCCATCTCGTGGAAGCGCTCGCGGAGTCGGGCGCCCGGGTTCGCGCCCTCGTGCACTACAACTCGCGCAACGATTGGGGACTCCTGGAAACGCTCTCCAAGCCGGTGCTGGATGGCCTCGAAGTCTGGACGGGGAACATCCGCGATCCGTTCTTCCTCGATCGCCTGGTCGAGGGAAACGAAATCGTTTTTCATCTCGCTGCGCTCATTCCCATCCCCTATTCCTACGTCGCCCCGGCGGAGTTCGTGGACACGAATGTGCGAGGCACCCTCCACGTTCTTGAGGCGGTGCGACGGCACGAGGTCCGGCGGATGGTGCACACCTCCACCAGCGAAACCTACGGCACCGCGCAATACACGCCCATCGACGAGAAGCACCCGCTCCAGGGGCAATCGCCCTACTCGGCGAGCAAGATCGGAGCGGACAAGATGGCGGAGGCGTACTGGCGTTCGTTTCGAACTCCGGTGGTGACCCTGCGGCCCTTCAACACCTTCGGGCCCCGCCAATCCGCTCGCGCGTTTTTGCCGACGGTGATCGGCCAGATGCTGACCGGAGATACGGTACGGGTGGGTGCCCTGGAGCCGATCCGGGACATGAACTTCGTGACCGACACCGTGGACGGGTTCATCCGCGCGGCCACGCAACCCGGCCTCGAGGGGCTCACCTTGAACGTCGGTTCGGGCCGGGGCGTGTCGATGGGGGAGTTGGTGAAGATGGCCATTAAGGTAGCGGGGAAAACCCCGCGCGTCGACATCGATCCTGAGCGCGTGCGTCCATCGGAGAGTGAAGTCATGGAGCTGGTTTGCGATGCGTCGTTGGCCAAGAAAGCGATGGGATGGCAGACGCGGGTCGGGCTCGAGGACGGGGTGCGGCGCACGGTCGAGTGGATGGCGGAGCACCTGACCGCTTACAAACCCAACCTTTACAACGTATGAAGGCGCCGACGTGCACGCGGTGATCCTGGCCGGCGGCAAGGGGACGCGCTTGCGTCCCTACACCACGGTCTTGCCAAAGCCGCTCATGCCGATCGGAGACATGCCCGTGCTCGAGGTCGTGCTCCGTCAGCTCAAGCGAAACGGCGTGAACCAGGTCACGCTGGCCGTGTCCTATCTGGCCGAGCTGGTGGAGGCCTACTGCGGCGATGGCTCGAGGTTCGGTCTCGATCTGCGTTTTTCCCGCGAGGACAAAGAACTCTCCACCGCGGGGCCGCTCAAGCTCGTGAAGGGGCTTACGGATACGTTTCTCACCATGAATGGCGACATCCTCACCACGCTCGATTACCGCGCGCTGGTGGAGCACCATCGCCGCGAGAAAGCCGCCGCAACCATTGCCGTACATCGGCGCACGGTGCAAATCGATTACGGCGTCATCGAAGCGGATACAGAGGGCCGGCTCGCCCGCTACATCGAAAAGCCCGAGTATCATTATCGGGTGAGCATGGGCGTAAACGTATTCGAGCCTTCTGTGCTGGATCACATCCAAGACGGCGAGCGCCTCGCCATTCCCGATCTCATGCTGCGGCTCACCGCGGCGGGGAAGAGGGTGAGTACATTCGAGTCGGACTGCTTGTGGCTCGATATCGGACGCCCGGAGGATCATGAAAAGGCCGTCGAGCTTTTCGATTCCATGCGGGCGACGTTCCTCGGGGACTAACGCGTTCGCGTTCCAGGAACTTGAGTAAAGCATCGCCATGAGAATTCTCGTCACGGGAGCGCGGTCGTTCACGGCCAGATATCTGTTACCGCCTCTTGCCTCTCGCGGTGAGGTCTTCGCCACCGATGTCATAGACGATGCGGCGGGGATAGCGAATTACATCCCGGCTGATCTCCTCGACCGTGAAGCCGTGGAAGCCGTGGTCGGACGAGCGACCCCGGATCTCGTGTTTCATCTGGCCGGGGTTTCGCGGGGCCCGGAAGATCTCTGTCTCGCCGTGAATTTCGGCGGCACGCGAAATCTGTTTCGGGCGTTTGGTGCGTTGCCCAAGCCGCCGCGCGTGCTACTGGTTTCTACGGCGGCTGTGTACGGACGTATCGATCCGCATGAAAGTCCCGTGTTAGAAACCATGATGCTTCGCCCCATGGGCCCCTATGGGGTGAGCAAGGCGGTCGCGGAGGCCTATGCGATGGAGCGTCATCAGGGCGGTTTGGCCGAAGTCGTCATCGCCCGTCCCTTCAACTTGATCGGCCCGGGGTTGCCGCTGGGTTTGGCTCCCTCGGACTTCCTGGCCGAGATCAAACGGGTCCGGCGGGGGGACGGGGAGCCGGTGATTCGTGTGGGCAATCTGGATCCGCGCCGCGATTTCGTGGACGTCCGGGACGCGGTGCGCGCGTACGTGCTCCTGGCCGAGAATCCGGATACCTACGGTCGGGCCTTCAACGTGGGCAGCGGACACCCCACCGCAATCAGGAAGCTTCTGGAGCGCATGATTGCGCTCTCGGGGGTGGACGTCCGTGTGGAGACGGACCCGTCGCGATTGCGGGACGTGGACGTTCCTGAAATGGTGGCCAACCTCAGCGGGATCAAGCGCGTGGCGGGGTGGTTTCCCCGGATCTCGCTGGACCAGTCGCTAACCGATCTGATCGAGGAAACCTGAGCACATGCCACGTCAGAAAGAGTGTCCCAACTGCGCCACCGACATTCCCGAGAGCGCGGTCATGTGTCCGATCTGCCGGTACGATTTCCCCAAGCGTGCCGCTCTGCCCTGGAAACCGGTGGCGGCCCTCCTCCTCATTGTGATCCTCGTGCCGTTGATTCTGGCCGTGCTCCGGCACCGGCCTTGACCGGCGTGAGTTCGGGGGGTGATGAGGAGGCTTGGATGTCCGCCTGCCAACGGCGGATTTCCTGTAATACGTTGAGACTGTCCAGCATGACCGGGTAGTACTTGCGCAAGGACTGGGTCGACTTTTCGTAGTCCGCGAGCTTCTCCCAGAAGTAACGTTCGAGAACGTACCCGGCGCGGTATTCCTTGAGCATGTCTTGTTCCAAGCTAGCCGCTTCCTCTGGAGTAGCCCCGGCGGTTCGGTAACGCAGGGACACCGCGCGCACGAGGCTCTCGTCGAGGAGCGCGGCGGGGGACCGGAAGTCGCCCTCGGCCTTGACTGCGCGCAAAGCCTCCAACACCGGGCGGGCTTTTTCGGATTTCTCGGCCAGCCCTGGGTCGTAGACTGCGGGATTGGTCACCGCATGAATGAACTCGTGCGGGTTATATCCCGCTTTCTCCTGCGGACCCTCGATCGTGTAGAGGGTGTCGCCGAGAACGAACGACGTCGCGCGCCGGTAGGAGTCCAGCAAGTTGGGAACGACCACGCACACTTGGCCGCCGGCCAACTCGGAAACATCGTGGACACGGCAGTAGGCGAGGGCAGCCGCGACCTCGGTGTGTACGGCTTTGCGGTACGCATGAATCGAGGTGACGTACTCCTTCCGCACGTCGCCGTAGAGTCGATCCACGGGGAGCTTGCGATGAAACTCCCGGAGGAGCGCATGGACTTTCTCCATGCCGTTGAACTCGCCTTTTCCCGCCAGTTCCTTGATCCACACCGAATCGGGTGCGAAGTCAGGCGGACCGGAGGAGGCTTTTGCGACCACGCAGTAGGTCCATGTGCTGGCCGAAGCACGATGGACGTCATAGAACTCGCGAAGCCGGCCCTTGAACTCGGGGGAGATGAGGGTGTCGACCTCGGCGCGCACGCGCAGCCGCACGGGATGCATGCCGGCCGAGCGATTCTCCTCGTCGTAACCGGCTTGGTTGAGGAGGGCAAACAACGTGAAGATGGTCGGGTCCTCGACCAGCTTCACCCGCCGCTTGATTTGCGATTCGAGGTTTCCATGAACGCCGTGGGCTCCCCGGCCGCAGGCAGAGGAGCCCAGGAGGCAGACGGTGAGGGCTAGCGCTAGACGCGCTTTCGACCTCACCACGGTCGCTAGCGGCGATCCACGGGAACGAAGGTCTTCCCCCGGTCACCCAGGTAGATCTGCCGCGGACGCGCGATCTTCTGTTCCTCGTCGTTGATGAGTTCTTCCCATTGGGCGAGCCACCCCGCCGTCCGCGGGATCGCGAACATCACTGGGAACATGTCGGTGGGAATGCGGAGCGCCTGATAGATGAGCCCGGAGTAGAAGTCCACGTTCGGGTAAAGCTTCCGCTTCACGAAGTACTCGTCTTCCAGCGCGATGCGCTCCAGCTCGACGGCGATGTCGAGGAGCGGGTTCCGCCCGGTCACCTCGAAGACCTTGTCCGCCATTTCCTTGATGATCCGGGCGCGGGGATCGTAGTTCTTGTAGATCCGGTGCCCGAATCCCATGAGGAGGCCTTCGCCTGCTTTCACTTTCGTGATGAAATCGGGCACGTCCTTGATCGTGCCGATGCGCTCCAGCATCCGGAGCACGGCCTCGTTGGCCCCGCCGTGAAGCGGACCATAGAGAGCGGCCGCGGCGGCCGCGGTGGCGGAGTAGGGATCGGCGTGGCTCGAACCCACGCTCCGCATCGCGTTGGCGCTGCAATTTTGTTCATGATCGGCATGGAGAATGAAGAGCACGTCCAGCGCGCGTTCCAACACCGGATTGGGCACGTACTCCCGTTCCGTCATCCGGAACATCATGTTGAGAAAGTTCCCAGCGTAGGAAAAGTTGTTCTCGGGATAAACATAGTGCCATCCCATGCTGTGCCGGTAGGCGTAGGCGGCCAAGGTCGGCATCTTGCCCAAAAGCCGGATCATCTGGAGCCGGCGCACGGCCGGGTCCGAGATGTTCTTGGCGTCCGGATAGAAGGTGGAGAGGGCGGCCACTGCGCTCACCACCATGCCCATGGGATGAGCATTGTGCTGGAACCCGTCGATGAACTTCTTGATGTTCTCGTGGACCAGGGTGTGCATCATGATGTCCCGGGTCCATTGGCCGAGCTCGGCTTGATTGGGAAGTCGCCCGAAGATCAAGAGAAACGCGACGTCCAGGAAGCTGCTGTGTTCGGCCAGGTCGGCGATCGCGTAGCCTCGGTACTCGAGGATGCCATTGTCGCCGTCGATGTAGGTGATCCGACTGATGCAGGACGCCGTGTTCTTGAACCCCGGGTCGTAGGTCATCATGCCGAAGTCGTCCGACTTGACCTTGATCTGCCGAAGATCCGATGCGTTCACGGTGTCGTAGGTGATCGGAATTTCGTAGTTTTTCCCGGTGCGATTGTCGATGATCGTCAAGCTATCCTTGGCCATGACCCTTCCTTCCCGATCCCTGGACGTGTCGATGATCGATCTCTCCTTCGTCATACCTTCCCCTCCCGAATTTCGTGTCAAGACATCACTTGCGCCCCCCAAACCCATGAGCGTACGACTGCAGAGAGGCGATTACAAGCCTTGGGAACCTCGGGTGGAACGCGTTAAGAAATCCGACAAAAAATATCCAGGAAACTTCACGGTCCGCTTGAAGCAAACCGTCACATTGTGGAAACTCCTCCATTCCTCGAACCTCGGAGGCCGCTTGTTGGGACTTAAATCCCTCATCATCTTGTTTCTGGTTGGCTGTTTCGGCGCTCCGCCGGTACTGGCGGCGAAGTCTCGCGGTGTCATTTTGTTTCTCGGCGATGGGATGGGGACGGCGACGGTTACCGCCGCGCGCATTCACAAGGGATTCCTGGAGGGAAAAGAGCCGCCGGCCTCGGGGACCTTGGCCTTGGACGCGGCGCCCCGCGGAGCCACCGTTCGCACCTACGCGGCCGATTGCTTGATCACGGATTCGGCGGCCGGCATCACTGCGCTGGCCACCGGACAAAAGACGATCGATGGGGCTCTCTCCGCCAAACCTCGGCTCGATGGCGGCATCGATACGCTCCGGACGGTGCTGGAGCTGGCGGAGGCCCACGGCATGTCCACCGGACTCGTGACCACCACCACGATCACGCACGCTACCCCCGCCGGCTTCTACACTCACACGTTATTCCGAGACAAGGAAATGGATATCGCGCTGGATGCCATCCCGGGGAAAACACGTTCGCGGATTGGAGACGGCATTGAAGTGTTGCTGGGAGGAGGCCGGAACTATTGGCTTCCCAAGGACGTGGAAACGGGAATCCGGGAGGATGGGCGGAACCTCATCCGGGAAATGGAATCGGCCGGCTATGCCGCGGTGGGCACTCGAGACGAGCTCAACCGCGCCGTGGCGGCGCAGCAAAAAAAGATCCTTGGCCTCTTCGGGCCGTCGCACCTCGAATACGAAGCGGATCGTCCTCGCACTGCGCCGCAACAACCCACGCTCACCGAAATGACCCGGGCGGCGATTGAGGTTCTGAGCCGGAATCCCAAGGGGTTTTTCCTCATGGTGGAAGGCGGCCGAATCGACCACGCGCTCCACGCCAACAACGGTTATCGCGCGGTAACCGACATGCTCGAGTTCGATCGCGCGATTGCCGCCGCGCTGGCCATGGTCAACAAGGAGACCTTGATCATCGTCACCGCGGATCACGACCACACGATGGTGTTGAGCGGCGTGCCCGCGCCGAATGCGGATGTGTTCAGCCAGGCGGGAAAGGACAAGAATGGAAAGCCCTTTACCACGCTCGTCTTCGGGAACGGCCCCAGCGGCATCAAATCGATCCCGGACACATTGACGACGGCTATGATGACTGATCCGGATTTTCAGGAGCGGGCCGGCGTACCGTTGCCCTATGAGGAGCATGGCGGTCAGGACGTGCCGCTCTATGCTTTCGGGCCCGAGAGGTACCTGAAGCTGATCAAGGGCTCGATGAACAACACGGATGTGTTTCCGGTCTTGCGGGATGCGGTGCTGGGGAAATGACCTTCGGGAATGCGAGGCCGCCCCTGTGGTATCCTGCTCCAACGATGCACAGGTTGACGCTTCGCCCATCTCTCCGCATCTTCAGGCAGGGGACCGCCCGGTCTCTGGTATCCCGCGGGCTCTAGCCCGCCTCGCACTTCTCTGATATTTCTTTTTCCCTCCAAAATCAGGTAAACGAACGCGTCGTTTCCGGCGACTTTCTGGATGGGGACCGGTTCTACCGCCCCATGAAGGCCTCGCCGGGATGGAGAGGCCATGACCGATACCAGCATGCCGAAAACCTATGACCCCAAAGAGCACGAAGGCCGCATTTACGCGATCTGGGAGAAGAGCGGAGCGTTTCATGCCGAGCCCAATCCCAATCGCCGGCCGTTCACGATCATGATTCCGCCCCCCAACGTCACCGGCATCCTCCACATGGGTCATGTCCTCAATAACTCTCTCCAGGACGTGCTCATCCGGGTCCGCCGCATGCAAGGTTACGAAGCCCTCTGGCAGCCCGGCACCGACCACGCGGGGATCGCCACCCAGAACGTGATGGAGAAGGAGCTCCGTAAAGAAGGCAAGACGCGCCACGACTTGGGCCGTGAAAAGTTCGTGGAGCGGGTGTGGGCGTGGAAGGAAGAAAAGGGGAGCTACATCCTAGAGCAGCTGCGCCGGCTGGGGGCATCCTGCGATTGGGAGCGCGCTCGGTTCACCATGGAGCCCGCTCTATCGGAAGCGGTCACCCACGTGTTCGTGTCCCTATACGAGAAGGGTCTCGTCTATCGCGGCACCTACATCGTGAACTGGTGCCCGCGCTGCAACACCGTGATCAGCGACGAGGAAGTGAACACCGTGGAGACGGCCGGGCACATCTGGCACATCCGTTATCCGCTGGAAGACGGGTCCGGATTTGTCACCGTAGCCACGACGCGGCCGGAAACCCTGCTCGGCGACACCGCGGTCGCCATCCATCCCGATGGACCCAAGACCCGGCACTTGAAAGGAAAGACGGCGATCCTGCCGTTCCTGAACCGGCGGCTCCCCATCATCGAGGACGCATACGTCGACCCCGAATTCGGGGCCGGCGCGCTCAAGGTGACCCCCGCCCATGATCCCAACGACTTCGAGATCGGGAAGCGTCATGGGTTGGAGGAGATTACGATCTTCACCGAGGATGCGAAGGTGAACGAGAACGGGGGCGAGTTCCAGGGGCTCGACCGTTTCGAAGCGCGGAAGAAGATCGTGGAGCGGCTGGAAGCAATGGGGCTGCTCGAGAAGGTCGAGGAGCATCGCATGGCCATCGGCCGCTGCCAGCGCTGCGACACCGTCATCGAACCGCGCATCTCCACGCAGTGGTTCGTGAACATGAAGCCGCTCGCCGAACCGGCCTTGGATGCGTATCGCAGCGGTGCGGTGACCTTTGTTCCCGAGCGTTGGGGAAAGGTCTACACGAACTGGATGGAGAACATCCGGGACTGGCCGATCTCGCGCCAGCTCTGGTGGGGACACCGCATTCCCGTCTACTACTGCGACGGCTGCGGGAAGGAAATCGCAGCGCGAGAGGCGCCGGCAGCCTGTCCGGGCTGTCACGCCAAGGACCTGCGTCAGGATCCGGACGTGCTCGACACCTGGTTTTCGTCCTGGCTCTGGCCCTTCACCACGCTGGGCTGGCCCGAGGACACGCCGGAGTTGCGGTACTTCTATCCCACCCAGTGGCTGGCCACGAGTCCGGACATCATCTTCTTCTGGGTGGCACGGATGATCATGGCCGGGATCGAGTTCACGGGAAAGGTCCCGTTCCCAACCGTGTACCTGCACGGCACGGTGCGCGATACCAAGGGGCGTCGCATGTCCAAGAGCCTCGGCAACAGCCCCGATCCGATCGATCTCATCGACACCTACGGCGCCGACGCGCTGCGGTTCAGCATGGTTGCGCTAACGCCGTTGGGACAGGATGTGCAGTTCGATGCCAAGAAGACGGAGTTGGGCCGGAACTTCGCCAACAAGATCTGGAACGCGGCGCGGTTTTTGCTCATGAATTTGGAGGACTACGACCCCAGCGCGGATGCGGCGCCTTCGGATATCGCCGATCGCTGGATTCTGTCGCGGCTGGATCAGGTGACGAGCGAAGTGAGTCGCGGCATCGACGAGGATCGCTTCGGCGAAACGGCGTGGCTCCTCTACGACTTCATGTGGAAGGAGGTCTGCGATTGGTACCTGGAGCTGGCGAAGATACGTCTCCATGGAACGGATGGGGCTGCGCGCCGGCGCGCCCAAGCAACCGCGCTCGAGGTGTTTGAGACCACGCTGGCGCTGCTTCATCCCTATCTGCCCTTCGTGACCGAAGCGATCTGGGATTACTTGCCCGCAGAGCGAGGGTTGCTTATTCGGGCGGAGTGGCCGAAGGCGAAAGGGCGAGTGGACCAGCAGGCGGAAGCAGAGATCGCGGTTCTGCGAACCGCGATTAGCTGTATCCGGAATATCCGAGCGGATATGAACGTGCCACCCGGCTCCGAGGTGCGGGTGATGGTGAAAAGCCACGGGGAACCGGCATCGGCTCTCGCTCGGAGCGAGGCGTACGTGCGCGCCCTGGCCAAAGTGGGAACGTTCTCGGTCGGCGCCGATGTCGCCAAACCCCCGCGGTCCGCGAGCGCGGTGGCGGAAGGCATGGAGATCTACATTCCGCTCGAAGGTCTCGTGGATCTGGAGGTGGAACGGCAACGGTTGGAGAAGAAACGCGCCGAGCTGGAAAAGGGTCTGGCCGCGGTGAACGCCAAGCTTGGTAACCAGGACTTTGTCGCCCGCGCGCCGGCGGACGTCGTGACTTCGGAAACGGAGCGACGCGAGCAGCTGGCGACCGGGTTGGCCGCGGTGGAGCGGAATCTGGCTTCGTTGCGAGAGGGACAGTGAAGGACAGGGCTCGTGGGGAGACGTTGATGCAAAAAGGACGTGTGTTTCCGGTGTTCGTGACCGCGGTGTTGCTTGCCGCGGTCGAAGAACCGGGATATGGCGCTGCGCGAAGAGAATCGGTCGCATTGACCGTCTATAACCAAAACTTCGCGCTGGTCAAAGACGTGCGCGTGCTGGATCTGACGAACGGGGTATCCGAGGTTCGCGTCGACGACGTAGCCGCCTCCATCGACCCGACATCGGTGCATTTCGCCGCGCTGGATCATCCGGATGCGGTCGCGGTGCTCGAGCAAAACTACAAGTACGATCTCGCCGATGCAGATCGCTTGCTCACGCGCTATCTGGATCATCCGGTGAAAGTCACCCTGAACGAAAAGGGAGGGGAGAAGGAGGGAACGTTGCTCTCCCAGAGCGGGAGCGATCTGGTGCTCAAGACGGGGACTGGCGCCTCGATCGTGAGCCGGGCCCAGGTGCGGGACGTGGTCCTGGGCGAGGTTCCCGGCGGGCTGGCCGCCAAGCCGGCCTTGGTGTGGCAACTCGCCAGCGAACGACACGGGGCGGAGCGCGTCGAGCTCTCGTACTTGACCGACAACATCACCTGGCATGCCGAGTACGTTGCGGTGGTGAACGCGAAGGACGATGGATTGACCCTGAACGGTTGGGTCTCGCTCGACAATCGGTCGGGGGCGAGCTACGAGAATGCCAGGCTCAAGCTGGTGGCGGGAGATGTGCACCGGGTGACGGCTATGGAAGGGGTCGTCCTTCAGGAAGAGGCTATAGGGATAGTCACTCGGTCCGACGCACAGTTCCAGGAGCGTGGCTTTTTCGAATACCACCTCTATGCCCTCGAGCGCCCCGCCACGGTGGCCGATCGCGAGACCAAGCAGCTTGCGCTCTTCCCATCCGCGAACACTCCGGCTCGCAAGACGTACACCTATGACGCGACCCAGAACGCGTCCAAGGTGGCCATCCGGATGGAATTCGAAAACTCCAAAAAGAACGGCCTGGGCATGGCCCTGCCGGCCGGCAAGGTGCGCGTCTACAAGGAAGACGTGGACAAGGCGCTCGAGTTCGTGGGGGAGGACCAGATCGACCATACCCCGCGCGATGAGAAACTGCGTTTGTTCCTGGGGGATGCGTTCGACGTCGTTGCGGAGCGCAAGCAGACGGCAGAAAAGCAGCTGTCCTCGCGAACCCGCGAACAGTCCTATTCCATCGAGGTACGGAATCACAAAGATATCGCAGTCCAGGTTCAGGTGGTGGAGCATCTCTATGGAGACTGGACCATCACCGAGCGTTCGCATGACTTCGCGAAGAAAGACGCCCGCACGGTGGAATTTTCCGTGAACGTTCCCGCGAACGGATCGGTCACCGTGACCTATACGGTACGAACGAAATACTGAACGAAGAAAGAGGTATGAAGGGACGTATGGGCCGAGAGAACGCACAAGACCAAAGCCGCTTTTGTGTTGGAGGATCGACAATGACTCGCATGCGACGAAGAAACGTGTTCACATTTCGGCTCAGATCGGTGGTCTGGCTGGGGATTCTTGGGGTCGGGCTTGTCTCTCCCGC
>Ga0114129_10001904_pt1 | contig 28438 bp, 16 predicted proteins | sample RhiMetdeltSRZDD1_FD_80071 | JGI IMG/M metagenome (GOLD analysis project Ga0114129, IMG submission 80071) | Populus rhizosphere microbial communities from Tennessee, USA - Rhizosphere MetaG P. deltoides SRZDD1 (version 2) (version 2) | ecosystem: Host-associated > Plants > Roots > Rhizosphere >... | reverse complement strand
CCGGGAAGACGACGCTCGCCAAGCTCCTGTGCCGGCTGTACGACCCGCAGGCCGGCCGGATCGACGTCGACGGCATCGACCTCCGCGAGCTCGACCTCGCGTCGTGGCGCTCGCGCATCGCGGCGGTCTTCCAGGACTTCATCCGCCTCGAGCTCCCGCTGCGCGACAACGTAGCGCCGGCGGGGGCGCCGGACGATGTCGTCCGCGCGGCGCTCGAATCGGCGGGCGCGGCGAACCTCGCCGCGCTCGACACGATCCTCGCCCGCGGCTACGACGGCGGCACCGATCTGTCCGGCGGCCAGTGGCAGCGCGTCGCGCTGGCGCGCGCCCTGTGCGCGGTGACGCTCGGCGCCGGCGTCGTGCTGCTCGACGAGCCCACGGCGCAGCTCGACGTGCGCGGCGAAGCGGAAATCTTCGATCGCATCCTCGAGGCGACCCGCCACTGCACGACGATTCTCATCTCGCACCGCTTCTCGACGGTCCGCCACGCCGACCGGATCTGCGTCCTCGAATGGGGCCGCGTCGTCGAGCTCGGCACCCATGACGAGCTGATGCGTCTCGGCGGCCGGTACCGCACGATGTTCGATCTGCAGGCTCAGCGCTTCTCCGTCGAAAGCGACGAGGAAGGGACGACGTATGACGTCCTCGCCTGAAGGCGCGACCGCGGCGGCCGCGGCGAGCGCGATCGATCCGCTGCCGCCGGCGCTGTCGTCGATGTGGCGGCTCTGCAAGCTCGGGTACCGGCACGAGCCGCGCCTGATGCTCGCGGCGTTCGTGCTCTCGCAACTCGCTGCGCTTCCCGACGCGCTGCTCGCGCTGTGGCTCGCGCTGCTCGGCAAAGGCGTGGTCGATCACTCACTGGGGCTGGTTCGGACCGCCGCGATCGGCCTCGGCCTGTCAGCGACGGCAACCTGGTTCCTGCGCACGGTCAGCACGCGCGTACAGCGCCGGTTTCGTGACAAGGTCACGATCGCGCTCGAGTCGCACGTCGCGCACCTGCAGGCGTCGATCGTCACGGTCGCGCACCACGAGCGTCCGGATTACCTCGATCGCCTGGCGATGCTGCGGAATCAGGTGTTCGTGCTGGACCACATGTACATGTCGGTCTTCGCGACCGCCGGCTGGCTTCTGCGGCTGGGCGTCACGATCGCGCTGCTGATGTCGATCCATCCCGCGTTGATCCTCCTCGCGGTGTTTGCGGTTCCGACGGTCCTGACGTCGACATGGCGGCCGGCGATCGAACGCGCGGTGCAGGAGCGCGTCGCGCAGCCGCAGCGGCTCGCGCGTCACCTGTTCACGACGGCGACGACCGCGGCGCCGGGCAAGGAGGTGCGCGTCACGGGCATCGGCGGACGGCTGATGCGCGAACGCCGCGCGGCGTGGGAGCGCTGGTTCGGGCCCGTCGCCGCCGTTCGATGGGAAACGGCGGTGTGGCATGCGGCGGCCTGGGCGGTGTTTGGCGTCTCCTATGTCGGCGCCGTCGTCTTCGTCGCGACCCGGCGCGCGTCGACGGCTGGCGATGTGCTGCTCGTGCTCGCCGCCGGCGCACGCCTGTCCGCATACATCGGCGCCGCGGTCAGCGAGATCGGATTCCTCCGAGGGTTCTGGATGGACGGCTCGCGCCGGCTCGCGTGGCTCGAGGACTACGCCGCGTCTCTGGGCGCATCAGCCGATGCGCCGGTCCCCGCCCGCCTGCGAACGGGCATCCGGTTCGATCGCGTGTCGTTCGCCTACCCGGGCACGTCGCGCCTCGTGCTCGAGAACGTCAGCTTCACGCTGCCGGCGTCGTCGGTCGTCGCCGTCGTCGGCGAGAACGGCGCCGGCAAGACGACGCTCGTCAAACTGCTCGCGCGGATGTACGAACCGTCCTCCGGCTCGATCGTCGTCGACGATGTGCCGCTGTCGCGGATGCCGGCGGCCGCGTGGCGCGCGAAGCTCGCCGGCGCGTTCCAGGATTTCTTCCGGTTCGAGTTCGTCGCGCGGCACAGCGTCGGACTCGGCGATCTGCCGCGCGTCGACGACCAACCGGCCGTCCTCGCCGCGGTCGGCCGCGCCGGCGCGCAGGACATCGTGGATCGTCTTGCGTCCGGCCTCGACACGCAGCTCGGTCCGACGTGGCCCGGCGGCGTCGACGTGTCGTTCGGCCAGTGGCAGAAGCTCGCGCTGGCGCGCGGCTTCATGCGCGATGAGCCGCTGCTGCTGGTCCTCGACGAGCCGACCGCCGCGCTCGACGCGGAGACCGAGCATGCGCTCTTCGAGCGCTACTCGGCCGCGGCGCGCAGCGATCGCACGACCGGCCGCATCACGGTCCTCGTGTCACACCGCTTCTCGACCGTCCGCATGGCCGATCTCATCGTCGTTCTCGACGGCGCGCATGTCGTCGAGGTCGGGACGCACGACGAGCTGATGGGCAAAGGCGGTCAATACGCGCAGCTGTACGGGATACAGGCGGCGGCCTACCGCTGATCGGTTCAGCGAATGTGCTGATCGGTTTCGCGAACGTGCTGATCGGTTCAACGAACGTGCTGATCGGTTTCGCGAACGTGCTGATCGGTTTCACGAACGTGCTGATCGGTTTCGCGAACGTCCTGATCGGTTCACGAAAGTGCTGATCGGTTTAGCGAAAGTGCTGCTCGAGTCCGCCGAAAAGTGCGCAACACATTCGCAAAGCCGGTCAGCACCTTCGCGAGCCGATTAGCACCTTCGCAAGCCGATCTACCAACTGCGTTGAACGCCCGCTTATACACTGGCTGAGCTCCACCTCAGCGGCTTAATTCAGATGACTCGAAAGTCTTCGTGCAAGTTAACTTAAGGCGCTGGGTCGAGTGCCCGCGACGTCACGGAACTGCACACGGCTTCTGTGATAATCGAAGTAATTCCAGGCACGCGATTTTCAATGCGAGTCGACGTTTTCAGATGGAGCGCGAAGGCTTCAGCCGAGCGATGTGTAACGATCTGCGCGTAGTCGCGATGGTCATCGTCGTCGTTTCCGCGTCGTGGATCGCTTCAGGACACGCGGCAGTGGCGACGGTGACGACCTGTGACGCCGCGAATCCGTTCGACAACGTGCCCGACCAGATCGCGCTGCAGGCCTGTCTCGAGAATTTCGATCAGGTGCTGCTGAAGCCTGACGATCTCCCCGGCTACGTCGGCTACATCGTCAACGACACGATCAAGCCGCGCCGCAACGGCAGCCTGCTGACATCGGCGGCCATTCCGCGCAAGGCGAAGATCGTCGCCGGGCCGGATCTCTACTCGTCGATGCTTCGCGTCAGCGGCGTGAACGATTTCGAGATTTCGTTCATCCGCTTCGACGGCAACCGCGAGAATCGCACCTTCATCAGCTCGGACGACGGCGTGATGACGCGCGACAAGCCGTGCGATGCAGGGCACAACTTCCGCAACGTGGAGCTCACCGGCATCGGGTTCAAGGTGCGCTACGTCGAGTCGTACGGCGCCGTGTGCGGATCGGCGATGACGATCGGCGGCAGCCGGAACTTCGAGGTCTACGGCAGCCTGTTCTACGACAACGGGCGCCAGCCGGAAGAGGCGCGCGGCATCAACGGTCTGTGGGCCGACGGGCTGACCATCTTCGACTGCCGCAATTCGACGATCCGCGACAACGTGCTGTGGGACAACACCGACGTCGATCTCGGTGTCAACGGCGGCGCGTCGTGTTCGGTGTATCGCAACACGATCAGGCATTCGTACAAGTACGCCTTTGCCGGATTGGCGATCGGCGATCCGACGAGTACCGGCGGCGAGTTCAGCGACAACGTCGTGGCCTCCGGCTACAACCTCCTCGGATTCGGCATCATCGTCGGATGTCATCCGTGGGGGAAGTGCGGCGGCGGTTACGCGACGAACGTATCCGTCTATAACAACACCGTCACAGGGGCCGTGGTGAACGTCGCCGTCGACGGCCTGAACGGCGGCGCCGTCTATGGCAATCGCGTCAGCAACGCGCAGGGCGACCGCGTGCTGAACTGCCCGCACACGACCCAGAACTACACCGTCGGACACGCGATCAACGTCCGCCGTCTCGATCCTGGTTACGTCGTGCGGACCTTCGATTTCGGCGGGACGTGTCAGTAAACGCTGAAAACCGTGCGGAACCTGTGCGAACCGTTCACGCGACGCCATGATGCGGACGTGTGCCAGGGTAAACGCGGCGCGCACGTCGACGAACGGAACCACGGCGGCACAGAGGCACAGGGCGCCTCGCGTCGATGGGCGGCGCTGATCTCGGTGTCTTCGTGTTTCTGCGGCTTGTCTGATCTCTGTGCTTTTCTCTGTGGCTCTGTGGCACCGTGACGTGGCACCGTGATCGTTTTGCGCCAATCGGATTTACGATAGCGACGTGAGATTTCAACTCGCCACGCTGCTCGCGTCAGTCGGCGCGATCGCGTACGCCGCGGAGCCGCCGGCGACGATCGATTTCGCGCGCGACGTGCAGCCGATCCTCCGCGAGCACTGCGTCGGCTGCCACGGGCCCGACGTGCAGATGAACGGCCTGCGGCTGGACCGCCGCGCCGACGCGATGCGCGGTGGATCGCAGTCGGACATCGGCCCCGGCAATGCCGACGGCAGCCGCCTCTATCACCGGTTGATCGGCTCGGCCTTCGGCCAGCAGATGCCGCCGGCCCGCCCACTCCCGGACGATCAGATCGAGACGATCAAGCGCTGGATTGACGAAGGCGCGGAGTGGCCTGACGACGTGTCGGGAGAAGCGCCGGCGCTTCCATCGGATCCGGACGCGGCACGGTTGATGTTGTTCATTCGCGACGACGATCGGCCGGCGATCGACGCGCTGCTGTCGAAAAATCCGCGCGCCGCGACGCGGAGCGGACCAGGCGGCACGACGCCGCTTATGACCGCCTCGCTCTATGGCGGCGCGGCACTGGTCAAACGCCTGCTCGCCGCGGGGGCGGATCCCGACGCGCGCAACGGCGCGGGCGCGACCGCGCTGATGTGGGCAGTACCGGACGTCGACAAGATGCAGGCGCTGCTCGACGCCGGCGCCGACGTCAACGCGCGGTCCGACGAGCGGCGGACCGCGCTCGTCATCGCGAGCGGCATCGTGGGCGCCGCTCCCGCACTTCGCCTGCTGCTCGAGTACGGTGCCGACCCGACGGTGTGGCACGCGACGTACCCGTCGGCGCTGCGCGAGGCGGCGCGCGTGGACGAGGCGGCGATGTTCGCGCTGCTGCTCGAGTACGGCGCCAGCCTGACGGGCACCGGCGCGATCCCGTCGACCTTCCTTCGGATCAACTGTGCGAAATGCGCCGAGCTGGCGCACGCCGGTGGACCACTGCCGCGGCGTCCACCCGAATCGGGCGCCGCGTCGACGGCACCCCGATACGATCCAGGCCGATCGGCGCGTCCGACTCCGATCGGCGTGACCGCGGTCACGCGCGCGACGATTCGAGCCGCGGTCGAGCGGAGCCTTCCGCTGCTGCAGGACGTGGACGTCTCGTTCGTCCGGCAGACCGGCTGCGTCTCCTGTCACCACAACTCGGTGGTCGCGATGGCGGTTGCGGCGGCACGGTCGCATGGCTACGCGGTCAACGAAGCGATCGCGAAGAGCCAGACACGCGTGGTCGGTGCCTATCTCGAGACGTGGCGGGAACGCACGGCGCAAAACATCTTCATCGCCGGCCAGACAGACACGATCAGCTACCTGCTGCTCGGCCTGGCGGCCGAGCGGTACACGCCGGACGCCGCGACCGACGCGCAGGTGATCTGGCTGAAGCGCCGGCAGGCGGCGGATGGACGCTGGCCGCTCGCGACCATCAGGCCGCCGATCGAATCGAACGACATCGCGGTCACGGCGATCTCGATGCGCGCCCTCCAGGCGTTCGCGCCGCCATCGCAGCGCGCGGAATACGGGAAGGCGGTCGATCGCGCACGGGAATGGCTGACGACCGCGCCGGCAACCGCGACCGAAGAACGCGCGTTCCGCCTGCTCGGCCTGCGCTGGTCCGGCGCGTCGCAGACAGCGATCGACCGTGCCGTGCGCGAGCTGCTGGCCACGCAGCGGGAGGACGGCGGATGGGCGCAGCTCCACACGATGACGAGCGACGCCTACGCGACGGGCGAGGCGCTCGTCGCGCTGCGCGAAGGCGGCGCGATTGCCGCCGACAACCGCGCCTACCGCAGAGGCCTGGAATTCCTGCTGCGCACGCAGTTCGAGGACGGCACCTGGTTCGTCGAAGGCCGCTCGGTCCCGATTCAGGCCTACTTCGAGAGCGGGTTCCCGTACGGCGTCAACCAGTGGATCTCAGCGGCCGCGACCGGATGGGCGACGATGGCGCTCGCGCTCGCCGACTGAACAGGCGTACGTAGTGTCCGGCTTCAGCCGGACCGTGATCGCCTACCCATCCAGCAGCCGCACGGCTGCCGGGCCGTATCGAGTCAGCAGATCGCGCAGGGTTTTCCCGGACTCGTCCTCGAACGTCTGGTCGAGCAGCCGCGATTCGGCGGCGCGATCCAGACGGAAGTTCCTGAAGTCCTCGCGCAGCTCGCACCAGGCGGCGAGCGTCCACGTGCGGCCCCAGAAGAACACGCCAAGCGGACGAACGGTGCGCTCCGTCGTGGCGCCCTGCGCGCCCGCGTACTTGAAGCGCAGCTTTCGCCGCGCGATCAACCCTTCGCGCGCCACGGACAGCGCGTCGGCCGATCGGCGGCCGCCGATCGACGACGGCACGAACAGGCGCGTCTCGGACAGGAGCGGCGCGAGATCCTTCGGAATCACCGCGGCGACCTTGCCGAGGATCGCGTCGCTGGCGCGCGCGAGCGCCGGATCGCCGAACTGCCGGACGATCCGCGCGCCGAGCACGAGCGCCTGGATTTCATCGCGATCGAACATCAGCGGCGGCAGATCGTAGCCGGGACGGATGCGGTAGCCGACGCCGGCCTCGCCATCGATCGGCGTGCCGGCGAGCACGAGATCGCGGATGTCGCGATACACCGTGCGCTCCGACACGCCGAGCCGCTCGGCGATGTGCGTCGCCGTCGTCGCCGACCGCCGCCGTCGCAGCAGCTGGATGATCTGAAAGAGCCGATCGGCGCGGCGCATCTGACGATTGTGTCACCAACGCTCGGCTGAAGCCTCCGCGCTCCAGCGGCTATCACGCCTGCGGCTTCGCTTCGACGAGGCCGATGACGTGCCCTTCGGGATCCTCGAAAACGCCGAGCGTCACGTCGGGCATGACGGTGCGCGGCATGACCGTCCTGCCGCCAAGGCGTTCCGACTGCGCCAGCGACGCTGCGACGTCCGCGGTCTCGACGTAGAACGTCACCCACGGCCTGGTGCCGGGAAACACCGTCCCGACGCCGCCAGGGATGCCGCGCTTCTCGCCGGTATCGACGAGGCCGTACTGAATCGGGTTGTCCGCCGAGATCTTCCAGCCGAACAGGCTGCCGTAGAACCGGCGCAGCGTGTCCCCGTCCTTGCCGAGCACTTCGAACCACATCACTGGATGAGCCATTTGTGTCCTCCTGCCGGAGAACAATGACACGCGCCTCCTGACAGCATCGTGTCAGGAGTGATTCGACCTGTGACCAAATCGCCGCGGATTCCGTCTATTACACCGATCACGGTCGTTCTGAAGTCGGACACTACGGACGGAGGGCAGATGTCCTGGTGGCGAAAGAAGCGGGAAGAAGCCGTCGAGGAGAGCGCGGCGCGCGACTCCGGCATGCCGGTGATCCGGCTGGAACACGTCACCAAGATCTTTCGTGGCGACCCGGACGAGGAGACGCGCGCGCTCGACGACGTGACCGTGGATATTCAGCGCGGGGAATACGTGTCGGTCTCGGGTCCGTCGGGCTGCGGGAAGTCGACGTTCCTCTCGATGCTCGCGCTCCTCGACACGCCCACGAGCGGCCGGTACTGGTTGAACGGCCGCGCGACCGATCGGCTCTCGCCGGGCGACAAGGCGCGCGTCCGGAACCTCGACGTCGGCCTCATCTTTCAGAGCTTCAACCTGATCGCCGACATGACGGTCCACGAGAACGTCGAATACCCGCTGACGCTGCGCGGCGTGCCCGTGGCCGAGCGAAAAGCACGCGTCGAGGCGGCGCTCGAACGCGTGGGCCTCACCGGCCGCGCGAAGAGTCGGCCGGGATCGTTGTCCGGCGGCCATCAGCAGCTCGTCGCCGTCGCGCGGGCGATCACCGGCAAGCCGGCGATCCTCCTCGCCGACGAGCCGACCGGCAACCTCGACTCGAAGAGCGGCGAAGCGCTGATGCAGATGTTCGGCGAGCTGCACGCGGGCGGCGCGACCGTCTGTATCGCGACGCACGATCCGCGCTGGCTGTCGCAGGCGCACCGGCACCTGCGTCTGTTCGACGGCCGCCTCCAGGTGTAGGGCGGGTCCTTCGGACCCGCCTTCGTTGCCTCCAGGTGTAGGGCGGGTCCTTCGGACCCGCCTTCGTTGCCGGGTCCAAAGGACGCGGCCTACGTACGCAGGACGTTCAACGGATCGACGCGTGCGGCGCGAAATGCCGGCACGAGGCTCGCCATCAGCGCGACGAGCGCGAGCGTGGCGGCGACGACGGCCAGCGTGAGCGGATCCGACGGGCTCACGCCGAACACGAGCTTCTGCAGAACCCTGGCCGCGGCGAACGCGCCCGCGGCGCCGACCGCGATGCCGATGAGCGCCGGCGCCATCCCTTCGGCGACGACGAGGCGGACGACGTCGACGGCTCGCGCGCCGAGCGCGGTCCGGATGCCGATCTCGCGGCTGCGGCCTCGGACGATGTACGAGAGCACGCTGTAGATGCCCATGGACGCGAGGATCAGCGCGACGGAGGCGAACAATCCGAGCACGAACGCGCTGAAGCGCTGCGACGTCAGCGTGCTGTCGATCACGTCGTCCATCGTGCGGACGTCCTTGATCGGCTGCTCCGGATCCAGGGCGCGGATGATGCCGCCCGCCGGCTGCGCGAGCGACGTCGCGGGCACCGCGGTGCGCACCACGAACGCGAGGTCCGACCACGATCGCTCGCGCGTGTACTCGTAGACGGTCGGCATCGCCGCCTCCGAGAGCTCGCCCTGCCTGACATCGCCGACGATCCCGACGATGTTCAACCCGAGCGTCTTCGACTGGAGCGGCAGCGTGGCGCGCCGGCCGATCGGGTCGACGTCACCCCACAGCAGCTTCGCGGCCGCGCGGCTGACCAGGAGCACGTCGACGTCGGCGTCGCGCACGTCGCGCCCGCGCATCAGCGGAATGTTCATCGCCCGGAGATATCCGGGTGTGATCTTCCGCACTTCCACGGTTGGCTGATCGCGCGGGAGCAGCTCCGCCCGGCCGTCGACGACCATCGGCTGCACCGATCCGCCCGTCGACGGCAAATCGTCGATTACGGCGGCGTCGCGCACACCCGGAAGCGCGCGCATCCGCGCGAGCGCGGTATCGAAGAACGCGCTCCGCTCGACCGGAGTCTTGTACTTCGTCTCCGGCAGCGACACGCGCATCGTCAACACGTTGTGCGGGTCGTAGCCGGTGTCGACGTGGCGCAGCGCCGTGAGGCTCCGCAGCATCACGCCCGCTCCCATCAGCAGCACGACCGACAGCGCGACCTCGCAGACGATCAGCGCGCGCCGCGTGCGAATCCCGACCGCGCCTTCGTGGCGCCCGCCCTCCTTCAGCGCGTCGTTGACGTCGGCGCGCCCGGCGCGGATCGCCGGCAGCACGCCGGCGAGGATGCCGGTCACCATCGACACACCTGCGACGAACAGCAGCACGCGCGCATCGATCGAGATCTCGTCGGCGCGCGGCACCTGGCCGCCGAGCAGCGAGGCGGCGGCGCCGAGCGCCGTGTCAGCAATCAGCAGGCCGACCGCGCCGCCGGCGGCGGCGAGGATGAGCGCTTCGACGAGCAGCTGCTGGAACACGCGCGCGCGTCCGGCGCCGAGCGCGGATCGAATCGCAATCTCCTTTCGACGGCCGAGCCCGCGCGCGAACAGGAGATTGCCAACGTTTGCGCACGCGATCAGCAGCACGAGCCCGACCGCCGCCAGCAGCATCAGCAGCGTCGTCCGCATGTCGCGGACGATCAGCTCCTGCAGCGGGATCACCGTGGCGCCCCAGCCGGCGTTCGCCTGCGGGTACTCCTGCTCGAGGCGGACGGAAATCGCGGTCATCTCGGCGTTCGCCGCAGCGACGTCGACGCCGGGCCTGAGGCGAGCGACCGCCTGCGCGTTGTGGTTCTCGCGGACCGCGCGCTGCGCATCGGTGTACGCGAGCGGAACCCAGATCTTCTGCGCGGTCACCCCCCAGGACGCGTTCGAGAACGCCTTCGGCATCACGCCGACGATCGTGTACGCCTCGCGATCGAGCGTGATCGTCCGGCCGATTGCGTCGGGCGCGCCACCCAGATGCGTCTTCCAGAATCCGTCGCTGAGGATGACGACATGTTCGCGGCCGGGCCGATCTTCGTCGGCGCGAAAGACGCGGCCGAGCGCCGGCCGGGCGCGAACGGTCTCGAAGAAGTCCGCGCCGACCGCGCCCGCGGTAATCGCTTCGGCATTCCCGGTCCCGGTCAACGCGAACTGACGGAACCGGTAGATCGCCATGCCCTCGAAGGTCTTCGCGTCGCGCTTCCAGTCGTAGAAATTTGCCGCCGAGACGGGGAACGTCGGAATGCCGGGGAACGTGGCCTGCGGCGGAATGTGGAAGATCCGGACGATGCGCTCGGATTCCTCGAACGGCAGCGGCCGCAGCAGCGCCGCGTTGACGATGCTGAAGATGGCGGTGTTGGCGCCGATGCCGAGGCCGAGGACGGCGATGACCGCGAGGGCGAACGACGGCGCGCGGAAGAGCACGCGGAGGCCGTAGCGGAGGTCAGCAATTAGGGTACGGAGCATCCATGGCTTAGACGGCAGTCACGGAACCGAGGTTGTCGACGCTACTTCTGAACCGCGGCAAGCCAGTTGACAACGACGGTGAGAGGAATCGCCGTCACCTGCTGCTGGGAGAGGTTCACGAGGAAGCGGCGGCCGTCCCTCGTGATCGCGAACTGACGGCCGTTCGCGCCCTGCAGCACCACGCCCACTCGGAAAAGCGCTGTCGGCAGATCCGCGCGAAACTGGCCTCTGAGCTCGACGGGCGCGGCCATCAGTTGTGAGTCGGGCGAGATGAAGTACAGCTCCGTTCCGTCTTGCCGCCACACCGGTTGGGTGCCGCCACTCTTGGACACCTGGAACTTGCCTCCCGTCGGCGGGAACGGCTGCACGTACACCTGCGACTGACTGCCGATCTCGTTCGACTGGTAGGCGAACCACCGTCCGTCCGGGGCAAACACCGGAGCTACCTCTGTCGCCGGCGACTGCACGAGCGGTTGTGGTTTCCGGTCGCCGAAGAACGGAAGCATCCAGATGTCCGCCGTACCGCCGAATGCCTGCGTCCGCGTGAAGAGCACGTACCGGCCGTCGCGCGACCAGTCCCACGGGAGCGCGGCGCCCGAGGTGCCAAACGCGGCGACCGTCTCCTCGTTCGTCGTTCCCTCCACGCGCTTCATGCGCATCGTGGACGACCCGTCCCGATTGCCCTGGAAGACGATTCGCGAATCGTCGGGAGACCAGAGCGGCGCATTGTCATCGCCTGGATCGAACGTGAAGCGCGTCGACGTCCCGCGAATTGCGTCGAGAATCCAGATGTCGCGGTTCTCCGGTGCGCTCGTGGCAACTGACACGGCCACGCGTTTGTCATCCGAGGAGAGCGAGAGGCCCAAATACGTCGCAGGATCACCAAGCGTGCCGAGCGTTCGTCCCGATCGATCGAACCAGGTGAGCCGCATCGTCGGACGCCCGATCCCGCGCGCGTAGACCAGGACGCCGCTCGGCGAAACGGAAAAGCTGGCATAGCGGCTCCCCTCGTTCGCGACCCGCTCGGCAATCGGGAACGCGTCGCCAGCGAACCGCATCGACGTCGCGTCGAAGGGTTGAGCCATGAGCGTGAAGTCGCGATTGAACAGCAGGTGACCCGACGCGACAGCCGCCGACGACTCGACCTGAAGCAGCGTGGTCGCGTCCATCGAATCGAGCGAGCCGACGCGAACGCGGGCCGGCTTCGACGCCGGACAACAGGTGCCAATCGTGCCCGAGTACAGAAAGTGACGCCCGTCCGGGAGAAAGGACGGAAAGCGGTGACTGGTTTCGCCATATTGCGTATCGAGGATCGAGGCCGGCTGCGGAATCCCGCCGGCACCCGACACGCGCTGCAGCGTACCTCCGGTCGACGGCGCGAAGACGATGACGTTGTCGCGGTTCCACGTTCCGCCGCGTCCGGTGAGCGCGTCGCACAACACGATCGGCGGACCTCCGGCGATGCTGACTTTCTTCAGCTTGCCGCCGGCGAAGAAGGCAATCTGACGGCTGTCGGGCGACCAGAACGGGAAGGCCCCCTCTTCACTGCCTGCGATCGCTCTCGCATCGAGGCCGCCGAGCGGCCGCAGCCACAACTGATAGCCGGCCGCACTACTGCCGACGAACACGACGAATCGTCCGTCCGGCGACACGGCGAGCTGTGTCGCGAGTCCGGTTCCCCCACCCGGAGGCGTGGCGAAGGTCGCGTTCGGTGGAGGTCCAACGCTGAACTGAATCGGCTCGGCCGCCGGCGGCGCTTCTCGGACATGACGAACCGCCATGATCGACGCGGCGATGAATCCGATCGTTGCGAGGCTCGCGGCCAGCCACGGCAGGTATCGGCGGCGCGATCGATCGGTCGCCGCGACGGCTGGAGAGCGCGCCTCGCTCGACGATGCCCATTTCAGATCGCGCAGGAGATCGCGCGCGCTCTGGTACCGGTCGTCGGGATCCTTCGCGAGGCACGTGGCGACGATCCGATCGAGCGCCGGCGGCGAGATCGGCTGGACGGTCGACACGCGCGGCGGCTCGTCTTTCAGGATCGCGCCGAGCAGGCTCGCGCGCGTCTTGCCTTCGAACGCGGGACGTCCGGTCAGCATCTCGAACAGCACCGCGCCGAACGCGAAGACATCGGTGCGCGCGTCGGCTTCGAGCCCTTCGATCTGCTCCGGCGCCATGTACTGGAACGTACCGAGGATCGTCCCCTGCGCCGTGATCCCCGGCGGCGTCGTCGGCAGCATCGAGAGGCCGCTCGTGGCGACGACCGGCGCGGCGGGCTTGGCGAGGCCGAAGTCGAGCAGCTTCGCCTGCGATGAGCTCGTCGAACCCGCGCCCGCCTTCGTCAGCATCACGTTGGCGGGCTTGAGATCGCGATGGATGACGCCAGCACGATGCGCCGCTGCGAGCGCGTCCGCGATCTCGGTCGCGATGCGCAGCGCCTGCTCGAGCGGCAGCGCGCCGCGCGCCAGGCGCTCCGCGAGCGTCTCGCCGTCGAGGTACTCGAGGACGAGAAAATCGACGCCGTCGGTGTGGCCAACGTCGAAGAGCGAGCAAACGTGCGGATGATTCAGCGACGAGATCGCGCGCGCCTCGCGATCGAATCGCTCGCGCAGGCTCGCGTCGGCGGCGAACGCCGGCGGCAGAACCTTGATCGCGACGGCGCGATCGAGGCGCGTGTCGCGGGCTCGATAGACTTCGCCCATCCCGCCGGCGCCGACCAGCGACACGATCTCGAACGCGCCGAGCCGGGTCCCGGGACTTATAGACACTTGAAACGCGGTGGCCGATTATACCGGGCGCACATCTGCACAGCGCCGAAACCGCAGAATCCGCCGAACAAGATCTGCGCTGTCAGGAGAAACCGCAGAAGCCGAACCGGGCGGAGGCGGCCAGCTCACGACCGCCTCCGCATCGACGCGCGTGGGGGAGTCAGCGCGCAGCGATCTTCTGCGGCTCGACGGCCGCGGAAATGGCGAGCGTCGCGTACGCGGCGGCTGCTGCCGAGATCCACTGGTCGTGGCCGTATGGATACCCGCTCTCGAAGTACGGCTGAATCGGCAGCGCGCGCGTCCTGACGTGCCACGTGCCGTCCGTCGCCTGCGTCGAGAGCAAATATTTCAGTCCCGACCGGTACGCCTCGCTGGCCGGCGACACACCCGCCTGGTTCAGCGCGAAGAGCGCGATGCCGGTGGCGTACGCGTCGGACTCCAGCGCTGCGAGCTGCGACCACCCGCCGTCGGGCCGCTGCATCCCCTGGAGGGCGCGGACGGCCGCGTCGATCGTGCCGCGATCCGCCTTCGACCACGCGAGGCCGATCACCTGGAACGCACGCTCCTGCGTGCGCTCCGGCTTCGCGTTGAGCAGCCACGTGCGCGCACGATCGATGCGCGCCGCGGTGTCGGCCGCTTCAGACGCCGGCGCGTACGAGTTCAGCGCGTGGATCATGTAGGCCGTCGGCGTGAAGTCGTCGAAGGTAAGCGGCGGCCGGCTGCCGCCGCCGCGCCAGTTACCCTCGGGCTGCTGCATGCCCTTGATGAAATAGATCTTCGCGCGGATGCGCGCGTCGGCCGGCTTGTGCGCGAGCGCCGTGCCGAACAGCTCGAAGCCGAGCGACGCGATGCCACCGCCGCCGCCGATCGCGTACTCGACGTACCGCTCCGCCGTCGCCTCCGACGCTTCGGACGGCAGCTGGGCGAGGGTGTCGCCGGTCGCGATGCCGCGGCTTCGCGCGAACGCCTGCGCCGCCGCCGCGAGCATCTGGTTGTGGCACGAGTTGCAGCCGCCCTTCTTGATGAAGGTCGGGCTGGTCTTCTCGAGCAGCACGAGCCCCTTCTGCGCCGCCACGCGCAGCGCCGGCTGCGACAGGTCGTCGGCGGCGCCGGCCACGGCGGGCACGAGAATCACGGAGGTCAATACGATGGACGCAAGTCGCATGATCACGCTCCTACTGTTGCCGTGAACCGGATGTGCGGGCGGCCGCGGCCGCGTCGCGGAGAAGCCGGGTGAGCTCGGTCTCGCCGCGGCGCGCGGCGACACTGACCGGGGTCTGCCCTTCGCCGGTGACGTTGGGGTTGGCGCCGCGCGCCAACAGGAGCCGAACGATCTCGGGTGAATCGCGGTCGTACTGCGTGGCGTGCATCAGCGGCGTGTAGCCGCGGTAGTCGACCGCGTTCACGTCCGCGCCGTGCTCGAGGAGCAGCGTCACCGCCTCGAGGTCGCCGCGACCCGCGGCGTCGGCGAGCGCCGTTTCGCCGCGCTTGGATCGCGCCTTCACGTCCGCGCCTTTCGCGACGAGCGCCGAGACGACGTCGAAGCTGCGCGTGACCATCAGCGGGGTCGCGCCGGTCTGCGACACCGCGTTCGGGTTCGCGCCCTTGTCGAGGAGCAGCCGCGTGTTCTCGATGCCCGCGGCCACCGCGCCGAACAGCGGCGTCTGCCCGACGATGCTCTTCGCTTCGACGTCGGCGCCGACTTCGAGCAGCAGCCGCACGACGGCCGCACCGGCCGGCAGCATCGCCGCCGCATGCAGCGGCGTGCGCCCTTCGATCGACCGCGCGTTGACGTCCGCGCCTTTCATCACGAGCAGCTTCACCTTGGCCGGATCCGACACGGCCCAGTGAAGCGCGGTCGCTTTGCGCCGGTTGGTGGCGGCGACGTCGGCACCGGCGTCGAGCAGCGTCTCCATGATTTCCACGGTGCCGGCGTAGGCGGCGTGCATCAACGCCGTGGAGCCGGCGCCGTCCTCCGATCGCGCCAGCGATCGATCGCCGGCGAGCCATTTTCGGACCGCCACGAGATCGTGCGCCGCGATTGCGTCGACGAACGCCTGAACGCGCGGCTCGGTCGGCCGATCGACGATGACCGTTTCAGCCGCGCGGCCGGGCATGTCGGCACCCGAATCGATCCAGGCGCGCAGAATCTCGATTTCGTCGGGCGGAAGCGCGCCGGTCGGCGGCATCTGCAGTCCCGCGTCCGATCCGATCAGGCGCTGAATCAGTTTGCTGTCCGAGGCGTGCCCCGGCACGATGACGACCCCGTAGTCGCCGCCGCGCAGGGCGTTCTGACGGAGATCCAGCCGCAGGCCCGACTGCTGCTGGCGCGGCCCGTGGCAGCCGAAGCACCTGTTCGCCAGGATCGGCCTTACCTGCTGCTCATAACTCACCTGGTTCTGAGGGTTCGGAGGGTTAGCGGCCGCCGACGTTTGCGCGTCAGATGAGGGGGCCCACAACAGGACGAGCACCCCGAGCGCGCTGAAGGTTCGAGTCATGCGGAGCACCTCCCGGGCATCGATCTGCCGATCGAGGTTGTCGGTTCCGGGTGTCGCGAGTATCAGCCAGCGCAGAGCACCAGACGTGCCACCCTGGCCGCGCCGCGACCGCTCGTCCCGCGCACGACCTCGATCGGGTGAAACCGCTGACGCGAGAACGACTTCTGGAGGGACGACGTTCTCGCGTCGTGACGGTCCCGGCCGCGAGCCACGCCGCCCGGCGCTATCCGATCGTCTGCAGCGCTATCCGTTTGGATAGATCGAAGGCCGGGCATGTGTCGGCGCGCGGCTCAGCGCTTCTTACGAAGCGATAGACAGCCACTCCCGGTGGGTTTCCGATCGGCGCGCTATACTCCGTCCGTCGAGACGACGAGCAGACGAGCACCGGAGCTGGAATGATCGCGATTGTCTGGGAGTTCGACGTGAAGCCTGGCCGCGAGGCGGACTTCGAGCGGTTCTACGGCGCCGACGGAGAGTGGACCGCGGTCAACCGGCACACGCGTTCGTATCTCGGAACGTCGTTCCTGCGCGATCAGACGCGCACCTCCCGCTATCTCGTCGTCGAGTATTGGAGCGAGATGCTGGTTTACGAGCAGCACAAGGCGTATCGCACCGATACGATCGCCGAGCTGGAAGAGCGTCGCGGCGAGCTCGTCGAGTCCGTCGAGCCGCTCGGCGTCTTCACGGCCCTCGACGTGCCGGAACGAACTGGACCGACATGGTCGCGAAGAACCTGAGACCAGCTGTAGGGCGGGTCCTCTGGACCCGCCTTCCAAGCCGGGTCCGAAGGACCCGCCTTCCATGCCGGGTCCGAAGGACCCGGCCTACATCTGATGACCCGCCTGCACCTGGTTAGTAAAGCGCCGACCCGAACCGGTCGCCGGCTTCGACGCCGTCAGGCACGCCCGCGCTGTTCTGCGTCCAGAGCTGGCTGCCGGTTGCCTGCAATCCGCTGTCTGAGCCGTACAGGACGTGCAATGCGCCGGCATTGGAGCGGTTTTCGAAAGATGAGAACAGCGTGCGTCGGACGAGGACGAGAACGCCTTCGTCGGGTACGCCGATGACGAGATCCTTGTGCGTCGAGCGCCCGAAATTCCATGCGGTGAGTGTGGCGCCAAAGTGATCGCCGCTTTCCGGGGTCTCGCCGAGGCCGGCCGTCGCCTGGTTGAAATTCTGAACCGTCCCATTGATTTGCGGTAATCCAATCGACGCGGGCCGCGGGAGGCCGACACCGACGATGCCGTAGATGACCGTTACGGATCCGGCGCCCGCAACGCCGTTGATCGTATCGCCCGGCGTTCCGATCACCAGGTCCTCGGCGCCATCGTTGTTGAAGTCGGCCGCCGTGAGCGCCGCGCCAAACCGATCGCCCGCCTGCGGATTCAGTCCGAGCGGCAGCTGCGTGTAGCGCGCGTGCAGCGTCGTGGCGTGCGAGAACACGGCGACGAACCCGCCGTCCTGAACGAAGTTGCCAGACGTGCCGACCACGTCCTCGTCGGGCGTGCCGATGGCGAGATCGTCGGAACCATCGCCGTCGAAGTCGCCCGCGGCGAGCACTGCGCCAAAATGCTCGAGGTCCTGTGGGACGAAGTTCGCGTTCAATTCTGTCAAGCCTGTCGCGCCGGTCGCCGTGATGCCGCCCGTCGGAACCGGACCCGCCACGCCTCTCATGATCGTGACGGTGCCGCCGTCGATCACATTGGTTCCGATGTTCGAGAGAACATCGGCGAATGGCAATCCAACCGCGAGATCGGTCGCGCCGTCGCCGTTGAAATCGCCGGCGGCGAGCGTCACGGCCACGTTGCCAAACGTGAACTCGCCGCCGACGTTGGCGTTGTCGAACGAAAAGATCCTCAGGCCCGTGAACTGCACGCCGAACTGCTGCGAGCCGGACATGACGATCACGTTCAGGCGGACGCCGGTACCCTCCGGTTCCGTGGCCCCGATCGCGAGATCGCCGAAGCCATCGCCGTTGAAGTCGCCCCACGACAGCACCGGCAACAGAGTGAGCGCGTTGTTCTGGTTGTCGACGAACTGATCGCCGGTAATGAAGTGGCTCTGCGTCAGCTTGAGGCCGCTGGCGCTCCCGTCGAAGATCTGGATCGCGTTATCGCCCGGGACTGAGACGGCGAGGTCGGAGAAGCCGTCGCCGTTGAAGTCGCCGGAGGCGAGCGCCGAACCGAACTTGTCGTCGGTATCGAGAAACCCGGCGACGCCGTCGAGCTCCTGCCGGATGAATTGCGGCGGCAGCGGGGCCGCCGCTCCAGTCGACAAGCCGTCGGTGGCACTCCCGAAAATCACGGTCACCGTACCGGCGTTGACGATGTTCGTCGGCGTCGGCTGACCACCGGCGCCGGCCCTCGACGCAACGACCCCTTCGTTCGGCGTGCCGATAGCGAGGTCCGCGATGCCGTCGCCATTGAAATCGCCGCGCGCGACGCCGTTGCTGTGGCCGAGCGAGAGGCACTGCCGATCGTCGGCCTGCGCCTGCTCGGGCAGCCCCTGCAGGTGCTGGCACGGGTCCGCGCGATGGACCGCGCCCTGCCCGTGCGTGGGACCCTGAGCGAGCAGCCTGTGACTGCCTGGTGCGCCGATCGGCTGGAGAATCAGCGCAGCGGAGAGGGCGACAATGCTCCACGACTGGACGTGCGGCTTGAGACGTGCCATCGAGACCTCCCGGATGTGTGGATGTGGGCTCGAAGCGCACGCGCGCCGGGAGACATCGGCGGCGTCGAAAATCGCGCGCCGGGCAGAGAAAAGGCGCCGGGCCAAATCCCCACGGAGCGGAAACACTCCGCTATTCGCGCGTGCGGGAGCGAGTGCGCAAAACCGTGCAACCGCTGAGCCAGGCTGGTCGCGGAGGCACGTGCGGATCGATATTCATCACGTAGGTATGAGGGAAGAGGGAAGAGGGAAGAGGTGTGAGGAAAGAGGGATAAGGAAAGCGTATTTCCCTCATCCCTCATCCCTCATCCCTCATCCCTCATCCCTCTTCCCTCTTCCCCGTCACTCGCACCGCAACGCCACCATCGGATCGACGTTCATCGCGCGGCGCGCCGGGAAGTAACACGCCGCAGCTCCCGCCGCGGCCATCACCGCGACGACGCCCGCGATCGTGAGCGGATCGTGCGGCGAGATGCCCCAGATCTGGCTCGCGATCACGCGCGTGACGGCGACGCTCGCGGCGAGCCCGATCCCGACGCCGATCAGCACGAGTCTCAGGCCCATCCGCGCGACCATGCGCATGACCTGCGATCGGCCGGCGCCGAGCGCCATCCGGATGCCGATCTCGTGCGTCTGGCGTGACACGGTGTACGCGATGACGCTGTAGACGCCGATCGCGACGAGCAGCAGGCCGACCGTCGCGAATACGCCCAGCAGGACGAGGCTGAACCGCGGCTCTGCGTACGAGAATCGCGCGAGGTAGTCGGTCAGCGTGCCGATGTCGCTGAGGGCGACGTTGCGATCGAGCGCCCAGATTTCCCGGCGCACGCCGTTCAGCAGCAGCTCCGGCGCGCCGGACGTGCGAACGAGAATGCCGCGCTCGAACGCGCTCGTCACCGTGTACGGGACGAACGCCTCGGGCATCGGCGGCTCCTGAATGCCGCGATTCTTCGCGTCGGCGATCACGCCAACGATCTCGAAGACCGGATCGTCGACCTTTCCGTTCGGCAGCGTCTCGAGGAGATTGAACTTGATGCGCCGCCCGAGGGCAGGCTCGCCGGGGAAATACCGGGTCACCAGCGTCTGGTTGACGACCGCGACTTTCCGGGCGTCGTTGACTTCCACATCCGTCAGCAGACGCCCCTGCGCGAGACGCAGGCCCAGCGTCGGGAAATAGCCGTCGCTGACGAACTGGATCAGCGCGTCCCACCGCTCGCTGTGCGTCTTCCCGGGCACGTCGACCTCGCTGCCCACGCCGCCGTACGGCGGCAACGAGGTCGTCTCGGTGGCGGCGACCACGCCGGGCAGCGCATGGAGTCGTGCCAGCAGCGCGCGGAAGAACTGATGCTTCGCCGTCCCGGTGTCGTAGCTCCCGCGTGGCAGCGGCGTGCGGACGACGAGAATGTTTTCCGGATTCAGGCCGAGGTTCTGCCGCTGCAGCTCGACGAAGCTTCGCATCAGCAGCCCGGCGCCGACGAGCAGCATCAGCGACAGCGCCACTTCCACGATCACCAGCGTGTTGCGCAGGCGCCCGCTGCGGAAGCCGCCGCTTACGCCCTTACCGGAATCCTTCAGCGGCTCGACCATGTCCTTGCGCGCCGTCTGCAGCGCGGGGACGAGGCCGAACAGCAGCGCCGTGACGATCGCGACGACGATGCTGAACGCGAGCACCGGCAGGTTCAGCGAGATGACCGACTCGCGCGGGATGAGCCCTTCGGGGATCAGCAGGACGAGCCCCTTGAGGCCCGCGTACGCGAACAGACAGCCGACGACGGCGCCGCCGGCCGCGAGCAGCAGGCTTTCAATCAGCAGCTGCTGGATGACGCGTGCGCGGCTCGCTCCGATGGAAACGCGAATCGCGATCTCCTTCTCACGTGAGGCGGCGCGCGCGAGCAGCATGTTGGCGACGTTCCCGCACGCGATCAGGAGCAGCAGCGCGACGGCCGCCGCGAGCGTGTAGAGCGTGGTCCTGAACTGCCCGACGAGGCTTTCGACCCAGCTCACGACGTTGACCGAGAACTGCTTCGGATAGTTCCGCGGATACTGCGGTGCGAGGCGGCGCGCGATCACGTCGATGTCCGCCGCCGCCTGACGCAGCGTGACGCCCGGCTTCAGGCGCGCCTGAAACGTGAAGTACTGACGGCTCACCTGCGGATCGGCGCGGTTCAGCGACACGGGGCGCCACAGATCGGCGGCGAGCTTCGTGAAGCGCGGCGGCATGATCCCGACGAGCGTCGTCGGCACGCCGTTGAGGACGAACGTGCGGCCGAGGATCGTCGGGTCGAGATTGTGGTACTTCGCCCACATCTTGTGGGCCATCACGAACACCGGCGGCGCGCCCGGCTTCCCATCGTCGGGCACGATGCCGCGGCCGAGGAGCGCCGGAACACCGAGGAACTGAAACGTGTTCGGCGTCACGAGCCCGCCGGAAAACTGCTGCATCCCTTCGCCCGTGCTCTGCAGGATGTCTTCGTAGCCGCCGCCGATCACCTCCTCGAAGACGTGGTTCTGCTCCTGGTAGTCGAGGAACTCCGGCGTCTGAAAGGCTGATCGGCCGCCGGGCCGGTTGTTGCTGAGATCGTGAATCTGAATCATCGCGACGCGGTGCGCGTCGACGTACGGGAACGGATCGAGCAGGACGTTCTGGATCACGCTGAAGATCGTTGTCGCCGCACCGATCCCGAGTGCGAGCGTCAGCACCGCAAGGAGCGCGAACCCGCGGCGGTTGACCAGACCGCGCAGGCCGTAGCGGAGGTCTTGCCAGAGCGCATGCATGATGCGTCGTTGGACGCCGGGGGCCGGCGTTTGTTCCAACCCGGGGCGGAACCCGCAGAAACCGCCGATTCGGCGTGCGCCGCGAGTTCCGCGCCGGGCTGTTCAGCGTTTTCGGCGGTGCAGCACGTTCAGCATGCGGTCGATCGACACCTGAAGCTGAGCGATGCGCTCGAACTGGATCCCCAGGGCCTTCTCCGATGCCGTCACGCGCTTGAGCAGGCTCTCGATGACGTCTTTGATTGAAGAGGGGTTGGCGGGCGACGGGGGTCGCGGATCCGATACCCGACGGCCGCTTCGCGTCATTCGACGGCGATCGGGTCGCGTCCGACGGTCGCCCATATGCCGACGACTCATTCAATGCGCGCACCGCGCCGTCGCGTGCAGATCCGGGCGACGCCGAACCAATAGTCCTCGGAACGACAGACTCAAATCTGCTGTTCATCGAAAGCGCTGGTCGGATCGCGAAGGTTGCTGGCGGCGTGCCGAACGGGCCGATCGGCTTGCGAACGTGCTGATCGGCTTGCGAACGTGCGGCGGCGCTACTGGACGATCAAATAACTGACGTTGTAGCCGCGGGTGTCGAAGAACAGCGTGATCTGCTGGCGTCCTGGACTGAGCGTCAGCGGCACGGTGACCGTGGTCCACGTCTGCCAGCCGCCGGTAGCCGGAATCGCGACGGGCGTCCACGATCCGGGGCTGCCGTTGAAGCCGATGTGCAGCGAGCCGCCGCCGTCCGGCGACGCGACGCGAAGCTGCACGGTGTACGTGCCGGCGCGGGCGACGTCGACGGTGTAGTTCACCCACTCGCGCGCGCCGATCCAGCCGATCGTGTAGCCGCCTTCGCTGCTCGCCGCGAGATCCACGCCCGTCGATCGGAACGCGCCGCCCCAATTCTCCAAATCGTCGTCGTGATAGGCGATCCCTTCGCCGCCCTCGTCGAACTCGGCGGCCTCGACGCGGCCGGGAATCGCGACGGGCGTCCCGCGATATGGTGCGAGGCCGCCGTTCGCGGGCACGGCCGTGAACATCATCGGCCCGAAATTCCCGACGGCGTAGACACCGGCCGTGTCCATCACCAGCCGCGCCGTCTGCGGTCCGGCGCTCAGCGCAATCGTCGCGGTCACCGTCTGCCACGCCTGCCAGCCGCCGGTGTTCGGCACCGTCAGCAGCCCGGTGACGTTCGTGCCGTTCATCTCGAGATGGAACGTGCCGCCCTGGCCGTACGACGCGACGCTGAACGTTGCGGTGTACTTGCCGGCCGCCTGCACGTCAACCGAGTACTGCAGCCACTCGCGCGCCGACACCCATCCCACGTCGAAGCCGGTGCGGTCGCCGGTCGGCTCGATGTCGACGTCCGTCTGCCGGTAGGCGCCGCCTTCGTTGCCGGCACTGTCGTCGTGATACCCGACGCCTTCGCCGCCTTCGTCGAAGTTCACGGCCTGCACGGTGCCGGGAATCACGGCGGGCTGGCCGCCGTACGGTCGCGCGACTCGAACGGCGGGCGGCGACGCGCCGGACTTCGGCACGATGGTCGCGTCGTTCATCACCTGACCGGGCGGCGAGGCGCGGTACGGCGACTGGCTCAGGACGATCTGATCGATCTGCACGCCGTCCTCGCGCGGCTGAATTCGAAGCGTGTGAAGGCCGCTCGATCCGAATGTGACGTCAATCCCGGTCAGCCAGAACGAACGGTCCTGCCATCCCCAGCCCGATACGCCGCACTGGGCGCAGTTCTCGAGGGTGATCCACAACGCATCGGTGCTGTTGATCGCGTACGCCCACCGGCTGCCGATGTACGCGTCGGACAGCTGCAGCCAGAACGAATCGTTCCAGATCTGGTTGTTGGCCGCGCGCATCCTCACCCAGATGTGATACGGGACGCCCGCCGGAGCGGAGAACGCGGCTTCGATGTAGCTGGCGGGCGCCGACTGCGCCCAGTCGAGCGCCACGCCCGCGTCGACGTTCGCGAGCATCATTCCACCCGCGGCTGTCGGCTCGGGCACCGCCATCCACGATCCGTGGCGGCCCGCCGCCGGAACGTCGGCCGCATACAGCACGATGTCGGACGCCGACGGCTCCGGGCCGTTGCACGATTCGACCGCAGCCGCGGCGTTGAGGCGACGGCCGGACTGAATGCGGCCGTCGAGCGACGGCAGCGTCGCCGCCGTCGTCAGCAGCGCGTTGCGCAGCGCGCCGGTCACGTACGAGCAGTGCGACAGCACGAGCGCGGCCGCGCCCGACACATAGGCGGTCGCCATCGACGTCCCGGTCATCGTCGTATACACGCTCGCCGACGGATCGGACGGCGAGATGGCCGTCGAGTAGATGGCAGTCCCGGGTGCCGCAATGTGGACGGTGTTGAGGCCGCGGCCGGAATACGCGGCGAGCTGATCGTTGTAGTCGGTCGCGCCGACGGCGATGACGTTTCCGCCCGCGTAGCTGGCCGGAAACTCCGGCGTGGCGCCGAGGTCCGCCGATGCATTGCCGGCGGCGGCCACGAACAGCATGTCCGCGTCGCCGGCGCGCTGGATTTCATCGGCGAACGCCTGCGAGAAGCCGCCGCCGCCCCAGCTGTTGTTCAGCACGCGGACGTTCGCGGCGCCGGTCGACGCGAACACGCGCTTGACCTGAATCGCAAACTCGATCGCGTCGATTGCGTCGGAGATGTATCCGTTGCCGGTCGCGTCGAGAAACTTCAGCGCCATGATGCTGGTCGTCCAGTTGACGCCGACGACGCCGATGCCGTTGCCGCCGACGGCGCCGATGCTGCCGGCGACGTGCGTCCCGTGGCCGTGATCGTCCGCTGGATCGCACGTACGCGTGATGGCGTTGAACCCGTGCGTGCCGGCCGCGCACGGAATCATCGCGCCGCCGATCGTCACGGAGAACGCGGCGGGCGCCGACCAGACGTTCGCCGCAAGGTCGACGTGCGACGCCATGACGCCGGTGTCGATCGTCGCGACGACGACCTGCCGCGACCCAGTCGTCGTGTCCCACGCACGCACCGCGCCGATATCCGCGCCCGGCGTGCCGTGGACGCCGCCGGGCAGCGTCTGCCCGGTGTTCTCGAGCGCCCACAGCGCCGAGGACAAGTCGTTCGGCGCGCCGTCGATCGTGACGCGGTAGTTCGGTTCGACGTCGACGACGTCGGCTCGCGCGCGGAAGGCTTCAACGAGCGCCGCCGCCGACCGCGCCCGCGAATGAACGAGACGCCAGCGGCCGGCGCCCACCCGTTCGTCGCGATCGATGTCGTGATCGAGTATGGTCGAGGGTTCTGACTGTCGGAAACGGATGAGCACTTCGCCGGCGGCGGCGCGCCGGCCGCGAACGACTTCTTCACCGGCGTGCTTCGGCGACCCCGCGCTCGCGCGCGAATTCGCCAGCAAAATCGCGAAAACGACGACAGCAACAGTGTGAGCGTGGCGGGGGACCATTCGGTTCGCCCCGCCGAGCCGTCGGGAGGGCGAGTGCCAAAAAGCAACTCGCCTGCCAGCACATCAGGACCCGGAGCGCGCCGCCACGTCGAGCCCATCCATATCGCAGCCAACGTCTTTGCCGTCGGTCGCCGCGAGGCGATAGGGACTCCCGCCGCCGAGACGGAAGTTACCGCCGGCGGCGTCCACGAAGCCGACCTCCGAAATCGATGCGGGATAGTAGTTGGATGCCGGATACGTGGCCGGGTTCGCGCCGATGAAGATGTTGTCGAACCAGAGACTCTGCGGAAGGAACTTCGCGATCGTCGCGTTGCCTGGCGCGACGCTGCTTCCCATAATCCCGTAGCCGTTGTCCGGCACGATGTTGTTCGTGACCACGAAGCCCGTCATCGGCGGGCCGTCGACGACGATGCCGTTGCCGTCGGTCATCACGGTGTTGTGATCCACCGTGATGTCGCGCCCGCCGACCATCAGCAGGAAGCGGCCGTTGCCGCCCCAGCTCGCCGCGCTGATGTCGAACAGGTTGTTGCGGATCGTAATGGAGTTCGTGTACTGGCTCGGATGGATGTTGTCGGTGCCGAGGATATTGATGCCGGCCGCGGTGCCGCGGACGATGTTGTTCGTGAACTGCACCTGCTGCACGACCGACCACGGCGACCCGCCGTCCTGATTGCGCGGCGTGAACACGATCGCGAAGCCGCTCTGCGCCGACACCCAGTTGTTCTCCATCAGGTTGCCGTCGATCGTCACCCGCTGCGCGTTCTTGAGCTCGACGAGGTTCTTGACCTGCCAGCCCTGCGAGCGCCAGGCGAGCGGACGCGTGATGTGGTTCTGACGGATGGTGATGTCGGACGGCACGAGGTTGACGATCGCCGGATCGGCGCCGCCGAACAGGACGACCTCGCCGCTCGCTTCGAGATAGTTGTTCGCAATGGTGAACGGACCCGGTCCGTTGACGCCGGCCACCGCCTGCGTGTCCTGCCCCATCGACTTGATGTCGCTGACGTACGAGTTGACGACGGTCGACGAGGCGGAGTTGAGGGCGATGCCGTACTTCTGCCCGTTCGCGGCGCTGCCGTGCACGTAGCAGCGGTCCACGATCAGATCGTGCGGGACCGTCGACAGCGACGACTGCGCGCGGCTGCCGTCGCCGAATCGCACGAGGCCGTCGCCGGCGTAGGTGCTGACGATCTCCAGGAACTGCAGGCGATAGTGATGCGCGCCGGGAGCGGTCGTAATGGCGGGCAGCCCGGCCCAGCCGCCCTGGATTCGCGGAAGCTGCGACGCGTAGGCCGGCGTGATCCGCGTGCCGTCGGGCGGCAGCGAGGCATCTGCGGCGGCCGATCGAATCGTGATGTAGCTCGATCCGTTCTTCACCGGCAGCTCGAATGAACCGGCGTACGTCGCACCCGGCGTCAGCAGAATCGTGTCGCCCGGATTCGCCGCGTCGAGTGCGGCCTGCAGATCGCCGCCGGCCGGAACGGCGATCGTCGCGCCGCCGGTCGGCGATGGCGGCGGCGTTGCCGAGGGCGATGGTGTTGGCGTCGGCGTCGAGCCGGTCGCCGCGATGACGTTCAGATAGCTCACGTTGTATCCGCCCGTGTCGAACAGCAGCGTGATCTGCTGCCGGCCCGCATTCAGCGCCAGCGGCAGACTCACCGTCGTCCACCTCTGCCACCCGCCGGTGGCCGGCACGCCGACCTGCGTCCACGAGCCGGGACTGCCATTGAAGCCGATGTGCAGCGACCCGCCGCCGCTCGGCGAGGCGACGCGCAGCTGCACGGTGTAACTGCCGCTGCCTGCGACGTTCACGGTGTAGTTGACCCACTCGCCGGCGCCGATCCATCCGACGTCGTACCCGCCCTCGCTGCTCGGCTCGAGATCGACGCCGGTGTCGCGGAACGCTCCGCCGCGATTCGTCGCATCGTGATCGTGGTACGCCACGCCCTCGCCGCCTTCGTCGAACTCCGCCGCCTCGACGCGGCCGGGTATCGACACCGGTATTCCCCGAAACGGCGCGAGCTGTCCGGTCGCCGGCGCCGGCGCCGAACTGAACGCGATCGATCCGAAGTTGCCGACCGCGTACACGCCGGCCGTATCCATCACGAGGCGCGCGATCTGCGCGCCCGCGCTCAGGGCGACCGTCGTCGTCACCGTCTGCCATGACTGCCAGCCGCCCGTATTCGGCACCGTCAACGACCCGGTGACGTTCGTGCCGTTCATCTCCAGATGAAACGTGCCGCCGCGTCCAAGCGACGCGACGGTGAATGCGGCGGTGTAGGTGCCGGCCGCGGCGACATTCACCGTGTACTGCAGCCATTCGCCGGCGGACACCCAGCCGACGTTGTAGCCGCCGCCCGCGCTCGGCTCGATGTCGACGTCGGTCTGACGGTAGGCGCCGCCTTCATTGCCGCGGCTGTCGTCGTGGTACGCAACGCCTTCGCCGCCTTCATCGAAGTTCACGGCCTGCAGGATTCCCGGAATCGTGGCCGCCTGCCCGCCGTACGGACGCGACACGATCGGCGTGTTCACGGACGCCGTCGCCTTCGCGACGATGGTGCCGTCGTTGCGCAGCGGGCCGGGCGCGCCGGCAAGGTACGAGGACGCGCTCAGCACGATCTGATCGATCTGCACGCCGTCCTCGCGGATCTGCACGCGAATCGTGTGCGGCCCCGCCGTCGAGAATTGAATCGTGGACGCCTGCGTCAACCAGTACGCGCCATCCTGCCAGCCCCATCCCGCCTCGCCGCATCCGGAGCACGCCTCGAGGTTCACGTTCAGGGCACTCGTCGTGCCAATCGGATAGACCGGCGCGCCGTTGGCCGTGGCGTCCGAGTACTGGACCCAGACCGAGTCGTTGTATTTCGAGTTCGCGGTGGCGCGAAGACGGAACCACACGTGGAACGTCGTGTTCGCCGGCGCCGCGAACGGAATCTCGAAGTAATCGGCCGGCGCCGCGAGCGGTCCCTGAAGCGTCGATTGACCGAAGTCGGCGCTCGCCATCATCTGCCCGCCGGCGGCCGTCGGGTCCGACGTCCGCGCCCAGTTGCCCTGGATGACCGTCGCGTCCGACGCGTAGAGCACCACGTCGGCAGCGGCCGCCGATCGCGCGACGGTACTAGCAGTCAGCAGGACGACACACACGAGTACTCGGACCCTGTTCACGCGCGCACCTCGGAATGGGATTCCGACCGAGGTGGCAAGGACGAGGCCAGCGCGAGGAATCGACGATTCGCCGCGGAAAATCGCGCTCGTCGCCGCGCGATCGTCTCCGAGGGCATGCGACCGAGATGCATCGGTCGCGTAACTCTTACCGTTGCACGGAAAATTTCAGGGAGTTGGGACTACCCGGTATGTAGCGTTCAGAAACAGACGGACATTCTCAACAGCTGCGGAACGCGTTCTGCCTTCGTGTTCTTTGTG
>Ga0114129_10001903_pt1 | contig 28441 bp, 17 predicted proteins | sample RhiMetdeltSRZDD1_FD_80071 | JGI IMG/M metagenome (GOLD analysis project Ga0114129, IMG submission 80071) | Populus rhizosphere microbial communities from Tennessee, USA - Rhizosphere MetaG P. deltoides SRZDD1 (version 2) (version 2) | ecosystem: Host-associated > Plants > Roots > Rhizosphere >... | reverse complement strand
CGCCAGCACCGACCCGATGAGGCGCAGGTTCATGCAGACAAAATACCTGAAACGCCTTCGATTGCCGCCCCGGCCGCGTCGGCCTACTTTGTCCCCATGCCAACCGAGCCGGATCGGCTCTCACCAGCGCTGGAGAACGTGCTCGGCAATTTCTCCGGCGTTCTTCGGCATGTCTCTTCGCGATTTCGCTTTACGGGGTCGGACGTTGACGAGCTGGTCCAGGAGGTCCGGATCCGGCTTTGGCGAGCCCATGCCCGGGACGGGGAGGGGAGTGAGCAGATCGAGGCCATCCCTGCGTCCTATCTCCATAGGACGGCCCTGTCCGCCGCGATCGATCTTCTCCGACGGCGCCGAGCCCGGCGGGCCGATCAGATGGTTCCCCTCGAAGATGAGCCGGGCGACGTGCCTGAGCCGAGAGGTCCGGAAGGGGACTTCGAGGCGGCCGAGCTGACCGAGCAGGTAGAGCGGGCGATCGAGACAATCCCCGCTTCCCGCAGACCGGTTGTCCGGATGCACCTCATGGGCCATTCGCGAGACGAGATCGCCAGCGTCCTTGGATGGTCGGACAGCAAGACTAGAAACCTGCTGTACCGGGGCTTAGCGGATGTGCGCGAGCGCCTGGTGGCACAGGGGGTACGATGGAGCAGCCCGACTTGAGTGAGACTACCCGTCTCCAGCAATTGTACCAGCGACGCGTCGCGGCCCGGGATACCGGCGACCGGTCGGATTGCGTTTCAATCGACGGCATCCTCGCCATCATCCAGCGCGAAGGCAGTGAGGACGAGCGGCTTGCGGCACTCGACCACGTCATGGCCTGCCCGGACTGCCACCGGGAATACGAGTGGCTCATGGCGGTCGACGAGGCGGCCACCACAGCCCAACCGCGGGCCCGCGATATCGCCCGAGCCCGGTGGTGGCAGCGGGGCGTCCCGCTTGCGCTCGCCGCGACGGTGCTGCTGGCCGTCGGGGTTCTGCTGATCCCGAAGTCGAAGCGGCAAGGGCCCGAGCCCGAGCGAGGGAACGAAAGCGATATCGTCCCGATCGCCCCTGTCACTAATGCGCAGGTCAGGCTGCCATTCACGCTGGCCTGGCATCCGGTGCCTGGAGCAACTCGGTACGTGCTCGAAATTCAGACGGGCGAGGGAACGATCGCCCTGGCGGACACCACGTCGGATACCACGGTGACGCTTGCGGATGGAAGCCGGCTGTCCGCCGGAGCCACCTATCGCTGGTGGGTTCGTGAGGTCACCGACGGTGCCGCACCCCGCAGCTCCCCATTCAGCAGTCTTCGGCTGACTCCTCCGTGACGTGGGGCGGCGTTTGGCCGCCCCTCTTCATCCCGTGCGATCATCGGCTCCGTGAGAATCGGCGCCCCCAGGCTGCGTACACACCTCTGAAGCGGCGATGGAGCGCCGACCTTTACATCACGTTCTTTCGCCGAGGACTACCACCGTGACCGGCCTGATCAACGACCGCACTTCTGACTGGGAGGATCGCATGCTTGCTCGCCCCACGACGCTCGGCATCTTCGCCGCGATGGCGCTGGCATTGCCGCCGAGCCGGGCTCCGTTCTTCACGCTTGGCGCGGGGGGCGCGGTCAACCTGGCCGTCACCAGCGACGAGGCGCGGTTCGGGATGAGCCCCGTTGATGTGGAGGGGGCTCCGTTGCTCACCATCTCACTCGGCGCTACAAGCGCGGCCGGCTCCCTCTCGCTCTCGATCTCGGGCGATCGGCTGCCCGCCAAGGGCAGGTACCCGGTGCGGCCCTGGGAAGACCGCACGGCATCGCGGCCGCAGTTCGAGGCGCTCTTCGTAGCGGGGTCACCCGATCACCCGCTGGGTGCATTCCGGGGTGAGTTCGGCTGGGTGACGATCACCGAAGTCGAGCCGGGACGGATCTCGGGTGTGTTCGAAGTGGAAGGCCGCGGTTTCGTTGCCTCGGACGTGAACGACGAGGATCGGTGGGTGTCGGTGCGCGGGCGGTTCGAGGCGCAGGGGGACAGCACCATTACGTCGGGCCAGGCGCTGTCCGCATCGATGCAGTAGCCGATCGCTATACCGCGGTCGGAGCAGCCCCGGCGAGGGTGTCCAGTGCAGCTCGGACCCTCGCCGCGAGGATCTCCGGTGTGAACGGCTTTTCGAGCATGGCATAACCCAGTCGAAGCGCGCTCCGCCGCATGGCTTCCGAGCTGGTGTAGCCGGTCATGAAGAGGATCTGGATTCGTGGGGCAATGGAAGCCACCTCGCGCGCCAGATCGAAGCCACCCATTCGGGGCATTGCAAGGTCGGTCAGCACCAACCGAATATCGTCCCCTCTCGAGCGAATCAGGTCGAGTGCAGCCTCGCCATCGGCCGCTTCCAGCACGTCGTAGCCTCCCGCACGAAGCGCTCGGGCGGCAATGCGCCGTACTTCGGTTTCGTCCTCCACCACGAGCACGACTTCGCGCCCCGCTGCTATCGAGGCGAACTCCTCCGGGCCTGGCAGGCTGAGGGGGTCCGTCGTCAGCGGGAGGAAAATGCTGAAGACTGTACCCCGGCCCGGCGCGCTCTGGAATCCGAGGTAGCCGCCGGTCTGGCGGATGATGCCGTAGGCCGTCGAAAGGCCGAGCCCGGTGCCTTCACCGACCGGCTTGGTCGTGAAGAACGGCTCGAACATGTGCTCCATGGTGCGCTCATCCATGCCGGTCCCGGTGTCGGCCACGGCGATCTCGGCATATTGACCAGGTCGCACGGAGGGCTCGTAGCGGAGTCGCGGGTCGTCGGCGACGAGCTCGGCGGGGCCGAGGCGGACCTCGAGGGCTCCACCCTGAGGCATCGCATCGACGGCATTGATGGCCAGATTGAGCAGCACCTGCTCCAGCTGGTTCCGGTCAACCCTCGCATTGCCCCCGGGATCGTCCAGCCGCACACGAACGCTGCATTGGCTGCCCGCGGTCCGGAGCAGCACCGGTTCGAAGTTTCGGATGACGTCTTTCAGGTCGAGGACCACGGGCTTGAGCAGCTGCCGCCGGCCGAAAGCGAGCAGCTGACTGGTAATCCCCGAGGAGCGCTGGGCGGCCTCACGCATCAGCTGCACGTCGGCGCGCACCTCCGGAGGGACGTCGTCGCGGCGGAGCACGAAGTCCGCAGCGCCGAGGACCACGCTCATCTGATTATTGACTTCGTGAGCCACGCCGCCGGCCAGCCGGCCCACCGATTCGAGACGCTGGAGTGCGCGCATCGCTTCCTCGGTGCGGCGCTGCACGGTTACGTCCCGAGTGAAGCAGCGGGTATGAATGAATCGATCGTCTTCCCAGTACACGCTCGAATCAATCAGCACATCCTTGATAGTGCCGTCCTTACACCGCATGCGCGATGGGTAGTCACGGAGCTTCTCGTCTGCGTGGAGGCGACGGAGTATGTCGTCGATCACCGCGCGGTCGACATGGAATTCAGCAATGTGCCGGCCCACGTATTCGCTGGCCGCGTAGCCGAGCATCTCCAGCTCGGCACGGTTGGCCCGCGAGATGATTCCGTCGGGCCCCTCCCAGTGAAGCCCGACCACCGCATTCTCGAAGAATTCGCTCAGCTCGCTTTCGATCCGCCGGGTCTCGGCTTCCGCGGCGAGCCGGGCACTCAATGCCTCGGCGGCCTCCTGAGCTGCTTCCTCCGCTTCGACGGCGGCTTCTTCGGCCTTGGCGGCTTCATCTTCGGCCCGCTCGCGTTCCTCGTCCGCTCGCCTGGCGGCTTCGTTGGCGGCAATCAGCGCCTTTTGGCGCGCCTCACCCATCAGGCCGGCGCCGACGCCGATCAGCGCGAAGAGGCCGGTGCCTACCATTCCGACGGAATCGTCGAGCCTGAAGGTGAAGTACGGCGGAAACAGGAAGTACTGCACAGCCAGGGCGCCGACAATGGTGACCAACAACGTCGGCCGGAATCCGGCGTACCAGGCGACAGCAAAGACGACGGGAAAAAGCGTGATATAGGGAAGGCGAATACCGACCAGCGGCGTCATCAGCCAACGCAGACCGAGACCCAGCGCCAGCAGCCCGAATGAAAAGGCGTACGGATGGCTTATGAGATAACTGGAGAGAGGGGGTTGGGCAGAACGCCGCGAGGAGGAGGATCCTGGAACGGACAAATGGCCTCACCTGATAGGAAGTAGTGCCCTGCCGGGTGGGAACTCCGGCTGCGCTGGACTGGAGAAAGATAGCTCGCCTGGGTTGACCCGCGAGGCGGGTCGAGAGGTGGCACGAGGCCCCGTTCGGAGTTCAATTTAGCCGTTGTCCCAACGCGACTTCCCGGCGAAGATCGAGCGCCTCTACACGGCACACTTTCGTGGCCCGCACCGCGTTCCGCGTTCTACTTGGAGTGCTCGCGACCGGGCTCCTGCTCGTCCTGGTCGGGAGCCTGGTGCTGTACGCCGGAGGGGCCACCTGGCTCGCGAACCACTTCCTTGGAGTGGCAGTCGCAAACTTGCCTGGAACGACGCTCCGGGTTCGATCCGTGGGTGGAACCCTGTTTACCGGGCTGGTAGTGCACGACCTGGTACTCGACCGCGGGGCGGCGGGTGCTCCCCTCCATGTGGACGAAGTGCGTGTTCGGTACCATCTGCCGGCAGTGTTGCAGCGGGACATCGCGATTGATGAAGTCCGGATCATCCGGCCTTCGGTGAGCCTCTTCCAGCTGCGCGACTCTTCCTGGAATTTTCTTCCACCAGTTCCCAAGACTGGATCGCCGTCCACTGGGCCCGGCCCCACGATACGGATCGAGCTGGTCTCGGTATCCCGCGGCCAAGCGACCGTGCAATTCCTGGGTGGCCGGGCCGGGCCCACCCTGCGAGTAGAAGATCTCGAGCTGCGCGCACGGGATGTCCGGGTGGGATCGGAGGTCGAGCTTCGGCTCGACTCGCTCGGTCTCCGAGCCCTCCCACCGGGACCGTCGCCACAGTGGGTCAGCGTCACGGCGGCGGGTGCAGCTCGAGGCGGACTCGTCGAGCTTGCGCGGCTCGACTTGCGTTCGCCCTCGAGCTTCGTCTCTCTCAGCGGCCGGGCCACCATGCCCCAGCTCAAGTGGCGCCAGGCTCGCGACGTCGATCTCACTCTTTCTGCGCGACCACTCTCTTATCGCGACCTGCGGGCACTGGGATCGCGCTTCGAGCGGGACGAAGCGGTGACCGTCGCCCTGCGAGCCCAAGGCTCAAGCAGCCGGGCAACCGTCAACGTCGAGGCGATATCGTCGAACGGCGGAAGTCTGGCGATGAACGGGCACATCACCCCGCCGGGCGTGAGTCCGATCGACTACGACCTCCACGGACGCGCGCGCAATCTGGATCCCGGTTGGCTCAGCGGCAGCGTCACCCGAACCGGCTCCCTCAATGCCGACTTCGACGTCACACTCGGCGGACCCAGCCTGGACCGCCTCGGCGGAACGGCGCGGGCCCGCGCTACCGGCTCGCGCTACGGCAGCGTGGCCTCACGGACCTTGGGCCTCGATGCGCGTTTCACAGAGGGGAAGGCAACGGTTGAGAGCCGGGGGGACGCGGCCAAAGTGGGCTTCTCGGCGGCTGGATGGGTGCGCCCTTTCGACTCTATCCCCTCCTATAGTATGCGGGGCCAACTGCGCGCGGGCGCCGCCAGCGAGGCTGCCCCACTGCTCGAGCGCCTCACCGGTCCGGATGGTCTTCGAATCCGCTTCCAGGCCGACGGACGCGGCCTCAATCCGAAGCAGGCTAATGCCACGCTCGTTGCTACCAGCGTGCCCTCCGAAGTCAGGCAAGCGCTGCTCGACTCCGCCAGAGTCAAGGTGAGCCTTCGGAACGGTATCGCGACTGCCGAGGCCGCGGCCGGTCTCACCAGCGGACTCGTCCGCGTGCGCGCAAATGTCTGGCTCGAGCCCGAGATCACGTATCGGATAGATCGGGGAACGATCGAGGGCGTAGACCTCATGGCGGTTCTCGGTGACACGATGGGGAGCCGCATCAACGGCAGCATCAGCCTTTACGGCCGTGGCCTCGAGCCGAGCCGTGCAAACCTGGACGGCTTGGTTCAGGTCTCACGCTCGAGCTTGGGTTTGCACGACCTGGATGAGGGCCGGGTCGATCTGAAGCTCCGCGGTGGAGTGGTGCAACTCAGCGGGGAGGTGAGCCTCGACGGCGCCGACCTCACGCTGCTCGCGGATGCGACACCGTTCTCGACCAGTCGCGAGGTACGAGTTCGGGAGGTGCGCTTCCGACATATCGATCTGGCTCGAACGGCCCCCGGTCTCCGCCTTTCCAGCGATCTGTCGGGAACTGCAACCCTCAGTGCGCGCGGCCGCGGTGCGAAGAGTCTGGTGCTGTCGACCAGGATCAACCTCGAGCCCTCCCGGTTGGGTGCCCAGTCGCTTGACCGTGGCACGTTCGAGGGCACCTCAGATCGCGGTAAGGTAGCGTTTCGGAGTGCGCTCGAGGCGCGGGCCGGTTACGTCAAGCTTGCGGGGAGGGGGCGCCCGTTCGACTCACTGCCGAGCTTCGAGCTCACGCAAGGTGACTTCCACGACCTGGATCTGGGGCTTGTGCTGGGTCGGCCGGAGTTGGAGACCAGGCTGACCGGGCGGCTCGACGGACGGGCGCGTGGCAGAAAAGTCGAAAGCATGGAGGCGACCGCCCTTCTGCAGCTGGACAGCTCCATGGTGAAGGACCGAACCGTTCGAACCGGCCGAGTGCACGCCACGCTCGATCATGGCAAAGTCCAGTTGGTGGGCCGGCTCCTCACGGACGCCGATAGCCTGGACGTGAATGCATCCGGCGAGCCGTTTCTCGAGCGGCCTCGGTTCCGCCTCACTACCAACCTGAACGTCCCCGCTGTCGCTGCCCTCCTTGGGACAACCTCAATTGATGTTGGCGGGACGGCGCGGCTCGAGGCGGAGGGGGAGCTCGGTCCCCGTGACAGCATGCAGCTCGCGGGCCGGTTGAGTCTTCAGGGTCATTATGCAGGTGTTAAGGTGGATTCAGCCGATGCTGCGCTCGCACTCGCCAGCGGCACACTGCACGTGGATACGCTGAGAGTACGATCGAACGTGGGCGAGGTGATGGCCCAAGGACCGGTCGTTCTGTTTCCCCGGAGCGCAACGGAGGCTTCGGATCTCAAGATTGAAGCACGACTCGCAGATCTGGCTCCACTCGGACCATTGCTCGAGCTCGACACCATCGGAGTGGATTCCGCCGGCCTCTCAGGTTCCGTCAAGGGCCCACCGGGGCGCCGGGAGCTGGCGCTTCAGGCAACGGCCACCGGTCTTGCTGTTTCCAACTCCCGGATAGGATCACTCAATGCGGCGGTGACCGGCACAATCGAGGGCGATAGCTCGTTCGGTCCCGGTACGGGGACCTTAGCGCTTGCCGGGTTCTCGCGCGGCGGCACGTTGGTTCGATCGATCCGGTTGCGAGGCGACTATGACGGCTCGGAGCTCGCTCTCCAGACGGAGTCGATCATCGATGACAGGCGCTCGATCAGGCTCGCCGGCCGATGGAATCCCAGGCCGGATCAACAGCGGGTGCATCTCGACAGCCTAGTGGTGCAGGGGCGCGAGCGGGCATGGGCGCTGGCTCATCCGGCGGTGATCACCTACGGCGATCGCCTGAGCGTGGGAGATCTCGTGGTGGCCTCTGGTAATCGGCGGATTGCCATCGACGGTGTGATCGACCGCCGGGGCGAACAGAATTTTCATGCACGGATAGATTCGCTGCCGCTCAAGGGGCTCACCGAGTTTTCCAGCTTCTCAGCGCTGGATGGTGAGGTCAACGGTCGTTTCGACCTCGTAGGGCCGGCAGAGGCGGCACACGCCACCGGTGACGTTTCCATCGCCCTCAAGCCGAGGGGCAAGCCAGTCGGCCGAGCCGCGGGGAGACTGGATTGGGATTCGGCCGGCCTTCGCCTGGGGTTGGGACTTCTCCCCCACAAGGGTGATAGCGTAAGCATACGCGGCGACATTCCGGTCGCGCTTTCGCTCGTCCGCGGAGACTCCACTGCCCGGTTGGTACGGCCCATCCCGAACGGGCCATTGAGCATGGACGCGGAATCGAAGGCCTTTCCGCTGGCCACCCTCGAGCCACTGCTCGACCCGAGCGTCGCGCGCGACTTTCGCGGTACGCTGTCGCTCGACGTCAAGACTCGCGGCACCCTGGAGGATCCGCGGCTGTCCGGCAACATCGGGCTGACGGATGCGCGGGTCCGACTGCCGCAGCTCGGCACGACATACGACCACGGACAGGCAACCATAGTGCTGGACCATCGGGAGATTCGGCTTTCCGAGCTGCGCCTACAGGCCGGCAGTGGAAGGCTTACGGCAAAAGGCACCGTCCAGCTCAAGGAGTCATCCCTCGCGACTGGACCAGGCGCCACGTACGACCTCGACGCATCGCTGCATGAATTTCCGGTCATTGGGTCCAAGGACCTGCGATCCAAGCTCACGGGCGATCTGCATCTCGGTGGCACCTCGGAAGGGCCCGTCCTCGCCGGTGCCATCACCGCGCAGAATACCGACTTCTATCTCACGGCCCGAAGCTCGGAGCACGCGGCCAGCGACGTCACATTGACACCGGCGGACCTGCGCGTGGTCGAGCGGCGCTTCGGCTACGCGGCTGCCCGTTCTGAGAAGCGGAAGGGCCAGCGTTTCGAGGAAGCCGCTCTCGATCTCGACGTGAAGTTGGGGTCGAACATTTGGGTTCGCCGGCGCAGCGATCCGGTGACCGCCGTGGAACTGAGCGGCGAGGTCAAGATCAAGAAAGAGCGCGGCCAGCCGGTCAATGCCTTTGGTGCGATCAAACCGGTACCAGGCCGGAGCTTTGTCGAACTGCTGGGAAGACGCTTCAACCTTCAGGGCGGGGCCGTGGACCTGAACGGGCCACTGGAAACGGCAAGGCTCCAGCTGCATACCGAATACCGCCCTAGCTCGCAATCGAGCACGAGCGCCTCCGACGTCGTGATCACTGCGGATGTAGAGGCGGACACCGGAAAGATCGCTGTGGTCCTGGGGTCCACGCCGTTGATGGAGCAGCGCGACATCATGTCGTATGTAATGACCGGCGGGCCGGCCACTACCAACCCGACGGTCACAACCGGCCCCCAAACCAGTGGCGTCGCGACCGGTACTCAGCTGGCCGTCAACGCTGCGCTAGGGACGGTGGCAGGAAGCGCCGGCCAAAAGCTGGGCCTCGACGTGGTGCAGATTCTTCAGGACTTGCAAGGCGCCCAAACGCTTGTGGCCGGCAAATACGTGAATCCCAGCCTCTACCTCGGTGTGCGCCAGCCGCTGGTTCAGTCAACGAACTCTCGGGACACCAGCCCGGAGACCGGAACCAACGTCATGGAGTTCGAGGTAGAGTACGCCGCGTTCCAGGACGTGCTGCTCAACCTTCAAGGAGCCGGCTCCGAGGTCCGGGTGTTCCTCCGGCTCCGGAGCGGCTATTGATCTGCCGCCTGCCGCCCGCCCGCTCCACCTGCAACTGCTCATCCTGATCGTCGGCGGACTGGTGGTGGCCGAGCCGGGGAGCGCTCAGGATTCGTTGATCATCGTGCGTCCCGGTGCGCAAGTCGGCTCCGTCGACTTCAAGTTCACCGGCAAGCACAGTTTTCTCACCTCTGAGCTCAATCGGCAGATCGAGCTTCGGGGTCGAGGTTCGTTTTACGGCTTCCGCAGGCTGGTCGGCAAGCTGCCGTTCATCTCGGAGCCTGCCAGCTCTTCGTTCGATCCCATCGAGCTCCAGAAAGATGTCGTTCGACTGCGGCGATTCTATCAGCAGTCCGGCTTCGTGCGCCCCGAGGTCGACTATCGAGTGCGGACCAGGAGCGACGGCTCTCTGGTGGACGTCGACTTCGTCATCAACGAGGGGCCAAGCGTAGTACTGCGCAATGTCACGACGGTCGGCCCGACGCGAGGTCCCGGTCCGAATATTCCCGATTCTTTGGCAGGGGAGTGGCGGGCCCTCCTGGCGGATATCGGTTTGGCGCGGGAGCACCGGTTCGGCGAAGCAGAGGGCCGGAGCATCGAACAGCAAGTCGTCACCTGGCTCCGAAACCGTGGCTACCCCGACGCGGCAGTCCGCTCGAGTCTGGCGGTCGACTCCGTCCGGGACGCCGCCGACCTCACCCTTCAGGTGGATCCAGGTCCAAGGCGACGGATCGGCGTAATCACAGTGGACGGAAACACATCCGTCAGCGACCAGGTCGTGCTGCGCGAGTTCTCGCCGCGCTCCGGCGACTGGTTCTCCGTGAATGATCTCGCGCAGGGCCGCTCCCGGATTCAGCAGGTCGCTCTCTTCCGGCAGGTAGCGCTCGATGTGCCGCCCGAAGCCACCACCGATTCCACCGTGTCGGTGCGGATCCGCGTGACGGAAGCGCATCCGCGGCTGACACTCGCCGAAATCGGCTACGTCTCCGACGGAGCCGGGCTCACCGGACGGGTGCAGTGGACCCACCCGAACTTTACCGGTGGTGCGCGAAGCCTCACTGCATCCGTCGAGGCAGGGACCGGGACAGGGGCCATCCAGAGCCGGAGTGAGCGTTTCGTTCGCACGTCGCTCACGCTCACGCAGCCGTACGTATTCACATCCGGACTGCTAGGCACGGTCGGCCCGTTCGCCGAATACCGTGACGACTACCGGGATCAATCCGTTGCTCTCGGCGTTTCGGCGGCGCTGGTTCGTCGCCTGGGGAACCTGTCGTCGATAGCGCTGCAGTACCAGTTCAGCGGGCGACACATTTTCGAGTATCGCGGTGGGGAGGTCTCGCCTGGAAACATCAGCCTGCTGACGCTGCTCAGCCTGCAAGACCCGACGTTGATCGATTCGCTCGGGACGAACGAACAGCTAAGCACACTCGGCATCTTCGGCACGCTCGGTAAGGTGGACAATGTGGTGGACCCTCACGAAGGGTTTCTCTTCCGACCCAGCGCCAGGGTCACTGTCCCTGCCGGCCTGAATACATCTCAATTTTTTCGGCTCGACCTTGCAGCTACCCGGTTTCAGCCGCTCAGCCGAAACGTCGTGCTGGTAGGGCGAGCCTCATTCGGTCGGCTCTTTCCATTCGGCAAGAGTATCCCGCCACCAGGCGGGGATCCAACCTTCTCCTTTCTACATCTGCGCGACCAATCTATGACGGCCGGTGGCACCGACGACGTGCGCGGATGGGGCACGGGGCTGCTGGGTCCCAAGGTTCCCAATGTGCAGGGGACGGTCGTGGGAAACGATACCGTCCTCACGGCGGATCGTTGGGTTCCAGTCGGCGCATTGGCCCGGGTGACCGGGTCCGTCGAGCTGCGCTTCCCGGCGCCCGGGCTCTCGCCCAACTGGGGCACGCATCTCTTTATCGAGGGCGGACGGGTTTGGACTCCCGATGAACGCTTCTCGGTGCACCCGTTTCTCCCCGACTCGACCGATTTTCGCTTCTCTGCCGGCGCGGGCCTCGGCTATCAGACTCCTGTGGGGGCGGTGCGGTTCAGTATCGGCTACAAACTCAATCCCTCACTGGCCGACACGCGTGATGCGGGGGAAGTGCTCGACTCGGCGAAGGTGGGGAAACCGGTAACCAGTGTGCCGAGTCACTGGATCGATCGTCTGCAGCTCCATTTCTCGCTCGGTCTGGCGCTGTGAGTTCGCCCGACGCAAACAGACCCCGCTCCAGATCACCGGGTTTCATGCGCATCACTCTGGCAAGCCTCGTCCTGTTGCTCGCTGCCGAGGCGGCGGAGGCGCAGAAGACGGATTCGGTCTGGATCCGGAATGGCGACCACATCACCGGCGAGATCAAATCTCTCTCTCGCGCACTGCTCGAGTATTCCACCGACGACCTGGGAACTATCTATATCGAGTGGGACAAGGTCGAGCGGATCACGAGCCCGGCCACTTTCGAGGTGCAGCTGATCTCGGGCAAGAAATTCTATGGACCGCTTGGCCTGGCCCCGGCCGGGCTAGTCGTCGTGGAGGCCGACACGCTGTTGCTGCGGGAGATCGTGGGGATAGCTCCGATCAAGGGAAGTTTGCTTGCCCGCCTGAGTGGGTACTTTGATCTGGGTTTCTCCTACCAGAAGGCGCATGAGACGGTTCAGCTCACGACCGGCACCAAAGTGATGTACCGTGGCACTCTGGTAGAGACCACATTCGAGCTTACCACGTTCATCGAGGATCGGGATGATGCCGTGGAAACGTCGCGCCTCTCGACCGGACTCACGGAGCGCTTTCTGTTTGGGGAGCGTTGGAGTGCCGGATTAGGCATTGGGTTCGACCGGAACGACGAGCTCGACCTGGCAGGGCGTGGACGGATCATCGGGTTCGGGTCCCGCGCGCTAGCCCAATCCAACCACATCGACTTTCGAGCCAGCGGGGGACTCATGGTCACGCGAGAGCGATACTTTTCCAGCGATACGACGTCTCACGGTTTTGAAGGGGTCGTGACCGTCGAGTTCAACGCATTTCGCTACGACCGCCCCAAACTGAGTGCCTCGGTCAAGAGTCAGGCCTTCCCCAGCTTTACTGTCAAGGGCCGAATCAGGTTGCAGAATGATCTTCGAGTCTCGTACGAGCTGGTCAAGGACTTCATGCTGACCGCCACGCTGTTTGATGCATACGACAACAAGCCGCAGGCGGTGGGAGCCCCGAAGAATGACTTCGGGACCACGCTCGCGATCAGCTGGAGCTTTGGAGACTAGTCCGCTCAGTACTCGTCGAAGTAGCGCTGGATCGTCTTGACGTCTTTGGTTCGCAGCAGCGCCAGGCGAAGCAGCACCCGTGACTTCTGGGGGTTGAGCCCCAGTGAGGCGACAAAGCCGTTCTTGTCGTCGTCCACTTCGACGTTTCGGCCCACCCGTCCCGTAGCCACGCGGGTCGAGCGGACGCAGACGATCCCCTTCTTTGCCTGCGCGGCCAACGCCTTGATCGCGGCCTCGGTCATGTTGCCGTTGCCGACGCCCGCAATCACCAGCCCCTTGGCCCCGCTCGCCACTGCCGCGTCGATAAGGCCGCCATCCATGTTCTCGTAGGCCATAATGATGTCGACGCGGGGGAGACGCGTGCTCTTCTCGACGGAGAACTCCGACGTCACCGTGTTCCGGCCCACCGGGCCGCGGTAGAACTCGATATCGCCATAGGCAACGGTGCCGATGAGGCCCCAGATGGGCGACAGGAAAGTCTGTACCGCGGTGGTGCTGGTCTTGGTGAGCGAGGATGCCCCGTGGATCCAGTCGTTGACGACGACCAGCACGCCGCGACCGGCCGCGTCCTTGTTTGCCGCCACGGCGACGGCATTGTAGAAGTTGAGCGGACCATCCGCCGAGAGCGCGGTGGAGGGGCGCATCGCCGCGGTTAGGACCACCGGTTTCTTCGATTTGACCACCAGGTTCAGGAAATAGGCGGTCTCCTCGATGGTGTCGGTGCCGTGAGTGATGACTACGCCTGCGACATCGGGCATGGCGAGCAGCTCGTTGATCCGGGTGGCAAGCTTGAGCCACACCTCGTCGTTCATGTCCTGTGATCCGATGTTGGAGATCTGCTCTCCGCGCAGGTTGGCAAGCTTCTTTGCCTGTGGAACTGCGGCCAGCAGCTGCTCGACACCAACCTGACCGCTGGTGTACCCAGCCTGCACGTCGGTGGCGGCAGCCCCGGCAATGGTGCCGCCGGTGGCGAGCACCACGACGTTTGGGAGAGGTTTGGTCGCGGTTGCTTGGGCCGTCACCTGCTGGTGACCGCCGATCATACCAAGCACCAGTGGGAGGATCAGCGAGAGGACATGACACCGCGACATAGTCGCCTCCTACTGGGTCAACAGCACGATGACCGGGCCCCACGCAGTCAGCAGGATGTTGCCGATCGCATAGGGAACCGTGTATCCCAGCACCGGGATTTTGCTTTGCGCTTCGTCCTGGATCGACCGAAGGGCTGCGGTGTTGGTGCCGGCGCCGGCGCAGGCGCCCAGCAGAATCAGGGGGTTCATCCCCAGCACGAAGCGTCCGAAGAGTAGCGCCACGAAATGCGGAGTAACGGCGACGAGGACGCCCACTACTAGCAGCGAGGGCCCGGTTCGGCGCAGCCCGTCGACGAAATCGGGGCCCGCTCCGAGGCCGACTACCCCGATGAACACGGCGAGCCCGACGGTATCGAAGACCCAAAGGGCCGGTTCGGGGATGCGGCCGAAGGTCGGGTAGATCGAGCGAAGCCACCCGAACACCAGTCCCATGATCAGGGCTCCGCCGCTCGCCGTGAGGCTGAGCGGCAGCCCCGCCACGTTCACGGACAGCAGCCCGAGGAAGCCACCCAGGACGATACCGAGGCAGACGAAGACGATGTCGGTCGTGCTGGAGGAACGCTCTACATAGCCCAACGCCCGGCCGGCACGCTCCACGTCCGGAGCCGCACCAACGATCCGAAGCAGGTCGCCACGGTTTACCGTCGTGGCCGGTGTGAACGGAATTTGCTCCCCGCCGCGCACCAGCTCACGCAACGCTACGCCCCGGCCATGTTCCTCGGCCAGGCTGACCAGGGTGCGGTCCACCAGCGAGCCATTGGTCAATACCACGTCGAGTGCTGCAACCGGGAAATCGAGGAGCTCACGATCTTCGATTTCGGTCCCGATTGTGGTTCCGCCTGCGAGGACGCGGCGGCGGGCGCTCAGCGCGATGGTATCATCGGCTGCGAGCACGGTGTCCGGCACCGCCGCCAACAGTTCGCCTCCACGATGGACCCGCTGGACGAATACCCGGTCGCTACCGAACGAGCGCTCCAGCTCGGCGATGGTCCGGCCCACCCACTCATCGGCCAGTCGATAGGCGCGGACATCCCATTCGCGATAAGCAGACTGAATTCCGGAATCCTTCGCGGATCCGCCGGACAGAGCCTGCTCCAGCTTCCTGCCTTCGGCCTTGAGCTCAACGCCCAGGATGCGAGGCCCAAGGTGCGACAGAAACCAGACCGCGGCGCTGGTGCCCACCAGGTACGTCACCGCGTATGCCACCGGGATGTTGTTGAGGAGCCGGGTCGTCTCGGGCGGGGAGAGGCCGAGGCGTGTAATCGCGTCGCCGGCGGTGCCGATGACGGTGGACTCGGTAAAGGCGCCGGCCACCAGTCCCGCGGCGGTGCCGGTGTCGTAGCTGAGAATTTTGGTCGCGAGGAGTGCCGCCAGCAGGGCGGTGACACAGAGGACGATCGTCACCGCGACCTGGGGCAGAGCGCTCTTACCCAGACCCCGAAAGAACTGCGGACCGACCTTATACCCGGTGGCAAACAGGAAAAGGTCGAAAAAGACGACCTTGACGAGGGATGGAACCGCAACGTGCAGCTGTCCGATCAATACTCCGGCGAGCAACGTGCCCACTACGTTGCCCAGCTGGAAGGAACCAATCCGGATTCGTCCCAGTACGAACCCCCCGGCCAGGGTCAGGAAGATGGCCAAGGCCGGATTGTCGCGCAGCGTCGTCGCGAGGTAGGTCACAAACACGCGCGCCTGATGGGGTTCACGCGCTGGAGCTAGCTTGGCGAAACCGCGTACGGGTTGGCATGCAGGCGCGCGACAATCTCGGTGATGGCTTTCTGCGCGCGCACGCTGTTGCCCGCCTCATCGAGCGGCGGCGAGATAACGGCGATGCCGAACTTACCTGGCGCCACGGCGATGATGCCGCCACCCACGCCGCTCTTGGCCGGCAGGCCCGTGTGGTAGAGCCACTTGCCCGAGTCATCATACAGGCCCGCCGTGGCCATGACCGCTAAGACGTAGGGAACGTTCTTGGCGGTCATCACCTGTTTGCCGCTTACCGGGTTCTTGCCTCCGTCGGCGAGTGTGGCCGCCATGGTGGCAAGGTCCCTGGCATTCACGCTGACCGAGCACTGCTCGGTGTAGATGTCGGTCGCCTGCATCGGATTCGCCTTGATGTAGCCGTAGGCGTACATCAGATAGCCGATGGCCTGGTTGCGCTGGTTGGTCTCGGCCTCGGACTTGAAGACCTCCTGATTGACCGCAAGCGGCCGTCCCGCGAACGCGGAGTAGAAGCTGAGGAGACTGTTCCAGATCTCTGGCCGGCTGCTGCCCTTGAGCATGGAAGTCGTGGCTATGGCCCCGGGGTTGACGAGTGAGTTCATCTCCGGTCCGCCGAGCACCTTCTGCGAAAACTCGACCGACACGATCGAATTGAACCGCATGCCGGTGGCGTCCACCCCGATCGTCTTTTCGATGTGATCGGGTCCCTGTTCCTCGATGACCTTTGCCAGCGTAAAGACTTTGGAGATCGACTGGATGGAGACCTCGAACTTGACGTCGCCAGCGGTATAGACCTTCCCGTCCGTTGTCACTAGGGCGATGCCGAAAATCTTAGGATCCACTTTGGCCAGGGCCGGGATGTAGTCGGCGTTCTTTCCCTCCTGGAGAGTCTTGAACTTCACATAGGTCTCGTTCAGGACAGTTTGAATATCCCGGCTCTGGGCGCCCTGCGCGATTGCCGGGGAGACGGGGGCGAGAAGAACAAGCGCAGTGGCTGCCAGGCCCAGTGTGAGTACGGGGAGGCGAATCCCGCTCATGGTCCTTACTCCTCAGCGGGCCGGGAACCGCTTCCGAAGCCCTCTGGCGTGGAATCGATTGGTCGTAACAGGGCAGGGAATAGTTTACCGTGGGACCTGCCACCTGTCGCCGTAAGAACTACGGCCGAGCAGGTCAGAAAAAGTACGGGATTTCCTTCCTCCAGTTACCAGCGATGCATCGTCCCATAGGGGGATCAACGGTCCAGCCGAAGATCGTAGACTGCAACGACCTAGGGCGGAGGCGGCCCTTAGCCCCAGGCGGTCCAAAACCTGTCATTTCTGACAGTTTCGACGCTGCCGCAAGCACCGTATGCTGTCAAGGAGTTCATGGACATGCCGGGATCCAGCCCTTAGCCCAGGAGGGGCTCTGCTTCGAGTACGCGAGGAAGAGCCTTGCTAGCTGCCAACCCGTCGGACATCGACGATTCCGTCCCCGATTCTAGGTTCCTCCCGGGATCTGGCTTGGCCGGCGCCAGCGTGGTCGTCGCTGCCGGTGTGGTGGTTTTCCTGGCCCAATGGGTATCAGTCGCGCTCTGGGTACCGCCGATCCGGGTGTCCAGCGTATGGCTCACCGGTGGCGTCATGCTGGCCGCGGCCCTTCTCAGCCAACCCCGACACTGGCCGGCGGTGATCGCGGCAGGGGCAACCGGCCAGACGTTTCTGTTTCTGGGCATGCAGCTGGTTAGTCCTGGCGCGGCGATTCTGCTTGGTCTGCTCGCTGCGCTGCAAACGGTGGCCGTGGCTCTCGCACTCCGCGCCGTCGTCCGTGGCAGATATATCCTGAGCACCCTCCGTGAGTTCCGGGACTACGGGGTCGTCGCCATCGGCGGTGGCGCTATCAGCGCTTCGATCTTGTTCGTCGCCGGGGCCTGGAGCATGCGATTCCGGCCGGCAACATTCTTGACCTGGCGCACCTTCGCTCTCGCAGCGGTTCTAGGCTATCTGATGGTCACGCCCACCTTAGTACTGCTGGTACAACGGATCATGCATCCGCCTCGAGGTGACCCACGACGACGGTTCGAGGGGAGCCTCCTGAGCGTACTGCTGACGGTCGTCTCCGGTTCGGTATTCGTGCTGGCGGAACGCGGCTCGTTGGCGTGGCCGGTGCTGGTGGCCACTATACCCCCTTTGCTGCTCTGGGCGGTCGTGCGCTTCGGCGCGCTCGGCGCCAGTGCGTCGCTGTTGGTAGTCGCTCTGGTTTCGAGCCTGGGCGCTGCTCACGGGCTTACGGTTTTCGCCGGCCGAACCCAGGCAGACCACATCCTGTTTCTGCAGCTCTTTCTGCTCGGCACCGGAGTACCGTTGCTCGGCATGGGCGTCGTCATGGATGAACAGAAGCGCACCACCAATGCCCTGCAATCGACCCGCGGCCGTCTTCAGAAGCTGAACCGTGATCTCATGAAGGCACGCGAAGCGGAGGCGACCCGCATCGCGCGGGAGCTGCACGACGACGTGGGACAGCGACTCGCGCTGATCTCGATCGGACTCAGCCGCCTCCGGCGCTCGGATGCGCAGCGCACGGGCGCCGAGATCCGGCGGCTTCAGGAGCAGACGGGCTCAGTTGTCAGATCGCTGCGGGATTTGTCACATCAACTGCATCCCGCGGTCCTGGAGCACGCAGGGTTGCCCTTGGCGCTGCAGATGAAATGCGAGGAGGTTTTCCAGGCCACGGGAATCGAGGTACGGCTGGTCAGCCATGGCGAAACCTCCGAGATACCACCGGACATCGCCCTCTGCCTCTTCCGCGTTGCCCAGGAGGCCTTGAGCAACGTCATTCGGCACTCGGGGGCACACCTGGTGGACCTATCCCTGGACCGGGAGGGCAGTGAGCTGCGGCTCAAGGTCAGGGACGATGGGCGGGGTTTCACTCCCGGTGCCGCGCGTAACGGAAATGGGCTGGGTCTCTATCACGTCACCGAGCGGCTCGGTGCTTTCGGAGGCAGCTTGGCCCTCGAGAGCGCACCGGGAGCGGGGACCACGCTCCGGGTCGCAGTTCCGCTGAATGGAGTGCACGATGCATAAGCCCCGCATTCTCATTGCTGATGACCACGCGATTTTCCGAGAGGGGCTCGCGCTCCTGCTACCACCCGACATGGAACTCGTGGGTGCCGTCTCCAACGGCAGGGAGTTGGTGGAAGCAGCTCGACAGCTCCGGCCCGACGTCATCGTGGCCGACCTCACGATGCCCGGAGTGGGCGGACTCGAGGCCCTCAGGATCCTCAGGGAGGAGGGGCTCGAGACCAAGTTCGTCATCCTGACAGTGCACGCGGATCCCGCGATCGCGGCCCGGGCTATACGGGCTGGGGCCGCCGGCTACGTGGTCAAGGACGCGGCGGGTAACGAACTGCTGGAGGCCCTACGCTTTGCACTGGCGGGCCGGACCTACCTTACCCCGTTGCTGTCCGGAGACGTGGTCCGCCGGCTGGCCCAGGGCGCGCCTGCTCCCGAGGACTCCCTAACGCCGCGGCAGCAGGAGGTGCTACGGCTTCTGGCAGAAGGCCGCCGGGTCAAGCAGATTGCGGCCGAGCTGAGCCTGTCAGTTCGGACGGTCGAGACCCATAAGTACGAGATCATGCACCTGCTCCAGATCGAAAACACCGTAGATCTGGTCAAGTTTGCCATCCGGCAGGGCATCGTGACGGTGTGACCCCCTGATTCCGCAGATTTTCGTACCCCGCCGCACGTAGTTGTTCCGAGGCGAAGCATCGGGTAACCGGCTAGGGTTGGTCTGTGACCTTATCTGGCGGGTGGAGCCCGTCGTCGCGGGCTCGCGTCCTTCTCGCCGACGACAACGCTATGGTCGCGGCCGAGATGCAGGAGCTGCTCGAACCGTCCCTGGATGTCGTCGGGGTGGTCAACAGCGGCGAGGCGCTGGAGGCTGCCTTCGATCTGTTGAGTCCGGACGTCGTCGTGGCGGATATCACCATGCCGGGTGAGGGCGGGCTGGCCGCGGTCGAGCACATTCGGGAGCGGTGTCCCGATACTCCGGTGGTTCTCCTCACCGTTGATGACGCATCGCCAATGATTCGACGGGGTTTCTCGGCCGGCGCGCAAGGCTACGTGGTGAAGGAAGACGCCGGGGACGAACTGTTGCGGGCCATCGAGGCCGCGCTGGAAGGCCGCTGGTACGTCTCCGCCGCGGCGCTACGCAACCTGTTGTAGGTCGAGGACGTCCGGGGCCCCCCCGAGGTTATCTTAAATAGGGCCTCCGTTGTTGACCGCCGGAGCACATCGCTTTCGTTCGTTGCCGCGGAGAGAACCTGTGTCTACCCCTGCGTCCTCCCAAATCAGGCGCCGAGGCTGGCTGCGACTGGCCATGGCCGGCTGCGTGCTGGCTGCATTGGTCGGCGCAATCTGGACGCCGGGCGATCCATATACGATCGAGATGGGCACCTTCACCATCCCAGGCGGGGCGGGGCATCACGGGATCCGGCAACCTGATCCGCTCGCCATGAAAATACCGATCGACGGCTGGCTGCGAGGCCTTTCATACGAGTTGGTGGATGAGAAAGGCGAGCGGCTTCCGAAGCAGCTGCTGCACCACCTGAATCTCATCGCGCCGGAACGGCGGGAGCTGTTCAGCCAGATCATGCTCCGGATCGGCGCTGCGGGGCCGGAGACCCCTCCGTTCACGCTTCCCGCATTCCTGGGCTATCGGGTGCATCGGGGCGACAGCCTGCTGGTGATCGCCATGCTGCACAACCCGACGCCCAAGGATTACTTCGGTGTTCGGCTCCGAGTACGACTGGACGTGATCGGGGGTACGTCCTGGTTGCATCCATTCTCCATCCAGCCGGTGTATCTGGATGTGATGCCTCCGGCCGGTGATCACGTATTCGATTTGCCGCCCGGGCATTCGAGCAAAAGCTGGGAAGGCCGGCCGGCGGTCGCGACACGACTGCTCGCGGCGGGTGGGCACCTGCATACATACGGAACCGCGCTCCGGTTCGAAGACGTTTCGACAGGAAAGTTGATCTGGGAGGCGAAGCCGACGCTCGACGAGAAAGGCGAGGTTGTGAGTATGCCTATCCGGTACTTTCTCCCCTTCGGAATCGAGTTAGTTCCGGATCATGTGTATCGACTCACTGCGGAGTACGACAATCCCACGGGGACAGTGCTGACGGAGGGTGGAATGGGAGCCCTCGGCGGCATCGTTCTGCCGGCTTCCAGAACCGAATGGCCGACTGTGGCACGGGGCGACTCGGTCTATCGCCACGATGTGTGGACGACCGTTGGCCTGGGTTCGTCACGCCTTCGATCGGGCCCGCACCACCACTGAGGCGAGACGGCGTGGGGTTCGAGTGTCAGCCTCTGAGGTCCGGAGTCTGGCTAATGCGTGGCGACCGGCTTCCAGGTGGAGTCGGGGTTGTAACGCTCCATCGTGCGGAATGAGTCTACCGTCTGCGGGCCGAGGTCCTTCTCGTACACGATGCCGTTGTGGCTCACAATGAACGTCGTTACGCCGGTCACCAGGTAATCCGCCGGTGCGGCGACCAGCGCAAAGCCCCCGATCATCGCACCTCCGACCACGAAATTCATTTGCCCCATCGGGGCGGCGGGGCCCTGTCCCTTTAGAATCTTGAAGTAGTAACCGTGGAACGGCTCGACGCGATCGCTGTAGCCTTGAGCGATGACTTTCGCGATCCGTTCCCCGACAGGTCCCTCCCACGTGCCATCGGCTGTCTGCCACGCCAGGCCATCCCGCTTGCCGGGTGTGCTGATGACACGCTGGGCGTACTGGTTCACGATCGCACCGTCGTGCCTCGTGCGGGCGTATTCACGCTGGGCCTCGACATATCCGTGGCACACCTCGATGGCATCGAGCTCGTTTTGGCCGATGCGCCGGGCGAGGATCTCTCTCGCGCCAGCCTCGGCGTCGAAGTGCCACGTCCCGCTGTCCTTCTCGATGGGAAAGGGGAGCGGCCAGTCGGCGGCCCCCACTGAGAGAGTGGCGCTGTTCCCCGAGGAATCCAGCTTGATCCGATGGTGTGCCCGGGCTTCGGCCGCAAAATCGACGGCCCGCTTCCGATCCATCACCGTATCCTTCGACAGTACGAGTGGCTTGCCCTCAGTTCCCAAGATCTGGACGAGCGCCGCCTGGTCGAAGCGCTCGGCTGCGTCGATGAGCGCAGCGGCCGCCTCCTTGGGCGACTTGAACCGCCGCTGCTCAACCGTGCTAACCGGAGCCGTCGTAGCCGCGGCTGTTGTATCAGCGGCCGTCGTCGCCGCGGCAGGCTCGGCCTTCGGCTTGTCACTGGTGCAGGCCCCAAGTGCGGCGACTGTCAGCGTGACGCTTACGAGGCACGTCGTCCGGCCGCAGAGCGGCCATGGCCTCTTGATGGGGCTGCTCCGATTCATCGAAGTCATCTGCGCCGCCCGCCTCCACCCCGCGAGCCACCGCCCCGCGAGCCCATGCTCGACATACCGCGCGAGCTGCTCGTGCGGGCGCTTCCTCCGTCGAAGCTACCGCCGCCGCCGCCAAATCCGCCGCCGCCACTACCCATCCCGCCGCCATCTCGAGAAATGTTGCGGTTCCCGATCTGGTCGCCGCCGCCTCCCCCAATGCTCCCACCGGCCGCCGAGCGGTCACTGATTCCAGCGCGCTGACCCTGCCCGCCAGCCGCTGACCGATCGCTCACGCCGGCCCCGCGCTGTCCCTGTCCGGCGCCGGCCGCCCGATCACTGACCCCAGCCCCGCGTTGTCCTTGGCCCGCACCGGCCGCCCGATCGCTTGCTCCAGCGCCTCGCTGCCCCCCGAACTTGTCGGCCGTTCGCTGATCGGCGTAGGGCGCGCCCCCGCGATGATCGGGATTGTGCTGCCAGCTGTTGCCGCCCCGGTTGCCCCGGTTACCCTGGTTACCTCGGTTGCCCCGATCCCCTCGATCGCCTCGCTGCTCGGCCCGGTTGAAATTGTTGTCGACGTTGATGTCGATGTCGTTGTAGACGCCGCCCCCTCCCCAGTGGCTATGACAACATGAACCACCCCAGACGGCGGCTCCCCACATCATCCCGACGCTGAACGAGACGAACGCCATTCCCGGGGTGTAGGGCGGATAGTAGATAGGCGGATACGGGTAGACAGGAGGCCCGTAGACCACGGTCGGGCTATAGGACGGGACGTAGATAACCTCGGGATTTGCGGACTCGATAACGATCACCTCTTTCTTCTCGACGACCTTGGTCTCGACCTTTTGCTGTTCCGATGTCTCCAGTGTCCCCTTGTCCTTTGCCTTTTTGCGCATCCGCTGGCACGCGTCCATCACGTCGCCCTGCTGCGCGAGGAAGGCATTGCCGAGCTCCGTCGTCCACTGGATGTCATCGGCGAGTTTCTTGACTGCCTCCGGCACTGCGGCCATCGACTTGATACTCGGGTCCCAGGGCTGCTTTGCGACTGAGTCAGCCAGTGCCTTGTCCTTGAGGCCCTTATTCTTTTCAAGCCATTGCTGCAGCTGCACGATCTCGAGCGGGTAGGTCGAGGCGACCAGGACCTGGGCTAGCAAATCATCGGGGAAGAGCGCGATCGGCGCCACGAGCGCATCCAGCTGGTCGGGCGTCTTCTTCTGCGCCGTGTCCCCCGCTGCGCCGGCCGCAGCCTTCTTCGTCGTATCCTGCGGCGCGACGCTCGCCGTTTTCTTGGCCGAATCCTGAGCCAACGCAATCGAGACGCCGCCCAAGAACTGGGAAAGCACACAGCAGCACACCACAGCTCCCCCAAGGGAGCGCAGACTCCGCGAGTCCGAAGACTTATTTGACCTCACCATTATCCGGCTGCTCCCGCTTCTGCTAGTGCCGCGCCATGCCTCTGCGCGAGTTGATCGAAGAAAGCCCCGTCTTCCTGCAGGAATACCTCCCCGGTGCTCCCGCCCAGACATATCAAGGCCGAGACCAATCCGGTCCAGCCCGTCTGATGGCTGGCCCCGATACCGGCGCCGTTGTCACCATGGAAATACTCGTAGAACAGGATGTGGTCCCGCCAGTGGGGGTCGTTCTGGAACTTCTCCGTTTCGCCGTACACCGGACGCCGACCAGCCTCGGTTTGAAGGAAGATCCGCTGCAGTCGTTCGCTAATCTCGCTTGCCACCTCGAACAGGTTCATGCGGCGGCCGGAGCCGGTCGGACACTCGACGGTAAACTCGTTGCCATAAAAACTGTAGAGTTGGATCAGCGCCCTAAGGATCAGCACGTTGACCGGCACCCAGATGGGCCCGCGCCAATTGGAGTTGCCACCAAACATCCCCGAATCGGACTCGGCTGGGAGGTAGGCAACCCGATTCTCCTGGGGCCCGATCCGGAAAATGTACGGATGGTCGTGGTGATGGCGCGAGAGGGACCGGATGCCGTAGTCGCTGAGAAACTCCTCAGGATCCAGCATACGAGCCAGCACGCGCCGAAGCTTGGTCTCATCCAGCACGGACAGCAGACGCCGCCCATTGACGCCGGACCGGCCCGGCGGGTTGAAACTTCGAATCAACTCCGGATGCCGCTGGTTGAAGCTCCGGACCCGCTCGACGAATTCAGGCAACTGCTTGAGGACCTGCTCCGGGTACACCGTCGCTGCGCACAGCGGGAGCAGGCCCACCATCGAACGTACCTTGAGCCGAGTGGCCGAGCCGTCCGGTAACCGAAGCACGTCGTAGAAGAACCCATCCTCCTCATCCCACATTTCGTCGTGGTGATCGCCCAGGCGATCCATCGCCGAGGCAATCCAGACGAAATGCTCGTAGAACTTGATGGCCAGCTCTTCGTAGGCTGGATCGTGCAGGGCGAGCTCGATCGCCATCTCCAGCATGTTCTGGGAGAACAGGCACATCCACGCCGTGCCGTCGGCCTGCTCCAGGTTACCGCCGGTGGGGAGCGGTGCGCTCCGGTCGAAAACCCCAATGTTGTCAAGGCCCAGGAACCCGCCTTCAAAAACATTCTTCCCGCTCGGGTCCTTGCGATTGACCCACCAGGTAAAGTTGAGCATCAGCTTGTGGAACGAACGCCGTAGATGCTCCACCGCTCTGTCGCCCAGGAGCCGCCTTTGGAGCCGGTAGTTGAAGATGGTGGCCCAGGCGTGGACGGGCGGATTCACGTCGCCGAAGTTCCATTCATACGCTGGGATCTGCCCGTTGGGATGGGCATAGCGCTCCCGCAGCATGAGGGTCAGCTGGTCGAGGCTGAAATCGGGATCGACGAAGGCGAGCGCGATAGTATGGAAAGCGAGGTCCCAGGCGGCGAACCAGGGATACTCCCACTTATCAGGCATTGAAATGACATCGGTGTTCATCATGTGGAACCAGTCGCGGTTCCGAACCTTGTTCTCCTTGCCGGTCGCCGGATCCACTCCGCGCTCCTCCAGCCAGCGCGACAGATCGTAGATGTAGGCCTGCTTGGTCCACAGCAAACCGGCGAAGCCCTGTCGCATCACTGACGCGCGATCCTCATTCAACCCGGCCGGCGCCACCGCAGCGTAGAACTCATCGGCCTCGCGTATCCGGGTGGCGAAGATCTCGTCGAAATCCGCAAATGGGTCCTGCTTCGAGGAGGGTGCCTTCTCGGTCAGGCGCAGGCGAAGCACCTTGGTCTCGCCCGGCTCGATCGCCAGGGCGTAGTGGGCGGCCGCCTTGGTGCCTCTGCCGGAGGGATTTACCGCTTCCTGCCGTCCTGCAACGATGTAGTCGTTGATTCCATCCTTCACGCAGGGCGTGAGATTCTGTCCACCGGATATGCGGCCCTCGTTGGTCTCGTTCTCGGTGAAGAGCAGCTCACCCGCGCCTTCGCAGATGAAGTAGCGGGTACCCAGCTCGGGATCACGAACGATGACGGTCTTTGCGCCCTTTCGGTCGGGGCCATGCTCCAGTGACGGGCGCATTCCCTCGTACGCCTTCCACCACCGGTTGCGGAACCAGACGTGCGGCAGCAGCTGGAGCTGTGCCGTCTCCGGGCCCCGATTGGTGGCGCTGATCCGCATCAAGATCTCTTCGGGAGTGTCCTTGGCGTATTCGACGACCACGTCGAAATACCGGTCGTCATTGAACACGCCGGTGTCGATCAACTCGTACTCGAGCTCAGCTCGACTGCGGTTTCGATTGGTCTGGACCAGGTCGTCGTAGGGGAAGGCTGCCTGGGGATACTTGTACAGCATCTTCTGGTACGAGTGGCTGGGCGTAGCGTCGAGGTAGAAGTAGTACTCCTTGACGTCCTCTCCGTGGTTGCCCTCGCCGTTGGTAAGCCCAAAAAGCCTTTCCTTTATAATGGGGTCTTTGCCGTTCCACACGGCCAATCCCAGGCACAGGCGCATCTCGTCGTCGCAAAAGCCCGCGATCCCGTCTTCGCCCCAACGATAGGCGCGGGAGCGTGCCTGGTCGTGGGGGAAGTAGTTCCAGGCGTCTCCATTGGAACTGTAGTCCTCGCGAACCGTCCCCCACTGCCGCTCGCTGAGGTAGGTACCCCACTTCCGCCAGGGCGCGCCTTCCTCGCGCGCCTGGCGCAGGCGTTCGTGCTCTGCCGTCTGTGCCATCTTCTCCTCCCACTTCGCGCTGCCGCCTAACGCCGGATCGGCTTGCTACTGCGCTTTGGATATATCGAAGATTACCTGATCGTACCACCAAAGTCTCTCGAACAACGTACGGGCGCGGCCAAACTCGGTTTCGGGGCCGCGGCCGGTAATCTCCCCTATGCTGCGACGTCCGTCGATCCGGTCGAACAACTGCTTGTCGTCTGCATCGAGGACCAGAATGAGATCGTGAAATGGATGGCTCCGGTTCAAGAGCACTCCCGCTGCACCTGCGGGGAGTCGTTCCTGGACCAGCTGAGTCCAGGGGAGTCGGAGCGGCACAAAGTCCAGCCAACCCTCGCGATCGAAGCAAACCCCTACGGCGTCGTCCCTCGCGTCGCTCCGGTGCACCACGGCGCTGTGGCACGTCATGGTCCCTCGCCACAGCTCCATGGCGGCATACTGCTCGCGCTCAGGAAGCGCAGCCAGCCGCTGCGCGTGAGGTGTCGATGTTATCGCGCCGCAGTGCGGCAGGTAAGGGGCCTGCCAGTACCAGCGGGAAAACCTCAAACCACTCCTTTCGACCAGGTCGAGCAGTTGCGGGACGGAATACGACCGGTCGCGTGGGTTGAGCAGCGCATCCGCCATGGCATCCGCATTGCCTGCATCCCGAGCACCCTGAAGCACCGTGGCCAAGGGGTGGTTCCGGGGCAGTGATGCCAGCGTGGCCATGAGATCATGGATCTCTTGATCTGCTGTCCCGATACCCAGCCTCCGACAATACTCCTGGAGCATGTACACCCCAGCCCGACCGTATGGGGCATACACCATCAGGTAGATCGCACCGCCCGGTTTCAGGGCGGAGCGAAGCGCGCTCAAACCGGCATCGGGATCGGCGAGATGGTGCAGCACTCCCGTACACACGATCAGATCGAACCGGCTCTCCAGCTCGCCGATGTTCTCGAGCGGCAGCTGCTGAACCGCGAGATTCGTCAGGTCGTACTTCTGTTTGAGCCTTTCCGTGTGTTCGATGCTCGTCGCGCTGACGTCGATGCCGACCACGCGCGCCTCCGGCCGGCACAGCGCGTACTTCGCAGCCTGCCACGTCCCACACCCGGCGACGAGAATGTCCAGGTCAGCCCGATACGGTCTGCCGGGCCACAGCAGGTGATACTCCGCGCGCTGCCGCGTCTCGTCGCGCCACTCGTCACGGGCGCGATCGAGATTGTCGACCGGCGGCGGATAGGGATGACGGCTGTAGAACTCGGACACCGGGTCCGAGCCGATTTCCGATGAAGAAGCCCAGCCGATGTCAACGGCGTGCAGTGGCATTGATCTCCCGGCGAAGGAAGACGACGGTTTCGACCCACCGCCGCCTTCCTCACCCGCTATGTTAGACGCTATTTCACTCCGGCCCCACCGCTCGTGGCCATGGCCTCGTGAGTCTGACGCGCTTTCTCGAGTGCCTGGTCGATGCTGAAGGTGGCCGGGCGCTGTCGGGGCGGGAAGTCCTTGAACGTCTTCAGGAATTCCCCCACGATCGCCTGCGCGGGAACGAGCAGGAATGCGCGGTCGGCCTTCCACTTGCCGTAGAACATCGTGGCGTCTTCGCTCGCCCGTTCGAACGGATCGCTCCGCAGGTTATAGATGTCCGGAAGCCGCTTGGTGACCAAAGGCTCCTCCCACACGCCGAGGCCATGGGCCCGTTGCTCCATGAACGTGCACTTCCAGTTGTTAACGCGTAGCGCCATCAGGTCGCCGTCATCGCTCCAGTAGAGGAATCCCTTGCGTGGATTCTCCTTGACCTCGCCCTTCAGGAACGGAAGCAGGTTATAGCCGTCGATGTGCACCTTGAAGGTCTTGTTCCCCAGCCTGGTCCCCTTCTTGAGCTTTTCGACGATATCGGGATCGCCCGCTGCCGCAGCGAGCGTCGGAAGCATGTCCGTGTGCGAGAAAAGCTCGTTGGAAACGGTGCCCGGCTTGATCATGCCCGGCCAGCGGATCGCGCAGGGCACGCGCCAGCCGCCCTCGAAGTTGGTGTCTTTCTCGCCGCGGAACGGAGTCGTCCCCCCATCCGGCCAGCTCATGACTTCGGCGCCGTTGTCGGTCGAGTACATCACGATCGTGTTGTCGGCGATGCCCAGCTGATCGAGCTTGTCCAGCAGCTTGCCGACGTGGCCGTCGTGCTCGACCATGCCGTCCGGATAGACGCCCAACCCCGTCTTGCCTTGCGACTGCTTCTTGAGGTGGGTCCAGATGTGCATCCGGGTCGAGTTCCACCACACGAAGAACGGCTTGCCGTCGTTCGCCGCCTTCTCGATGAACTTGAGACCGGCGTCGAGGAACTCCTGGTCCACCGTCTCCATCCGCTTGGTGGTCAAAGGTCCGGTGTTCTCGATCTTCTGGGTGCCGTCCGGTTTGGCCCAGGTGTGAAGCACGCCGCGCGG